>Ga0126381_100002429_pt1 | contig 20137 bp, 18 predicted proteins | sample PanSoiMetPlot_28_FD_96465 | JGI IMG/M metagenome (GOLD analysis project Ga0126381, IMG submission 96465) | Tropical forest soil microbial communities from Panama - MetaG Plot_28 | ecosystem: Environmental > Terrestrial > Soil > Tropical forest > Bulk soil | place: Panama | collected 2016-02-17
ACGCGAAGAGCGGGAAAAAGCCCTCCTCCAACGCAAAGCCGCCGCCCTCGGACTCAAAATTGTCCCCGCCTGAATTTCAGTGCCATCCGGAGCGGAGTTTCTGAAGAGTCGCGTGTCCGGGCCTTGGCCAGTGAACCCCGCGCGCTAAGATCGAGCGAATGTCCTCAGGCTTGCGCGGGATCACCCGTGAGCAGTGGCTCAATCTGTTCTCGGCGCAGGCGGGTTACATGCTGGACGCGATGGACGTCCTGCTCTTCGTCTTCGCGGTGAACGTGCTGCGCGACGAGTTCCGGCTGAGCGCGGCGCAGGCGGGTCTGGTCAGTTCTTTCACGCTCGCGTTCTCGGCGGTCGGCGGCATCACCTTCGGCATCCTTTCCGATCGCATCGGTCGCGCGAAGACCATGCTCTGGTCGATCGTGATCTACAGCGTGGCGTCGGCGGGAACCGCGCTGAGTTGGAACCTCGGCTCGCTGCTGTTCTGGCGCGCGCTCATCGGAATCGGGCTAGGCGCGGAGTGGTCGGCGGGCGCGCTCCTGGTTGCGGAATCGTGGCCCGCTGAACATCGCGCCAAGGCCATCGGGATCGTTCAGTCCGGCTGGGCTCTTGGATATCTGCTCGCGGCCGCCATGACCGCGATGATTCTTCCGCGCTTCGGATGGAAGGCTCTTTTTCTTGCTGGTCTGTTTCCCGCATTCGGCGCGCTCGTTTTGCAACGCAAACTGAAGGAACCCGAGATCTGGACCGCGTCACGTCACTCGGATCGTCCCCGCGCATCGGGCATTCTGCAAGGCTCTCTTCGCCGCACCACCGTGCTTGCGTCCGCGCTCGCGACAGCGGTGCTTTTCGCGTATTGGGGCCTCTTCACCTGGATCCCCGGATTCCTTTCCGCTTCTCCCGAGCGTGGCGGCGCCGGACTGACGATTGTCCGAACGAGTGGCTTCGTCGTTCCGATGCAGGTCGGGGCCTTCCTGGGCTACGTCACATTCGGATGGCTGGCAGATCGCATCGGTCGCAGACCCGCCTTCGTCATCTATGTCATCGGAGCGGCGATCGCAACGCCCATCTACGGCGCGACGCACGACGAGCGCATCCTTTTGGCGCTCGGTCCCGCCATCGGTTTTCTCGGTACCGGCTTTTTTAGCTTATTTGGAGCAATGCTGGCCGAGCTTTATCCAACCCAACTGCGCGGCGCCGGTCAGGGTTTTGTCTATAATCTCGGACGAGGGTTGAGTTCTCTCGCTCCGTGGACGGTCGGTTTCTTCGCCGACCGTTACGGAATCGGCGCTTCGCTCGCCTTGAACTCGGCTTTCTTTCTTTTGGGCGCCGCGTTGATTTTCACGCTTCCCGAAACCCGGCGGGCAGAACTCGCCTGATTCAATCCCAATTAAGGCTGGCCTTTGGATTTAATAAAGAGTACACTGTTGGCCAGGTGAGGGCTGCATGACGCTCGATATTCCGGAAGTGCTGATCATCGTCCTTACGGCCTTGCTGATTTGGCTGGCAACCAATGACTGGGTGCACCGGCACCGCCACTAAAGAGGGGAAGGTAGTAGGGAAGGGAAAACGATTCCGGCGCGAGCCGCACGGGAGGAGGCAGGGCATACCGCCGCCCGCGCCGGAACAAGCTCTTTCAGAGGGAAACTACTTCACTTCTGCGATGGTCAGCGTACCGTCCTTCACATCTCCAGTGACGGTAACTTTCTCGCCGGCATGATCCTTGATCTTGTCCTGATTGGCGATTTTGTACACCGTGCCGTCTTCCGAAACCAGAACGGCAGGCGATCCGCCGCCGATGCACTTCTTCGCGCAAGCGGCGTTGTCCTTCATGGCAGGCTTGCTGGCGCAGTTCTGGTCCTCCACGAAGCCTTTGTATTCTGCCGCCAGGCCCGTGGCCGCGAGACCGAGAGCGAGCGTAGCGATAGCGGTAAACGTCTTCATTTGCGTTATCTCCTCATGAGCGCCTGTTGGCGGTTCAGCGAATACTATATCACCGTAATGAGGATATTAATTCGCCGGTTTGATGAAGGATATTTAACCGCGCTTTCAGCTCATTAAACTGCGCGTCGTAGAAGAGTATCCACTTTTCGTCCTCGTTTGCGCGCGCGTCTTCCACTTGGCGCAGTGTCGCCCGGCCCTCGTTCATCTGGGTCAGCAGGACGGAGAGTTGTTCATGCGCGAGGTCGACTTCGGCCTTCGCAAGCTGATTCGCGGCATCGGCCTTCCCTCGATCCTGATATCCCTGATGGATTCCGAGGGCGATTCGGCCGCGCTCCGACTGCATCTCGGCGCGGATGCGGGTCTGGTCGGCTTCGGCCTGGGTGATCTGGGCTTTCACGGCGGGTCCGATAAGAATCGGGATCTGAATCGACGCGCCGATCTCTCCGTTGTTGCGCTGGAAGCGAAGGAAATACTGGTCGTAATTGTTGTATTGGGAGAGCAACGCGTATTGAGCGACCAGGTCAATACGCGGCGCGCGCTGCGCCTTGTTGCTTTTGATTTCGTACCCTTTCGCCTGGTAATTCGATTCGAGACGCTTCAACTCTTTGCTGGAGTCGAGAGCGGCCTTCAGAGCAGCATCCTCGGCGGGAGGCGCAGGAAGCGGCTGCTCGGAATCCACGGGCTCAACTGTGTCCTCGGCTCCGTAGCCAAGCGCCACCGCGAGATTGCGGGCCGCGAAATCGCGGTCCGAGGCAAGACCCAGGCTGCGCTGTTTCGCGCGCAGGAGGTTCACCTGAGCCTCCTGGCGTGTCACCGGTAACTCGCGCCCCAACTCAACGCGGGCTTCGACCGAAGCGAGAACTTTCTCCAGGCTCTCGACTTCATGGGCCGTGCTCTCGGCGAGACGGCCCGCGCGCTGAAGATCGAGAAACAGCGTGGCGACACGGTAGGCGATCTCGTCGCGCTTTTCTCCCACCGCGATGCTCGCTCCTTTCGCGTTTTCCTTCGCCTGCGCGACGATCCATGAGTGCGGCCGGTTGTACAGTTCCTCACTGGTACGGGCCTCGAAGATCGCGGGCGCGGACCCCTCGATGCTCAGCGGGAAACCGTTGGAATACGCCAGACCGCTGCCGCCTGTGACGTGCGGCGCAAACGGGTCTTTCGCGATACGGACCCCTTGCCCGGCTTTGACCTCGTCCATGCGGGCCATTACGACCTCGGGATTTTCGGTGATGGCGCGTTCGACGGCCTGGCGCATGGTGAGGGTATGGACTTCGGCCGTCGCCGCGGCGGGGAATAACAGCAAGTAGAAAAACGCAGAAATGCGCATAATTTTATTCGTAACGCAGGGCCTCCGTCGGGTTCAACCGGGAGGCGCGGCTGGCAGGCAGGATGCCGAAGACGAGGCCCACCAGACTTGACACCGAGAAAGCAATTGCGATCGACCAGGGGGAGACTGGGATCTGCAGGTTCTCCATGAAGAAACCGACGCTGAGCGGCAGCGCCACACCCGCGGCGATGCCGAGCAGTCCGCCGCCGAGACTGATGAGAATCGCCTCTGTCAGAAACTGCAGCAGGATCTCGCGGCGGGATGCCCCCACGGCCATGCGAAGTCCGACCTCGCGCGTTCGCTCCGTGACCGTTACGAGCATGATGTTCATGATCCCGATGCCGGAGATGATGAGCGCGATGGCGGAGACGAGTACGAGCACAAGGCTGAGAATGCGCGCGATCGATCTTGCCGCATTCAGGATTGCGGTGAGGTTCTGCACTTTGTAGTCGGCGCCCGCGCGGTGGCGGCTCTGAAGAATACGCCGCACAAGTTCGGTGACTGCCTCGACGTCGTTGGGATTGCGCACCTGGGCGTAGAGCGGATCGATGCGCTCTACGCGGGTGAAGTATCGCTGGACCGTGATGGGGATGAGGACGGTTTCGGCGTTCAGTTCGGACTGGCCGAAGCTCTCGACCTTCTCCTTAAATGTCCCGATCACAGTGAACTGCAGGTCGCGGAGCTTGATCGATTGACCGAGCGCCCCTTCCAGCGAGCCGAAAAGCCGGCGCGCGAGTTTATCGGTCAGCAGAGCCACCTTCTGGCGAAGAGCGATATCTCCCGCATCGAGAAAGCGCCCGCTGAGGATCTGGAGGTTGCGGACCTGTTGGTAATATTCGTCAGAGCCGAGCACCATGAGGCGCTCCTCCTTGCCGTTGAGGAAGAGCTGGTCGTAGTTGCTTTCGATACCGGTGGCGGCCACTATGCGGCCCGCCAACTGCTGCCGGACCGCCTCAACGTCAGACGACTTGATGAAGTCGCCGGCAATCTCGGTGTTGGAACTCTGGGTCCCGACCTCGTAAGACGCGAAGACCATGTTCGATCCCACGGCTTCAATCTGTTCGAGGATGTAGGTCTGACTCGTGAGCGAGATGGTGACGACGAGGATGACGCAGGCGGTACCGATCACCATGCCGAGACCGGTAAGGAGGGAACGTACCGGATTCTGCCGCAGCGCCTGAACGCTGAAGCTCAGCGCTTCACCGACCTGCATGGCGCTGCCGGCGCCGTTCTTCGGCGCGCCCCGCGAAGAGGCGGAAGACTTCGGAGATGGCGATCCAGATATTCACCAGGCCAAGTCCGCTCACGGCCCCACGCACATAGGGATTGCTCCATAGCGCGCGCCATGTTGAGAGCGCCCGATCGGGAACGGCCTGCGAGAAGTAGTTATCGTCCCACGCGGAGGTCCACGGATAGACGATCAGAAACAGCCCGAGTTCGAAACAGAAGATGACGAACAGCACGCTGGAAAGGCGGCGGAACCATTGCGGTCCCGGGGGGGCGGTGGGCGGTTCGGGGGTGGCCGCCGGTTCCTGGCTCGTGGACATTGAGCTCAAACGGCGGCGAACATCTCCATTTGCTGCTCCCTCAGAAGAGGAGAGTGAAATGCGTGTTGGCGCACCGGCGCGAAGCTGAACCGGTGCATGGGCGTCGGCCCCAGGCGCTGCAAGGCCGCCATATGTTCCGGCGCGTGATAGCCCTTGTGATCCGCGAGCCGGTATTCAGGATAAAACCGGTCCCATTCGCGCATCATCTGATCGCGATACACCTTGGCGAGGATGGAAGCGGCGGCAATGGCGTGGCAGCGCTCATCGCCCTGGATCAGCGGCTGTTGGGGAACGGGAATATCGAGAGGAACCGCGTCGACGAGAACGAAATCGGCGGCTGGCGCGAGGCTCAGGATCGCGTTTTTCATGGCGAGCCGTGAAGCCTCGTAGATGTTGATGCGATCGATGGTGGCGGCGTCGACGGCCGCGACGGACCAGGCGATGGCGCGCTCGCGAATTCGCTCCGCGAGAACTTCGCGGCGCTCGGGTTCGAGTTGCTTACTGTCGTTCAGGCCGCGAACGGGCGCGTCCGGAGAAAGAATGACCGCTCCGGCGACAACAGCGCCGAACAACGAACCGCGACCGACCTCATCGGCTCCGGCGATGCAGCGAAACCCCCGGGCGCGCAGCTCGCGCTCGAGAGTTCCCTGACACTTCCAGTCTCTGCGTTCGTTTTGTTTCGACGAAGCTGTGGCGGTCCGGGCCATTGGGGACGCCCCGCGAACCGGCGGGAGCTAGCTGCGTTCCCGAAGGCGGGCGGCTTTGCCCTTCAGGCCGCGGAGGTAATACAGCTTCGTGCGGCGCACGCGACCGGTGCGGACGAAGTCGATGTGATCGATGATCCGGCCGTTAATCGGGAAGATACGTTCGACGCCATGACCGAAGCTGATCTTGCGAACCGTGATCGATTCGCCCATACCAGAGTTTTTACGCGCAATGACGACGCCTTCGAATGCCTGAAGACGTTCTTTATCGCCTTCCTTGATTTTTACGTGAACACGGATCGTATCACCGCTGCGGAACTGAGGAACGTCCGCGCGGCGATTCTTTTCAATATATTTTCCTAACAACGAATTCTGCATGTCGGGAGCCTTAACAGGTAGGTTAATTCTTCATGATACTACAGACACTTGAGAGACAGCGCCGATGCGGTTAAGCCGCCATCGCATTGACGCAACTGGACTCCCGCACGACTAATTCGCAGTTGAAGCGCTCTTCGCGGGGTTCGCCGCGGCGCTCGCTTTCAATGCGCCCGAGCAGCATGCCCGCGGCGGTCCTGCCCTGTTCGAAAGCGAACTGATTGACAGTGGTGAGCGGAGGGCTCAAATAAGCCGAACTGGCAACGTTATCGAAGCCGACAATGGCGATGTCATCCGGCGCAGAGATGCCGCGCTCCCGCATAGCAAGGAGCGCTCCTGCCGCCGCGAAATCGTTACGGGCAAAGACGGCATCCGGAGGGTTGTTAAGGTTGAGGAGGCGGTTCATGCACTCGTAGCCATCGCCGTGTGACAGGCATGCGGCGCGGCGGGCGGGCGCAACGATGAGGCCCGATTCGCGCCTCATCCGGTACTCAGCCAGGGCTTCGAGATAGCCCGCAAGACGAGGTTGATGTTCGGCTTCGTTGAGAGATGAGCCAAGGAACGCGATCCTGCGGCGCCCGGATTCGATCAGGTGACGAGTGCCATCGAGCGCGCCTTGCTTATAGTCGGCGCAGACCCGGTCGACTTTTTCCTTATCGAATTCAGGTCCGACTGCCACGATGGGAAAGCGTTTGCGCACGAGGTCGGCCAAGGCTCCAGCCGTCAGGTCCGGCGAGCGAGTGGCAAGAACAGCTCCGGAAACGCGATGGTCCACAAATCCCGTGATTGCGGCGGCTGCGCGGCGCCCGACGCCTTCGGCGCTTATTACGAACGGATAATATCCGCGGGATAACAGTATCTCTTCTATGCCGCGCGCAAGCTCCGCGGCGAACGGGTCACCGAGGTCCGGAAGCAGGACGCCGATGGTCTTGGTTGGAGCGCCTTTCAGACTTCGGGCAAGGCGGTTGGGGGAATAACCGAGGCGGGCGATCACTCGCTCCACCTTACGTCGCAGTTCCGAGCTTACGTAGCCGTTACCGGTAACCACACGGGAAACCGTCATGGGCGAAGCGCCGGCAGCATGCGCCACGTCGGTCAGGGTCGTCTGGCGGTTGTTGCGTGCGGGCATTTCTGTTACTGGCTTTTAGACGAATTAAATGAGGATTCGTTACTTTGGGATATACGAATCAAAGACCGATTCGTTCCTTCGAAAAAAAACAGGACTCTAAAGTTTCCGTGGCGCGGCGCCGATTAAAGTGTCATGTGCTGTCCCAGATGCCGGTCCGACTTCCTTATGATCAAACACCGAAAAGGTTTGGAGCGCTTCAAAATCTTTCTCACCGGATTGCGGGAGTACCGCTGTCGTGATTGCGATACACGGTTCCGCGGACCGGACCGCCGGAAAGTGTCGCGGGATGGAAAGCTGATCGGCACTGTATTAGCGAAACAAATCTGAGTGCGAGCCTTCATCGCTTCTCCCTTCATCGCTTCTCAAGGGGCGCTGCGATATCGATTGTCAGCCGCGCGGTCTTATTGACCTTCAGTAGAAAGTTGCTGGGGTCCTTCATCCCCCAACTTACGTATGGGATGTCCAGTTGAATCGTCGCGCTGAGCTTATCAGTGGTAGCGGTGACATGCGTGTCCAGGCTTACTTCATGGGCCGCGCCGTGGAGCGTAAACACCCCATAAATCTTGACATTTGACGATCCCGGTATAGACATATCGCCATCGATCTTCGACGGCGCAAAGGTGGCCTCGGGATATTTGACGGATTCGAGGACACTAGCGTGCATACGTTTATCGCGAGCCTCGCTGCCGCTTTCTCCGGTTGCGACGTCCACGATGACGTTTCCTGAAGCCTTGTGGGATTCCGGATCGAACACTATGGTTCCGGATTTGAGGGCGAACGTTCCGTTCACCGTGTGCAACACGTCGCCGAGAGTGAAATGGATCTTCGTGTTGTCTGGTTTCAGCGTGACTGCGTAATCGGCGGCGCAAGCTGGCGCCGTGACTAGCGCGAACAGGAGAAACGCAACGCGTAAGGTCATAGAACGTGGACGGCGAGAAGGCTCCTGAAGATCCAGGGTTGAGACGTCATTGCGCTCATGATCCATTCGCGCCACCCGGGCCCTTTATCGAGTAACAGCATCGTCTTCGCCATCAGGTGCGGGCGCAGCATGAGACGCGGATGCGCCCTTTCATATAAATTCAGATCGCCCCGGACCAACGCGTCCGCGAGAACTTCCGCCTGACGAAACGAAAGGCAGATGCCTTCGCCGGTGATAGCGTCGACCGAACCGGAGGCATCTCCGATCAGAGCGATGTTCCCGCGCGCCACTGAACGAAGACGCATGCAAGCGGTGATCGATCCTCGTTCGCGGCTGGTTGGCAAGGCTCGGCTAACGCGCTCCTGCAATGACGGGAAGAACTGACTGAGCGCGGCTTCAATCCTGAGTTCCGGAGCGCGCGAAATGAGCGCGACGCAAACTTCGTTGGGCGCCACCGGCGTTACATACATCTGGCAGCCTTCGGCCCAATGGATCTCCATACAGTCCGTCCACGGGACGATGCCGAAGTGGCGCCGGTAGGCGTAGCGGACGTCATTTGCGGCGCAGTCGTTCAGCCCCGCCCACGCTCGCACGCGGGATAAGTAGCCATCCGCACCGATGATCCATTCCGCGGCGATGCCATCAAACTCCGTTATCGGGGTTTCCCAGCGCAGTTCGACTCCGGCATGTTCAGCGGCGCTAATGAGCGCGGCGTGCAGCGCCGTGCGGCGGATGCCAACGCCTCGCCCCGTTGGGAAATTTGATTCGACCGAATGCCCGGCGCCGTGAAAGCGAATGCCACGAAACTCGAAGCCCAGCGACGCGGGAAGGTGGATGCCGAGGCGCTCGGCGTGGCGGCGGGAATCGGGCATCAGGCCTTCGCCACAAGGCTTGTCGATCGGAGGACGGTTCCCGTCGGCGACAACGACACTCAGTCCGCGGCGGCGCGCGGCAATGGCGGCGGCGAGGCCCGCGGGGCCTCCGCCGACTATGAATACGTCGGGGTCCATCACCAACGGAGCAGGACCAGTTCAGAGCAGAATCCCGGGCCCATTGCCGCCAGAATACTCCAGGTTCCTGGTTCCGGCCGAATTCTGGTCATGAATTGCTCGAGGACGCAGAGTACCGATGCTGAGGAAAGATTGCCCGTCGAGCGCAGGCAATCCCACGAGGTCTTGAGATCCTCGCGAGTGAGGCCGAGGGAGTCCTGAGTGGCTTCGAGGATTTTTGGGCCGCCGGTGTGGAGAATCCAGGCGCCGATGTCATCGCGGCAAAGGTCGTGGCTGGCGAGGAAAGCATCCACGTCCTGGCCCAAATGTTCGCGAATGATACGCGGGACTTCGGGAGAAAGAACGATTTCGAAGCCTTTCTCGGAAATCTTCCAGCCCATGGCGTCCTGAGTGTCCGAATACAGAGTGGAGCGAGTATCGATAATTTCGGGGCCGGGTTGTTCGAAGTCATCGCCCGCGACCAGAACCGCGGCGGCCCCATCGCCAAAAAGGCCGGATGAAATCAGATTGGCGACGCTGAGGTCATCGCGCTGCAGGGTGAGAGAGCAGAGTTCCACCGAGACGAGCGCTGCGACCTGAGAAGGATACGCCTTTACGTAGTCGGCGGCGCGAGCGATGCCGGCGGCGCCTGCCACGCAGCCAAGTCCAAAGATCGGGATGCGTTTCGTCGACGGAGTGAGCCAGAGCTTCTCGATGAGGCGCGAGTCGATGGAGGGGCTCGAAATCCCGGTGACGGAGACGAAGAACAGAGCGCCGATTTCGGTTCGCGACACTCCCGCGCGATTGACAGCGGTGCAGAGAGCGCTTGCGCCGAGTTGTTCGGCGGATTCCATCCATGTGCGGTTGAACTCGCCGAACGTACGCATGCCGTAATACTCGCCGATGGGGCGGGCGAGGTGGCGTCCCTCGACGCAGGCGTTGCTGTAAAGGCGGCGCAGCAGGTCCGCATTCGGCAAACGGCCATCCCAATAGGAGGACAGAGCCGAACACAGAAGATCCTGGGAATAGTAGTAGGGCGGGAACGCACTGGCCGCGCTGATGATTTTCATTGTGCGTTCAGACGTTCATAGCGCGCCGGGCCAGACCAAGTGGCTCCAGCCAGAAGGATGCCGAACCATGCATGCGCTCCACGACGTCCCCTAAGGCATTCACGAAACGATCCAGTTGCTCTTCTGTGACAACCAGCGGCGGCGCGGCTTTCAGGACCATGAAATTGTTGCCGCACATCTGGGTCAGTATCGAGTGATCGCGAAACAGGCGCATCACGACTACCTGACCGAACATGCCCTCGTGGATGGCGCGGAAGGACTCGAAAGGCAGACGCAACCGAGTCGACGACGGGGCCTGAAATTCGATGCCGGAGAGCATGCCCAGCCCGCGCACTTCACGAACCATCTCGCATCCTTCGAGACGCTTGCGAAGCTTCTCGCGAAAGGCCTCGCCCATTGCGAGCGCCCGCTGCGCGAGGTTGTCACGTTCGAGGACGTCCAGCGTCGCAAGACCTGCCCGCATGGACATGGAGTTTTCGCTGAACGTAGACGTGTGGACGATGGATCGCTTCAGCGAATCGTAGACCGCGCGATAGATCCGTTCCGTCATGAGCGTTGCGCTTACGGGAATCAAGCCGCCGCTGAGAGCCTTGGCGAGAACGATCATATCGGGTTCGACGTTGTAATGGTGCGCCGCGAGGAAACGGCCGGTGCGGCCGAGCCCGGTCTGTACTTCATCGAGAACGAAGAGCGAACCGTATTTTGCGCAGAGGGCACGAGCATCGCGCAGATAGTTGGGTTGCGGCACAACGATGCCGGCTTCGGCCTGGATCGGTTCGACGAAGAACGCGGCGTAACGCTTGGAGGCAAGTAAACCCTCGAGCGCGGCGAGGTCATTGAACGGAACGGCGGCCGTATCAGGCAGCATCGAGCCGAACTTGCCCCGCCAGAATTCGTTTCCCATGAGGGAAAGCGCTCCGCACGTGAGGCCGTGAAAAGCTCCGTGGGCATACAGCAGACCTATGCGCCCCGTAACCGCGCGCGCGAACTTGATCGCGCTTTCGACGGCTTCGCTCCCCGAACACGCGAAGAACGCTTTAGTCACTTCACCGCCCGCAAGGCCGCAGAGACGGCGGGCAAGCTCGCCCGCGAGATTCGGCACGTGGCTCTGGAGCATCGCCGGACCGCGGCGCGCAAGTTCTTCGGTCAATTGGCCGACGATCCAGGGGTGATTGTGGCCGGCGTTGTGGACGCAGTAGCCGGACAGGAAGTCGAGGATTACATCGCCCTCAACAGTCGTGAGTTCCACGCCCTCACATTTCGCGTACTCGCGGTTCATGCTCAGGAGGTCGAGGAGGCGAACCCACTGTGGGTTCACATGTTCTGTATAGTCTCGTACAAAAGCGGAAGCGACGCCGGTCAAAGAGTACCTTTTCTGTTGCGCAGTGAGAGACGGATCACGGCCGGTGAGAGGTTTCGTAGTCCGGAACTACGACGGCTTTTCCGGTAATTTCCCGGTGGGCGAGGGCAGACAGCGCGGCGGGCAGTTCGCCGAGGGGCCATTCGCGGCAGACTTCGGGCGCGATCTTTCCGGCGTGCCAAAGAGAGTCGAGTTCACGGTGGACCTCGACGAGATAGGTGGACCGGGCGCGAACCTCGCCGCCCCAATAAACGCCGACGACCGAGATGTTTTTCAGCAGCACGCGGTTGGCGGCGATTGAGGGAATGCGGCCGCCGGCGAACCCGATAACGAGCAGGCGTCCTCCGGAGGCGATGCACTTGGTGGAGAGATCGAAGACATCGCTGCCGACCGGGTCGTAGACGACGTCGGCGCCGCGTCCTCCGGTGATTTCGCGGACCTCGTCGACCCACGACGGAGAAGCGTAATTGACAACGTGCTCGGCGCCCTGGCGATGAGCGAACCGGAGTTTCTCGGGAGAACCCGCTGTGGCAATTACGCGGGCTCCGAAGGCGCGTCCCAGTTGGATGGCGGACATGCCCACGCCGCTGGCTCCCGCGTGCACCAGTAGCCATTCGCCTTTGCGGATGGCGGCTCGGTCTCTCAAGGCGAAGAAGGATGTGTGGAAGACGATGGGCATGGCCGCCGCCTGGCGCCATTCCATTCCGCCGGGAAGCGGCAGGACATCACATGAATTCGCGAGGGCACACTCGGCGAATCCGCCTAACTGCGGGACCGCGATGACGTGATCCCCTTTGCGCCAGATGTCCGCGCCGTCGCCGACCGCGTCGATGACCCCGGCGATTTCAGCGCCGGGCGTGAACGGAAATGGAGGCTTGACCTGATACTGGCCTCGAATCTGAAGGACATCGAAGTAGTTCAGGGCCGCCGCACGAATACGGATTCGGACCTGACCTGACGCGGGCCGGGGTTCGGGAATATCGGCAAGCTCCATCTCATCGGGCTCGCCCCACTTCCGAACCAACCAGGCTCTCATCCTTAACGGAGTTCCGTCATCATGCCGGGCAGGCTCCACTGCATGTTCAGGCTGTCCGGCGCCCATTTGTATTCGGCGGTCATCACTTTGGCGATATCGGCCTGCGACCTGCCTTCGTGAATGAGACCGGCGACGCGGTTTCGAAGCTTTTCGACGTTGTCCCGGTAGGTTTTCAGTCCAGCTTTGTCGGTGACCTTTCCGTGTCCGGGGATGACGGTGTCGAAGTCAAGAGTCATCGCGCCATCGAGAGTCTTGGTCCAATCGACTACGCTGCCGCCACCGGGGTAGTCGATTAGCGGGCTGGCGCCCGCCATGAGGTCGCCTGTGTGGATCGTGTGAAGGCCGGGGAAGTAGACAATGGCGTCGCCATTCGTGTGGCCACGGCCGAAGTATTCGGCGCGGACTTCCTGGCCGCCGATGAACACGCTCATCTCCTGGGTGAAGACGAGACGCGCGGGCACCATGTCCTCGGGCGCGTTGGGCTGTTTGTGGTTCAGGATATTGGCGCGGGCGTTCGCGGTGGAGATGATGTCGGCGCCCTCGATGAATTTTCCGTTACCGCCGCTGTGATCGGAATGGTGGTGGGTGGTGATGATGTACTTGATTGGCGCGGAGGTGAGCGTTTTGATGTCGGCGAGGATGGCGTCGTGGTCCTGACCGAATTTGTCGTCGACGAGGAGGACGCCTTCGTTGGTGATGAGGGCCGCGACGTTGCCGCCGTCACCTTCGATCTCGTAGAGATTGTCTTTAACTTTGTTGATGGTTAATTGGGGAGGCTGGGTCTGCGTGTAGGCGAACCAGCCGAGGCAGAGGAAAGACGCGGCTGCGGCGAGGCGCGCGGAGAGGATGCCGGTCATGATGGGTGACTATAACACGCGTGGGAGGAGCGGTTAATCGGCGGCGAGTCGGACGGGTTGTTCGCGATGGCCGCGGAAAGAATCGATAACTCCGCCCCATTTACGCATCGCGAGTTCGATGAGATTCAGGATTATCGCGAGGGCGAGGAGGCCCGGCCAGAGGCGCATGGTGGATTCGATGGAACGGCCGCCGTTATCGAAGAGCTGGCGAACAGAGGGGTTGAAGCGGCCCCCGGTCGATTGCGCGATCGATTTGAGCAGGACATCGTTGGAGCCGTAGTCAGACAGTTCGGCTTCCTGGCGGTACAGGCCGACTTCGGGGAAGGCGCGTGTCTCGTTCAGCGGGCGGACGCGGAAAAGGCCTTCGAGTGAACCGATGCGGACGCGCCCACGATAAACGCCCGGCGAGATGCGGGACAGGTCGAGGGGCCGGCGGAAGTCGCCGGGACCAATAACGAAGAGGTCAGGCGGCGTTGCCGGTTCCTGGGCTTCGGCGGCGAGGTGGTATTCGACGACCAGCTCTTCGTTCGCGGCGTCATAGCGCGCCACCGCTTCGCTTTCGTTGCCGTGCGGGAGAAGGTCGCGAAAGATGTTGGTCCAGAGGCGATCGAATCCGTTCCAGCCGACCCAACTGGCGGCCCAGCGGCTCTTGGCGTCGGAGGCGAAGACCGCGGCGCGGCCGAGACCATATTGCCAGCGGATCAGGAGGGGATCTTTTTCGTCGACTTCGAGGACTTCGTCGGCTGTGGGGCGCGCGTCGAAGCGGATGTAGCCGAGGAGATTGGGAGCAGTGGCGACGTCGACCTTGTCGAGGAGATCCGATGGGTGCTTGACGAGGGCTTTGATCGGTTTTTCGACGGCGGTTGTACCGGTGTGCTCTTTGACGTCTTTGAGCAGGATCTGTTCGAGACCCGTGGGCTCGTTCAGGAAATAGGACTTGCCCTTGGCGTTCTGAGCAATATGTTCGAGGTATTGGCGGTTTACGTCCTGGCCGAGACCGACGGTGGAAATGGTAACTCGATTGTTCGCGGCCTCTTTGGAGAGCGTGAGGCTGTCGCCTTCTTCCGAGATGCCATCCGTGAGGAGGACGATGTGTTTGTAGGTGGAGTTCAGGCCGACGATTCGGCGATAGGCTTCATTCAGGGCGGGCGCGATTTGAGTGCCGCCATCGGGCGTAATTCCCGAAATGAGCCGTTTGATGAGAGCTTTGTCTTCAGCCTTGCGGATGGGAACGGCCCACTGGAAAGAGTTGTCGAAGATGAGCACGCCGACGTAATCATCAGGGCGGAGATTGTCGACCACACCGACGGCGGCGAGACGCGCGAGTTCGATCTTCTTGCCTTCCATCGAGGACGATTTATCGATGATGAGGATGACCGCAGTGCCTTCCGGAGAACGTGGCGGCGCGAGTTTCGCGGGGAAGGTGCGGGACAGCGGATCTTCGGGCGCGTCCTTGTGGTCGACGTAAATGTTGTGCTCGCCCGCGATCCAGAGCGCGCCGCCGCCTCGCTGCACATAGTCCTCTACGCGCTGTTTGTCAGCGGCTTTCATGGCTTCCAGGTTGTCGTTATTGAAAACGACTAGTTGGGCGTCGTCGAGCTTATCGGGCAGGGACTTTGTCTGGACGACATCGAATTTGTTGGCGGCGAGGACGCCGACAATGTGTTCCTCGGTGCCAGCGGGATCTTCGGAGACCCAGACGACTTTCGGGCGGCGAACTGCCACGGCGTTTTCGAAGCGCGATTCGCCCATACCGGGCGCTTCGATGCGACCGCTGAGGTCGATAGCGCCCGCCGCGCTGAGGCTTGTGCGGATTCGGATGCGATTCTCGCCTTGCTCGAGAGCGATCTGATGTGAGCCGATCTGTTTGCCTTCGGCGGCGAGTTCGACGGTGGCCTGCGTGGCCTTGGGGGAGTAGATAGTGAGATCAACCGGGAAGTGCTCACCGGTAAAGACGGTTCCGGGCAAGCCGACGGCTTCGGTCTGAAGTTGGGGCTGGGCGCGTCCGTTGAGCGCAATGGCGTCTATATGAACGCCGAGTTGTTCGGCTTGCCATGCGGCGCGTGTGGCGGCTCCGTCGTTCTCGTTGCCGTCGGAGAGGAGAACGATGCGGTGGATCATTCCGGCGGGCAGAGAAGCGAGGGCCTCGCGAATCGGCGATTCGAGATTAGTGCCGCGGCCTTCGGCTCCGGCGGTTCGCTGGAAATGGAGAGCGGCGGCTTCTTCGGGGCTCAGGGCGCGAGGTCGGCGAGCGAACGGGAAGACTTCGAGGCGATTGGATCCTTTCGCGCTGCGCATCTCACGGACGAGCGCGCCTTCACGGTCGAGATCCGCCGGTGTGATGCTGGCCGATGTGTCAACCAGCGCGGCGAGCGCGACTTTGCGGTCCTCGATCTGGAGAACGGGTTCGGCCAACGCGAGGACGACCGCGCAGGCCATGGCGGCTTTGAGGATCAGCGGCGCGTGGCGAATCTGACGGCGCCATGCCCAGATGACCCACGCGACCGGAAGGATCAGAAGCGCGAGCGCCCATGCGCGTTCGAAACTCATGGAGTGGCCTCCGCCGGAGTGGCCTCCGCAATGTGGCGGCCGCCCCGGCTGCGCACGATATGGAGGCGCGAGCCGGCGCTTCCATAGACGATCCATTCCGTGAGGAGGAGGCCTGCGCCGAGCAGGGCGAGCCAGGGCCAGATGTCACGGGTACGGCGAAGAGAATCGGTCAGCGAGGGGATACCGTGGCGAGCGTTGGCGGGCGGGTTCCATTTGGCGTCCCACATTTCAGGGAGCGTGAGGGAGTAGACGCGCTCGGTGTTGCCCGCAAGCACGCGAACACGGGCGGGTTCGCCCGCGAAGAACTGAACGGATCGGTCGCGGATGTTGAAGGGCAAGGCAGCGCCGGAGTCTGTGATTACCTGAACGGTTTTGTGGTCGGCCTGTTGCGGGAGCGGCGCGGCTACAGCGCCTGCGCTCTGAGTGCCGACGTCGATGTCGCGGAAAACGTCAGGCGCGATATAGCGGAGGATGTTCGCGAGCAAAAGCGGCGTGGCTAGTTCATAACGCATGGAACCCGCGAACGGATTGAAGCCGATGACCACCATGTTTCCGCGAGCTATGGCGACAGGTCCCTCATCGACTTCGGCGATGCGGATTTCGCCGGGGCCCGATTCGAATACCGATGCGGATTCGATCTGCGCGTTGCGGGCCCGGAGGCCTTGCGTGATCGGCTGGTCGGGAACCCATTTGACGCCTTCGGGATGTTCCACGCGCTTGCGAATGGGAATGGGCGGCTTGGTGTCGGGCGGGTCGATCCAGAGCGTGCTGCCGGATGGACGGGTTTCGGGATGAAAGCGGTCGAGCATGACGAGTCCGTCGTTGGCGGGCGTGTACTGCGACGTGGGCCGGAAGTCGGCGCGGACGCGCGGATCGGAAGTCAGAGCAGGGCGGATGAGATCGGGCTGATCGGAGTAGACGATAACGTGGAGCGTTCGCTGCGAGGGGAGTTCGAGAGCGGCGTAGTTATCGGCATCGAAGGCATCCTTTGGGTAGAGGCGCGCTTCGAGGATTCCCGCTGCGAGCGTGTGAACGGTGAAGGTTGTTTCCTTTTCCTCGCCCGGGGGAAGTTCGACGGGATGGAAGCCTTGCGGCGCTTTGCCGAAGTTGAGGGTGACGTTGACGGTGCGGGGGCGCCGGCCGTAGTTGCGGAGGCGGACGAGGACATCCCATGCTCCGGAATCGGTCTGAGACCGGCGCGCGCCGACGCTGCGAATTCCGTAGTTCTCAACGAGGTCATCGACCGGGAGGACGCGGAACGCAGGAAGCTGGGGCAGCGAGAGGTTGTTGGCTTCGCGCGCGGCGATGCGGCCAGGTCCGGTATAGACGATCTCGCCGGAAGCGGCGCCGGACTGGCGCTGGAGGTCACGGGCGAATTCGATGTTCTGAGAAAGATTGAGGGCAGTAGCTCCAGGTTGCGATTCGAGGATTGCGCGGGCGATTTTGCGGTGGTCGGTTTCCCAGGAAGTCGCTGGCGTGGCCAAGCCATCAGCGCGGACGAGAAGCACGCGATCGGAGGAGGGAACGGCGCGAAGCCAGGCGATAGCGTTGGCGCGGGCGAGATCCATCAGCGTCGCGCCGGGGCGGTTGGGAAGCCCGGCTCCCATCCACGCGCTGGTATCGAGGATGAGGACGTGGTCGCGACGCTTATTGAGCGCTCCGCCGAACTGGAACTCGGCCAGGGCGAGTAGCAGGAACGCCATGCCGAGAATCTGGAGGAGCAGCGAAAGCGGCTGCTGAATCCGGCGGCGGCGCGAGACCGGGGCGGGCTGGCCCGGCGATACCCAAAAGCGCAGAGTAGGAACGATTTGCTTGCGCCGCGTGCGGTCGAGGAGATAGAGCGCGACCGAGATGGCGGAGACCGACCCGAAGAGCAGCAGAAACTGGCCGAGGGTCAGGTTCAAGAGTTCCATAGCGTGGAGTGTTGGGGGAGGAGTTCGAGTTGCTTCAGTTTATGCCTATGTTGTCAATTTAGCGAATCAATACTCTATGCGGCGCACCACACCGGCTGTCTGAAGGCGCATTACGCTTCCGGGCACGTACTCGATGGTTATCCGCACGGGGCGCTGCGGACCGCAGGCGACCTGAAGGGCCGGTCCGGTTTCGTGAATGAATTCGACAGCTTTTGGTTCGGGGAGGTCGAAGGTCATGACTTTACCGGCGACCTCGACGGCCATGAAGTTTCCGGCAGGTTTGCAATCGATTTGGCGCAGGACGCCTTCGATGCGTTCGGTCTTTTCGCCGGGGCGCGGCGGGAACGGGCCATTGGCGCGGGCATCAATCATTTCGACCAGGGAACCAAGGCGCGCGGTTTCAGCGGGCGTGTGGACATAGCGGCGCGCGGTGTCGGCGTTCTTGCGAGCGCGGGCGAGGTCGCCTTGCTCGAAATAAGCGTAGGACAGGGCGGAAAAGACGGCGGGCGCCTGTTCGGGCTGGATCTGATCGATCTTCATGAGCGCGGCGATTCCTTTTTCGTAATCGCGCTGAGCGATGCGGACAAGGCCCAATTGAAGTAGGGCGTCGACGTAGTTGGGGCTGGAGTTTATGGCGCGCTCGAGTTCTGTGGCGACGCGAGTGAGTGGTTGTTTGGCTTCGCGATCGAGGAGGGCGAGTCGGAGACACATGCGTGGATCGGTGTCTCCGGCGTCAAAGGCGCGGGTGAAGTTCTGGCGGGCGTCGGCGTGGTCGGCGGAACTCAGAGCGAGATAGCCGAGGGATTCGGCGACTTCATAGCGGTCCGGGAACTGAGCGGCGAGGCGGTCGTATTCGGCGCGGGCTTGGGTGCGGCGGTTGACGGCGGTGAGGAGGTCGGCGAGCAGGAGGCGCTCGTCGAATTCGGAGAGCGTGACTGATTCTTTCGGGGCTGCGGATTTGGCGAGAGGGGCCTGAAACACGCGGCCGTACATTTTTTTGCGATCGAAGTAGCCGCGGAGGTCCGCGTAAACCTGCGCGGAGGTTTTGCGATAGGCGATGGAACAGGCTTCGTCGAAAGTTTTGCCGCGGTGGATGGCGACGAGGAACTTCGGGAAGTCCGGGGAGTAATCCGGGGCGAGGAAGAGCATATGGGCGAGGGCCCAGCTTTCGGCATAGAAGATATCCACGCCGTTGCTTTTATAAATGGGGGACTGCGGCGTTACGGAGGTGAGGGTGGCGAGATCGAGCCATTGCGCGGAGGAGAGCGTTCGCAAGCGGCCTTCGATGAGGTCGCCCACGGCCACGCCGTCCGCGACGGGCCGGAGGGTGGAGTAGACTTCCGACCAGCCTTCGTTCAGCCACGTGGGAAGGCGAAGACCGCTGTGCCGAACGATCAGGTGCATGTATTCGTGGATGGCGTAGGCGTATTCGTTGGGCGAATCCGCCATGACGATGTAATCGCGCTGGAGTCCACCGGCGAAGAAGGCACGCTGTGAGTCGCTCTGTGCAAACTGACGAAACTGATCGAGGGTTTTGAAGACGACGATACGAACGGGAAAGACGTCGAGCAGCGGCAGCGGGGAAGCTTTCAGGAAGAAGCCGCGAACCTGCTCGAGGTGGGTCAGAACTTTGCGCGCGGCGGCATCACCTGCGTTCGAATAGATTTCGAAATCGGGCGTTCCGATGCGCTCCCAATGGTCCGCCGCCCGCATAGGCGAGGAGGCGAACAGCAAGAGGAGACAAACGCGCTTCAAGCTTCGATGATAGTGAAAACCGGTGCCCTTACGGTTCCTGCGAATCGCCGGCGCTTCGGGATATGGTCGTCTGGGAGATGTTCACCGGAGGCGCGGGGTTCTTGCCGGCGTTGATCACCCAGCGATCGAACCATTCGAGATTCTGCTCCATGACGGCGCGCTGCTGCTTGGGCCGGTCGATGATGTGTCCCAATCCTTTGTAGACGATCATGCGAACGTTCACTCCGCGGTCTTCGAGAGCCTGGCGGAGTTCGTAGGCGTTCGCGATCGGAACGCGGCGGTCCTGATCGCCATGCTGAATCAGAACGGGCGTGTTGGCTTTATTGATATAGGTGACCGGGGAGGCCTTGCGGTATTGCTCGGGATCGGACCACGGGGTGCTCTTCATGTACTGGCGCGTGAAGGGCGTGATGTCGGTGTTTGAGTAATAGGTCTGCCAGTCAGAGATGCCCGCGCCCACGGAAACCGCGGCGAAGCGAGTCGTGGCCGTGCCCAGAAACGCCGAGATGTAGCCGCCTTCGCTCCAGCCCATCGCGCCAACACGATCAGGATCGACAAAGCCTTGTCCGATGAGGTAATCGACGCCGGAGGTTACGTCGGCGGCGTCGCCGGTGCCGAGATTGCGGACCGGAAGCGCGCGCATTTTGGCGCCGTATCCGGCGGAA
>Ga0126381_100002430_pt1 | contig 20130 bp, 12 predicted proteins | sample PanSoiMetPlot_28_FD_96465 | JGI IMG/M metagenome (GOLD analysis project Ga0126381, IMG submission 96465) | Tropical forest soil microbial communities from Panama - MetaG Plot_28 | ecosystem: Environmental > Terrestrial > Soil > Tropical forest > Bulk soil | place: Panama | collected 2016-02-17
GGAGCGGGCGACGGTAATCGAAACCGCATGACCAGCTTGGAAGGCTGGGGCTCTACCATTGAGCTACGCCCGCACGAACCCTCCAGCGCCGGACAGGCGCTGGCGGGCCGTCACCGGTAGCGTACCGGCTCCGGCGCGCTGCCCGCACCGTCCCCGCCCGCACCGTCCCGTCCGCAGGACCACGCCCTAGCCGGCCGGCGGCATTCGCGGCGCGGGCACGGCGCGCGGCAAGATGAACTCCTCGACCGCCTTGGCGAAGCCCTCGTCATCGTTGGAGGCTGTCACGAACGTGGCCTCCCGCTGGACTTCGCCGCTCGCGTTGCCCATCGCGACGCTCATGCCGCTGCGCTTGAACATCAGCACGTCGTTTTCCTGGTCGCCAAGGGTGACGACGTGCTCGAGCGGGATGTTGTAGTGGTGTGACAGTCGCTCGACGACGACACCCTTGTTGGCTGTGGGATGTGTCACGTCGACGTAGTACGGCTGCGATCTCGCGGCCGACACGTGCGCCCCGAACTGCGCTTGCAGCGCCGCCTCGCAGCGCTCCACTAGGTCGTAGTTGTCGCTGACGCCGACGATCTTGACCACGCGGTCGAGCAGGCCGTCGTACCCGGCTACCACGGTCGGCTCGAACTGGACGGTGTGGGCCTCGTGCTCGGCGTGCGGCGCGTGCGGATCGGTGACGAACCAGTCGGCGCCCCGGTAGATCCAGGCGTACAGGCCGTGGCTGCGAATCGCGTCGACGACCGCCGGCGCGACTTCGGCGGGCACCGTGCGTTCGTCGACGATCGACATGTCCGGCTGCACGACCAGCCCGCCGTTGAAGGCGGCTATCGGGCCGCGCAGTTCGAGCGGGTCGATCAGCATGCGCATGCCGCGTGGCGGGCGTCCGCTGGTGATCGCGAAGAGCACCCCGCGCTGGTGCAGCTTGCCGACCGCTTCGATCGCGCGTGGCGTCAGTTCCTTGGCTTTGTTGACTAGTGTGCCGTCCACGTCCGCGAGGACCGCGGCGATCGTCTGCGTCGCCCCGGCAGTCCCCTGGGCGGTCGCCTGAGCGGGAGCGTCAGCCATGTCATAACCCTAACCTGCCGCCGTTTTCGCCTCGTGATCGAATGGATGGGTGCGACAATCGCTGCCACCCGGCAAGCGCCGTCTCGCAAGTCCCGCCGCGCAAGTCCCGCCGCGCAAGTCCGGCCCCATAGGAGAAGAGCCACTACATGCCCGCGACACCGCAAGCACCCCAAGCGCAGATCGGCGTCACCGGACTCGGCGTGATGGGCCGCAACCTTGCCCGCAACTTCGCCCGCCACGGCTACCCGACCGCGCTGCACAACCGGACGACGGCGCGGACCGATGAGGTCGTCAAGGAATTCGGTCATGAGGGCGCCTTCGTACCCGGCAGGACCGCGCGGGACTTCGTCGCCTCCCTTGAGCGCCCCAGAAGAATCGTGATCATGGTCAACGCCGGCCCGGCGACGGACGCGGTGATCGACGAGTTCGCGCCGCTGCTCGAAAACGGCGACATGCTCATCGACGGTGGCAACGCGCACTTCAAGGACACCCGTCGCCGCGAGGCGCATCTTAAGGACAAGGGCATCCACTTCGTCGGCATGGGCGTTTCCGGCGGCGAGGAGGGCGCGCTGCACGGCCCGTCTATCATGCCGGGCGGATCGGAGCAGTCGTACAAGGATCTCGGCCCGATGCTTGAGACGATCGCCGCCAAGGTCGACGGGACGCCGTGCTGCACGCATGTCGGCCCGGACGGCGCCGGGCACTTCGTGAAGATGGTGCACAACGGCATCGAGTACGCCGACATGCAGCTCATCGCCGAGGCGTACGACCTGCTTAGGCACGCGGCGGGCTATCAGCCGGGCCAGATCGCGCAGACGTTCAGGGCGTGGAACACCGGCCGCCTTGACTCCTACCTGATCCAGATCACCGCCGAGGTCCTGGCGCACACGGACAGCGCGACCGGCGAGCCGTTCGTCGACATCGTCCTTGACCAGGCCGAACAGAAGGGCACCGGCCGCTGGACCGTGCAGGACGCTCTCGACCTGGGCGTGCCGGTCAGCGGCATCGCGGAGGCCGTGTTCGCCAGGTCACTGTCCGGCCACGCCGACCTGCGGGCCGCCGCCCGCCACCTGCCAGGGCCCCGGCGAACGCCGACGGACGACCAAGGCTTCGCCGACAAGGTGGAGCAGGCACTGTACGCATCCAAGCTGGTCTCTTACGCGCAGGGCTGGAACATGATCGCGGCCGGCAGCGCCGAATACGGCTGGGACATCGACCTCGGCTCGATGGCAGTGATCTGGCGTGGCGGCTGCATCATCCGCGCGAAGTTCCTCGACCGGATCCGCGCCGCGTACGAGGGCGACCCGCGGCTGCCGACGCTGCTCGCCGACCCGGACTTCGGCCGGGAGGTCGCGGACGCGCAGGATGCCTGGCGCGAGGTGGTGACCACCGCGATCGAGCGCGGCGTTCCTGTCCCAGGGTTCTCCGCCGCCCTGGCCTACTACGACGCGCTGCGCGCCGGGCGCCTGCCGGCCGCCCTGGTCCAGGGGCTGCGCGACTTCTTCGGCGCGCACACCTACCGCCGCACGGACCGTGCCGGCTCGTTCCACACACTGTGGGCACAGGACCGCTCAGAGGTGTCTCGCTAACCCTTTTTCTTATCCCGAACGGCCGGTGGCGTCTCCCTCTCCGCGCCCGCTCTCCACGAGCTCGTCCGTCTAGCGGACGTATGTCCGAGATTGCGGTTTGTGTGAACGTGTTACCCGTCCTGCGTGCCGCCTGCGGGTTCTCTTGGAATCTTGATCAGCCCCGTCGCATCCGCGCCTGGCTGGCTTGTCCGCATGGCGGACATCACCGCTAAGTCTCATTTATGCGTACGGCTAACGATTGCTCTTGACACCCGCCCGAGAAACGGCAACGCTTCCGTCAAGCTCAGGTGACCGTGTTGCGGACAGTAGTCCGTTATACGGGACCCCCCGCACACAGAAAACCGGCGAGCCGGGCTGGCACCCGGCTCACCGGACTAACCGCTAACCCACCTCCCAGTGAGCGAGCACAAAGGAGTTTAGCCGTGTCATTCAATCCGGCAACGCGGTGCCTCCGGCCCGGCTGGTTTGTGCCCATAGGAAAACGGAGCGCCGTCGCGGCGGCGGTGGCCGTCGCGGCGCTCGCGCTCGCTGCCTGCAGCAGCAGCAGTAGCAATAGCAGCAGCAGTAGCGCCAACACCACGCCAACTACCGCGACGAGCTCGGCGGCCCCCGCGACGAGCGCGTCCGCCAGCGCCGCGCCGAAGCCGATGACGATCGCCTATATGTCGTTCGCCGTGGACAACAGCTACGACGCCCCGATGCTCGCGGCGGCGGAAGCGGTGGCGTCGACCGACGGCGCCACGCTGAAGGTGTTCGACGCGAACAACAACCCGCAGACGCAGTACGACCAGTTGCAGACGGTCATCAACTCCGGGCAGTACAACGGCATCATCACGCAGCCGATCTTCGGCACCGGGCTGCTCCCGCTCGTCCAGCAGGCGATCTCCAAGGGGATCAAGGTCGTGAACATGGACCAGATCCTCGGCGCGAAGCTCGACACCGACCAGCCCCAGGTGACGGGCCTGTCGGCGAACGTGACGTTCGTCCCGACCGAGATCGGCACCAAGCTCGGCGAGCAGGTGGTCGCGGCGTGCGCGTCCAAGAACCTGAACCCCTGCAAGATCGGCTACCTGTACGACATCAAGGCGTCTTCGCTTGACGAGGCGATCTACGGCGCGTTCACGGCGGCGATCAAGGGTCATCCGGTGACGATCGCCACGACGGGGCAGAGTTTCTTCACACCCACGGTCGGCCTTTCCGCCGTGGAGACGATGCTCCAGGCGCAGCCGGGCCTGAACCTGATCGTCGGCTCCGACCAGGGCATCGAGGGCGCGATGACCGCGCTCACGACCGTGGACAAGGCCGACCACGTGCTGCTCGTCGGCTATGGCGCGAGCGCCGCCGCGGTGGCGGGCATCAGCTCAGGCGCGATCTTCTCTGACGTCGCCCAGGCGCCCGCGAGCGAGGGCCGGCTGGCCGTCCAGGCGCTGGTGAAGGCGCTGCAGTCCGGCACGGACAGCGGCGCGGTCGACCCGGTGGCTGGCTTCCCCAACGCCGGCATCGTCACCAAGGCCGACGTCAGCCAGTTCACCCCAGAGTGGCCGGGCTAATCAGTGCCAGAAGCTGTGCACCCCCGGGGGGACGACCCCCCCAAACCCCCCCGGCAAGAGAAGGAAACCATCCAGGGCCCTCACGTCGAGCTGCGGGACATCTCCAAGTCCTTCGGCGGAACGCGGGCCCTGGAGGGCGTTAGCCTCACCGTCGGCCGCGGGGCCATTCACGCCCTGGTCGGCGAGAACGGCGCGGGCAAGTCCACCCTCGGCAAGATCATCGCGGGGGCGCATACCCCTGACCACGGTCAGCTCCTGCTCGACGGCGAGACGGTGCACCTGCACTCGCCCAGGGACGCGATCGCCCGCGGCGTCATCCTGATCGCCCAGGAGCTGGCGATAGTGCCGTCGCTGACCGTCGAGCAGAACGTCTTCCTCGGCGTGGAGCCGCGGCGGGCGGGCTTCCAGAATCGCCGTGAGCTGCGCCGCAAGTACCGTGACCTGGCCGCGTCTGTCGGCTTCGAACTCGACGGAGACGCCAACGCGGGGTCCTTGCGGACCGCCGACCAGCAGAAGGTCGAGATCCTGCGGGCGCTGTGCCGCAGCGCGCAGCTCATCGTGATGGACGAGCCGACCGCCTCGCTGTCGCGGCCGGACGTGGAGGCGCTGCACAAGGTCATCCGCCAGCTCGCCAAGAACGGCACGACCGTGGTGCTTGTCTCGCACTTCCTGAACGAGGTGCTCGAGCTCGCGGACGAGGTGACGATCCTGCGCGACGGCCGCCTCGTGCAGACCGTGCCGGCCGCGAGGCAGACCGAGGAGTCGCTGATGGCGGCGATGCTCGGCCGCTCGCTGGACAAGGCGTTCCCGGCCAAGCGGCCCGCCCCGGCAGGCGCCCCGGTGGTGCTCGCGGTCCGCGGGCTCACCGCCCCCGGCGTCAGCGACGTCTCGTTCGAGCTTCGAGCCGGGGAGATCCTCGGCCTGGCCGGCCTGGTCGGCGCGGGCCGCACCGAGGTTGCCCGCGCGATTTACCGGGCGAACCGGGTCAGCGCGGGCACGATCGCGGTGGCCGCCGGCGGGACCGGCACGGTCGCGGTGACTGGCGGCCCGCGGATGGCGATGCGCGCGGGCGTGGCGATGATCCCCGAGTCGCGCAAGGAGCAGGGGCTGCTGCTCGGCCGGCCGGTCGTTGAGAACGTCAGCCTGTCCAGCCTGGCGGCGGTGAGCACGGCCGGCCTGGTCCGGCGGGGACCTGAGCGGCGGACCGTGCGCGAGGCGATGAGCAGGGTGGACGTCCGCGGCGGCACGCCGGGCCAGCCCGCGAGCACGCTGTCAGGCGGCAACCAGCAGAAGCTGATGTTCGCCAGGTCGCTGCTGCGCGATCCGCGGGTGCTGATCGCGGACGAGCCGACACGCGGGGTGGACGTCGGCGCCAAGCGGGCGATCTACGAGCTGCTGACCTCGCTGACCGACGGCGGCCTCGGCGTGCTGCTTATCTCCTCTGACGTGGAGGAAATACTCGGCCTGGCGCACCGCGTGCTCGTCATGCGCGCCGGCCGGGTCACCGCGGAGCTCACCGGCGACGCGATGTCCGAAGCCGCGATCCTAGCCGCGGCATTCGGTCCCCGCCATGACTCCGCTTCCCCTCGCGACCCCAATTCCCCTCGCGACCCCAATTCCCCTCGCGGCAGCTCCGCTTCCCCCAGCAACAGCCCCCCTTCCCCCCGCGACTCCGCCCCCCCAATTCCCCCTGGCCACGAAGAGGTGCCTGAATGAGTCAGCCGCAGGCCGCGACGCCTGCACCGGAGAAGCCGGGCAGCGCGGACAAGAGGGGGCCGGTCCCCGGCGTGTTCGGCGCTCCGTCGGCCGAACTCCTTGGCCGGGCGCGCGGCGGCGGGATCATCTACCCGTTCATCGTCTTGTTCGTCATCCTGGCCATCTGGAAGGGGCACACCTTCTACGGCCAGACGAACCTGCTCGAGATCCTCGACCAGCAGTCGGCGACGCTGATCATCGCGGCGGCCGGAACGATGGTGCTGGTCGCCGGCGGCATCGACCTGTCGGTCGGCGCGACCTACGCACTCGCCCAGGTGATCGCAACCAAGATGGCGCTGACCGGCAACCCGGTGCTCGCGATCATCGTCGGCGTCCTGGTCGGCGTCGGTGTTGGCGCGGTCAACGGCGTGATCGCGACGTTCTTCCGGATCAACTCGCTGATCGCCACGCTCGCCATGTCGTTCGTGATCGGCGGGCTGGCCGCGCTCGTCACCAACGGGAACCTGATCATCGCCTACTCCGCGGTCGGCTTCGGGAACTTCGCCAAGACCCAGTTCCTCGACGTGAGCACCGCCGCGTGGACGATGATCGGCGTGGTCATCATCCTCGGCGTGGTGCTGTGGCGGACGATAGGCGGCCGGTACATGTACGCGGCGGGCAGCAACGCCGAGGCCGCCCGGCTGGCTGGCGTCCGGGTGCAGTGGATCAAGCTGATCACGTTCGCGATCAGCGGCGGCGCGGCCGCGCTCGGCGGCATCCTGGACGCCTCCCGGGTGCTCAGCGCCTCGTCCGCGAACGGCGGGACGGCGCTGACCTTCACCGTGCTGGCCGGCATCGTGGTCGGCGGCACGTCCATCCTCGGCGGCGAGGGCGCGATCTGGCGCACGGTGGTCGGCACGCTGTTCATCGCGCTGATCGGCAACGGCTTCACCCTGCTGGCCTGGAACCCGCTATACGAGCAGATCACCCTGGGCGTCATCCTGCTCCTGGCGGTAGGCGGCGACGCCTGGTCCCGCCTGCGCACCACCGGCTAACGCCCGAGCCCCCGCCCCCGCCCCCGCCCGCGTCCCCTTAGGCCTGAGGCCGTTGGCGCCATTGGCCTCATCTATAGAGGCCGTTGGCGCCGACGGCCTCAAAGCAGCGCACCCCTTCCGTCACACCAGCACCGCGCGCCCATTCCAACCCGTTTCAGCGGTGCGTCAGGGGCATTCCAGGGGCCGCCGTCACGCTTGGTCGCGGTCCAGTGCGGACCAGACCTTAGCGAAAGGCGGATCTACGTGAGGATTTCCCTGGGTGGCGGCGGCACGATCGCGCGGACGGCGCTGCTCGCCCTGACAGCCGCGGCGGCGTTCGGGCTGGCCGCCTGCAGCTCCGCCGGCTCCGGCGGCGCGGCAGGACCGGCGACGACATCCGGCGGGGCGGCGGCCCAGTCCGGGGCGGCGGTCCCGTCCTGGGCGGCGGGACTAGGTACCGGGGTGACGGTGACGGCGCCGAGCTCGGTGCAGCCGGGCAACGGCTCGCCGGCGGCGGCCGTTTCTGGCGAGATCAACGCGCTCAACACCAAGAAGTTCGCCGATCTGTGCCGATACCAGCTGCCGGGCGTGCAGGGCAAGTGCAAGGCCGCGGCGGGTTCGGTGCCGACCGATCAGCTGCCGTACGCGACCAACCCGCAACTGGGCTACGTGGCCGTCAAGGCCGCGTTGGCCCTGGTCGGGATGACCGGGAAGTTCTGCTCGCCCGGCCAGTCGCCGGAGTGCTATTCCAACAGCGACCCCGCGGCCATCTTCTCTACCGGCAAGTCATTCGATGACCTGTGGACGCAAACCGTCAAGAACAGCGACAGCAGTAGCTACTCGCTGGTTCCCGTCGAGCAGATCGGCGGCCACTGGTACGTCTACACCAACCCGAGCTAGCGGGCTCAGGCGTGTTCCAGGCGGCACCAGTCCAGCCGGATGGGACCGTACAGCGCCAGGTACACGTCGCCAGTGCCGTCGCCGAGCGGGAGCGGAACGCTCACCTGCGTCCACTCGTACCGGTCTCCGGTGCAGGGAACGGCGGCACTGGCGAGCGGCGCGCCCGTGCCTGGAGGGGTCTGCCACACTTCGATGCGTCCGCCATCGGGCGCGGCGGAGGCGACACGGAACACAGCCGCCACCGTTCGTTCCGAGTAGACGGATTTGAACATCAGCCAGCTACGGCCCGCCGGGTTCGCGGGGGTGACCGCGGTGCCGTCCAGTCGGGTGGTGTCGACGAGGGTGATGTTCTCGTAGTCGTCGAAGTCGGCGGCGGCGAGCTGGCCGGTCCGGCTGGCGGGGGAGCCGGGGACGGTCAGCGTCACGGTCCGCCTGATGTCGGTGCTCGAGGCGCCGGCGCCGAACTGGATCAGTCCCGGCGGCACGGACATCCGGCCCTCCGCCACGTCCCACAGCGCCAGGCGGGCCAGCGGCACGGGGATCCGCACCGTCGCCGTCTCGCCGGGTGCGAGCGTGACGCGCGCGAAGCCGCACAGCCGTCGCCGCGGCTGGTGCCGCGCCAGGTAGCTGGCGTAGAGCTGCACGATCTCGGTGCCGCTACGGTGGCCGGTGTTCGTGACGTCCAGGCTCGCGGTCACCGTTTCTCCCTGGGCGCAGGGGCCCACGGCGGGGCAGGTAAGCCCCAGCGTGCCATAGCTGAACGTGGTGTAGGTCAGGCCGTGGCCGAACGGGAAGCGCGGCTCCGCGGTGCTGTACTGGTAGGTCCAGCCGGCCTTGATGATGTCGTAGTCCAGCGCGGCGGGCAGGTCCGCGTCGGCGGCGTACCAGGTCTGCGGAAGACGCCCCTCGGGTGCGTGGCGGCCGGTGAGCAGGTCCGCCAGCGCATGCCCGGTCTCCTGGCCGGCGTGGCAGGTCCACACGATGGCGGGAGCGTCAGGCACCAGGTACGGATAACTCGACATGATCACCACGACGGTGCGCGGATTGGCGGCGGCGACCGCGCGGATCAGCCGGTCCATGGACGGCGGCAGCGCCAGCGTGCTCCGGTCGTGTGCCTCCCGGCCGCCGATCATCGGATCGTTCCCGACGACGACAACCGCGACGTCGGCCGCCGTCGCCGCGGTCACCGCGTCGGTGATGCCATCGCTAAGGACGTCCCACCGCAGCCGTACGGTCTTGCCGGTGGCCGTCGACCTCAGCAGCATCGCGCCGTCTGGCAGCGCCGTGCGGCGGAAAGTTTCGCGGACGAACCAGCCGTCCGGCCTGTCCGCGTCCACCCGCAGCTCATCGTCGTCGGCGACCGTCAGGTACTTGCCGCCCCCTGCCTGGCGCAAGGTCACGATGTCGTCGCCCCAGTCGAAGACATCGAACTCGCCAAGATCGGTGCGAACCCGGTCGGCGGCCTCGCTGACGGTGACGTGCGCGCCGGTCGCGGCGATGCCGTTGGCGATCGTGACCTGGTAGGGCAGCGCGGGGCTGTACCAGTCCTCGTAGAGGGTGTTCGCGAGCGGGCCGACGACCGCGATGGCGGGACGTCCGGCCAGCGGCAGCAACCCGTCATTGCGCAGCAGGACCGCGCCGCGTCGCGCGGCGATCCTGGCGAGTTCGCGGTGCGCGGGCGTGTCCATCGCGGCCGCGGCCGCGTACGGGCCGCCATCGGGGTCGAACTCGCCGAGGCGGAGCCTGATGAGCAGCTTTCGGCGCACTGCCTGGTCGACGTCGGCCATTTCGATCAGGCCACGGCGCAGCGCTTCGGTGACGGCCGCCGTGGTGAGCGCGCCGTCGGCGTCCTGATCGGTGAAGCTGTCCAGGCCGGCCCGCAGCGCCGCGGCGTGTGCGCGCGCGTAGTCGTCGAAGTAGTTCTCCGTCCGCACCAGGTTCGAAGGCGCCCACGCGTCGCTGCAGGTCAGCAGCTCTTCTTGGGTCCAGGTACGAAGCTCGCGCAGCAACGGGCTGACGTGGGCGGGCCGCCCGTTGACGAGGTTGTACGAGGGCATAACCCCGGTCGCGACGCCGGCCCGCACCGGCTCGCGGAACGGCGGCAGGTCGTACTCGTGCAGCACCCGCGGGCGCAGCGTAGAGGAGGTGAGGTCGCGAAAGTCCTCGTTGTTGTACCCGAGGAAGTGCTTGAGCGTGGGGGCGGTGAGCAGGTAGTCGCGCTTGTGGTGATGGCCGTCGGGCTCGCGATCGCGGTTGTGATCGTCGTCGCCATGGTCGTAGCCGTCGCCGCACAGCCCCCGGCAGAACGCGACCGCCATGCGCGCGGTGAGCAACGGGTCCTCTGAGTAGCCCTCTTCATTCCTGCCCCAGCGCGGGTCACGCAGCAGGTTCACCACGGGCGCCCAGACATTCAGGCTGATCAGCGGGTGCTCGTCGTGCAGGGCGCGGACCTCGCGGCCGGTCGCGAGGCCGACCTGCGCGGCGAGTTCGGGATCCCAGCTGGCGGCGAGCCCCACCGGCTGGGGGAACACCGTCGCGGGCAGCGTCTTGCCCGTACCCGAGTGATCCCGCCACGACGCACCGTGCACGCCCTCGGTTCCTGTGTGGAACTCGGCGAGCGCCAGCCGCTCGATGGCGGGCGAGCGCTGGTGCAGCATCGCGATCTTTTCCTCGTCGGTGAGCCTGCCGAGGAGGTCGTCGGCGCGCTCGGGCAACGGCAAAGCCGGATCACGGAAGCCGGGGACCACTGCCACCACTCCTGTCACCTAGGGGTCATGCATGCTCCGGGCAAGTCCTGCGAATCGCTTCGATGAATGTTCCTCGCAGGGCTGCCGCTAATCACGGGTATCGATGCAGATCATTAGGGCAGGTCAGCGTCGTCGCAGTGGTCCGTCCCCAAGGTAAGTGTTTCTGGCCTATTGCACCGAAGTCAAGACCAGATCTAATCTCCAGCTAATCATTGAAGCGCTTCGACGAGGAACGGCCCCATAGGCACAACCCACGCCACAGTGAAACTGAGCCCCCTCGAGGACGAAGGTGGTACCGCACATGCATCGCGCAGCGTCACACGATTCACCGTTGGATTCACGCATTTCCAGACGCGGGTTCCTGACCGCCACCGCGGGCGCCGCCGGCGCGGTCGCCGCCGCTCCGCTGCTTGCCGCATGCGGTTCCGGCGGCGCCCCCGCCAAGACAGGAGCGGCGTCGACAGGCCTGCTGCAGCGGATCCTCCCGCAGTACAAGTCGAGCAGCCTGTTCAAGCCGGACTACCCCAGCGTCGACGGCTCGACGCCCGCCTACCTGAGCTACCCGTCGAACCTGGTGCGCACCGTGTCGGAGATCCCCGGCGCCGGCGGCAGCTATTCGGCGATCACGCCGCTGTGGGGCACGATTCCCTCGGCGAACAATCCGTTCGACCAGGCGGTGAACAAGGCGCTTGGCGCGTCCGTGAGCGTCAATCCCGCCAACGGCAACAACTACAGCACGATCCTGCCGCCGCTGTTCTCCGGCAATAAGATCCCGGACTGGATCCAGGTCCCGACGTTCTGGGCGCCGCCGCTCAACTTCGGCCAGGCCGCCGCCGACCGGCTCGCCGACCTCACTCCGTACCTGGCCGGGAGCAAGATCAACAAGTACCCGAACCTGGCGGCGATCTTCAGCGACGGCTGGCAGGCCGGGATCTGGGACGACAAGCTCTACGGGTTCCCGTCCTACACCGCCGGGTTCAACGTCGGCTACCAGCTGTACTACCGCGCGGACATCCTGCAGCAGCTCGGCATCGGGACTCCCGCGATCAAGTCCATCAACGACCTGATGGACCTGGCCAAGCAGGTCAACGACCCCAAGGCCAAGCGCTGGGCCATGGGCGACATCTTCGGCTACCTGTTCCAGCCCTACAACTACGCGACCTGGATGCTCGACGACAAGGGCAACCTGATCACGCAGTGGGAGTCAGAGGCCATCATCGAGGCGATGAACTGGATGGCCAAGGCGATCAAGGCCGGCTATGTGCATCCCGACCAGGTAGCGGGCAACTACGGCAACGGCATCACCGAGTTCTACTCCGGCCAGATGGTCATCGTGTCCGACGGGATGGGCGCCTGGAACGCGGCGGACGCGCAGAAGGGCCAGGCGGCCAACAAGAACTACACCCGCGCTTCGTTCGACTTCTTCTCCGCCAGCGGCAGCGGCGCCCCGAAGGTGCCGCTTGAGGCGGCCACCGCGTGGACCAGCTACCTCAACAAGAGGCTGACCCCCAGCCAGATCGAGGAGGTCCTGCGCATCGCCAACTACCTCGCGGCGCCGTTCGGCTCCTACGAGTACAACCTGCTCAACTACGGGGTCGAGGGCGTGGACTACACCATGTCGGGTACCGGTCCGCAGCTCAACGCGAGCGGGACGAAGTACGCCGGGTCGAGCGTGTCCACTTACAACTTCCTGGTCAGCCCGAACAACACCATGTTCAACGCGGGCTACCCGCAGGTGACCAAGGCCGCCGCGAGCTGGGCGCAGCGCAACGCCAAGTACGGCTACCAGCCGCTGTTCTACGAGCTCAACGTCACGGTGCCGAACAGCCTGTCCAGTGCCAACGCGATGACCCCGTTCTCCCAGACGAGCAACATCCTGTACGAGGTGGCCCGCGGCCGGGCCACGATCGCCGACTACCAGTCCACGCTCGCCACCTGGAAGCGCAACGGCGGCGACAAGCTCAAGGCCTTCTACGAGGGAGTCCTCACGCAGCAGAAGAAGCTCGGGTCAGCGTGACGCGAGCCGCCGCGACCGGGGTGGCCGGCACAGCTACCCCGGTCGGGACGCTCGCGGTCGGCGCGATCGGCGTGGCTGGGACCCGGCCGCGCTGGCGGGTCCGGCTGCGCCGGGACAGGGCGCTGCTCGTCATGTGCGTGCCCGCCCTGGTCCTGCTCGGCGTGTTCGGCTACGCGCCCATGCTGGGCCTGGTGATGGCGTTCCAGGACTACGACCTGTACGACGGCATCCTGCACAGTCCGTGGGTGGGCCTGGCGAACTTCCAGCAGCTGTTCACGGACCCGGGATTCCTGCACGCGTTCTGGAACACGCTGATGCTGTTCTCAGTCCAGCTTGTGCTCTTCTTCCCGGTGCCGATCGCGCTGGCCATCTTGCTCGACAGCCTGATGTCCCGCCGGATCCGGACATTCGTCCAGGCCGTGGTGACGCTGCCGCACTTTTTCTCCTTCGTGCTCGTCGTCACGATCTTCAACCAGGTGTTCGGCGGCGCCGGGGCGCTCGACACGTTCCTCCGCTCGCACGGGGTCACCAGCCCGTTCGACTTCATGACCGACCCGGGCACGTTCAAGTTCCTTGTCACCTCCCAGCTCATCTGGAAGGAAGCCGGCTGGTCGATGATCGTTTACCTGGCCGCCCTCGCCGCGATCAGCTCGGAACTGCACGAGGCCGCGGCGGTTGACGGCGCCGGGTACTGGCGGCGGCTCGTGCACATCACGCTTCCCGGGCTGAAGGGCATCACGGTGCTGCTGCTCATCCTCAATCTGGGATACGCGCTGACCTTCGGCTTCGAGCAGATGCTCATCCAGCTCACCGCCGTGGGCCCCGGCGCCGCGCAGGTCATCACCACGTTCTCCTTCGAGAACGGCATCGTGGCCGGAAATTACAGCTACGGCGCGGCGGCCGGGCTGTTCCTCGGCGCCACCTCGGTGATCCTCATCCTCGGCGCGAACAAGGTCGCGCACCTGTTCGGAGAGGACGGGCTGTACCGGAAATGACCACGACAATGCACCGGCTGCTCGCCACGGCCGAGCGTCCGGCCTGGGCGGAGCGGCCGCGGGCCTCGACGCAGGGCGCCAAGTCAGGCGGGATCGCCGTGATCCTGGCGTTGATCTTGCTCCCGCTGTACATGATCGTGCTGACCAGCTTGTCCACCCAGGCCGCGATCAACGCAGCCGGAGGCATGGTCATCTGGCCGCACGGCCTGTCGCTCGGCGCCTACCGGGACGTCGTCTCGGGCGGCGTGGTCAGCCGGGCGCTGCTGATCAGCCTGGGTGTGACCGCCGTAGGGACGGCGTTCTCCATGTTCGTCACGATCCTGGCCGCCTACGGCATGTCCAGGGCCGGATCGTTCGGCCACCGGACGATCTTGTGGATCATGATGACCACGATGTTCTTCAACGGCGGCATCATCCCGCTGTTCCTCGTGGTTTCCGCGCTCGGCGGCTACGACCAGTACTGGGCGCTGATCGCGCCAAGCGCGGTCAGCGTGTTCAACATCATCGTGATGCGGGCGTTCTTCGCCAACACGGCCAAGGACCTCATCGAGTCCGCGCGGATCGACGGCGCCAGCGACTGGCGGATCCTGTGGCGGATCGTGCTGCCGACATCGAAGGCGGTAACGGCGGTTATCGCGCTCTTCTACGCCGTCGGCTACTGGAACTCCTGGTTCAACATCATGCTGTTCATGCCGTCTGACAGCGCCAAGTGGCCGCTGCAGATGGTGCTCTACGACTACCTGACCCAAAACAGCGAGATGGTCAACAGCGCCGCGTCTGGGTTCCAGAGCGCCGCACCCACGCTGGCCCTGCAGATGGCAGTGGTCACCATCACCATCATCCCTGTCCTGCTCGTCTACCCGCTGGTTCAGAAGCACTTCACGAAGGGCGTGCTGCTCGGTGCGATCAAGGGTTAACTACGTCGTTCTTGCCGCCGCGGCGGCGCTGACCGTTTTCGTCGTCCCGGCCCGGGCCTCATCCGCCCCGGCCGCCGTCCCCTACACCTGGCACAATGCGCGGATCGTGGCCGGCGGGTTCGTGGACGGCCTGGTGTTCAGCCAGGCTCAGCCCGGACTCGCCTACGCGCGCACCGACATCGGCGGCGCGTACCGCTGGAACGCCGCCGCCAGGCGCTGGGTCCCGCTGCTTGACTTCACCGGCTTCAACGCCTGGAACGAACTCGGCGTGGAGTCCATCGCCGCCGACCCGGCCGACCCCGCGAAGGTGTGGGTCGCCACCGGCGAGTACACCCAGCCGTGGGCGTTGCCGCCGGACGGCGAGGTGCTCCGCTCCGGCGACCAGGGCCGGACCTGGCAGGCCGCGAGCCTGCCGATCCAGCTTGGGTCCAACCAGGACGGCAGGAACACGGGCGAGCGGCTGGCGGTCGACCCTGACGATGACAGCATCCTCTACCTGGCATCCCCGGCCAACGGACTGTGGCGCAGCACCGACGGAGGCGCCAGCTGGTCCCAGGTGACGAGCTTCCCCGTCACGAGCACCCCTGACGACATCGGCCTGTCGTTCGTCACGTTCGACGCCCAGGGCAGCCACCGCGGCAGGCCCACCAAGACCATCTTCGTCGGCTCCGCCACCGATAGCGGCACCAGCCTCTACGAGAGCGCCGACGCGGGGGCCACCTGGCAAGCCGTGCCGGGCGAACCCACGGGAATGATGCCCCAGCATGGCGTCATGGCCGGCCGGGACATGTTCTACGTCGACTACGCGAACCAGCCGGGGCCGAACGGCATGACAGACGGCAGCGTGTGGAAGTACGACACGCGCACCGGGGTCTGGACGAACATCACGCCCGAGGTGCCCGGGGCAGCGGGCAACCCGACGTTCGGCTATGCCGGACTCGCGGCTGACCCCCGGCACCCCGGCACTGTGATGGTCGCGACGAACGACCGCTGGTTCCCCATAGACACCATCTTCAGGTCCGCCAATGGCGGGCGAACATGGGAAGACGTCGGCGCGAACGCGCAACTCGACATCTCCGCCTCGCCTTACCTCGCCTGGGGCGGCACGCCGAAGTTCGGCTGGTGGATCGCCTCGGTCGCGATCGACCCGTTCGACTCCGGGCACGTGATTTTCGGCACCGGCGCGACCGTCTACGGTTCCGCGGACGTGACCGCGGCCGACAGCGGCCAGCCCACGCACTGGGCGTCGGCCGCGGCGGAGGGTATCGAAGAGACCGCGGTCCAGGATCTGGTCGCGCCCCGTGCCGGGCCGTGCCGGCTGATCAGCGCGGTCGGCGATCTCGGCGGATTCTGCCATACGTCGCTGCGCCGCTCGCCGGCCACCGGGATGATCGCACCGATCCTGGGCACGGGCACCTCCGTCGTGGAGGCAGGGCAGGCGCCGCTTGACGTGGCCATGGTCGGCTGGAGCGGCGGCGACTACTCCGCAGACGGCGGCGCGACGTGGACGGCGATGAACCTGCCGACCGGTGACGTGTTCGGCGCTGGCACGGTGGCGCTGTCCGCGGACGGCGCGACCATGATCTGGACGCCGGAAGACCAGTCCTACGCGCCGGAGCCCGCGACGCCCGTGTACTCCGCCGACCACGGTCACAGCTGGGTGGCGGTCAACGGCCTGCCAGACGGCGTGATGGCGGTGGCGGACCCGGTGGACGCGAAGACGTTCTACGCCTTCGACCCGGCCACGGGGACGCTGTACACATCGACGGACGGCGGCGCGAGTTTCACCCCGGCCGCCGCTGGCCTGCCGGACGGAACCGGATCAGAGCAGACGAGCAGCTTGCCTCAGTTGCACACCGTGACTGGCCGGGCCGGAGATCTGTGGCTGACCGGCGGCGATGGCGTGCTCTACCACTCCACCGACGGCGGTGCGACGTTCGTGAAGGTCGCGTCCGTTGCCACGGTGGCGACGCTGGGCTTCGGCAAGGCCGCGCCCGGGGCTAGCTACCCGGCGATCTACCTGACAGGCGTCGTGGCTGGCGTGCAGGGCGTGTTCCGCTCCACCGATGGGGGGAACACCTGGGCACGGATCAACAACGACGCCGAGCAGTGGGCCTGGATCGGCCAGACCATCACCGGTGACCCGAACATCTTCGGCCGCGTCTACCTCGGCACCAACGGACGTGGCATCCTGTACGGCGTTCCGAAGCCGGTGGCCGGCTAGCGTGCCGGCGACCACGCCCAGCGTGCGGGCGGTCGCAACTCCTCCTCTGCGACCGCCCGCATCCGGCAACCACGATGACGCCCCGGCACGGGTCTGGACTGACGCGTTCTGCGTGGGGAATGGCCGGCACGGCGCACTGGCCTTCGGCGACCCTTACGACGAGACCGTCATCATCAACCACCACGCCCTGACGTGGCCGGACGCGGTCCAGCCGCCCGCGGGCGGCACACCGCCGCTGCTGGCGGGGCACCTGGAGGCCGCGCGCGACCTGCTGCTCGCCGGGGAGCCGGAACGGGCGCTCGCCCTGCTGTCTGACGGGTGGCCGCGGTACCGGCCGCGCGCTTTCCACCCGGCTTTCGCCATCAGGCTCCGCGCTGTCGGGGCGGCTGGCGGCGGCGCGGCTGCTGGCGGCGCGGCTGCCGACGTGGCTGGCGGCGCGGCTGGCGGCGACAGCAAGGATCTGCCCGGCGGCTACCTGCGCACGCTGGACTACCGTGGCGGCGTCGCCGCCACGGCGTGGCGGGATCCGCTGCCGTGGCTGCGCACCTGCTTCGTCTCGCGGGAGCACGATGTCGTGGTGCAGAGCGTCGTGGCGCCCGCGGGCAGCGCGCTCGACCTTGTGGTCGAGCATGACGTCCGGCTGACCGCCGCGCCGCCCGGCCTCGACGTCACGGCCAGCGTGAGCGGCGTGAGCGCTACGGCGGCCAGCGTGAGCGGTGAGGCGGCCAGCGAGGCGGTGGTCAGCGTCCGGGTGCGGTACCCCGATCCGGGCATCGGCCATTCCGGCCGCCCCCCGGGCCCCTCCGGCCATCCCGGCCACCCCGGCCACCCCGGCACCCCCGGCACTTCCGGCCACCTCGGCCCTCCCGGCCCTCTCAGCCCCACCCGCGACCCCGGCCCCCCCGGCTTCTCCGGCCGGGATGGGTACGCGGGCGTGACGCGGATCGTCGCCGGCGGCGGGGCGCGCCTGACTGTCGCGGCAGGCGGCGGCGTGCGCGTCACCGGATGCCGCGAGCTGGTACTGCTCACCCGGGTCGCTGCGGGTGGGGGAGACGAAGCCCTGCTGGCGGCGGCCGCCCCGCTGCGCTTGGTGCCCGCGGACCACGCTGACCTGCTCGCCGGGCACGTCAAGCGGCACGCGGCGGAGTACGGGGAGGTCTGGCTGGACCTGGGTGCCACCGAAGACGAGCGGGCGCTGCCCGCCCGGGCGCTGCTCGCCAGGCAGGCCGCCGCGCCGGACCGCCCGCTCCCCGCGCTGCTTGAGCGGCTGTTCGCGTCCGGTCGCTACCTGCTGCTCGCCGCGAGCGGAATGCTCCCTCCCCGTCTTCCCGGGCTGTGGCAGGGCGACTGGGACAGCGCCTGGTCCGGCGCCATCACCTGCAACGCCAACCTCAACCTGCAACTGGCCGGCGCGGTGACCACGGACGTTCCGTCGGCCGTGGCGGCGGTCGCGGACATGATGCGCGACCGCCTCGCTGACTGGCAGGTCAACGCGCGGCGAATCTTCGGCACGCGCGGAATCGCCGTTCCCGCGCACACCGACGGCAGCAGCGGGCTGTCCTCCCACTTCGCCGCCGACTATCCGCACCACATCTGGACGGCGGGCGGCGACTGGCTGCTCGTGCCGCTGCTCGACCACGTCGCCGCGACCGGCGACCAGGAGTTCCTGCGCGAGCGGGTGCTGCCCGCGCTCACCGAGCTTGCCGCCTTCTACGAAGACTTCCTGTCCCGCACGGACGCCGACGGCCGGGTCATCCTGCTGCCGTCGTACTCGCCGGAAAACGCTCCCGGCGGCGGGTGCCCACTCGCCATCAACGCGACCATGGACATCGCGGCCGCGCGGCACGCGCTCACGGCGGCCGCGGCGGCAACCCCGGACGCTGACTCCGGTCGCCGCTGGCGCGCGCTTTCGGCCAGGCTGCCGCCCTACCGGGTCAATGCCGATGGGGCGCTGGCCGAATGGGCGTGGCCGCCGGCCGGCACCGGGGCGCCGCCGCTCCCTGAAAACTACGATCACCGGCACGTCAGCCACCTGTACCCGGTATGGCCGCTGCACGAGATCACGGTGGCGGACACGCCGCATCTGGCCGCGGCGGCACTGCGCGCGCTGCGGCTGCGCGGCGCGGAAAACGACTCCGCCCACGGCTACGCGCACCAGGCGCTCGCGGCCGCGAGGCTCCGCGACGCCGCGCTGGCCGGCCGGCTGCTCGCCGCGCTGGCCGGCTCGGGCTTCTTCTTCCCTTCGCTGATGAGCAGCCACTATCCGGGTCAGCGCGTCTGGAACGCCGACGCGGCCTGCGCGCTGCCTGGCGTACTCGCCGAACTGCTTGTCGACTCCCTGCCCGGGCGGATCGAGCTGCTGCCCGCGGTGCCCGACTGCCTGCCGTCAGGCCGGCTGCGCGGGCTGCGGACACTCACCGGGGTAACCGTGGCGGACCTGCGCTGGGACGCCGTCGGCGGCGAGTCCGAGGCGGTGCTGATCTCCGCTGCCGGACAGCAGGTCGACGTCGGGTTCTGGGGGAAATGCGCCAGACGCGTGACCTTGCCCGCCGGCGAGCCTGTGCACATCGACGCCAGGCGCGGTGACAATTGAAGCGCTTCGACATAATTGACGGGCGGTCTGGGCGTAATCATTCAGGGAAGGTGAGGCATGGCGACACTTGCTGACGTGGCCCGCCATGCGGGCGTGGCCTCGAGCACGGTCTCCTACGTGCTGAGCGGCAAGCGATCCGTATCGGAAGAGACCAGGGAACGGGTTCACCGGGCCATCGAAGTGCTCGACTACCACCCGCACGCCGGTGCCCGCGCGCTCGCGAGCAGCCGGACGAACGTGATCGCGCTCATCGTGCCGCTGCGCAGCGACATATACGTGCCGGTGATGATGGAGATCGCCATCGGCGTCGTGACGAGGGCCCGCGGCTACGGCTACGACGTGCTGCTGCTGACCAACGATGAAGGATCCGAAGGGATCAGGCGGGTGGCGTCAAGCGCCCGCGCCGACGCGGTCATCCTCACCGACGTCGGTCTGCGCGATGAGCGCATCGCGACCATCCAGGAGACGGGGGTTGACGCGGTGCTGATCGGCGTGCCCGCGGACCCGTCCGGGCTCGACTGCGTCGACCTCGACTTCGTGCAGGCCGGCCGTCGCTGCGTGGATCACCTCGCCGCGCACGGCCATCGAACCGTGGCGTTCATCGGCGAGGCCGAGGGCGTCTACCGGCGGCACACCGGCTTCGCCGAGCGCACCCTGCAGGGGATCCAGCAGGGCGCCGCGGCCCTGGGCGTGGACCTTGTGCACCGGCCATGCGATGGAAGCTACGAGGCGGCGGCCGGCGTGCTCGGACGGATCCTCGAGGAGCGTCCGCAGACCACCGGGCTCATCGTGCAAAAC
>Ga0126381_100002431_pt1 | contig 20126 bp, 17 predicted proteins | sample PanSoiMetPlot_28_FD_96465 | JGI IMG/M metagenome (GOLD analysis project Ga0126381, IMG submission 96465) | Tropical forest soil microbial communities from Panama - MetaG Plot_28 | ecosystem: Environmental > Terrestrial > Soil > Tropical forest > Bulk soil | place: Panama | collected 2016-02-17
CTACCCGGCAGCTTGTGGCCGATGACAAGTACGGCATCATTCGCCGGATGCCAGAGTCGCACGCACGCTCCGGCTTGTTCTCGCGGGAAGCGGTTTGCGCATCACTGTTCAATCTTGCTGCAACCATCACTACTACGAACGGCGTGTCATTGGCAAACACCGCTCAGCCTTTGATGGGCGGTCCCTCGGCAACGGCGATTGCTCCCAACATTTCCACGATCATCAACTCGCCTGGGACGTATCCGAATCGGCCTAGCCCTGATGCGGACCTGACGATGACATCGTTGCAGCAAGCGATTACCATGTTTGCTCTGCAACCTGATGATCGCGGTATTCCCACGCACGTCAAACCAAAGTGGCTCATCCACACCGTTCAGCAACGCCGGAACGTCCGCGAATTGCTCGGAAGTCCAGGTGTACCGGGTTCCAGCAACAACGAACTGAACTGGGTGATTGCAGAGAATTTGCAAGGGCTGGAACTCAACTATCTGACCACTCCGAACGGCTGGGGATTGCTGGCCGATAAAGAAGGGCATCAATTGAACTTTTTCGAGCGCGAAGCACTTATGGCGCAGACGGACGATGACTTCAAAACGCAGGTGCTCTTGTTCTTGTCTACGCAAAGGTTTGGTGTCGTGCCACTCACCTGGAGGGGTTTCTGGTTTTCGTTCGGTCCGTGATATTCCGGGGTAATGCCTTTACCCCACTTTCGAATTGAGATAGGAGCGTTATGCCTCTTTCTTATCTGCCGGGTTCTGACATCTTCACGCTAGGCACTTCGCCCGAAGTGTTGAATCCGTTCTGGCAGCAATTCACCTTTGACGGCTTCCCTTCGGGCCTTGTGAACATGGGAGTAGCGTCGGATTGCGCGGTAATTTTCCCGCTAACAAACGCTCAATTGCTGGCCTTGAATTCTACGGCAGTTCAGATTGTTTCCGCTCCGTTTTTCGGTTCTTCGATACCGTCCTACCAGGTACCGCCAAATGGATTTTTGCTTGTTCCTACAGCCATTACTTTGCAGGACAAGGTTGCAAGCACTCCAGTCGCATTTACCCTGGGCAACGCCGACAACAAAATCCAGATTGAGTACACTGGGCAAGCCGTCAACCTTCTTTCGATCAACGCTGCTGGAATTCTCGACCAAACCGTGAACAAGGTTGGTACGAACCTTGCGCCAGTGACCGGGGCGATTACGGCTTTGACTGCTGGAGCAAATCTTGGATTGGAAATCAAATTGACCGGAACTGCGCCAGCCCTTACGCTTGGCACAGGAACGGCAATTTTGACAGTGCTGTACAATATATACGCACTGTTCTGAGGTGTATTATGCCGCTTGACTACGTGACTCATGTTGTCGAAACCACTCCAGGACCGTTTGACGACCGTCCTTTCCATGCACAATGCTCCTGCGGAACGGCAGGGGATTTTTCCTCACAAGCAGAAGCCGATGCGTGGTTTCAGAACAGACATTTTTCTCGCCTTAGTGGGATGGCGGCGTCTGCATCCGGCGTGGTAGTTACAGGGCAAGAACCGGAACCTGCCCCTCCTGAACCCGAACCGCCTGCGCCTGGCCCTGCTCCTGAACCTACTCCTACTCCCACGGAACCTGTTGAACCTGCCCCAGAGGTGGGGTGATGAATGATCTGGCGTTCCTACATGGAGGCAACTTATTTCACCTGCCAACGGTCGCAGCAAAAGTGGCCGATTGAGGACATGGTGTGGGACAACGGACTCCTAGTTTGTAGGCACCTCGCAGACGGCGCAATAAATGGTTCGCTGGAATTCAACTGGGCAATCGAGGCAAGCAAGGACCGGCAGGAACTAGTACCGGATCCCAAACTCATACATCCCATTGATCCCAGTACGCAACTGCCGACACTTCCGGCATCAAGTGGGGTGTACTAATGGCAAACATTTATACCACCCCCTGGAATTTCACTACGGCCGATCAGGCTGTAACTAAGGCTCTAGTGTCTATCACTCGCAATGGACTTCGCTCTGCCACCGTCCAGGCGACGGCGCACGGCTTCGTTGCCAATCAGGTTATCTCGATTCAGGGTGCAAACCCCAGCGCATGGAACGGCGCATACCGAATCGAATCCGTGGTAGATGCGAATAACTTTCTAGTTCGCATTGAAGATTGGCGTTCTGCGTTAGCCAACTCTGGAGCAGTAGGAAATGCACTCACCGTGGCTTACTGGGGAAACGTTATCTGGATTCAGCAGGCACTTTGGGATGGTGCTGTCGCCGGTGGCTTGCTTCTTACGGATGTAACTGGAGACATCATCTGGAATCCTTCGTCTCCTGCTTTCAGCGGCACGCTAACTTATATGAAGGCAGAGCCGGTCAACGGTTTGGTGATTAACACTTTGGCAACCGGAACGCTACAGATTTCTATTCATTGAGGATGATGATGTGGCGATTCAGATTAAATCGGACGGCAACTTCTCAATTGAGTATGAGGGCCCATTAGCCGGTCTGGACGTTCAAAAGCCAGAAACACTCATCTCCGACAAAGCATCTCCATCATTCAACAACTTCATGCTCCGCAACGCGGAGATTCGCTCGCGTCCTAACCTTTCGATATTTTGCGGAGCGCAACCTTTTCCGGTAGGAATAAGCACATTCATTGACATCAATGGAAGTTATCACACCGTTCTGTGGAGCCAAAATACACTCTTCCAGTTCAATAGTGCATTGCTTCCTGGGAACCCCTGGGTCTTGCTAGGAGTGTCATCGCCAGGGGTTGTGAACCTTCCAATAGCCTATAGAACTTTCGCAAATACGCTCTACTACACAGGGAGCGGAGTGCAGTCGCAGCATTTTGGCCGCCCTATCATTACTCCATTCATGGGCTATTGGGACGGTCTTACGGCGGCTCCTGTGTTCACGCAGACATTTTCTGATGCTTCTGTTTCCAATAGCGTGGCCGGAATTTCTCTTACGACTTCTCCGGCCGTAGGTGGTTCGCTTCCCGGAAACCCCGTGGTCACTGGACCGTTAGACATTGGCGGGGCATTCATCGGAGAACTTAACAACCAACTGATTCTCGCTAATGTTTCCGTAAAGGATGAAGCTAGCGGAATAATTTATCCATTTCCTACCTTAATCTGGTGGAGCGCAAACGGGCTCCCTAAGCAGTGGGACCCGCAGCAGAACACCAGCGCAGGATTCAATCCGTTCTTGGATGTTTCTGACCAAATCACAGGGCTTGTCACAATGGGAGTAGCGGGTTACGTGTTCCGCAATTTCGGAATCACACAGTTTGCTCCCAGTGGAAGCTCTATCAATCCATTCACCTTTGACCATATGTGGGCCAGTGACCACGGTATAGGAAACGTACTACCGTGGTCAGTTGCGCAGTACGGTCCAACGGCCGGGTTCATATCCACAGACAACATCTACTCCCTTAGCATCACGAATGCGGAGCCAATCGGGGGAACTGCAAGAGACGCGATAATGTCGGATATTGCCAACTCTCAGAATCCACCGTTTGCCAATGTTGTTCCTATTTTTGCAAACGGGTTCGTCTATCTGACTTATCAACTGTTCATTCCATTCAATAACTTTGTGCGGAACTGGGTGTACTCTTTCGAGGACAAAAACTGGTCCGCTTGGGACTTGAACATTTTCGGAAACCCACCAGCAAATCCTTTGACTTGCGTTCCAAACGTGGTGTGATATGCCCCCGCCGCCAAGCCTACCTCCTGTTCTTTCTTCCCTGACTCCTAACGTGGGGCCAGCGGGAGGATCGGTATACATTTCTGGAATCCGTTTGGCCGATTCTACGGGGCCAGATGCGGTTACGTTCGGTGGAGTACCAGCAATCGTCACCTATGGTAGTTACAATACTCTTATTGTTATTGCGCCTCCGCACGTGCCCGGTGCGGTATCAGTCGTTGCATTCAATGATGCTGGAGGAAGCAACGCACTAACCTTCACCTATAACGCTCTCGGCTCTCCTAACATAGCCAGTGTGAATCCCAACGCAGGTCCAACAGGAACTCCCGTAACCGTTGTTGGAACCAACTTTGGGGATTCGCAAAACAGCAGCACGGTTAAATTCAATGGCGTCACGGCATCGGTGGTAAGTTGGAGTGCCACCAGCATTCAGGTAATCGTTCCTCCAACGGCTACCACAGGTCCAGTCATTGTTACGGTTGGTGGGGTGGCGAGTAATAGCGTGACGTTCACAGTCACTACGCCTTCGAACGGAGGAATGCTGTCCGCATTGAACATTTTTGCAATCCCTTCGGTGCAGTTTCTTACGCCGCAGATCTTCACGCTTGATCCCACAAACTTCGATGACCAAGCCAACGGAAGCAACTACAGTTGGAAAGTAGAGGATGTGATTGCGGGACGCACGCCGACGATCAATAGAGTAATCGTGTCGTACAGGGACTTGGGCCTAGCCACGGCCACCTTCACACTGACTGGAAATGATGACTCCGGGAACATCATTTCGAATAGCGCTACAATTCAGATTGGAACAGTGGCAGCATCGAAGAAAATAATTACCGTGGTGCTAGGCATTACACTGACCGCACAGAATCTACAGTTGAGTGTTTTGCGACCGGCTGCTGGTGGTCCAGTGTCGATCACAAAGATTAGAATGGAGGGAAAGGTGGAAATGACCACCTATTGAGTTATGGCCAGAGCGCAAAGTACATGCTTAGGAAAAGAGAGTGTTCCTCGCAATCTTGCACGTTGGAGCGAGAGGCACGCAAAAGTGCTGAACGGTGGAATATCGTTTGGCTCCACAATGAGCAATTCAGACAAGGACATGAACATGCAGTGTTGGAAGGCCACAGGGACGGCTCCAGGAGTGGCGAATACTGCCTTTACGATCAATCACAGCCTCGGGAGAATCCCAAACACAATCGTCGGCCAAGACACTAACAACGCGGGATTGCTCTACCGTGGTGGAACGTGGACGAAAACGCAGATAGTTTTGAAATGCACTGTGGCCAGTTCGGTATACAATATAATCGTCTCGTGAGGGAGGCGGTGTGTCTACTCCAAACCTAAACGTCTTACTTAGCGCTGCAATCAATGCCTATGATAACCTCATAACGAATACTCCGCTTTTAGTAAAACTTGACGCACAGACGCCAAACTTTCCTGGAAGCTCGCAGTTATATGAACAATATCTCCAAGTACCCACTACAGGTACGACTTTGCCCCTTCCAGCAAATCCTACCTATATAGTATGGGTGCGAAATCGCTCAACTAATATAAATTTGACTATCACTCCGACATTCGCAGGTGTCGTAACTCCTAGCCCTCTTATCATCGGACCTGGAGACGTGTTTATAAATTTCTGTGGTAGTAAAACCGGAGGAATCACTAACCTTCAATTATTTGGTGACGGCGCAACCTGCGCATGTGAGGTTTATCTAGCGGGATGACAGCGCCTCCAGCATCCACGAACGCAGCAGTAGGCGACCTCATCAACAAGGTGAAGGCGAACCTACAAAACCGTAATGACGTTAGCGAGACGCAAGCGAATCCTGAAATGCGGCCGTCCGCGTGGATTCGAGATACGCTGAAAGAACTCACGGCGAATTACCCGTTCCCTGATTTACAAGTAGTTGGGCCACTCATCACCATCGGGCCTGGATTGGGATACAACGGATCGAACTACGCCTATCCAGTTAGTATGTTTTTGAATTCTGGTGATGATGTCACGCTCACCGAAGATCCAGTGATTTTCCTAACTCCTGGTCAAGCAGCTATCGGACAACTCAATCAAGCGCCGAGCGCAGTTTTCACGACTACCAATCTCGTTGGTTACAGTATGGATTACCTGACGCCAAAGGCGATTCAGCCGCTTCTGTTTATCCCCGGAGGAATCCCATTTCGCTATACGCGCTTTGGAAATCAGTTTTGGTTTGGAACTCAGCCAGGTTCTATTTTCAACGTCTACCTACCATACCAGGTTAGGCACCCATTCGATGATGATAATCTGACAAGTTCTCAGCTGCGCATCCCCTCAGACTGGCATGACATTGTGGCCTACGGTGCGGCAGAACGTGGAGCTATCGACCTCCGATGGAACGATCAGGCTACATTCCTGCATAATATTCTGTACGGAGACCCTCTCTACCAGTCTAGCGGTGGAGAAGAGGGTAGACCTGGGCTGATTGCTGCGCGTATACTCCAACCAGAGCGCGATAGGCGGCTTAGTCCTGTGATGGTGACTCCGGGAGCGTATAGGTACTGAACAATGGCACTCGGAATGACAAACATGGATTCTCTCCTGCCGGGGCGTAATCCCACGGGTTCAACCGAGCTCGCCGCGAACTACAGCATTACTCCTGCGCTTGGCTCAACGAGCGGAGCAAATCCGGTATTACCCCCTACGAACCTGCCAAGCGGAGCGCCAGCAACCAACCCTTACGACCCTTCGAGCGTAATACCCACGTTTGGCGCAAATGCAGGCCCGTACAGCCCCACAAACCTTGCGGGAAGCATTCCCGGTCCGGGAGGAGCGTTTGGTAAGTCTCCAGGCTCCCCTGTTGGAAGTTTTGCCAATCTGAGCACTAGTAGCCTCCAAAGTATGGCCAGAGACCTTACGCGCACCTACGGGGCTGGGGTCGCGCAGGCGATCATGGACTTCCTGCAAGGTGGGGCAGGGTTCAATCAGCCAGCTATCAACAACCTGTTCGCTGCCCTGCAACCACAGATTAACCGTGGAACACAATCACTTCTCGAAGAGTTCTCCACGTCTGGTAACCGATTCAGCAGTGGCTCGCAAATTGGCATTGCTGATTTTCTGTCCCAGGTAAACCTGAACGAAGGCCAACTTGAAACGCAGATGTACGAACAGGCGACACAAGACTACATCCAGACGCTTATGGGAGTAGCCGGCGCAAACTCGCAGAGGAAGGCGAATACTCCTAGTTTTATGGATAGCCTAGCTCCGATCATGCAGATGGTAAGTTCTGGTGCGGGAGCGGCTTCTGCTGGTGGAGTAGGCGGTACGGCTGGCACTGTCTTGGACGTGATTGCATCATTGGGGGCATAATGCCTGTAGAAAATCCAGCACAGGTTCCAATGACAACCCCTCCATTCCTACCGGGAAGCGTTCCTGGTATCGGCGGAAGTCCGTCAAGTGTTCCCGGTCAAGACGCGGTAACCGACAAAACGAACTCCATCATCAAGGCGCTATTGCAGGCTGCGACGCGCAAGCAGATGGCGAATACGGCTGTCCCGATGCAAATACCAGGACGTGAGGACCCGAATGCCGCACGTAACATCGGAATGAATACCGCGTGGCCGAGCGCCTGGGGAACTCAACGTTTTTTGGGCACGCTAGGCTCGATGATGAAGAATGCAGTGATCAAGCAAAAAGAGGATCAGTTGCTCAAGGCAGAGGGTGACTGGACCTACCTGCAATCTTCCATGAACGAACTATTCGAAGCGCAGCAAGGTGGCGATCAGAACGCAGTAGCGGCCGCGCAGCGCAAAGTAGACGTTATCCTGGGCGACCCTAAGAAGCTCAAGAACATGGCCAAGGCGCTTAACCAGGACTGGTTGAACCCTGAAAAAACAACGGTGTACGGAGAAGCACTCAAGAAAGTATCCGCGCAAGGCCAGCAAAGGGATGCGCAGAAATCTCAGGCTGCGCAAGGAATCCGCGGCATCATTCAGAAGTTACTAGGCGATAAGCAAAAAGTTCAACTGACTGCCGACCAACAGCGCAAGATGATTGAGGAAATTCAGGGTAAGGCTCCGACTACGCCTAGTGCCATTTCCGATCCAAAGACGATGATTGAATTGCAGCGGTTACTTGGCGAACAGCAGCTTCACAAAGAAGAAATAGAACTAGAAAAGCGCGGTCAAGACTTGCGAGAAAGAGAATTGGCAGAAGCCCGTCAAGAACGGTCAGAAGAAAAGCAAGCAACCCTAAAGTACCAATACGACAAACTGGGTGCCGACCTACAAGCAAAAAGCGAAGCACTGCAAGAGAAGAAAGTGGAAGCTAAGGATCGCATGGCTATGCAGCAAGGCATTTTTGACCTGCGCCGGGATCAGTTGGAATTCCAGCGTGAGTTAGCCGAAGAAAAACTACAACTAGCGAAAAATACAAAAGAAAGACAAACATGGATTAACGGAGTGCGCAGCGATCTGCAAAAGCAACTAGTAACGGCGCAAAAGAATATGCACCTCTGGGGGATTGTGAACGCTGGGGCATACGAGGAAACGCAATCGCGGATACAAAAACTTGATGAACTGTCCTCGCAAATAGCAGATGGCACCATTAGTCCCACGGAAGCAACGCAAGCAATTTACGGACAAACACCCAACTTTGTTCCGGTTAAAAAATGAGCAACGGAACGACTGCTTCTACAGATACCCCGCCTTATCCGGGCATGGTGTTGCAGGATGGCCCACAGGGTTACGGATGGTACAAGGAGAAACCCAAGTCTCTGTATGAGAAGGCCACAACTGGATTAGTGTCGCCAGAAACGATTCGCAAAGGTACCCCTTACGAGTTTGAAAAAAAGCAATCCGAAAAGGCCATTGCGGAGGGTGGGCAACCCTGGAAAGCCGGAATCTATGCTTTCGGTGCTGGGGTGGACAAATCACTTTCCGACTTTGTTTCTTCGCTAAGTTCACCAGCAAGCCTTGCTCTTTTCGCAGCATCAGGTGGGGAAAGTGCTCTCGGCCAAGGTGTACTGAAAACTTTGCTTCGCGGGTTTGGTATTGGTGGGGCTGGGTTGTTTGGGGCAAAAGGCGCGGCAGAGGCAGCAAGTCCAAAGCAACCTGGTGAATCCACGGCAGACATGCTGGAACGTCGATTGATGGGCGCTTCGGCCGCAATAGGAGCGGCCGCTGGTACTGGAGCGCTCGGGCGGGATGCCTTGCACACCGTTTTCAGGCGCTCACTGAAATTGGATGAGGATCTAGCCGGAACGGTGGCTGACCGTGTTTCCAAAACACAGCAAGCAAGACAGAAAGTAGAAACGGCCAAAGCCACAACTAAGGGAGTGATGAAGAGTCTGGAACAACAAAAAATGGAGGCAGGTGGTAGACTCCTTGCCGATACTCAGATGGCGCTTATTCAGGAACACGCTAGAGTATCTAAACCATTCCACGAAATAGCCGCAGTCATCAAGGAGCCGATAACAAGTGCCACATCCGTTCGTGAAATGATCGAAGGGTCAGTTTCGGATAGCGGAGCGAATCCAAAAGAAATTCCTCCAGCGGCATTTAAGGCATTGCCAGAGGATACCGGAGCCGGAACAGTTTCGGGAGTAACATCGGATATAGCCACACTCGAACGCATTAACCCAAAGGAAGTAGCCAGATTGCGAGCGGCTGGTAAATTGTCTGGTGGGGATAATGTCACATTTAGCGATCTAACAAGGATTCGTGAGGATTTAGGAAACGCAGCGCAGGCAGCTAAAGACAGTGCGATAAAGCGCGGACTATTTGAGGCCCAAGAAAAAGTCACTGCGCTGCAGGAAAAGGCTGCTCAAGATAAGGGGCTTGGACCGAAGTACAAAGCAGCAAAGGAACAGTACGCGAAGTTCAAGCGAGGAATCGGTAGCGACTTGATTTCTAATTGGTTGTCCGCTTATGACGTGGAGGATCAGGCGATTGCTCCAAAGGTTTCCAAGCTATTCAATAAGAGCACCTCTCAAGCCCTGCGGACAGTTCTCAGTTCCACAGGACTAGATGTAGCGCCACTCGACGCTATTGTTGAATCAATGAAAGAAGTAAAAGAAGCTGGAGTTACCGCTAAGGGTGAAGCAAAAAAAGAAATGAGGAAAGCCGGATCCACGCAAGACATTATTCCAGGTACCAAGGCCAGCGAATTGGCGGGAATGCCGAATGAAGATATTCTACGTGCGCGCCTCCAATCGCAAGCCAATTCTATGAAAGAAGCTGGAATCAGAGAACCGTTCGTTTTAATGCAGTATGTGATCGGCGTATTTCAACTGCTGCGCGGCAGCGCCTTTGGTTCTTATCACCTAGCCCGTGGAAGCTCGATGACCCTGATTCCAGAGAAACTTAAAACGCCAGAATTCCAGGACTGGGTTATGGATAAGGCCGGAATTGAGGACCGTGTGCTAACCAAGAAGATCACCGATGGGTTGTATAAAGCCGTTCGTAAGTCCATGACCTCCGGCGTTCCAGAACAGGCAACGGCAAATGAGAGTAGCCAGTTGCCCTAATTCTGTGATACGGTTTATCCAGACAACTTAACGGGGGCTACGTTACCTACCTTTCTGGGCAGACATGGACAAAAGACGTAGCCCTCTAAAAAGATTGGAGAACGGCATGAGTTTTTATGGAAATATCGAAGATGCCAAGAAAGCTGCTCATCACGGTTCAATGCAGATTGACGGTCTGGAACCCTCTGCTACTTCTCCGGTTCACAAGGGTGGAGCGGACGGATCGGCAGAACTAAGCATGGGTGGACCGAAGGAATTTTCTCAGTCGCGCACGCGCACCGGAACAATCGACAAGAACACCAAAAAGCGCGTGGAGTTCCCAACCGAAGGTGTGAGCGGCTGGAAGTAGTTTCCTGTCTATGCGCATCTGTGTCGCCAGCCTGTACGGAGAAGGGCTTTGGCTGGCGCATCGCATGGCCGCCGAAGGCCATGACGTTTCTGCTGTAGTCTACGAAGAAAAATACGCTGAGGCTTTAGGTGGACTGATAAAAGTCATGCCTGGAGCCGAAGTGTACGTAGCCTCCAAATACGACATGATCGTGATGGATACCTCCGGCATGGGTGCTACTGCCGATGAAGCACGGCAGGAAGCTCCCACGATTGGCGGCTCTGTACTGGCCGACAAGTTGGAAGAGGACAGACTTTTCGCGCTTGATTTTATGACCCGCTGTGGTTTGCAGGTCGCGCCATACGAAGCGTTTGAAAATCCGGCAGATGGAATCCGATACATCAAGAAGCGAAATAAAAGACTGGTGTTCAAACCTATTGGCGAGCAGGACGACAAGAGCACAACCTATGTGTCGAAGTCCGCGGAGGACATGCTGAATTACTTCGACGTGCTGTTTAGAACGGCAAAGGTTTCACAGTACATCTTGCAGGATTTTGTGGAAGGAGTCGAAGCAAGCTCGGAAGTCTACATAAATTCCACCGGCTACTATGCTCTAAACCACACACTGGAAACCAAGAAATTCCTGAATAACGAATTGGGGCCAAATACCGGATGCAGCGGCTCCTTGTTGTGGATGGCCAAAAAGGACAATGCTCTGTTTGAAAAGGGACTAAAAAAGTGCGTGGGACCTTTGCAGGAAATGGGTTTCGTTGGCCCGATAGACCTAAACACTATCTCGAACGGAGAAGGGTGTTGGGCTTTGGAATTCACGCCAAGGTTCGGTTACGATGCTACGGCCTTGCTCACGCGATTGCTTCCCATAGGATTCGGAGATTTTCTCTACGCTATCGCAAGCGAGCAACGACCGCCTGATCTGACCGCAAAGCATCCGTTCTGCGCGAGCGTGCGGCTTTCAATTCCGCCTTACCCCACGGAAGCATTGCCGAAGAAGTTCTACCACGAAGGAGTACCAATAAATGGTTTACATGAGTCCGATTTGGACAGGTTCTTTATCTATGACGTTCGTAAGCGCGGAGAATCGGACGACCTGGAATCCGCTGGTCTGTGCGGCTGGTTGGGTTGCCCACTTGCCGTGGGTGAGACTCCAGGAGCCGCCTTTGACGCAGTTTACGAAATGCTACAGCACCTCAGAGTTCCTAACTCGCAGTACAGGACCGATGTGTGTGATGCGGTGAGCAAAAGATATTGGAAACTCCGGGAAGAAGGGTTACTCAAATGATGCCCGAAGAAATCACCAACGATGGTGACGAGGAAATCCTACAAGTGTCTGATGGTGCTGAAAGCGACGATATCGAAGAGATGTCCGAAGAGGACGATTAAAAATTCCCTTTATTCCTTAACCGTACTGGTACTAGAATGACCCCCATGAAGAACCTCGTACTAGCACTAACCCTCTTGCTTTCCTGCGTTCCACTTTTCGCACAATCGACCACTGTAAGCGGGACAATAACTGACGCTGGAGCGCAAACGTGGAATAGCGGAACCTACACATTCACCTTTGTTCCCAATCCGCAATATCCAACGCTGCCGCAGTACACCTGGACGGGCGGAACACTTCAAACCACCATTTCAGGAAACCTAAGTGGAACGGGAACCTATTCGCAGAGCATTCCATCTAATAACGCGATCACTCCAATAGGTTCGTCTTGGACTTTGCAGGTATGTCCGTTGGCAAGCTCAGGGTGTTTCACAGTTCCCAGTGTTTCCATCACTGGTGGAACGCAAACGCTGAACGCCACGCCTCCAGCGATTCTGATAAATCTAATCGGCAATACAACGTCACCAATCCGAGCGTACAGCGATTCCGAAATATCAGGAGCACTCATTGGTTCTACATACTACAACACTACGTTGACAGGTCTGCGGGTCTGCTCGGCCGTTACAGGAAATGCGTGCACTGCTTGGGGTTCTACTGGTGGTGGCGCGGGAACACCCGGTACTGTAGGCGGAACATCTTTTTCTGCTGCCCCCAAAATGGGTTTTTATATTGGTCCTGATTGTCCAGTCGCCAATACCGGACAATGCTTCAACACCCCCGCTAACGGGTTCTACGACACTACCTGTACGTGGTCTAACGCTTCCACTACGCTGACCTGCTCTGACAATCCTTTCAATATCAACATGGTTGGGGAAGTGGTGGAAGGTTGGAGCACCTGCCAAACGGACTTGGCTTCCGGCAGTTATGGGTCAGCAATCGCGGGTGGAACCACCCTATTTACTATTTCCACTTTCACCGATTCCAATCACGTAGTCTTGTCTGGCACGCCAGCGAACACACAAGCAACCAGTCCAAGTTGTCTTTATGTTGGCAGCCTCGATGATACTGCTGCCTCCGCTCTCGATACCGCAATCCAAGCGGTAACTACGTTCTGCCCGAAGATATTCTTGGCGGCGGCAAACTATTCCTTTGCCATTCCGCACTTTTTCACGCAGCCGAATGGATGCAAGAACATCCCTGGATTGACCGGAGGCACATCGGGAACATTCGGAAACTTGGACCTCCCGGAAGGATTCCAGATTGAAGGAAGAGGACCTGGCAACACCTTAATCCATCTAGTAAACAGTTTCCCCGGTACAACTGGATGCGCGTTTGTGACCTACAACTCTATTAGCTCTTGCTTTGCCATTCCCCCGCTGGGTGAGTGGCGCGATTTTCAGATTACCGGAGACGGGCAGTTCAACACCTGCGGCAGCATTACAGCAAGCGCGGTCAATCTGATTTATTCGGCAGTCGCCAATATTGACCATGTATTGCTGACGAATTTCTGCGGCAATGCAGCCTCCGCAGGGCACCTCAACACCGGCTTGATGGCAGACCTGTTTACCCAAATGAACTACTTCAATATCTCGGGATTCGGAGATCGTGGTATCCGTACTACTGGTGGGGGGTTGGTATATGGCTATCGCGTAGCGGTTGAAAACACCCCATCTACCGCTGTATGGGCCGATAGCACCTTTTCCTGCCATAGTTGCGTGTTCATGGGCGGCACCAGTGTACCCGTCGCCCAGCAAGGCAACAACTGGGGCGTGGTTACGGTGCATGGAACCACTGTTTATTTGCAAGATACGCGAATTTTCAACTGCCCCTTGTCCACTTGCAGCATCAACGCCGGAAATCCAGCAATGATTTCCGTGAACACGGCACCCGCGAATGTGTTTCTTGACGGAGTCAGCTTTTTTAATGAAAACTCCGCCACAAATACCAATACCGTAGGCATTTATGACAATGTAGGCAGCGGTTCGAATTTTTATATTCGCAACCAGGGTGGGGGATCGAACCTTGGCGCTAACAAATTCTTTGGCGCTCCCGGTTCGGCCACTAGTACCACGGTGTTTGACCAGGGAGGAAACGCTAGTTCGTTTACCGCCCCATTTTTCAATTCGGGATCATTTGGAAGCACAACCCTCGATGCTCCGGGCCGTACCATGCTTGGCACCTGCACGGGTGTTGCCAATGCTTCTGTCACTAACAGTCTGTATGGAACAGGCCCGAATATCACGGCAACGACTTGTGCCGGGCAAACCGCGACACTCGGAACTGGCGTCCAGATGACGCAAGCGCGTCATCTGAATTCCCTGCTTTGCACCTCGACGGCTACAACGGTTTCCGTAGCCTGCACGGCGCAGGTGAACGGAAGCCCCAGCACTCTCACCTGTACCATGACCGCCACTACCGCCTGTGCCGATGTAACGCATGACGTGGTGGTGAATAAAGGCGATTTGGTTTCCATGAAGATCGTGACCGGAGCGGCAGAAACCGGAGCCAACATTCAAATGTTTGTATGGTGGCAATAAACTTTCCTCTTTTCCATAGAACGTACTGGTACTAGAATGACAAAATGAAGCGCCTAGTCCTATTACTGGCTATGCTGGGCTGCACCATACCCACCTTTTCGCAAAGTACAACCGTAAGTGGCACGATCACGGACGCTGGAGCGCAACCTTGGTTTGGTGGAACTTTTTCTTTTGTATTCAAAGTAAGTCCAAGCAATCCCACTGGTCCGTATTTCTGGAACGGTGCCCCCTTCAATCCGGCGACTACCATTACGGGTCCACTTGATGCATCGGCGCATTATTCAGTGTCCATCCCAAGCAGCACTTCCATCACTCCGGCCGGATCGACTTGGACTGTTACCTTTTGTCCTTTGGCCACTGCGCCCTGTTTTATTCAAAACAACACTAGCGTTACCGGAGGGTCGCAAACCGTTGCACCTACACCCACGGCCATTTCCATAGGTCTGATTAGTCCTCCCGGTGGTCCAGTTCGCGCATATTCAGACTCGGAAATTTCCAGCGCGGCGATTGCCTCAATTTATTACAACCTTGTTTCGATTGGCTATCGGAATTGTACGGCAGTTTCCGGACAAACTTGTACTACATGGCAAGCTATTTCTGGTGGTGGTGGCGGCGGAATTTCTTGGTTCACGGTCGCGACTCTGCCAGCCAGTCCGGCAGTGAATACTACGGCCGGAGTTTTGGACGGTAACGGTGCATCGTGTACCGTAGGTGGAGGTTCGACACAGGTAATTTGCCGATGGGATGGTGCGGTATGGCAGGTAGTCGCAAGCAACACCGGATCTCCAGCAAGTCCTAACGGTTCGATTCAAAAGAATGCTGCCGGTATATTTGGGGCATCGAACGTTACGGAAACTTCGGGAAATGTGCTGGTCGTCAACGATGACACTGAGTCATGCATTGCTAATCCCTATAACGACATTCGGTGCTATGGAGCGGTAGCGGTCAATACAGGCTCCGTTCCGTTCATTCCCGGCATCACGGCAAATTGCAACGGAACCACAACCGTAACCCTCTCCGCGGCCAGCAGCTTTGTTAATGGCCAGGGCGTGGCCATTCAAGGATGCGGCGCCACCAATACAATGAGCACGCCAAGTGCTCCTGTTGTGACATCGGCAATCGCTGCGGCTCCTACGGGCAGCGGGTATACGGTCGCTGGAGCGGCTGGCGGCTCGGAGACAACCTGCTACAAGCTTGTAGCCATAGATAAAGGGCAGGGACTCACTGCGGCCAGTTCAGAGACCTGCGTCACCGGACAGACTCGCGGTCAAATAAGCACCGCCCTGACCAGTTGCTTGCGTAGCTCAAATACTCTCGTTACCTGCACCAGTTCCGCGCACACGTTGGCTGTTGGAGCATGGGTCAATGTCCACGGCACGAACCTCGACGCAGAATATGGGGGATGGCACATCTTAACGGCGGTTCCAGACAGCACGCATTTCTCCTACCAATGGAGCAGGGATTCTAGGGCAGGAGCCTCGACGGTTGCTAGTTCTGGAGGGGTAGTTGATTACCGCCAGGGAAACCACATCGTCATTGCTGGGCAGGCTCCCCCGGCAGGTGTGTGGCAGTACGTGATTTATCGCGGAGCATCGGGAGCAGAAACTTATGCTGATGTTTCGATGATTGTCACGTCAGGCGTGAACCTTGATTCCAGTTATATGACCTGGGATGACTTCGGAACGACTTATACCGCCGCATCCAATCGCCCTTGGTATATTCCGAATACTCCTCCGGGATCGGCCACGAACGATACTCTAGTCACTGTCATTAACTCGGGAGCGGGAACCACAACGCTCACGCTGCGTGACGCCGCTACACAGACGGCTAGCGGATTGACCATCGTTACCGACAACACGCCTAATTACATCAGTGCGTTCACGGCGGCACTTTCCAACCACGGCATGGTCTACGCGCCGCAAGTGTCCTCCGGTTCATTCGGCACAAACACAATTCTCGACCTCACCAGCTATAGCGGCGTTGGATTGTCGCTCAGTTCATCGGCCTATTTTGGCGCAACACTGGTAACGACCACCAGTACGGTACAAGGTAATTTGCCTCCTGCATCTCTTACTTCCACGCAATTTTCGATAGAAGGATTAACCAATATCACCTTTAATGCCAAGCCCGGAGTTTACACGCGGGGAGGCGTCTGGAGGGGGATCGCGTTCAATCCTTCTGGAAACAATACACAGGGCGTATTTGTGGCGGCTGGCGGGATTCCTACCGGACTATTCCAAGACGATGCTTTCCTTGGAGCTTCTAACGGCGGGGATTGGTCATCTATTCCGCTCATCCTGTTTGCGCAAGGCCAAGCGGGGTCCGCTGCCGCAGGAATAAAGTTCGAGAACATCTTCACGAAGGGAACTTCGCAGGGCGCAACCCCGTTGATTCTTAGCAAGAATTATAGCGAGCTTACCTTCAAGGGCATGATGGGTGGAGGCAAAGGAGTTGCATTCCTTAACTGTCCGACCTGCACAATCGCCAGCGTCAATTTTGACCAACAATTCGAAACGCAATCTCTTTCCATGCCGATGTATACCACTCGCGGAACAGTTGCACTTACGGCTACGGGCCTAGAGGATACTGGCGCACAGCCGCTTGTCTCCCACACCGGACAGGGACCGCTGACTGTATGTTTTAGTGGCAGCGTTCCGTCGAGTTCCATACCGCAAGTAACGGGAACAAATATTACCAGCTTTACATGCAGCAGTGCCACGGACATCCAGCGCGGGGTGAACGTAAATTACACCTCTATTGTTGCGCCTTCCTTCATGTATGACGGCACGTACAACACGACCCAGCCGCTAATCAAAGACAATATGCCGCACCAAATCGGGCCGAATTATGCGCTATTTACCACGCCTTCTGGTTCCTATGCTGCTCCTACCTGCAACGTGGTGAGTGCGGGGCCACCGTTCTCGATGAGTGCTTTCGGATCGAATACATATACTTTCGCCTACACCCCCGTTTATCCGAACGGTGGGCAGGGAATACCTTCGCCAACCGTATCCTGCGCTATGGATGGCGCAACACAGCAGGCGACGATCACTATTCCTGCGCAAGTTACTGGAGCCACTGGATATTTCCTTTTGTTCGGCACTGGTGGAGGTTTGGGCAACTATTACACCGTTCAACAAGGACTTTCTCTTTCCATTCTCGTACCGGCCTGCACATCGTTTTGCCAGGGACAAAGCGCCCCAACACTCAATGGCAGCGGTCCAGCGGGACTGCAAAACAACAATATGTGGAGCGGCACATTCAACCTGGGACAGTACATGGACATTACCGGGACAACCGGACTAGCAAATCCATCCGCTGGGCAATTCCGTGTTTCCGCTAGTACGACGACTAACAAGCTTATTTGTAGGGATTCAGTAGGCGGGAACTGCGGCATTCCTCCAGAACTTACTAATTCCTACGTCGCCAATCACACTCTGCTAGACTCTGAAAGTGCGGTGCTGGCTAATGCTACGCTGACATTCACACTTCCGCACGCCCTCATAAATTTTGGCTGGGACATTTTCAGTCTCGTGGGGACAACCACGCTCTCGATTGATAGCGGCACATTGTTTGGCAACGGTGCGTCAGGCTCCTTTGTCATTCCGACAAATCAAGGCGTTCACGCATGGTGCGATGGGACCAACTGTTACGCTTATGGGTTGGGGGGAGCGGGAGGTGGTGGAACTCCCGGAGGAGCGACAAACGCCTTCCAATATAACGCCGGAGGTGGTGCCTTCGCCGGTGTAAACTCACCAATAATCAATGGAAATTACAACATCCATTACCGCGTGACCGCTAGCGCGTCGGTTGCTCCGTCTATTGACAATCCCGGAATCCCGATCAACGCACAAACGGGGACTACCTATACTATCGGTACGGCGAACACGGACTTTGACCGTGGCTACGCCATTCTGGCCAACAATTCAGGAGCACAAACCTATACGGCCGTGAATCCATCCACTACAGGATACGGATTCAATCACTACTACCTCATCAGGAACATCGGCACAGGAACAGTTACAGAGAACGCCAGCGGATTTACGATTAACGGCGGGGCATCGTTGCTGATCCCTCCCAGTTGGACTGCGTGGCATTGGAGTGATGGCGTCAACTACTTCTCTGGACGCTTTGCTGACTTTACAGCATTCCCGAACTGCACGGGCGGTGGAAACGCTTTGCAGTTCACGACTTCAACGGGAGTGTTCAGTTGCGGTTCGGCTTCCGCTGGTGTTTCCAGTTGGAGCGGAGACGGTGCGCTGTATAACAACTCTCTTTCGACCGGAGCGGTGACCGCCACGCTCGCCAACGCTGGTGCCCACAAATACTGGGGCAACAATACAGGAGTGTCCGCAACTCCGGCCTACGTCTCGCTGGTCGATGCCGACTTGCCAGCCGACACTGTGCTACGGAATCAGGCCAACACCTATTCAGGCGGTGGGTTGCAGGACCTTTCCGCGATGACCTGGAAAATTCCAACATCGGGTGGAGCTACAGCCAGCGCTACAAATATGATTGCGTATGACTCGACTAACAAAAACCCACATATATATGCAAACAACACTGATGCGATTGCATTGGGAATTGCATCCGCCCCAACTACCGGACATCTTCTGGATACCGTAGTTTCTTCCGGCAACGTGCTGGCCCACGATTCCGGGATAACGACAGCCAATGTCTGCGCCCCGAATGCCTTTGCAGCGCAGACTGATGCCGCAACAGTCACCTGGGCCATCGCTTCGGCAATGTGCGCTAATGCCTCACTGACTTTCACTGTTCACAGTGGTTCTCGAACTCTCAATATCACCAACCCAGTCAACGGCGGATCGTATGTCATTTGGCTAAAGCAGGATGCAACCGGAGGAGAGGGATTAACCCTGGGAACGGGTTGCACTTGGAAAGTGTCTGGCGGTGGAGCGGGGGCAATTACTCCATCCACAGCAGCAAATGCGATAGACGTGCTTGCTTTCACTTATGACGGTACGAACTGCTATGCGAATTTTAATAAAAACTTTAACTAGCCTTTTACTACTGACTTCGCCATGCCTCGCCCAGCGGCAAACATTCTGGGCGCAGAATGTAAGTACAGGCCCAATAACGCCAGCCGTTGGCTGGACGTGGATTCAGGACACTCCTGCCATTAACTGCGGCACCGGAGTTTCTAGTTGCGTCCTGGGTTCAAATCCGGCGCAGCCTGCAACCACAACCGGAAGCGTATGGGTGATTCAGGTTATCAGCGGAAATGATGTAGACATTTCCAGCATTACCGGGGGAAGCGGATGTACGTGGACGAGGCCAACTGTTTCCCATATTTATAGCGCTTCCAAAGGATTAGCGCTTTCCGATGCCTATTGTATCGGAGGAAACTCAGGGGCCACGTCTTTTACTGTCAACATGACAGGTAACGTCACTTCTAACTTCTTTCCGTTCTTTTGGGAGTTCTTGCCGCCGACAGGACAAAGCGCATCGGTGGATACTTCAGCCTCAGCTACCCATGCAACCTGCACATCCTGTACGACCGATTCCCTCACACTGACAAGCACAGACATTGTGATGCACTTTATCGGGTCTGGCTTCGCGCCATTCAATGACAGCACATGGCATCCCGCCGCAGATCCGTGGATTTATGATGGTAACGGGTTAGTGGCGCTTGATGTTACGAACGGTACGGGCGGGGGAGCGATCAGTTACACCCAAGATTCAACCAGTCCCACCGTAAACTTAGGACTAGCATTTAA
>Ga0126381_100002434_pt1 | contig 20102 bp, 17 predicted proteins | sample PanSoiMetPlot_28_FD_96465 | JGI IMG/M metagenome (GOLD analysis project Ga0126381, IMG submission 96465) | Tropical forest soil microbial communities from Panama - MetaG Plot_28 | ecosystem: Environmental > Terrestrial > Soil > Tropical forest > Bulk soil | place: Panama | collected 2016-02-17
AGAGCGGTCGTTCATGCAGTACTCGATTACGCAGGAAGCCTCGGCCGATCACGCAGCGATGACTTTTCTCGACGCTAGCGGCCAATCGGCGCGGGGGTTGCTTCAGTTCTTTCAGATTCTTCAAGGCGAGGAGCTGCTCGCAGGGATCCGCGAGGATCCTTATCTGCGCACGCATCCGCTCACCGCGGAACGGGTCGAATACGTCCGCAACCATGTCGAACATTCGCGGTTCTCAGACGCCCGCGACCCCCCTGCAAATATCGATATGCTGAAGCGGATCAAGGTGAAGCTCGGCGCCTTCATCTCACCGCCTTCGACCACCTTGGCCGCGTATCCCGAGAAAGATCAGTCGGTCTTGGCGCGTTACGCGCGGGCGATCGCCTATTATCGGATCCCAAAACTAGACAAGGCGCTACCGATCATTGACGGATTGATCCGCGATTATCCGACGGACCCGTATTATCGCGAACTCAAGGGGCAAATGCTGTTCGAGAATGGGCGCATTGCCGATGCGGTGCAGCCTTATGAGGAAGCGGTACGTCTTGCGCCGGCCGCGCCATTGCTGCGGATCTCGCTCGCTCAGGCCTATATTGAATCGAACGACTCGAAGGCGAACAAACGCGCAATCGCCTATCTCAATGACGCGTTGCGCGTCGAGGACAAGGAAACCACCGGCTGGCATCTGCTCGCCACGGCTTACGGTCGCGATAACCAGATCGGTATGGCAGCGTTGGCCCTGGCCGAAGAGGGGCTTGCCGCCGGAAAGAAGAAAGATGCCCAGCAGCAAGCCCTGAGGGCGAAGGCGTTACTGACAAAGAACTCCGCCGGGTACAACCGCGCAGAGAATATCCACCGCGAGGCGGAGCAAATGGAAGATTCGGGAGGTGCGGTCGCGAACTCACGGTGATCGCGGACGAACTCTCGCTTTCATTTCATAAAGGAGCACTTGTGGTGATGCCGTATCGGCTGTTATTTATCGCCATTGTTTCGGCCTTGGCTTTTGTCGGCACCGTGGTTCAACCGACGGCTGGTGCGGAAATACCGACTGCGCAACGCGAGGCTATCGAGGGGATCGTACACGACTACCTTTTGAAAAACCCCGATGTCTTGATCGAGGCGCTACGCGGTGCGGAGGACAAACTCAATCGTGAAGCCGACGCCAAAGCGGCAGCGGCTCTCGACGATCGTCATAGCGAAATATTCGACGACCCAACTGCGCCAATAGGCGGAAACCCGCAGGGAAACGTTACGATCGTTGAGTTCTTTGACTACCGTTGTCCTTATTGCAAGCAGGTGTTGCCCACGCTGCAGACATTGCTGAAAGAAGATCACCAACTACGCTTCGTCTACAAGGAAATGCCGGTCCTCGGGCAACCTTCGGTAGTTGCTGCGCATGCCGCTCTTGCGGCCCAGCGGCAGGGCAAGTACGAGGCGTTCCACGTGGCAATGATGGCGACCAAAGGCCAGATCACCGAGGAAACGGTTTACAAAGTAGCGGGCTCGGTAGGGCTCGATGTAGAGCGGCTGAAGCGAGACATGGCGGCACCAGAAATCGACCAGACGCTAAAAGCCAATCTCGCGCTCGCCGAAGCTCTCAACATCCACGGCACTCCCGGCTTCGTCATCGGCAAGCATATTGTTCCGGGCGCCCTCGATCTCGACGCGCTGAAGAATATGATCGCCGATGCTCGCAAGGGGTGAGCGCAAGGCGGCCTATTAGGGCTCGTAATCCGGCTGGTTGCGCGGGTGGGCTGCCTCGAAGGCTTCCAGCTGCATACACTGCTTGTAGATCCGAACGAACGTCGGATAAGGGGTGAGATCGAGGTGATATCGCTCGGCATTGACGACTTGCGGCACGAGCGCAATGTCGGCCAACCCCGGTCCGTCGCCATGACAGAACGCGCCGGTCCGACGGTCCTGGGCAAGCAACGGCTCAATTGCCTGAAACCCTGCCGCGATCCAGTGGTTGTACCATTTCGCGATCGCCGCGTCATCCTGCCCGAGTTCATGGATCAGGTAGCGCAAGACGCGCAGATTGTTGATCGGATGGATATCGCACGCGACAATGTCGGCGAGCGCGCGGACCCGGGCTCGGTCCGCCGGGTTCCTAGGCAGCAGTGGGGGCTCCGGGTACAACTCGTCGAGATATTCGATGATGGCCAATGACTGGATTAGGGTCTGCCCATCCTCCTCCAGCGTCGGGACGAGCCCCTGAGGGTTGACGCCGCGATACTCTGGTTTGCTCTGGTCGTTTCGCCGCAAATGGATCGGCGCGGTCTCATACTGAAGGTGCTTCAGATTGAGCGCGATGCGGACCCTAAACGCGGCCGAGGACCGGAAATAGCCGTAGAGTTTCATGACCCCGCCTCCTCCTCATCTGCATCGAGGGCTGTCCAATATCGGATGGATCAGCCCATTTCTTCAACTCGCCTACGGTGGGAGTCGCGTCGATTTATTCAGGTTGTGCGAAGCGACCCAAGTTCGGCCAGGAGTTTTTCTAACGTCGATCGATTTTGTCTTTCCTCACGCGGTATTGGGATCGGCATTTCACCCAGCACACGGCCAGGCGCAGGCGACAGCAGCAGGATGCGATCGGCGAGCGTGACGGCCTCCTCCGCATCATGAGTAACCAACAAGACCGTCGCCGGCTGCGCGCTAACGAGGCGTAGCAACAATTCACGCAGACGATCGGCAGCTGCCGCGTCGAGCGACACAAAGGGCTCATCGAGCAACAATAGGTCCGGTTCTACCGCAAAGGCGCGGGCGAGCGAAGCGCGTCTGGCCATCCCCCCCGATAGGCGAGCCGGATAAGATTCGGCGGCTTCGCTAAGACCCACCTGGCCGAGGAGCTCGTCGGCCGCCCGGGGATCGGCCCCGCGGCGCTGCACCAGCTCGATGTTCTCTCGGACAGTGCGCCACGGCAGCAGCCGCGGGTTCTGAAAGACATATCCGACGCAAGGGATGCGACCGCCACCGTATCCCACTTTGCCCAAGAAACTGCGATCGATCCCGGCGATAATATTGAGGAGGGTCGACTTGCCGCAGCCCGAGGGGCCAAACAATGCGCAGAACTCGTTTGGGGAAACGCGCGCTCGCAACCCTTTGAGCGCAATAACCGCGCCGCGACCGTTTTCCCCAGGGTATCGCTTTTCGGCGATGTCCAGCGTGAGCTCCGTGGTCATCATCGCCACCGCAAAAGGCGACGTTCCAACGGCAACAGAACCCCCCACTCAATCGCCAGAACTACGGCCACGAAGGCAAGCGCGTAGGCGATCAGGCGCCGGATGTCGAACAATTGGAAAAAGACTTGGATCTCGTAACCGATCCCATCGGAGCGCCCGAGGAGCTCGACGACGAGCACGATCTTCCAGATGAGGGCGAGACCGGACCGCGATGCAATAAGAAAATAAGGCGAGAGCTGAGGCAGCACGACATGCCGAAATCGCCTCCAGAAACCGAGCCGAAAACTGCGGGCCATCGCGGCGATGTCACGGTCGAGGGCGCGCGTACCCTCGCGCAACGTCACAACGACTGTCGGCAATTTGCTCAGCGCGACCGCCCCAACCGCGGCGGCCTCCGTTAAACCGAGCCAAATGTATAGAAGTACCGCGATGACAAGGGCGGGAAGATTGAGGAACAACACAATCCAGCTGTCGAGCAGAGTATCGAGCGCTCGACTGAAACCCATTGCGATACCGATCACCGATCCGACGACCATCGCCACGGTAAAAGCTGCAGCGACCCTCAATAACGTAGCGTCGAGGTGATGCAGCAGCTCGCCATTTGCGAGCTCGTCGATTAGCGTCCCGAGCACTGCGACGGCCCCCGGGAACAACCGGCTGTGAACGAGCTCCGCCGCCCCTTCCCAAAGAGCCAACAACAAAAGCAACGAGATTGCCCGCCCGGCGAGCGCGGCTCGAAACCGCGTCATACGCTTCTGCGTTAGAACCTCGTGCCTGCGACGAAAGTGCCCGGCGCCAACTCCCGACTATCGCCAACAAGAGTGGGGCCGCCAATTTCTGCGAGAAGTCTATAGAGCCGCGCCGCCGCCGCCGTTTCCGCCGGAGACCAACCCCGCGGAATGCCTTGACGATACGCATCTCGCAGCTTTGCGAGTTCGGCCGCGTCACGAGCCCCGGTAAGCGGCGCTATGCGCTCCCACTCCGCGTCGGAAGTCGCGAGGATACCCTTGGCCTCAAGGCTAGCAGCGAAAAAACCGTCGACCGCTTCTCGGTTCTCCGCGGCCCAGTCTGCCGAAAAGACATAACCCGTAAGCGGTAAATCTCGTGGGAGGCCAAGCCCGGCGAGCGCGTCACCGATCGGGAAGACCGACCGCATGCCGCGAGCCTCGAGCTTGGCGGCAAATGGCCAGTAAGTGAGCACGGCGTCGAGCCGTCCGGCTTCGATCTGCTCATTCAGCAGCGGCGGTGCGCCAAAGCTCCTATCGGTCTTTGCGCCAAGATCAAGGCCGAAACGGGAGCGCGCATAGAGCTGCAGGATAAGCCAGCTCTTGTCGATCGCGCTCCCAGCAATGCCGAGCCGATGTCCGACCAGATCAGGGACCGCGTTGATGGCCGATCCGACCGGCACGACCAGGGAGCCGATCGCGCTCGAAAAAGGAGCAAAGGTCAGGTTCGCACCCGTTCCTCGCTGTCGCGACACCCAGAGCCAGTCGGATACGATGATGTCGACCCGTCCAGCCTGCAGCGCCAGCTGCGCGGCTGGCGCACCCGCAAGCTCGACGGTCTCGATCCGAATGCCGTGTTTTTCGCCCAGGCCGAGATGCGTGATGACATCAATTTCCCAACTCAGTGTGCCATAGCGCAACGACCCGATCCGGATCGAGGGTTCGGCACACGCCGCTGCGCCGGCCGAAGCGATAAGCGCGAAAATGACCCAGAAGAGGCAGGCCAGCGCGGGCCGAACCTCTACCGTCGTCGATCGTGTCGGCGGATCCGCGCTACGTCGCTGCACCGTGAGAGCCGCCACCTGTGAAATAGCTCAATAGACGACGACGCTGCGTATCGATTCCCCGGCATGCATCAGATCGAAGCCTTTGTTGATTTCGCCTAGCGCAAGCTTGTGCGTGATCAAATCGTCGATATTGATCTTCCCTTCCATATACCAGTCGACGATTTTCGGCACATCGGTGCGGCCTCTCGCGCCGCCAAAAGCGGTCCCTTTCCAGACCCGACCGGTGACCAGTTGGAACGGTCTTGTCGAGATTTCCTGGCCGGCACCGGCAACCCCGATGATGACGCTGACGCCCCACCCGCGGTGGCAACATTCAAGCGCCTGACGCATGACATTGACATTACCGATACACTCGAAACTGTAGTCGGCGCCGCCTTTCGTCAGGTTCACCAAATAGGGAACGAGGTCGCCTTCGACCTCCTTCGGGTTGACGAAATGGGTCATACCGAACTTTTCGGCCAAAGCCCGCCGGCCAGCGTTGATATCGACGCCGACGATCATATTGGCGCCAGCCATCCGGCAGCCCTGGATGACGTTGAGCCCGATGCCGCCGAGTCCAAAGATGACGACATTGGCACCCGGCTCGACCTTGGCCGTGTTGATTACCGCGCCAATACCGGTCGTGACACCGCAGCCGATGTAGCAAACCTTGTCGAAGGGTGCATCCTCGCGGATTTTTGCGACGGCAATCTCGGGCAACACCGTGAAGTTCGAGAAAGTCGAAGTGCCCATGTAGTGGTGGATCTTGCCACCGCCGAGCGAGAAACGGCTACTGCCGTCAGGCATGATGCCCTGACCTTGTGTCGCGCGGATCGCGACGCAGAGATTGGTCTTTCGTGACAGGCAATATTCGCATTGGCGGCATTCGGGGGTGTAGAGCGGGATCACGTGGTCGCCCTTGGCGACACTCGTGACACCACGCCCGATATCGACGACGATCCCGGCTCCCTCATGGCCGAGGATCGCGGGAAACAGGCCCTCCGGATCGGCGCCTGACAGCGTAAATTCGTCGGTGTGACAGATGCCGGTTGCCTTGATCTCGACGAGCACCTCACCGTCTTTGGGACCGTCGAGCTGAACTGTTTCAATATTGAGCGGTTGTCCCGCCTTGAAAGCGACAGCAGCGCGAGTCTCCACAGACGCCTCCCTTCAGTTCGAGTTGACGCGAACGAGAATTGTGGCAAACAGGCTATCACATTCGAGCCCCGTTAACGACAAGAGGCCGTGAGTCGAATGCCGTTTTGGAAGTCATACATCGCCTTGGGTCTGCTGCTGGCTCCGCTTGCGATCGATCCCGCCACGGCGGCCGATGCCGAAGCCGGCAAGACTGACTTCAAAAAATGCGCGCTGTGCCACACCATCGAGGCCGGCAAGAACAAGATCGGGCCAAGCCTCTTTGGTGTTGTCGGCCGCAAATCTGCGAGTGTCGAAAACTACACCTATTCCGAGGGCATGAAGAAATTCGACCACACCTGGGACACACAAACCCTCGATAATTATCTCGCCGATCCGCGGGCGGTCGTGCCTGGGACCAAGATGATCTTTCCCGGCATCAAAGATGAGGCGGAGCGTCAGGACGTCATCGCGTATCTCGAAACACTGAAATGAACGCGTTAAGCGCTATCTCACGGCTTGGCGCTATTCCCGCGTGCCGATCCACTGCTCGTCGTATGATCGATTTCCTTTGGGTCGGGTACCGCGGCATCTCGAGCAAGCGCGGCAGGAATGCATGCGCCGCCGTCTCCGATCAGCACTCTTCGCGCAAGTGCGTGTCGGCGATGGCGGCGTGGTTTCGATCGGCTCGGCGAACTCGACTTTTGCGCCGATGCACGATCGTTCAAGACCCATCGCGAGGATGCGCCCGAGCAGCCCCGACGGTCGAGCAATAAGCTGGCGCGGCACCGTCGCCCTGGCAGCGCGCAGCGCTTCTCCGATGTGACGAAGGCAGGTCAGCGCGTCGGATCTCGCAGCTACAACGTCAGTCACAGCCATCACGGCTTACCGCTTAACTTATATTTTGAGCGAGGCAAGAAATAGAACACGCGGCACCCGAGTATTAGCGAGCGCCAGACTGCCATCGCAAACGCTGGACAGACCGTCCTCCGACCGGTTTGTTCGTCGGCGGCGCGGTGTCATTCCAACTTTGCACCGTTGATGACATTTCAACCTTGCGCCGACACGCTCGGTAGGCGCCCGATCAAAATGTCACCGTCTGCCAGTTAAAGATGACGCTCTGCGGGGGGATCTCCGGGGATATCAGGGGTGACGGTTCGGCTGATGGGCGTTGGGGAATTGTCGCGGCTTGAGGTGCTGCGCGATCTGGATCGGAAACGGTTGACGACGTGAGGAGCGGCGCAGCCGCTCAGGCTCGAGCGGCGTCAGGTTTCCGGGCTGTTGACGGCCTAGCGAACCGACGGTCCGACAGTCTGATTCGAACCAGCGCGGTTATGCGAGCGACCGGCGCCGGGACCCATGGCCTTGCGGTCTCGAACTTCTCAGGCGATTGCACGCCTTGCCAACCATCGCAGGCTCGTGCGGCGGCAGGATGGCCCCGGCTTTTCCGCCGGGGAAGCTAAGTATAAGTACGGCATTGCGGCAGGATCCTTACAGAGCCCCTGCGCTCCGCCCGCTTACAAATCGACCGGTTCGACGGCCTTAATAAGAACAAATCATGAGAATACTAATAGCCGATTTTGTCTTCGACGCACTGATCACCGGACCCTGCTGATGCCGAAAATCACTCCCGATCCCCTTTTGCTGCTTTTAGCTGCTTTTTGGGCTCACGATCTAATAATCCCAATAGCTTAGTCCTGATCTCTTTGCGTGAACACGCGCGGGCGCTCGCCCTCGGAAGCTCCGGAAATGATGCGAGGAGCTCGTTTGCACTCTCGCTTGATGCCAGGGCGGGGACGTGCCGGTGAGGATATGCGGTTACGCAGATGACATTCATCGGCCGCGCGAAGCGACGTAAGATGCGCCACAACGTGTTCCTGGCGACAGTGTTGCAATTGAGAGAGAGGCATTGCGCTGTGTGGCTGGCGCGGAGTTTCGCTTTCCTCGTGACCCTGCTGCCGGCAATTGCCGGCGCGGGCGAGGAGACGGTGCGGATCGGGTGGCTGTCGCAGGCGATAAAGCGGAGCCTGCCCCTCACCTATCTCGACCAGCCGCCGCAAGACGAAGGCATCCAGGGGGCGCGGCTCGGCATTGCCGATAACGACACGACCGGCCACTTCACCGGCCAATCTTACGAGCTCACGGAGGCGACGGTACCGGAGAACGGCGATGTTGCCGTAGGCTTTCGCGAACTCGCTGCAAAGGGAATTCGCCTCGTCGTGACCGACCTTGCGGTGCCGCAATTGTTATCGGTCGCCGGCATGCCCGAAGCGGCGGGGGCCACGTTCTTCGATACTGGCTCTGTCGACGATCGCCTGCGCGGCGAGGATTGTCGCCCGAATATTCTGCATCTCTTGCCGAGCCGGGCGATGCTCGCCGATGCGCTCGTCCAGTATCTCGTGACCAAGCGCTGGCAAAACCTCTTGCTGGCGGTCGGACACGGCGACGGCGACCGCGAATTCGCCGCCGACATCCGTCATGCTGCACAAAAATTCCAGGCTCGCGTCGTCCAGGAGAAACCCTGGACGTTCATTCCAGGCGCGCGCCGCTCCGATACCGGGCACTTCGCAATCCAGGCCGAAGTTGCCCGCTTCACACAGGGTGTCAGCTATGACGTGCTCGTCGTCGCGGACGAAGCGGACGAGTTTGGTGACGCCTTCCCCTACCGCACCTTTGATCCGCGCCCGGTCGCTGGAACGCAAGGGCTGGTGCCGAGCGCCTGGGCGAGACCGCATGAGCAATGGGGCGCGACGCAGCTTCAGGAAAGGTTTCTGCGTCAGGCCAAACGTTGGATGACCGATCGCGATTACGCAGCCTGGATGGCGGTGCGGGCAATCGGCGAAGCAGCGACTCGCTCAAAATCGGCCGACCCCGCCGCGATCGTTGCCTTCATGCGCGGCGAGCGGTTCGAGCTTGCCGCGTACAAAGGCGCCCGGTTGAGCTTCCGGTCCTGGGATGGTCAGCTGCGTCAGCCGATCCTGCTCGCCGACGCCCGCTCCCTCGTCTCGGTATCGCCACAGCCTGGCTTCCTGCACCAATTCTCCGAGCTCGATACGCTTGGCATAGACAAGCCCGAGACGAAATGCCGTAGCGGTTGAGTATTATAGTAGCCTCTCACTTTTAGCCTCACTCCCCTGAAGGGCGGAAAGGGCTCAAGATCGGACGACACGGAAACAAGCGAGGAAACGATGAGGCTCGAGAACAAGGTTGCGCTGATCACCGGAGCGGCCTCTGGGATGGGAGCCAGCATGGCGCGGATCTTTGCTCGCGAAGGGGCCAAAGTCGCCGCCACCGATGTGCTCGACGAAGAAGGCCAGAAAATCGTCGCCGAGATTACGCGAGCGAACGGCGCGGCGATGTTCCATCATCTCGATGTGACGAGCGAAGCCGAATGGAAGGCGACGGTCGATGCGACGATCACGACATTCGGTAAGCTCGACATCCTCGTCAATGACGCGGGCTTGAGTGGCAGTGCTGTCGAGGATCTGTTCGAAACAGCGGCGTGGGACCGGTTGATGGCGGTTAACGCGCGCGGCGTATTCCTGGGCATGAAATTCGCGATACCGATCATGAAGGCGGCGGGCGGCGGGTCGATCGTCAACATCTCTTCGATCTCAGGCATCACCGGCCAGCATCATGTCCACGTTGCCTACAACGCATCGAAAGGCGCTGTTCGTACGTTGACCAAAGCGGCTGCAGTTCAGCACGGCGCGGACAATATCCGCGTCAATTCCGTCCATCCCGGGCTGATGCCGCCGATGCGCTCGTCGGGTCGCACGGCCGACCCGAATATCCGCGCCGAGATGCTGCGCCAAGTGCCGATGGGCCGCCCCGGCCGCGTTGAGGAGGTCGCCAACGCCGTCCTCTTCCTTGCGTCGGACGAGGCCTCCTACATCACCGGCGCCGAACTCTGGGTCGATGGCGGGTATCTCGCGACATAGCGCGCAGAACTTAGCAGCGAACGGCCCTGATCCGCCCCTCCTTGCCGGGGAGGGAAGATTGGGGCGCCGGGGCGAGGGAGCAAGACGGTACCCCCGCCCCCCGAGAGCGGGAAGAGAGACAGGATGAGGGGCGGCGCCGCAACGCACGTAAGGCTGGTTCACAGCTCGGACATTCATATCGATGCCGATGGCATCGCAGGACTATGCGCTGTCTTGCAAACGGCCAGAGGTTTGCGGGCAGACGTGCTTTTGCTGGCCGGCGACACATTCGAGCATAGTCAATTGAGTTCGGCGGTTCTCGATGAAGTGGGGCCGGTGCTCTCGGACGCGGGCGTGCCCATCGTGATCCTCCCCGGTAACCACGATCCGGCGCTGCCGGATTCAGTCTTTATCCGAGGCGGGTTCGATCGCATCCCAAATGTGCACATTCTCGGCGTCACTCATGAGGAGGCGGTGATGTTCCCAGTACATGATCTCGAGGTCTGGGGCCATGCGCACCGCGATTACTTCGATATGGCGCCATTGCGCGGCCCGCGGCGACGCTCGACACGCTGGCAGGTGGTGATGGCGCATGGCCATTACGAACCGCCGGAGACCCGGGCCAATCCTTTACGCCCGTCCTGGATCTTCAGCGACGACGAGATTGCCGCTACCTGCGCCGACTACGCAGCGCTGGGCCACTGGGACCGACCGGCGCAGGTTGGCGACGGCGTCGTTCCAGCGTTCTACTCAGGCTCCCCTGCTTTCGCTCGAACCGTCAATCTGGTTCGGCTCACTGCCGATACGGGGGCACTAGTCACTCGCGAGGCGCTAGTAGGGTGGGTATGACCGGCGCCCGCGATTTAGGCGCCGCTATAGCCGAGCCCGCTCAATACCTCCTCTGTATTTTCGCCGAGCGCTGCGACATAAGGTACTGCCGCCGCGGTACCGCCAGACATCCGGAACGGCGGGTTGAGCGCCAGGAACGTGCCGCCGGCATCGTGCACTTCGGCAAAAGCGTCGCGGTGCGCAAGCTGCGGATCGGCCATCGCTTCCCGAACCGTGCGGTAAGGCGAAGACGGGACGCCGTGATGGTCGAACAGCGCCTGAACCTCCGCCGTGGTTTGCTCTTTTGACCAGGCTTCGAGTTCGTCGATCAACTCGCCCCAATGGACGCGCCGGTCCGGGTATCGTGCAAAGCGCGGGTCGGTAATCCATTGCGGATGGCCGGACGCGACCGCCAGGTTCTGAAACGTCCTCTCGCTCGCGATCGATAAATTGATGTACCCGTCCTTGGCGGCGATGGGACCAAAGATCGGCCGACCCGTCGGTGGCACCGAAAACTGCGCGGCCTGGATCTCGCTCAGGGTGAGGCTCAGCATGCTTTCGAGCATCGATACGTCTATCATCTGACCCCGGCCGGTGAACTGCCGCTGGTAGAGCGCCGCCATTATCGCGCCAAACGCGTAAGTCCCAGTCAACACGTCCGCGATATAGATGCCGCAATAGTTCGGTCGGCGCTCCCCGCCCTGATAGGCCATGTGCGCGAGGTCATAGCCGGAAGCGGCGTGGATCACCGGCGCATAGGCCGGCAATTGCGATGACGGGCCAGTCTGGCCATAACCCGAGATCGCGCAGTACACCAGCTCGGCTCTGATCTCCTTCAGCGCTTCGTAATCGAGTCCGAAACGCCGCATCACCCCTGGCCGGAAATTTTCGACGACGACATCGGCCGTGGCGACGAGCCGCCGCGCAACTTCGACCCCGGCGGACGATTTGAGATCGAGAACGATACTTTTCTTGCCGGCGTTGAGCTGACCGAAACTGGTGCTGGCGCCGTTTCGCAAGGGCGGGCGCGTGCGCATCATGTCGCCTTCGGGTGCCTCGATCTTGATTACCTCAGCGCCGAGATCGGCCAACAGGCGGCCGCAATGTGGGCCGGCGATCGTCGTTGTAAAATCGAGCACGCGAAGGCCTTCCAGAGCGCCGGCCATTATCAAATCTCCCAACTGCTGAGCCGATCGATCACGGTCGCACCGCGACGGGAATGTCAAGCGGCGAGCCGGTTCCGCTATTGCTGGCGGCAGGTGTGCGCTTGCAATTTCGGGGGTTCAGTGCCAAGAGACCCGACGGCATCTCAAGGGAGGGCTCACCATGGCATTTAGAGACATTCAGGCTGGAATGGCGACCTATCGCGGCCACGGCGGCGACCGTGGTGACGCATACTACGCCCACCCGACCAATACCGGGCCGCATCCCGGCGTCGTCGTGATTCACCACATGCCGGGCTGGGACGAATGGACCTGCGAGGTCGCCCGCAAATTCGCGCATCACGGATATGCCGCGATCGCGCCCAGTCTCTATTTCCGTGTCGGCGACGGCGCCGACGAGGCGGTCGTCGAGAAGATCCGCGAAGGCGGTGGCATTCCGGACGACCAAATGCTCGGCGATGTGACCGGCGCAATAGATTTCCTGCGTTCGCAGCCGCATGCCGGCGGCAAGGTCGGGGTAATCGGCTTCTGCTCGGGCGGGCGGCAGACCTATCTCGTCGCGTGCAAGCTGTCCCACCTGATCCAGGGCGCCGTTGATTGCTGGGGCGGCAATGTCGTCGTTGACGACAAGTCGCGGCTGACCAAGGCCCAACCGGTAGCGCCGGTCGATCTGACGGAGGAGATCACCTGCCCGCTCTTGGGTCTATTCGGCAATGAAGATCCGAACCCGACGCCGGAACATGTCAACAAGACCGAGGCGGAGCTGAAAAAGCACGGCAAAAACTACGAATTCCACCGTTATGACGGTGCTGGGCATGCGTTTTTCGCGCATTACCGCCCGAATTACCGGCCAGAGCAGGCGATCGACGGCTGGCACAAGGTTTTCAATTTCTACCATCGGCATCTCGGCGCCCCCCGCACGTAGCGCCCGCCGGGTGCAGGCGCCGCTGCGCTCGCACAAACCGCCGCCGATCCGCCTCGACAGCCTTTCGGTCCTGCTCGAACTTGCCGCGGGGATCAGCGGAACCCTGCGCTCGACACCGACGTATCTGCAGCTCCTGGCGTTCGGTCGCAATGCGTCGGCCGAAGCGCTCGGTCGAAACGAACTCGTGCTGCGGAAGCGCGGCGGCGAGCCGCAGCGCTTCAGCTTCCCGCCGGTTGTCCGGTCAGCGCTAACCTTGAGACCTTCGCCGCCGCAGTCGCATGCCGCACCCCTATCCGATTTCGACAAGGGAATGCTCGACACGGTCGTGGCGTTCGAGGCCATCGCTGATGCAATAAAATCCGACGGGAGGGCCCGCGAGGTCTGAATAGCCGCGTTCTCCCCAGTCGTTGCTTCTCACCCGCAAGAGGCCTTTCACCTTGGCGGATGCAGGGGCATTTGCCACATTAGCCCAATGTCAAACTGAGGAGCGCGATGGCAAACGACACGGCTGCGGTTGAGGCGGGGCGCGACTTTATCCGCGATATCATCGATGCCGACAAAGCCGCCGGACGCGTCGCTCAGGTGGTGACCCGTTTTCCACCGGAGCCTAACGGCTATCTGCACATCGGACACGCGAAGGCGATCTGGATCAATTTTGGTGTGGCGGAGGAATATGGCGGCCGCTGTCACTTGCGCTTTGATGACACCAATCCTGCTAAAGAGGAGCAGGAGTTCATCGACGCTATTCAACGCGATGTGCACTGGCTCGGTTTCGACTGGGGCCTGCATCTTTATTTTGCATCCGATTATTTCGAGCAGCTCTACGAATGGGCCGAGCATCTGATCGTCGCGGGAAAGGCATATGTCGATGACCTTCCATCCGAAGAGATGAGGGCGATGCGCGGCACACTCACCGAGCCCGGACGCAACAGTCCCTACCGCGATCGGCCGGTCGCAGAGAATCTAGACTTGTTTCGTCGCATGCGCGACGGCGACTTCCCGAACGGCGCACGCGTTCTGCGCGCCAAAATCGACATGGCTTCCGGCAACATCAATTTGCGCGACCCGGTGCTCTATCGGATTCTCCACGCCGAGCATCCGCGCACCGGCAACAAATGGTGCATCTACCCGACCTATGATTTTGCGCACGGCCAGTCGGACGCGATCGAAGGCGTGACTCATTCGCTGTGTTCGCTCGAATTCGAAGACCACCGTCCGCTCTATGACTGGTTCATCGAGAACCTGCCGGTACCATCGCGACCGCGCCAATATGAGTTCGCCCGCCTTAACCTGAACTACACGGTGCTCTCAAAGCGTTTTCTGACCCAGCTCGTTAGTCAAGGCCGGGTCAGCGGTTGGGATGATCCGCGGATGCCCACACTAGCCGGATTGCGCCGCCGGGGGGTGCCGCCGGCGGCGATCCGCGAATTTGTCCGCAACGTCGGTGTCGCGCGCGCCCACAGCATCGTCGATATAGGCATGTTCGAGCATGCTATACGCGAACACCTCAACAAAACCGCGCCCCGGCGAATGGCGGTGCTGCGCCCGCTAAAGCTTCTGATCGAGAATTATCCGGCGGGTGCCACCGAGGAACTCGAAGCGGTCAACAACCCCGAGGACCTGGCCTCCGGCGCGCGCCACATCGCGTTCGGCCGGGAGCTCTACATCGAGCGCGACGATTTCATGGAAGATCCGCCCAAGAACTTTTACCGCCTCTCGCCGGGGCGCGAGGTACGGCTTCGCTACGCCTATTTCGTGACTTGCCGCGAAGCGGTGAAAAACGCGGCGGGCGAGATTGTCGAGCTGATCTGTACCTATGACCCCGGCACACGCGGCGGCGCCGCGCCCGACGGCCGCAAGGTCCGGGCGACGTTGCACTGGGTTTCGACCGAGCGCGCCGTGCCGGCCGAAGTGCGGCTATACAACCCCCTCTTTACCCGCCCCGATCCCGGTGTCGACGGCGACCTCATTGCCGATCTTAATCCGCATTCCCTCGAAACCCTGACTGAGAGCCGGGTCGAGCCTGCGCTCGCGACGGCGACGCTGGGTGAAACAGTTCAATTCGAAAGGCAGGGCTATTTCTGTCCTGACCCGGACAGCGCGTGTAACCGCCTCGTGTTTAACCGCACGGTCGGACTACGTGACAGCTGGGCGAAAATTCGTGCGAATGGTCCGTAGACCATCAGGAGACCCCGGCGTGGAGCCGGCGGATAGGGACTTCTTAGTGATGGTCTGGTAATCTTCGAGGGTCGTAAAAGCCACGCGACGCTTGGCGCGATGCGGCATGAGCCAACGGCTTCCGCGTTCCGACATTAGCGGTTGCGCAAATTGGGCTGGCACAAAGGCCTCAGCGGGACCCACAGGCAGCGGCTCATAGGGGATAAACGCGATCGCTGGCGATGGAAGGACCGTCATGCGACCATGGATGATAGTATCACTAAGCACGATCGGGGCTATTCTGGTCGCAGCGGCAATGGCCGTTCCTGAGGTGGCTACGGTTGCGCGTACCGAAATTTGGCCGACCTTGATTCCCAGTTTACCGGCGATAGCAGTAGGAGCCCTGGGGAGCTACGGTCTGTGCACTATGGTACTAACGACGATTACCTTAGTGGCCGGCATCCTTCGCGTGCGTCAATTGATTGCACGTGCGGCGCCTGGGACTGATCTGGGGCGTGGCAGCACGAGAGCTGCCTCCAGCGCAAGCGAATTCGATCGTCTGGTGCCACATGTGTCCCCAACCCGCACTGACGCAGAGCGCTCGCTGCGCTCCGGTTTATCTCAGCCGCGGTTTACCGCGCGAGAGACAAGAAGTGAGATCGCTCGGATTCATTACGTTTCCCTGGCCCGGAGCCATTTTATCAGCGCGCTGATCGTTCTCGCGGGGATCATCGGTCTCGGTATGGCACAAGATCGGGGTTCCCTGCCCCTTCACATTGGTCCGATCCCGACGGCCTCTGCGGTTCTGATACTGGCTGGTTTATTACTCCTTGCGGCACTTGGCCGGGTTGCTATTGACGTCACCGCTGAGCCGTTGCTTGAGACCATTTCCCAGCTTCCTGCCGCACGAGCTGAGGTGGGACTTCTTCGTCGGGTCGTCGAATTGCTTGAAGCCGGCCATAATTCTCCATCCGTTGACGACGTCACACCCAGCCTGTCCACGCAGCTGCCGGAACGGCTTGCCGCAGTGATTGATGAAGGCCAGCGAACGCTGCTCGACGCAATTAAACGGTTATCCGCAAATACGGAGACCCTTGAAGCCGGGATGCAAGGAGCGCTCGAAGCGCTCGAAACAACGATGCAAACGATCGTTTCGCAACAGCGCTCGTCAGCGGACGGTAAAGTTGTGGAAGCTACAGGATTTGCTGAACTCCAGGCGGCGGTCGAGGAGCTGACCGCGTTATTACGACGCTTGAGCACCGCGAGCGAGGCCGCCGAGGGATCCGAAATGGCCTCCGCCCCTGCATCGGCATTACCCAACGCACATCCGTTGGGTATCGCGCGCGAGCTCCGGCGGCTCCTCCAGGAAATCGACGCTGCTCGGTAACTCGCCGAGCCGCCTACCCCCGCTTTAGCTCTTCCAACAGCTTTTCGGCGTCGGGCTTCTCAGCAAACGACACGCCCGAGCCGAGCAGTGCCTCAAGAGTCGCCTGAGCGTCGTTCTGCCGGCCGGCGCGATGGAACGCAACCGCCAGGTGGTACTGGATGTCGGGATTGGCAGGAGCTGAAAAGTTGGCTGCGCTCAGATAGGCGACGGCTTTGTCGGCCTCCCCTTGCGCCAACAGGATCCACCCGAGCGTATCATCGATCAAGGGCGCTGACGGAGCGGCGGTGACCGCTCTTTCGGCCAGACTTCGCGCTTTTGCCAGATCGCCTTTTTGCTGATAAAGCCAAGCCAAATTGTTCAGTGCCGCCGCATCGGTAGAATTTTCGGAGACGAGGCGCGTGTATTCGGTAATAGCATCATCGTATCTCTTCTCTTCCAGATAAAGTGCGGCCAAAGCCGACCGGATTAGAGGATCCTTCGGTTCGACGCGTAGCCGTGTCGTCAAGATCCGCTCTGCCTTCTCCAACGCGCCGGTGCGGGCATAGAGGCGGGAGAGCGCGGCAATAAGACCATCCGCAGCGGGTCGCTCGGCAACCGCCGTTTCAAGGAGACTGACCGCTTCGCCTACGCGCCCGGCCTTCTCATAAAGCTCCGCCGAAACGGCGTCGTAGACTGGATTTCCGGTATCCTTCTCGGCAAACGCGCGTGCCTTTGCCAGACCCGCGTCCAAACCGCCGGTCGCTGCTTCGGTACGGATCAGGTCGCTCTTCAGGGCAAGGTTTTTGGGATCGTTAGTGAGGGCGGTTTCCAGCACCGTCCGTGCTTCAGCGTAGTTCTTCGTTTCGTTTAGCAACGCAAGATAGCGCGACAGGGCCGGAGCGGAATTGGGAGCGAGGGTGTGTAGGCGTCTGTAGGTGGCTACTGCCGCGGCTCTGTTGCCCGACGCGGCTTCGACCCGCGCTTTGGCGTCGAGAACGTCTGTGTTGGTCGGAAATTGGTCGGCCAGCTCGGTCGCAGTCGTCGTTGCGTTCTTCCAGTCCTTGAGCAGGCCATATAAATTGACGAGCGCAATCCCCGGTGCCGGATCATTCGATGCGCCCGCGCGAGCGCGAAGGATATAGTCCTTGGCTTCGGTCCACTTCCTTTCCCCAGCCGCAATTTGGGCAAGCCCGAGCAGAGCCGTAACATTGGTCGGCTGCTGCGAAAGAAGATCGGAATAGGCCCTCTTTGCTTTTTTGGTGTGCCCGCTGGTGTTGTATAGCGAGGCCAATGCAGCGACGATCGTCGCATCTTTTGGATCTGCGTTAAGGCGCCGGGTAAGAGCCTCCTCGGCCTTAGCGGGTTCTCCGATACGGCTGTAGAGCCGGGCCAAAGCAGTCGCCAGATTGTCATCGGACGGCTTGGCCGCAACTGCCTTCTCGAGGACGGCAACCGCGTCTGGGCCGCGTCCGGCCTTTTCGTAAAGCTCCTCAGACAGCAAATCGAATATGTTGTTGGCTGGATCGTCCTTGGCCATCTCGCGAGCCTTGGATGCCGCCGCGTCGACGCCGTCAATTTCCGCTTCGACCCGGATCAGATCGGCCTTCAAAGCGGTGTTGCGAGGGTTGCGGGCAACAGCCTCCTCCAGCATGCGCAGCGCCTCGGAGTAATATTTTTCGGCATTGAGCAACGCCAAGTAACGCGCCAGGATCGGAAGCGAATTGGGCACCAGCTCGTGCGCTCGCTCGTAGCTGGAGATGGCGCCGCTCGGGTCATCCGCGCCGAACTGCGCGCGCCCTTGCGCTTCGAGGACACCCGGATCGGTGGGAAATTGCGTGGCTAGCTCTGCCGCAACGCTTTTTGCGCTATTCCAGTCCTGCCGCAATTCATAGACAATCACGAGCTTGAGGCCAGGTGCTGGATCATTTCGCGCGGCGCTACGCGCGCGGTTGATCAGGTCGGTCGCTTCTGACCATTTCCTCTCAGTGACGTAAATGTCGGCCAGTCCGAGTAGGGCGGTGACGTCATCAGCATTTTTCGCAAGCAGTCGCTGTAGACTTTTTTGGCTTCGTCCGTGCGGTTCGTCGCTGCGTAGAGCTGCGCGAGGTCGCGATTGGCTGCCGGGAGCATTGGATTGATCGCGAGAGCGGCGCGGAACGCGTTCTCTGCGGCAGGATAGTCGCGCTGCGCCACGCGAACCGCGCCGAGTAGCGTGTGATAGACCGGGTTTTTCTCATCACGCTTGACGAGCGAGTCGGCAACCTCCGCTGCTTTGCCAAGGCGTCCAGCCCGTAGCTCGGTCAATACGAGCGTGGGTCCAGCGATAGGCGCGCCAGAGTCGGTCGCGAAGACCTGCTCGAGAACCGCGAGGCCGTGCTGCGCCCGCCCGGCATTGATCTCCGAGATTCCAACCCTTGTCTCTATCGCCGGGTTATCAGGATCGAGAGCCGCCGCCTTTTCGAACGCCTGCAAGGCAAGGTCAGGTTTGCCCTCCGCCACATAAGCATTGCCCAGAACCGCCAGGGTCGACGCGTCGGCCGGCTGTCCATCGATCACCGGTTTCAAATATTCGATCGCGCGAGATGGGGCACGCTGCTGCAGGGCGGCTGTAGCAATCAAGCGCGCCGCCCTCATGTCGTTGGGAACATGGCTGAGATATTTGGCTAATATCGTTTCGGCTTGGGCGTATTGTCCGAGTGCTGCCTTTGTCACGCCCTGCAGATAATAGCCGGCCCAGAACACAGAGAAGCCCGGACTGATGCGTTCGAATATGCGGTCCGCTGCTGCATATTGCTGCTGCCGAGCGAGCTCCAATCCTCGCAGGTAATTGGCCATGAAATTGTTGGGCGCGGCTTTGAGGATGGGATCGAGATCTGCATCGGCGGCCTGGTATTTGCCCTGGCTGATGTCGACATTGGCGCGGCTCAGGCGAGCCAAAACGCTCTTGGGATCGATCTTTAGCGCCTCGTCGAAAAGGCGCATCGCACCCTCCAGATCGCCGCGGGTACGCAACATCTCTCCCTTTACCTGGAGCGCGTCGGCAGAATGCGGATCCTCGGAAATCGCCTCGTCGATAGCCTTGTCGGCCTCCTCCGGTTTTGTGCCAGTTAGTAGGCGGGCCAGTTGTATTTTTGGCCTGACTGCACCCGGATCGAGCTTGATTGCTTCGCGCAATAATGCCTCGGCCTTGTCTCGATTACGCAGTCCCGCGGCGGCGGTACCGAGAGCCGTCCTGACTTTGCTTTCGAGCGCCGGGTTGCGCTCTCCCGGCTGAACCAGGTCAACGAGGTCCGAGAACTTCTCCTGACGCAGCAACGCTTCCGCCAATGTCGGTAGATAGTCGGCTTCATTGCCATTGCGGTCGCGGGCGGTTCGCGCCTCGCGCTCCGCCAGCACGACCTCACCTAGACGTAGATAGATTTCCGCAAGTCGGGCGTGCAGAATTGGGTCTTGTGGCGCCCCACGGATGGCATTGCGCAGCTCGATTTCGGCGGCCTTGAGATTGCCGTCGGCGACGTATTGTTCGGCATCCTTGGCGGATGAGCCTGAGTCCCTCGCATATGCGACTGCGCTTGCGAGTATGAAAGTGGCGACGCCGATGCTGATGTTGCACCATCGACGGCGGGCTTGATCCCGGGGCATCGCGTTCCTTCCTC
>Ga0126381_100002435_pt1 | contig 20100 bp, 20 predicted proteins | sample PanSoiMetPlot_28_FD_96465 | JGI IMG/M metagenome (GOLD analysis project Ga0126381, IMG submission 96465) | Tropical forest soil microbial communities from Panama - MetaG Plot_28 | ecosystem: Environmental > Terrestrial > Soil > Tropical forest > Bulk soil | place: Panama | collected 2016-02-17
AGAAGACCGCGGCGGAGAACATCACGAGGATCTGCACGGCCGCCCGTTCGGCGGGAACCACGGTGACCATCGACATGGAAGACCACAGCAGCGTCGATGCGACGCTCCGCCTGGTCGGTCAGCTCAGGGCCGACTTCCCTGACCTTGGCTGCGTGGTTCAGTCCTACCTTCGGCGAACTCCCGGTGACTGCCAGGCGCTCGCTGCGCCCGGATCCCGGGTCAGGCTCTGCAAGGGCGCGTACTCCGCGCCCGATGGCGTCGCCCTGGCCGCCCGCTCCGAGGTTGACAGGAACTACGCGCGCTGCATGCGGATCCTGCTCGATGGCGATGGCTACCCGATGCTCGCGACGCACGACCCGCGCCTGATCGCGATCGCCCAGTCCCGGGCTGGCACCCTCGGCCGCGACGCCAGCACCTTTGAGTACCAGATGCTCTACGGCATCAGGCCGGACGAGCAGCGTCGGCTAGCAGCGGCCGGTGCCCAGGTCAGGGTCTACGTGCCGTACGGCAACGACTGGTATGGCTACCTGGTCAGGCGGCTCGCCGAGAGGCCCGCGAACCTGGCCTTCTTCCTGCGCGCACTGCGTTCACGGAGTTAGCCAGGGGGACGACCCCCCGGAACCCCCCCGCGGCTAGGCTCGGCAGGGTGATTGCGATCCTTGGCGCCGGCAAGATGGGCGAGGCGCTGCTATCTGGCATGCTCAGGGCCGGCGTCGCACCGTCGGAGGTCATCGCCGCGGCCAGGCGCGAAGACCGCGCTCGCGCGCTGACCGACGCGTACGGCATCGAGGTGGTCAGCGCCGAAGAGGCCACACAGCGGGCCGGCACGCTGGTCATCACGGTAAAACCGCAGGACATGGCCGGGCTGCTCGACGAAATAACCGACAAGGTGAAAGCAGACCAGTTGCTGGTCTCTGCGGCAGCAGGCATCACCACCAGGTTCATCGAGTCCAGGCTCCGTGTCGATGCCGCCGTGGTGCGGGTGATGTCGAACACGCCTGTGCTTGTCGACGAGGCGATGAGCGTGATCTCGGCGGGCCGGTTTGCCACCGAGCAGCACCTGCGCAAGACCGAGGATCTGCTCAGGCCGGTCGGCAAAGTGCTCCGGATACCAGAGTCTCAGCAGGACGCGGCGACCGCGCTGTCGGGCAGCGGGCCTGCTTACGTGTACTTCCTGGTCGAATCAATGGTCGACGCTGGCATTCTGCTCGGAATGCCAAGGACCACAGCGCTCGAGATGGTCAAGCAAGCCGTTTATGGTGCCGCGACGATGCTGCGTGAGTCTGGCGAACATCCGGTCATACTGCGTGAAGCGGTCACTTCGCCTGGCGGAACCACGATCAACGCGATCAGGGAACTAGAGCGTCACAGCGTACGGGCGGCCTTCCTCGCCGCTATCGAGGCTGCCAGGGACCGCGGCCGCGAGCTCGGGGCGGGCTGACCCCGCTGACCAGCCCGGGGTGATCTGGTCCGAGCGCAATCAGCCGCCTACTCGGGGGTTGCCCTTTCGCGTCTACCAATTACGCTGGATACGGGCGTGACTGGTGCGCTGAATATAGCTTGGCGCAAACAGAGCGCCGGAGAGGGTTACCGATGGCAGCAGAGGCAACTCCGCTCAGTGCCGTGCGATTCCTCACGGTGGCTGAGGTTGCGACGATCATGCGCGTTTCTAAGATGACCGTCTACCGTCTCGTTCACTCCGGTGACCTGGAGGCAATCCGGGTTGGCCGTTCATTCCGGGTGCCCGAGCGGGCGGTCAACCAGTACCTCAGGGATGCCTTCGTCGAGGCGGGCTAAGCCCGGCGGGGGACGACCCCCCAGAGCCCCCCGCGGGTGCGGCCCCTGAGGTACGCTGTGGCGTTGGCGTGCGCCTGCGGGCGACTGGTCCCGCGGATGTTAGGCACGCCGCCACGCGTGGTATCGATCGAGGGTGGTCTCGTGGGTTCTGTAATCAAGAAGCGGCGCAAGCGGATGGCGAAGAAGAAGCACCGCAAGCTGCTGCGCAAGACGCGCGTACAGCGCAGAAACAAGAAGTAGGGGCTATCCTGGCGGACCAGCGCGGTTCGCCGGGACGGCCCTCCGGTCATGTTGGCGATCCGGTGGTCCAACGATGAACGATCCCTACAATGCGCAGGGCAGCAACGGATGGATCGGGCGGCTAGCCGGCGCGGCTGACTTCGTGCGCCGCCGAATCGAAGGCGACTACGAGGTCGACTCAGAGGGCTTTGATCCTGAGTTCAACCGTGTCGTTCTGATGCCTATTGTTCGCGGCCTGTATCAGAGCTGGTTCCGGGTCAAGCTTCGCGGTGTCGAGCATGTCCCGTCATACGGTTCTGCCTTGGTGGTAGCGAACCATTCAGGCGTGCTGCCGCTCGACGCGATCATGCTCCAGGTCGGCGTGCTCGACGAGCACCCCAAGGCGCGCAACCTGAGGCTGCTAGGTGCCGATCTGATTTACTCGATACCTGGCCTGCGGAAGCTAGCCAGGATGAGCGGGCACGTGCCCGCTCATCCGGACGAGGCCGAGCGGCTGCTGAAGGCCGGTGAGGTCGTCGGCGTGTTCCCGGAAGGGTTCAAGGGCATCGGCAAGCCGTTCAGCGACCGATATAAGCTGCAGCGGTTCGGCCGGGGCGGGTTCGCCAGGACAGCGTTGCGCACCGGCGCGCCCATAATTCCCTGTGCGATAGTCGGCGCCGAGGAGATCTACCCAATGGTCGCCGACTTGCCCGAACTCGCCTCCCGGCTCAAGCTGCCGTACTTCCCGATCACGCCGCTGTTCCCTTGGTTTGGCCTCATCGGCGCGATACCGCTGCCCTCGAACTGGATCATCGAGTTCTGCGATCCGGTGCAGACGGACGGCTTCACGCCCGATCAGTGCGAGGACAAGGACGTGATCGCGGAGCTGGCCGACAAGGTCAAGTATCAGATCGCTTCCAAAATCGACGAGTTGCTGGCCGAGCGCGGCCCGGCGTTCGGCTAGGCGGCTACTCGGGGGTGCGGTTCCGCCATACGGCGATACCCGCCGCGAGCCCGCCTGCGATCACTCCGGCGCCAGCGGCGACGGGCAGAGCGACCATAGTCGCCTTGCGGCCCTTCCGGAAGTCATGAATGGGCCAGCCGCGGTCCTTGGCCAGGGCGGCAAGCTGTGCGTCCGGGTTGACCGCGTTCGGGAATCCGACCAGTTCGAGCATCGGCAGGTCATTTACCGAGTCGCTGTAGGCGCTGCACTGGGTGAGGTCGAGGTTCTCGCGCTCAGCCAGGGCCAGGACGGCGGCGGCCTTGGCCTGGCCGTGCAGCAACCCGCCGACCAGCCTGCCTGTATAGACGCCGTCAGCGGTCTCGGCCACCGTGCCGAGCGCTCCGGTGAGTCCTAGCCTCCGCGCCAGGATCTCGGCCAGCTCGATCGGCGTGGCCGTGACCAGCCACACCCGCTGGCCCGCGTCCAGATGCGCCTGGGTGAGCTCTCTCGACCCTTCCCACACCCTGTGGGCCATTGTGTCGTCGTATATCTCCTCGCCGAGCGCGGTGATGTCGGCGACCTTCTGACCGGCGACGAAGGCCAGCGCCGCCTGCTTGGCGGCATCGATGTGATCGGCGTTCTCTGCTCCCTTGAGCCGGAACATAAGTTGGCCAGCGATCATCTTGACCATGTCGCGCGCACCGAACATCTTGCGCGCGGCCAGTCCCTTGGCGAAGTAGTAAATCGACGCACCGCGCATCAGCGTGTTGTCCACGTCGAAGAAGGCACCGGCGTGGGCGTCTGGCACGATCTCGGGCTGGTCGACAAGCGCGGCCGCGGCCGCCGCCGCGCCAGCCATCGTCGCCGCATCGGAAGCTGGCGGCGAGCCCGACGAAGTGTCGGCCATCTCAGATGCGTCCGCGTCGGCCGGCGTAGCCTGCCGCGCAGTCATTGTCCGCCTCACTGCTGTCCCCGTCATTCCCGTAGCCGTCACTGCAACTGCCCCGTTACGACCGTTGCGGTGGAGTTCGGTCGCCCGGAGCATCCGGAACCTCTCCGTGGTGTAGTTCCGGGCGAGCGACGCTGGCAAACCCATGCGGCGGAGTTGCCTGCGAGCGCCTTGTGGAACTCTCCCGCACATACGACCGTTGCCTGATCAGGTCGTCGGTGTAGCTGAGTCACGTTAGTCGAGCCTAATGGGTACGCTAGGTAACCCGGAGCGAACTTCGCCGGGAGAAGGCTCGCTACTAAGCTGGTCAGCGGACTTCGCGTTATCAGCGAGCGTCTAGCGCCATAGGCAGGGATGATCGCTCTCATTGTGGTCGCGATCGGCGCCGTTGCGGCGGCGGTCGGTACAGGCGTTCTCGCGGCTCGCAGCACGAGGCACTCGCGCGTCTACTTCGTTGCCTGGACCATAGCGCTATTCGGTCTGGCTGTCGGACTCGGCGCGACCACACTGGGCTACCTGGCTGGGTACGGTGCGCTGATATTCCGCGCGATGGAACTTGGCGCTCAGTTGATCGCGCCGCTGAGCTTGTGCGTCGCGCTTGTTGACATAGTTGGTCGCAGCCTTGGTGCCCGCTTCGTCATGCGGCTGCTGGTGTTGGCGTTGGGCGTCATCGCCCTCGTCGTGCTTGGCACCGACCCGATCAGTCCGGCCGCAACCTTCGGCACGACGTGGCCAGATCCGTCGACCTACTACCAGATCGCGCCGCTCGTCATACTCGGCTTTATCGCGCTGTTCACCACCGTGACCGCGCTTGTGGCGCTTGCTGTCGTGCTGGTCAGGTCCTCGAGGGAGCGGATGCCTCGGGAGGAGAAGGCGCCTGCGCTCAACACCGCGGCAGCCGCGTTCTTCGTGGTACTGCCTGGGCTCGCCTGGCTGGCCCACAAATCACTCGGCATCGCGCCGCCGCTGCCCGACAAAGACATATTTGCGGCTTGCTGCGTGCTCGCCGTCGGCCTCACCTGGTACGCGGCGAGGATCGCGGGCGATCATGACCTTAGCCAGGCGCGAGCGGAGACGAGTTCAAGCAGGCAGCCCGATCGTGACTGGGACGACGAGCCGAGCGGGTCGTACCGGCGCGGGCCTAGGTCCGCGTACGGGGGCTACCAGACCGGCGAGTTCGACGAGTACGGGTCAGCTGACCTGGTCGGCGCCGGCCGTCGCGGATACTTCGATGAGCCCGACTCCGAGATCCGGTATCCGGGGCTCGCCGCGCTCGCCGTCGGCTCGGCTGATGGGCTTGATGACCGCGGTCCTTACAGCGAGCCTGGCGGCATCCCGCACACCGGGCAGTTCGACGATCTCAACCGATACGGCGAGTCCGGGCATATCGGCGAGCCTGGGCCCTACGGCGAGCCTGACGGCTTCTACCGCGACCAGCATCATGCAGAGCAGCTAGATGACGACCCGCAAGCCCAGCTGTTCGGGCAGATCACCATCTACACGCTGGTTGACAGCCGGGTCGACGAGTTTGACCGGCTGACTGAATGGGTCGTCGCGCAAGTACGTTCCAAGGAACCCGACACGCTCGTCTACATCGTGCACGCGGTTCCGACGGCTCCCTCGCAGCGAATCTTGTACGAGGTCTACCGTGACAGGGCCGCGCACAATGAGCACCTACGCCGTCGCTACGTCATGACCTACGAGGCGGAGCAACGCCCGTTCGTGCTCGCCACCAACGTGATAGAGCTTGGGCTGCAGCAAGCGAAGGTTTCGCCGTTGCCGTCGATCTCCGCGATATCCGACATCTTGAGCGAGTCCGGCATCGACTTGACCGGCATCACCAGGTCATCACAGGCTAGGCACCAGGCGCAGCCCAGATACGAGCCTCGGCCGTCTGGCTACGAGCCGCAGCCGTACAACGATCAGCACTACGACCCGCAGCCGGGCTACCAGCGGCAGCCGGATTACGATTCGCAGGCTGAGTACGACCGGCGTCGCGAGTATGACCGGCAGCCGCATCATGAAGCCCGCCCAGACTACGAGCCGCAACCGGAGTACGAACGGCCGTATCAAGGCTGGGCCGGGATTCGCGGCGAAGACTCCAGATACTGATGCAGCCACGTCGGTGTTTGCCAGCACGAGCAGTGCGGTCAGCGGACAATGGTCCGCTGACCGCGCTGCCGGCCGAAAGCCGCGTCATCACCCTGCTTTCGCGGCCGGGATGCCATCTCTGCGACGATGCGCGCGAGGTAATCGCCCGGGTAGCAGGCCAATTTGGTGTCCGCTGGATAGAGCGCGATATCACCGCGTCGCAGGACGATCTGCGTGACTACGGCGACATGATTCCTGTCACGTTCATCGACGGCGTCCAGCACGATTTCTGGCGGGTCGACGAAGCCAGACTGCGCAAGGCACTTGGCGGCTAGCCCGAGCGACTTTGTGCATGCGTTCACAAGGGCGTACCTTGGAGAACGAGTACCTCACGCGGGAAGTCAGATCGCACCAACGCCCGCCGGGCCGATCCCCCAGGAGTTGCCGGCGTATGTCTCGCCGTACTAGATCAGATAGTGCCACGCAGGGCATACCGGAGGCGACCATCGCGCGCCTGCCGCTCTACTTGCGCGCTCTGTACGCGCTCGCCGATCGGGATACCCCGTCCGTGTCAAGCGAAGAGCTCGCAGCCGCGGCCGGGGTAAATTCAGCCAAGCTCAGGAAAGACCTGTCCCACCTCGGCTCGTACGGCACGCGCGGGGTCGGGTACGACGTGGACTACCTGATCTACCAGGTGTCCCGCGAGCTGGGGCTGACCCAGGACTGGCCCGTGATCATCGTCGGGGCCGGCAATCTGGGCCGGGCGCTGGCGAACTACGGCGGGTTCGCCACCCGCGGCTTCCGTGTCGCGGCGATGGTCGACTCAGATCCGCTGGTAGTCGGCACATCAATCGCAGGCCACCGGGTGTATGGCGCTGATGAGATCGAGCGCGTGGTCGCGCGGTACGGCGTCATGATCGGCGCGATCACGGCACCGGCCGTGGCCGCCCAGGGCATCTGCGACCGCCTCGTGGCGGCCGGGGTGACGAGCATATTGAATTTCGCGCCGGTCGTGCTCAGCGTGCCAGAAGGCGTCGACGTGCGTAAAGTCGACCTATCGATCGAGCTGCAGATTCTGGCGTTTCACGCGCAGCGGCGATCGGCGGTCAAGCCGTCGCAGCGCGGCGACGCGGAGGTCAGGCCGCTCGATGCGGGTATGCGCGTGAACGCCGAATCGCTGGGCGGCGCGCGCGACGAGGTAGCACCCGATAAGGCAACTGCTGTGGAGGCGGTCGGCACATGAGCCTGCTCGTCGTCGGCCTCAGCCACTCAAGCGCGGCAGTCACGACTCTTGAGCGCGCAGTGGTGTCCGGCGATGCGCAGGCCAAGTTGCTGCACGACGTGCACACCGCGCCGAGCGTGGCAGGTGCGCTTGTGCTAAGTACGTGCAACCGGGTCGAGGTCTACGCCGAGGTAGACAGCTTCCACGGCGGCGTCGCGGCGATCTGCGAGCTGCTCGCGAGGCACTCAGGACTTTCGCTCGGCGAGCTGACCGGGTCAGCCTACGTCCACTACCAGGACCGCGCGGCGCAGCATCTGCTCACTGTCGCCTGCGGGCTTGAGTCCATGGTGGTCGGTGAAAGCCAGATACTTGGCCAGGTGCGGCGCGCCGTGCGGCTTGCCCGCCAGCACGGCACGCTCAGCCGCGAGCTGTCGGACGTGACCCGGGTGGCGCTGCGTGCGGGGAAGCGGGCTCACGCCGAGACCGGCATCGACGCCGCCGGGCAGAACCTGGTCACGCTGGCCCTCGATGGGGCTGCCGGCCTCCGCACCGCTGGTGCTGGCAAACTCAGCGCTCCGGATGGCGGACTGCCCACGCTGCACGGGCTCCGCGTGCTTGTCGTCGGCGCTGGGGCGATGAGCTCCTTGGCCGTCGCGACGGCCGTCAGGCTCGGCGCCGCCAGCGTGCAGGTCGCGAACAGGACAATCGTCCACGCCGAGCGGCTGGCTGAGAAGTACGGCGCGAGCGCGATCGGTCTTTGCGATCTGGACAGCGGCATCGCCGCGGCCGACCTGGTGGTCACCTGCACCGGCGCGCTCGGGCACGTGATCACGACATCCCTGGTAGCCAGCGCCCTCAGTGGTCGCGACCGCGACCGTGGTGACCTGATGCTGCTCGACCTGGCGCTGCCAAGGGACGTGGAGCCGGCGGTGGCCGCGATGGCCGGGGTGCGGCTCATCGACATCGCCGCGATCGCCACGGCGGGCGAAGACGGCGAGGCGGGCCAGCTCGCTAGCGACGCGGACATCATGGCGGTCCGTCGGATCGTTACCTACGAGCTCAGCTCGTACCTCAAGGCCGATCAGGCCGCGAGCGTCGCCCCGACCGTCGTGGCGCTGCGTGCTAAAGCGGCAACCGTTGTAGAGGCCGAATTGGCTAGGCTAGAGCGCAGGCTGGGCGACCTTGATTCGAACATGCGCGATGAGATCGCCAAGTCGATGGGCAGGATCGCCGACAAGCTGCTGCACGGTCCCACCGTGCGGGTCAAGGAGCTCGCAGGCTCGCCGGGCGCTGAGTCCTATGAGACCGCGCTCCGGGTGCTGTTCGAGCTAGACCCCAAGACCGTACAGTCGGTGGGCCGTCCCGATGGCGACATGCTGGCCTGGCCAGCGCAGGAGAGTGAGACGTGACCGGCGACGCACTTCGGCTCGGTACCAGGCGGTCTCCGATGGCGATCGCCCAGTCGACGACGGTCGCGCACATGCTGACCTCAATGACCGGCCGCGCCGTCGAGATTGTCGGCATCACGACCGCGGGCGACACAAGCAGGGCGCAGCTCACCCAGATCGGCGGTACCGGAGTTTTCGTAACCACGCTGCGGGACAGGCTGCTGGCCGGCGAGATCGACTTCGCCGTGCACTCCTTGAAGGATCTGCCGGTCGGGCCGGCGCCCACGATTGTCATCGCGGCCGTGCCGCCGCGCGACGACCCGCGAGATGCCCTGGTTGCCAGGAACGGCGCGAAGCTCGCCGACCTGCCTTCCGGCGCCAGGATCGGCACCGGCTCGCCGCGCCGGGCTGCGCAGCTACTCCTGATGAGGCAAGACGTCAGGCCGGTCCCGATTCGCGGCAACGCCGGCACCAGGCTGGCCAAAATTGACACAGGCGACGTCGACGCCGTGGTGCTTGCGTACTCGGGGCTCGCGAGGATCGGCAAGCTAGACGTCGTCAGCCAGGCTTTCGAGGCCGACGAGATGCTACCCGCGCCCGGCCAGGGCGCGCTGGCCGTGGAATGCCTGGCCAGCAGGCCAGACGTGATCGAACTGCTCGCCAGCATCGACGACTCGGCAAGCCGGGCGGCGACCGATGCTGAACGCGGCGTGCTTGCCGCGCTCGAGGCAGGCTGCAGCGCGCCCGTCGGTCCGTATGCTGCCGGGACAGATGAATTGCGGCTTGATGCGATTGTCGTGGCAGCCGACGGGGGAGCGGCTCGGCGAGGGAGAATCAGCGGGCCGGTGGAAGCAGCCGAGCGTCTTGGCCGCGAAGTAGCCGCTGACCTGCTCGCACGTGGTGCAGGAAGATATACAGATGTGTCCGCTGGGCACCTCAGCTACGGGGAAGATACGAAGTGAATCCGGCGACGCCAGGACAGATCAGTGAAGTAAGTCAGTCAGTCGCGCACCGGGCCAGGCCAGGAAACGACGATCCAGCCGACGACCCGGCGGCGCCTGGCAAGCGATCTGGCGGCAACTCCGAGCGCGCGGGAATGGTCGCCTTTGTCGGCGTGGGGCCAGGTGACGAAGGGTTGCTCACGCTGCGGGCCTCGGCCTTGCTCGCCGAGGCTGAGCTCGTCGTCGCCGCGCCGTGGGTCAGTGAGCGGATCGCGCACCTGCTTCCGGCAGACGCCGTCGTGCTCGACTCGGCCACGGTCGACCCCGATGTGCGCCAGCTCATCAAGGCGGCCAGGCAAGGACAGCTCGTGGTACGGCTGTTCAGCGGTGACCCGTTCATGTTCTGCAGCGCCGCGGCCGACGTCGCAAGCTGCGCCAAGGCCAAGGTGCCGTTCGAGATCGTGCCTGGCATATCGGCCGCGACCGCGGTGCCTGCCTACGCCGGCATACCGCTCACCCAGGATGCCGCGACCGAGGTCCGCATCATCCATGCCTCAGAGGTCAGCAGGATGTCGGCGTCACCGGGGACGCTGGTGATACTCGGCGCGGAGACCGGGATCGGCGACATCGCCAAGATGCTGATGGCTGGCGGCTGGGCGGAGACAACGCCGTTCGCCATTACCTGGAATGGCACGACAACCGATCAGCAAACCGTGGTCAGCACGCTCGGCACCATCACCGCCGACCTGAAGGCGGCCGGGCTCAGCCTGCTCACGGCCCACGGCCGCGCTATCGCGGTCGTGGGCGACGGCGTCAGGATGCAGCGGACGCTTTCCTGGTTCGAGACCAGGCCGCTGTTCGGATGGCGTGTGCTCGTGCCGAGGACGAAAGAGCAGGCGGCCGGGATCTGTGACCAGCTAAGCTCGCACGGCGCTGTGCCCGAGCAGGTGCCGACGATCGCCGTCGAGCCGCCGCGGACTCCACAGCAGATGGAGCGAGCGGTGCGCGGGCTGGTCACCGGGAGGTATCAATGGGTGGCCTTTACCTCGGCTAACGCGGTCAAGGCCATCAAGGAGAAGTTCGAGGAGTACGGACTTGACGCGCGCGCATTCGCCGGCGTCAAAATCGCAGCCGTAGGCGAGCAGACCGCCGCGTCGCTTCGGGCATTCGGGATCACCGCTGACCTGATGCCGCCCGCACATGAGCAGTCGGCCGAGGGCCTGGCGAACTGCTGGCCCGCCTACGATGACGTGCTCGACCCGATCAACAGGGTGCTGCTGCCACGAGCCGACATCGCGACCGAGGGACTGGTGGCCAGGCTGACCGATCTTGGGTGGGAAGCTGAGGACGTCACCGCCTATCGCACGGTCAGGGCCGCGCCGCCGCCCGCGCCCATCAGGGAAGCGATCAAGGGCGGTGGCTTCGACGCCGTGCTGTTCACCTCGTCGTCCACGGTCAGGAACCTGATCGGCATCGCGGGCAAGCCGCACTCGGTGACGGTGATCGCCGTCATCGGGCCCGAGACAGCGAAGACCGCAGCCGAGTTCGGCCTGCGAGTCGACGTCGTCGCTCCGAAGCCGTCAGCGTCCGCGCTGGTCACGGCGCTCGCCGAGCACGGCGCCTCGATACGCGACGCGGCCATGAAGGCCGGAGAACCGGTGCGGCGGCCCAGCGAGCGCCGCCGCGGCGCCCGCCGCAGGGTCAGGTAGCGACCAGTCGAACACTGCGATTTCAGAATTTCTGATTCTGTCGGACAGCGGCTCCGACAGGACTGAGGAAGGGAGCGTCGCGATGGCCGCTCAGTTCCCCGCCGCGCGCCCGCGCAGGCTCCGCACCACGCCCGCCATGCGAAGGCTGGTCGCGCAGACGGCCGTGCGACCGGCTGACCTGGTGCAGCCCCTCTTCGTGAAGGAAGGGATCACCGAGCCGCAGCCGGTTGGCTCGATGCCCGGGGTGATGCAGCACACGAGGGACAGCCTGCGCAAGGCCGCCGACGAGGCCGTCAAAGCCGGTGTGGGCGGCCTCATCCTGTTCGGCATACCAGCGGTTAAAGACGGTCGCGGCTCCGCGGCCGACAGCCCGGCGGGCATCGTCCAGCTCGCGCTGGCCGACCTGGCATCCGATCTTGGCAGCGACACTGTCCTGATGGCCGACCTCTGCCTTGACGAGTACACCGACCACGGACACTGCGGGATACTGACCGCTTCCGGCGAGGTTGACAACGACGCCACGCTCGAACGCTACGCCTCGATCGCCATCGCCCAGGCCCGCGCCGGTGCCCACGTCGTGGCGCCGAGCGGGATGATGGACGGTCAGGTCGCCGCGATCAGGTCGGCGCTTGACGGCGAAGGGTTTGGCGAGGTGGCCATCTGCGCCTACGCGGCCAAGTACGCCTCGGCCTTCTACGGTCCGTTCAGGGACGCCGCCGAATGCGCGCCCCAATTCGGCGACCGCGCGTCATACCAGCAGGATCACGGCAGCCAGGCCGAGGCGCTGCGCGAGGTGCTGCTCGACGTGGCCGAAGGCGCCGACATCGTCATGATCAAGCCAGCGCTCGCCTATCTGGACATCATCAGCCTGGTGGCGAGGTCGGTGCAGCTGCCCGTCGCCGCCTATCAGGTCAGCGGGGAGTACGCGATGATCGAGGCGGCAAGCGCGAACGGCTGGATCGACAGGGAGCGGGCAATCGCCGAAGCGCTCACCGCCATCAAGCGGGCTGGCGCTGGCATCATCTTGACCTACTGGGCCACCGAAACGGCTACCAAGCTGCGCTAGACCGTAGACTTTTCCGCTGAGGTAGAATTTTTCGGTCTAGATACGGAAAAGTCTACTGTGACGGAAAAGGCTACATCACGGCAGTCCGCGCGGCGACCAGGCTGCGCTAGCGCGGCGGCAGGTACACGACGAACTTCAGGAGCCCCGCATTGTGCAGGCGCACGTGCCGCCAGCCGCGTGCGTAGGCCGGCGGCCGCGAACGGCGCCATTCAAGCAGTGCGAATCGCAACGGCTCGCCGGGGCCCGCCGGCTTGGCCTGGGCGGGTTCGATGCGCAGGGGGTTCGGCGTGGACGCGCAGCCGGCGTAGAAAGCTACCGGGATGCGCTGCGCGCCGTTGATCAGGCACGGTGGGCTGACTCCGAGCCGTCGCAGGTCGGCGGCGACGGCGCCGTAATCCGTGTGCAGTTTCACGGTGTCGACCACCTGCCGCATCAGCACCGCGTGCTGAGTGATGATCTGGCCGGCGAGCACAAGGCCGATCAGCGCTCTCATCGCAGGTCGCTCAGCTGGCCTGGTTCTCGCCACCAGGTACGCGATCAGGTCAGCGACCGGTATGGCGGCGAGCGCGTAGGCCGGGATCAGGAACCTCGGCGCTGCGTACGAGACGCCGAACAGGTACTGAGCGGCAAGCCCGAGCGCGCAGGCGGCGGCGAGCGCCGCCGAGCCAAGTCGCCCCGCCCGCCTCGCTGCTAGGACGCCGAGCGGGACGAGCAGCGGCAGCGCCAGCCACCAGACGCTGAGCACCGGGTACTTCCAGGCGATCGTGCACGGCCGGCACAGCGTCGGACCGTTCACGGCCCGCAGCTCGGCCCAGACCCCGAAGCGGAGCCCGAGGCCGGCCTGTTCCGCGCTCGCGAGGTGCAGCCGCTCAAGTGGTCCGCCGAATCTGGCGTACGCCTCAGCGACCCACTCGGCCGCTCCGGCGACCATGCCAGCCACAATCGCGACGATGACCGGCCAGCGGCGCCACGCGCGCACCGCGAGCGCCGCCGCGATCAGGACGATCACGAGGTAGAGAGCATCACCCGGGCGGATCAGCGCCGCAGCGGCGATGGCCGCGGACAGCGCCGCGAGCCGAGCATTGGGATGGCCTCGTTCGCCCGCCGTGCCGTCGGCCGGCAGCCCGACGGCACGCAAGAACAACCCGACCGACGCGAGCGCCGCGAACGCCAGCCATTCGTCTGGCATCGCTTGCGGCCCGTAGTACTGCGTCACCCACAGGCTGCCGAAGGCCAGCCCGGCCGTAGCCGTCGCCACGCGAGCAGCGAACAGAACAAGGCCGCACCCGACGCGATCGCGAGATAGACGCGCAAGGCGGTTATCGACGAGGTGATCAGCGCAATGGGGGCGACGAGCAGAGGTATGCCGCGCGACCTGGCCGGGTCGAACAGAGCCGCAGGGACATGCCTGCTGACCTGACTTACGTAGACTGCTTCATCCCAGGACAGACCGTGCAGGCGGACGAACAGCAATTGCACGAGGGTGAAGGCGGAGGCGACCGCAGCCAGCCACCAGAGGCTGTCGGCGCCGGGCAGGCGCTGCCAGAGCGAGCGGCGCTCGGCGGGCTGAGCCTGTGGCCGACCAGCCCGCTCGGCGTCCGCGACTCGCATTTGATCGCTCCGCACGGGATACAGGATGCCGCACCGCGGCGACGCCGACGTACCGTGCGCCGAACTGTGACCCACACCGCACCGTCCGTCACGGCCCGGCACGGTATTTTCAGCACTAGCCAACTCGTAAAAACTAGGCAAGGTCTTTTGGCTGGCCTGGCTCGAGTTTTTGGCCGGGGCCCCGCGAGCCGAAGGGCGCGGCGCCGTCTGGACTGAGGAGCGAGGAGCGCAGCGACGAACGACGAGGGAAGACGGCGCCTCAAAAGCGCGCGGAGGCGAGTGGGGGAGAAAACCGCCCGGAGGCGAGCGGGGAGAACATCTCTGCATCTCGCGGCCGGCAGGTACGCGGCGATGGGCTGGCCCGTCTGCCCGGGTGCGCAGCCGAGTCAGCGCCAGCAGCGCGATCGCCAGGCGCAGTCGAGAATCCCGCAGCAGCCCTCATCGGGCCGCGCCTGCTCGTGCGACAGGATCGGCTGCCCCGCCCCCGGCGCGCATCCGCTTTCGCCCGCCTGGAAGCTGCAGGCCACCGTGGATCCCGCGATCGTGGACCAGTGGTGGGGCGAACGTCCCCAGGCGAACATCCTGCTGGTGACCGGCAGGTCGTTCGACGTGCTCGACGTGCCGGCCGCCGCTGGGCTGCTCGCCATCAGGCGGCTGGATCTGTCCAGGATCACGCCAGGTCCTGTGGCGGTCGGCGCGGAGGAGCGAGTGTTGTTCTTCGTCAGCACCAGGGCGCTCGGCGAGGACGACGAATGGTGGTCATGCCACCTAGACTGCGAGCCCGAGGTACTTCCCGAGGTGACCGGGTTGCGCTGGCACTGCAGGGACAGTTATGTGGTCGCTCCGCCGTCCAGGCTGAGCAATGGCATGGAGGCTCGGTGGCTGGCCGAGCCTGGCACCAGGCCGCTGCCCGATGCGTTGCGGCTTCTAGAGGTGCTAGCTGACGCGTGCGAGGAGATCACCCAGTGACTTCAGATCCGATGACGTCTGACGTGGCCGACAGGCAAGTAGACGCTGACCTGTACGAGCGGGCCTGCGCCGTTACTCCCGGCGGCGTCAACTCGCCGGTACGGGCGTTCGGGGCGGTCGGCGGTACGCCGGTTTATATCGCGGCCGGGGAAGGCCCTTATCTGATCGACGTGACCGGCCGCCGCTACGTCGACCTGGTCTGCTCGTGGGGGCCGATGATACTCGGCCACGCGCATCCAGCCATCACGCAAGCGCTGCGTGAGGCGGTGGGCCGCGGTACGTCATTCGGCGCCGTGACCGCCCGCGAGGTTGAGCTCGCCGAAGAGATAGTCGCCCGCACGCCGGTCGACAAGGTGCGGCTGGTGAACTCGGGAACAGAGGCCACCATGTCGGCTCTGCGGCTGGCCCGCGCCTACACCGGCCGCCGGCTCGTCGTGAAGTTCGCCGGTTGCTATCACGGGCACGTCGACGCCCTGCTCGCCGCGGCAGGCTCAGGTGTCGCGACGTTCGGGCTGCCCGACTCGCCCGGAGTCACCGGCGCGGTGACCGCCGACACCATCGTGCTGCCGTACAACGACGGGGAAGCGGTGCGGCAGGCGTTCGCCGAGAACGGAGCCGACATCGCCTGCGTGATCACCGAGGCTTGCCCAGCCAACATGGGCGTGGTGCCGCCTTCCGTCGGTTTCAACGAACTGTTGTCGGCGCTGTGCAATGAGTACGGCGCCTTGCTCATCATGGATGAGGTGCTGACCGGGTTTCGCGTGACCCGCTCAGGCTGGTACGGACGCGAAGGGGTGCCAGGCGACCTGATGACGTTCGGCAAGGTGATGGGAGGCGGGCTGCCCGCCGCCGCGTTCGGCGGGAGGGCAGAGATCATGGACTTGATGGCGCCGCTCGGGCCGGTGTACCAGGCGGGGACGCTGTCAGGCAATCCGCTGGCCACCGCCGCCGGGCTCGCGACGCTGGCGCAGTGCACGCCCGAGGTGTACAAGCGGGTCGATGAGGCCGCCGCCGCCGTTGCCGACCTGACCAAGTCCGCCTTGACCGCCGCCGGGGTGCCGTTCCGGCTCAATGAGGCTGGCAACCTGTTTTCTTTCTTCCTCGGAGTCAGCGGGCCGGTCAAGGACTTCGCACAGGCCAAGGCTCTGTCGGGAGCCGCGTACGCCGCCTTCTTCCACGCGATGCTTGACGGCGGTGTCTACCTGCCGCCATCGCCCTACGAGGCGTGGTTCATCTCGGCGGCTCACGACGAGGCGGCCATAGCGATGATCGCCGACGCCCTGCCACCGGCCGCGGCCGCAGCGGCGGCCGCGCTCGGCTGAACCGGATCTGCCAGTATGTGATCCAGCCGCCTTCAGGTGGCGCCAGCGGCACGCGTGAGGGGAAACCATGGCTATTCGCAACGTCATTAGCACGCTAAACAACGACGGCACCGAGGTGATGGGCCCTGGGGTATTGATGTATCACCACCCGGGCAACGACATCATGACCGGTAGTTTGCTCACGGTTGAGAGCAATCATTTCTGCGTGCTGAAATCGCGCGGCGCCATCTTTAATGTCTACGAGGGTGGTCAATACCCGGTGCAGACCACCGACCGGCCGATACTTGGCAGCATCCAGCAGGCTTTTTACAGCGGCCAGTCGCCGTGGCAGTACGAGGCGCTGTTCGTTTCTGCGGCCAAGAGCGTAGCCAAGGCGCAGGGTCTGGCCCTATCACGCGAGCTTGCTGAGCTGGTCTATGACGTGGACTACTACGTGCACGTAGACACCAAGGAAGACGCTGTCAAGCTGGTCACGCACATGCCGTATCAAGGGCATTTCTTCACCACGGAAGCGCTCAACAATTACGCCGGTCCCGTAGTCGAGCAGGCAGTGAATCAGCTCGTGCAGGTGACGCCGCTCGAGGCTGTGAACGAGCGGATTCACGAGATCACCGAGCTTGTGCGCGGCCACCTGCAGGACTTCCTGACGATCTACGGCATCACGCTGAACGACGTCAAGGTGCTGATGAGGCCGCGAGACGAGCGGATGCGCGAGCTCATCTCGCTGCGCGCGTTCGGCCTGTCCGAGATCGAGGCCGTCCGCTACTACGTCGCGATGAAGATGGCCGAGCGCGGCTTGGTGTCGGCGCCGAACATGGCCGTCGGCGAGTCGTTCAACATCGGAATCACTCCGGTCGGAAACGCGGTTCCCGGCATGCCGCAGATGGCGGATTCGGTCGGTGCGCACGCGGCCCACGCGGCGCACGTTGCGCCGGGGAGCTGACCTCGATGTCCGACAGCCTGGCTGATCGGCTGCGTAGCCTGCTCGCGTCGGACGTCTACACCGAGAAAGGGCGCCTGCGCTCTGACGACCAGCTGATCAGGCAGCGGGTCGGCCGTGGCCTCGGCGAGGCCACGGCCAGGCTGCGCGAGCTGATCTCCAGATGGCGTGCGGATCGGGTGCCGCCGTCCACGAGGGAGCAGCCGTTCCCGCCCGCCGAGGTGATGGAGCCGATCCGCCGCGCGGAGCGGCTGATCCGTGCGATTGATGACGTCGCCGGGCTGGTCAAGGGGCTGCCTGTGCTTAACCAGGACAAGGTCTGGGATCGCGTGCGCCGGGTCGGCCTTGACGACCTGCTCCAGTTCGACTGGACCTTGGTCGGTGAGTCTGACGTGCTTGCCCGCGACCTCGACCTGGTCGCCTCGCTCGACGAACTTGACGTGGCCGACTACGAACCCAGGGTGCGGCGGATCAGGGAGCTCATCGGGGAGCGCCAGCGGTTCATCGAGATCTCCTGAGCCGAGTGCGATGGCGATGAAGCTCGCCGTTCGCAGGTAGGCTGACCGTGCCATGACAGCGGATAACAGCGGTACAGACGGCATGCCTCCTGGTCAGCTCACCACCGTGGTCCATCTGGTGCGGCACGGCGAGGTCGCGAACCCCGACGGCATCCTGTACGGCAGGATCCCTGGCTTCAAGCTGTCGGAAGACGGCCAGATGATGGCCAAGGCCGCGGCTGACTTCATGGCTGGCCGGGATGTCGTGTTGCTCAAGTCGTCACCGCTCGAGCGAGCCGTGCAGACTGCCGAGCCGATCGCCGCGCAGCTTGGCCTGCCGATCGAGGTCGACGACCGGCTGATCGAGCCGTGGAATCACTTCGAGGGCATGAGGGTGTCGGTCGGCGACGGCGCGGTGTTCGCTCCTCGGCACTGGATGGCTCTGCGTAACCCGTTCAGGCCGTCATGGGGTGAGCCTTATACGGACGTTGCCGCCAGGGTCCTGGCCGCCGTGCGCGACGCCGCCGAAGCAGCGCTCGGGCATGAGGCAATCTGCGTCAGCCACCAGTTGCCCATCTGGGTAGCGCGGCGTTCGGTTGAGCGCAAGCGGCTGTGGCACGATCCCCGGCGCAGGCAGTGCGCGCTCGGCAGCGTGACCAGCCTGACCTACTCGGCCGGCCAGTTCGTCTCTATCAGCTACTACGAGCCGTCCGGTTCGGCCGGGGCCAGGTCGGCGGGCGCGTAGTCTGAAAGACGCTGACCCGGCACAAAACGCCAGCAGAGCCGGCGAAACCGAGGCCGGAGCCGCACCGCGAAGTCGTATCCTGCACAATGGGTTGCGGTACTACTGCCTGTAGGAGATCGCTTTTGTGACCCGCCTGCCGAAGTTCGCCCATCCAAAGTTGGCACAGCCAGCCTGGGCATCAACCGCTGCCACGGCGGCGCTGCTTGGCGCGGCGGCGCTCGCCATCACCTCGTGCTCCGGCGGCCCGATAGCGGCGAACAATCAGCTGAGCTCCGGCCAGAGCTTCGTCAGCGGCAGCTACAACAGCGAGTACTTCTCCCCGGGATCGCGATCCGCGGCGCCGGCCGTTGCCGCTACCACGCTGACCGGCCAGCGGTTCAGCCTGGGTGGCGAGCGCGGCGACGTGGTCGTGCTCAACTTCTGGGGGTCGTGGTGCTCGCCGTGCCGGGCCGAGGCGCCCAGGCTCGCCGCGCTCGCCAGGTACTTCAGCCACGATCCCGTCCGCTTCTTCGGCGACGACGTCCATGACTACGCCACCGCCGCGCAAGCGTTCGAGCACGACTTCGGTGTCAGCTACCCGAGCCTGAACGACCCAGGGGAGCAGGTGGCGCTCGCGTTCCACAACACCGTGCCGCCGACCGCCATCCCGAGCACCCTCGTGATCGACCGCGCCGGCAAGATCGCAGCCAGGGTCATCGGTGAAGTCTCGTATAACGGGCTACGCGCGCTGATCGCCAAGGTTCTGGCCGAGCCGACATGACACAGCAGGACACGACCAACCGGGAGACCCCCGCGGTCGAAGGCGCAGTCGCCGAGACGGTCGCTGATACGGCGGTCGCTGAGACCGGGGTCGAAGAGACCGCGGTCGCCGAGAAGCCGGCGGCACGGTTCGGGCCGGTCGCGTGGCTGCGCTGGTTCTGGCGTCAGCTGACGTCGATGCGGACCGCGCTGGTGCTGCTGTTCCTGCTCGCGCTTGCCAGCATTCCTGGATCCGTGCTGCCACAGCAAGGTATCGACCCGGCGGCGGTGAGCCAGTACTACGCCCAGCATCCGGCGCTCGCCCCGTTCTTGGCCAGGCTCTCGGGGTTCGACGTGTTCGGCGCGCCGTGGTTCGCCGCCATCTACATTCTGCTGTTCAGTTCGCTGGCCGGATGCGTGCTGCCGCGGGCCTTCCGGCTGGCGAGGTCCGCACGCCAGCCACCACCCAAGGCGCCTCGGCACCTTGGTCGCCTCCCGCACGCCACGAGCTTTTCCTCCGACCTGGCTCCAGCGCAGGCGCTCGAGTCGGCAGCGGGCCTGCTCGGCAAGCGCCGGTTCAGGCTAAGGACCGGCGAAGGCTGGGTGTCTGCCGAGAAGGGCTACCTGCACGAAGTGGGCAACCTGCTGTTCCATGTGGCGCTGCTCGGCCTTCTGGCTTCGGTCGCGCTTGGCGGGCTGTTCGGCTACAAGGGGAACAGGCTGCTGGTCGAGGGCGACACGTTCGCCAACACGCCGACGGCGCTGGATGTTTTCCACCCGGGCCGGCTGGTCTCCGCCACGGACCTGGCTCCGTTCAGCCTGACCCTGCGGCATTTCGCCGCGACGTACATCACCTCGGGCACGCAGGTGCCGTCCTTGCGTGGCGGGCTGGCAAGGACGATTTCGCGGCAGCCGGCCACCTTGGCGGGCACGCCAAGCATCAATGCTGTCGA
>Ga0126381_100002436_pt1 | contig 20088 bp, 16 predicted proteins | sample PanSoiMetPlot_28_FD_96465 | JGI IMG/M metagenome (GOLD analysis project Ga0126381, IMG submission 96465) | Tropical forest soil microbial communities from Panama - MetaG Plot_28 | ecosystem: Environmental > Terrestrial > Soil > Tropical forest > Bulk soil | place: Panama | collected 2016-02-17
GGACCTGTTTGCGCGCGCTGGCTGGAAAATCACGCTGAGTTCGCGAAGCTACGTGCCCACGATTGATGACCCGGAGATTGAATGCCTGATGGTGCGCGCTCAGGAAATGGCGCGCTATGTGGAAACAGGCACGCTTGACGCCGGAATTACCGGACACGATTGGGTAGTGGAGACGGAAGCGGATGTCGAGGAGCTGTCTGAACTTGTGTACGCCAAGCAGCGGTTGGCGCGGGTGCGCTGGGTGCTGGCTGCGCCGGAAGACTCGAAGATTCGCGGACCGCGAGACTTGGAAGGCAAAGTGATTGCCACCGAAGTGGTGCAAATCACGCAAAAATACCTAGCAAAACACGGCGTAAAGGCGCGCGTGGAATTTTCGTGGGGCGCGACGGAAGTAAAAGTGCCCCAGCTCGCCGATGCGATCGTCGAGGTGACGGAAACCGGGTCGTCGCTGCGTGCCAATCGGCTGCGCATTGTGGATACGGTCCTTGAATCGGCTACGGTTTTCATCATGAACCGCGCGGCCGCGGGAGATTGTTGGAAGCGGCAAAAAGCAGAGAATCTGATTTTGATGCTGCAGGGCGCTATAGCTGCTGCGAGCAAGGTGGGGCTTCTTCTTAACGTGCACCGTGACGATTTGCCTGGAGTTCTAGGAGTGCTTCCCGCGCTCAAAAAGCCGACGGTTTCCGCCTTGAGCGATCCGGAGTGGGTGGCGGTGAATACGATCCTTGAAGAAGCGGTAGTGCGGCAGATTCTTCCAAAGTTGAAAGCGGCAAAAGCCGAGGGGATTGTGGAGTATCCCTTGAACAAAATCGTGCTGTGATGCGAATCCTGAAGCTCACGCCGCAGACCGAGAAGTGGCTGCTTGCTCGACGGGGACAGCAAGATGCTGAGGTTTACCGGATTGCCGCGGAGATGGTGGGGGATGTACGCAAGCGGGGCGATGCGGCCCTCTTTGCCTATACGAAGAAATTCGACGGTACGGATTTGGCCAAAAGCGGAGTTTGGATCGAAGAAAAGGAAATCCGCGCGGCTCGAAAAGCAATGCGTGTCAAGTTTCAGAAAGCGATTGAAAAGGCCGCGGAGAATGTTCGCCGTGTGGCGGAGAAGCAGCTTCCGCTGGCTTGGACGGTCGAAACCACGCCCGGCGTGAAGATCCGTCAAGTGGTCAGGCCGATTGAAACGATTGGCTGTTACCTCCCTGGAGGGCGATTCTCGCTTATTTCGACGCTGGTCATGACGGTCGTGCCTGCCAAGGTTGCCAGCGTACCGAATATTGTGGCCGTTTGCCCTAAGCCCAATCCTGAACTGCTGGCCGCAGCGGGAATCCTGGGTATCAAACGAGTCGCGAGAATCGGCGGCGCGCAAGCGGTTGCTGCACTTGCCTACGGCACGAAGAGCATCCAGCGAGTGGACAAGATTTTCGGCCCGGGGAACAGATATGTCACTGCCGCCAAGCAGATTGTGAGCAATGAATGTGCGATCGATTTGCCGGCCGGTCCCACCGAGGCCGTCGTATTCGCTGAACGCGGCAATGCGCGCTGGATTGCGGCCGACCTTCTGGCGCAGGCGGAACACGACAAGGATGCGGCAAGTTTTCTCGTGACGACCTCGCGCCGCCTGGCTTCGGAAGTTCAGCGTGAAATCCAAACTCAACTCGAAAAGATGCCCAACAGCATGGCCCATTGCTCCATGCAAACTTCAGGGGCCATCCTCCTCGCCGAATCGGCCGATCACGCTTGCGAATTCATTAACAGGTTCGCCCCGGAGCATCTCAGCCTTCCCGAAAACCCAGAGAAGCTGCTGCCAGAGATTCGCGCGTGCGGAACCGTCTTTTTGGGAGCGTGGGCGGCGCAGCCGCTCGGCGATTACGCCACCGGGAGCAATCACGTTTTGCCGACGGGCGGCTGGGCAGGGATGCGCGGCGGACTTTCCGCGGCCGACTTTGTAAAATGCGTCAGCGTGCAAACCATCACTCGCAGGGGGTTTCTGCAACTTGCCGAAACTGTGGAAACCCTTGCGGAGTCGGAAGGTCTTATGGCACATCGCAATGCTGTGAGAGTCCGCCTATGAAAGTGCAACTGCCAGTCCGCCAAGCCATTCTGGACCGCCGCACCTATGAAGCGCCCGCCGAAGGAAGGTCGGGCAAAGTGCGTCTGGACTTCAATGAAAACACTTCGGGCTGCTCGCCGGCCGTTCGCCGCGCGCTCGAAAAACTCACGCTGAAGCAACTGGCGATGTATCCCGAGTATCAGAAGCCGTCGGAGCGGCTTGCGCGACACTTCGGCGTCAGCGCCGATGAGTTACTGCTTACGAATGGCGGAGATGATGCGCTGCGCGTTTTCTTCGATACCTTTGTCGAGCCGAACACCAGCATTCTGATTTGCGAGCCGACTTTTCCCATGTACCGCTATTGGGCGGAGATTGCCGGGGCACAGGTCCGGGCGCTGCGTTACGGCGCGAATATGGAGTTCCCTCTCGAACAAGTTCTTGCAGAACTGCACGGTAGTCCTCGCGTTCTGTTTATCGCCAATCCCAACAATCCAACCGGCACGCTGATCGGAGAAAAAGAGCTGCGATGCATCCTGGAAGCGGCCCCGCAAACGGTCGTTGTGATGGATGAAGCTTACGCGGAGTTCTCGGATTTCACGGCGCTGCCGTGGATTCGCGAATATCCGCAACTGTTTGTTGCGCGAACGTTTTCAAAAGTGGCGGGACTTGCGTCCTTGCGGCTTGGTGCAGTGATCGGAGGAGCGGAACCGCTTGCGCTGGTGCGACGCGCGATGCCCCCTTTTCCAGTAAACCTGGCTGCATTAGTGGCCGCCGCGGCGGCTATCGGCGACCGCCCCAGAATGCGCGCCTATGTCGCTGGGGTGAAGCGCTTGCGCGTGCGGGTGGCCAAGGAATTGGGTGAATTGGGGGTCAAGACCTATCCGAGCGCGGGCAATTTCTTGTTGGCAGACTTTGGCGAGACCGGTCCAGCGCTTTGTCGCAAGCTGGAAGAAAAGGGCATTTTGCTCCGTGACCGCAGCAAGGACATGGGCGGAGGGTTCGTGCGCATCACCATGGGAACCGCGGCGGAGATGCGCCAACTGCTCAACGTCATTCGGAAGGAATGCAAGCCCGTGCGAACCGGGACGGCCAAAACGGATTGAACATGCCTCGCGTGGCAACAATCCATCGAAAAACGAGCGAGACGGATGTCCGGCTGAAATTGAATCTGGATGGCCGTGGAAAGGCCCGCATCACAACGGGAATCCGATTCTTCGATCACATGCTCGATCTGGTTGCCCGGCATGGAGCTTTTGATTTGGAAGTGAATGCGCGTGGCGACCTGGACGTGGATCAGCATCACACGGTGGAAGATGTGGGCATTACGCTGGGCGCGGCGATCCAAAAAGCGCTTGGCTCGAAGCGCGGGATTTTGCGCGCGGGCTATTTCCTCATGCCGATGGATGAAACGCTCGCGGCCGCCGCCGTCGACCTCAGCAGCCGCCCTTGTTGTGTTGTGAAAGCTAAGATCGCGGCGGAACGAGTCGGCGACTTTCAAGTGGAGCTGATGGAGGATTTTTTTCAAGGCTTTGCGCAGGCGGCGAAGGCCAACGTTCATTTGCGCGTCCTATATGGACGCTCTTCGCATCACCAAATTGAGGCGGCCTTCAAGGCCTTCGCGCGAGCGCTGCGCTTCGCCGTGGCGAAGGATAAACGCCTGCGAAAAGTTTTGCCCAGTACGAAAGGGCTGTTATGAAAGTCACCATCATCGACTACGGAGCGGGAAATGTGCCTTCGGTCGAGCGAGCGCTCGAGCGGCTGGGCGCGGAGTCGGAGCGCACAAATTCATCAGACAAAATTGCAAGAGCAGAAGCGTTGCTCCTGCCGGGAGTGGGGCATTATGGCGCGCTGGTTCGCGCGCTCGACGAACAAAAGATGCGCGAGCCTTTAGTTGGCGCTCTTAAACGTGGCGTTCCGTTCCTGGGAATTTGCCTCGGCCTGCAGGTGCTATTCGAGTCGAGCGCTGAGGCCCCAGAGCTGCACGGCCTGAATCTCATGCCGGGAAAAGTCTGCGCGCTGCCGTCTACCGTGAAACTTCCGCACATGGGTTGGAACCAGATTGCGTCGAATGGCGAATCGCGATTGCTCGCTGGAATCGACTCCAGCGCATACTTTTATTTTGCGCATTCTTACGCTGCGCCGGATTCGAACGACGCAACCTCGGCCACTTGTTTTTACGGATCTCCCTTTGCAGCGGTCTTAGAAAAACAAAATATCTATGGCGTGCAATTTCATCCGGAGAAAAGCGGCGACTCCGGATCACGCTTGCTGGAGAACTTCCTGAGGATCGCGGCATGAGTCTCGCGCACCGCATTATTCCCTGCCTCGATACCGACGGAGCGCGCGTGGTGAAGGGCGTGAATTTCGTGGGCCTGCGCGATGCGGGTGATCCTGTAGTTCTTGCTTCGCGCTACAACGAAGAAGGAGCGGATGAACTGGTCGTGCTCGATGTTGCGGCTTCGCGGGACCGGCGGCCCACCTTCTTAGAGACCATCCGGCGCGTCGCGGCGGAGCTTTCCATTCCGCTCACGGCAGGCGGCGGTGTCCGAACGCTGGAGGACGGCCGCGCTGTGGTGCGAGCCGGCGCAGATAAAGTCACCGTCAACACTGCGGCCGTGGAACGCCCTGAACTCATCTCCGAGCTCTCGCGCGAATTTGGCGCGCAAGCTGTCGTTTTGGCCATCGATGCCAAACGCAACGGGAATCACTGGGACGTCATGGTTCGCGGTGGGCGCGAGTCCGCGAATCGAGATGCGATGGAATGGGCGAATAGCGGAGTTGCAATGGGCGCAGGCGAAATCCTCCTTACTTCCGTGGATCGCGATGGAACGCAGGCGGGATTCGACACGGAGTTGACCGCGGCTATCTCAGAAGCTGTATTTGTTCCCGTAATTGCTTCCGGCGGGGCAAAATTGCCCGAGCATTTTGTTCAGGTTTTCAAGGAAGGGGCTGCTGATGCGGCGCTTGCTGCTTCCATCTTTCACGATGGCGTGCAACCCATTCGTGCCCTGAAGGAGTTTCTTGCGACAACCGGAATCGAGGTGCGCCTTCCGTGCTGATTCCGTGCATCGATCTGCAGGACGGACAAGCCGTGCAATTGGTGCGCGGGCGCAGACGCGAACTCGCCGTTGCTGATGTCTTCGGCCTCCTTCGAAAATTCAGTAAATATCCTTGGCTGCACGTCATCGACCTGGACGCCGCCGTGGGCAAAGGATCGAACGGCGAACTTGTCCGTGCGCTGTGCGTGCAAGCGCGAACGAAATTTGCCATGAAGGTTCGCGTGGGGGGCGGGATTCGTACGGTTCCCTGCGCCCGAAAAATCGCTGGCTGGGGAGCAAGCCAGATGGTCATCGGAAGCGCTGTTTTTCGCGGCGGAAAGGCAAATTTACGCTTCCTGCGTCAGCTCCGTCGAGAAGTGAACCGCAAGCGTATCATTATCGCGCTGGATACCTTGCAAGGGCGAATTGCCATTCACGGTTGGAGGCGACGAGTCGCTATCCAAGCAGAAAAAGTGATGGCGCAGCTGGAGCCATTCTGTGCAGGTTTCTTATGCACCGACGTGGACCGCGAAGGCACTATGTCTGGCGCGAACCTGAAATGGTTTGAGAAATTGCGTAAGGCGACAGATCATCCCATCATTGCTGCGGGCGGCATTCGAACGGCACGTGAGATTGCGGCGCTTGAAAAGATCGGCATGGATGCCGCCGTCGGCATGGCCTTGTACAAGAATTGCCTTCGTTAGTTTTCAATTCCACAGGCAAAGAAGGAAACCTGCCGTTCAGCGAAGATACGCATCCGTAATGTATTGCTGCACCATGCGCTGCGTGTTGAAGAACGAGCCGTTGATGGCGATAGCGTGTTGCATCACCTCGAGGAACTTGTGCCGCTCGCTGTAATACAAAGGAAGAATGACGCTTTCCAATTTTGCGTAAAGCGATTCGGCTTCCGCCTGATTGTCTGTTTCCGAACCGTTGCTGGAGCCGGGCCGCGATTCTCCAATAGACCAGCCTGTCACTCCTTCGATGTGCCCTTCGACCCACCAGCCGTCCAAAATACTCAAGCTGGGCACCCCGTTGAGCGCCGCTTTCATGCCGCTGGTACCAGAGGCTTCGAGGGGAAACTGCGGCGTGTTGAGCCATAGGTCCACGCCGGAAGTCATCTTTCCACCCAATTCCAGGTTGTATTCGTCCAAAAAGACTGTAGGCACATTTTTCCGCAATGCTCTTTTCGCTTTGTAAATCCTGCGAATGATGTCTTTTCCGCCCGCGTCATTGGGATGAGCTTTGCCGGCGTAAACAATCTGGAAGTGGCCGGCGTCCTTCGCAATCTGGCGTAGGCGATCAAGATCAGCAAGAATCAGATCCGCGCGCTTGTAACCTGTGGCGCGCCGCGCGAAACCAATCGTAAAGACTTCAGGGTCCAACTGCAGGCCGGTTTTCTTGCGGACTTCCTCTAGTAGTTCGTGTTTGGCGATGAGATGCGCGGACCATACGTCTTCCGCAGGCAAGCCTAGCGCACTCCGCAAACTGAAATTGTCCTCGCGCCAAGAAGGAATGTAGCGGTCAAAAAGCTGCCGGAACGCGGGGCAAGCCCATGTGCCGGCGTGCACTCCATTGGTGATGGCGTGGATCGGCACTTCGGGAAACATCTGCCGCGAAGTTTCGCCGTGCTGTTTTGCCACTCCATTGACGTAGGTGCTCAGGTTCAGCGCCAGTTGCGTCATATTCAGCGAGGCGCCGCTGCGAGCCGCATCCAGCAAGCCCGAAACTTTCTGCTCTGCTTGCAGAATGCGTTTTACGAGGTCGGCGGCCGAGGCATCGCTCAAGTCGAAGAAGTTGACCTGTGCGGGGAACGCGCGAGTTAAATACTCCATCGGGAACCTGTCGTGTCCTGCGGGAACGGGAGTATGCGTGGTAAAGAGGCATTTGCCACGAACTTTTTCGATATCTTCGCCGCGGATCGAAGTGCGGCCAGCCTTCTGAGCTTCTTCGCCGAGCAATTCCAATGAAAGCAGTGCCGCGTGGCCTTCGTTCATGTGGAACCGCGTGAGATCGTTGTAACCCAGCGCGCGAAGCATACGCACACCGCCCACGCCGAGCACCACTTCCTGGCAAAGACGGTAGTAAGAATCTCCTCCGTACAAAGAGCCGGTGAGATTGCGGTCGAACTCGGCATTCGAAGGCAGGTCGGCGTCGAGGAAATACACGGGAATCTCGAATCCATTGACACCTTTTACCGAGTAACGCCAGCAACGCAGCTCAATGCGGCGATTTTCGATGGGAACGCTGGCGCGCGCCGGTTCTTCAGTCAGGAAATCCTCCACGCGCCAGTCGACCGGTTCTTCGGTTTGTGAGCCGTCCTCCGCGAGGCGCTGGGTGAAGTATCCTTTGCGGTAAAGGAGCGACACGGCGACCATGGGAAGGTGCAAGTCCGCGGCAGCACGGATGGTATCGCCCGCAAGCACGCCGAGCCCGCCGCTGTAGCTGGGCATGGCGTTCTCCAGAGCAATCTCCATCGAAAAGTAAGCGATGAATCGTTTTACTGAATTCGGCTGAGTCGACATCTCACTCGCTTTTTGGTCGGGGCCAGTTGGTCGGGAATAAGCCAGCGCCCTATCAGGAAGAATCACCCTTCTGTAAAACTTCTATTGTCGGGGATAAGCACATCTGTCGCAAGAGTTGGCGAGGCTATTTTTATCTTTCGGTTTCCAGAAAGTTTCGCTGCGCTCGCGTAAGTTGCCCTGTGTGTTTCGATTAGTAGGGGAATCGGTTTGCTTAACAAAATCTCTATTTCCGTCATAACCGCCGCGGACAGCATATCAAAGTAGTTGAGGGGCACGACGTGTCGTGCCCCTCAGGCAACCTTGCCAGCGGAAGACGAGCGCCTGGATCTCTTTAGAAAGCTGCGCCGCTCGCCGTCTTACTTGAAATTTAAAACTCGAAGCGCACTGACAGCTGCGCTTGGCGCGGATCGCCCACGCCCACGCGCAGGAAGCCGTTGAAGTCGAAGAGTTGCGGCGACGACAACGGGTTCACGTTGTTCTTGTTGTTGAAGGTGTTGAACATTTCCAGCCTAGGGATAAGCCTCATGTGTTCGCCAAGTTGAAAAGGACGATCAACGCCGAAGTCGAATGTAAAGAAGGCGTTGTCTTTGCGGAGGTGGTTGCGGCCGCAATCAATGGCCGTGCCGCCACCTGCGGGAATGACGAAGCGGGTCGCTGAGTTTTCAAAGCTGCAAGGAGCGCCCGTACCGTTCCCGTTCACGTTGTCCGTGATCGGTTGTGCCGAATGCGCCTGCATGCGGACGTTTCCATGGATGCCCCACGGCAGGTCGGCGACCGTGTAGGCATTAAATTTGTGGCGCTCGTCACGGTCGGAATTGGAGTATTCCGCCGCCAGGTTAAAAAGGTTCGCGTAGCGGAAAGTGAATGGATCGCGTTCGTTGGAATCGTTGTCTTTGTCGACGGAATAGGTGTAGTTAGCGTCGAAAAGAAAGCGGTGGCTCATCCGTTTGCGCATGCCAAACGTCACACCTCGATAGAGGGATTTCGCCCCGCTGTCGGTGTCCGTTATGTCTCCCAGGTTCGCAAACACGGTATGCACCCCCACATAGTTGACCGTGTCCTGATCGATCGTTGGCAATGTGAAGCCAGTTCCGGCGTTGGGGTTCAGGAAGCGCGTGAGGTAAACGCCCTTGGACAAGGTGAAATCCGCGTAAACCGCATAGTCGCCCACGAGCTGTTGTTCGTAACCAACGTTGGTCGTGTAGATGCGGGGGTTATGATAGTGGTTGCTGAAAACAGTCACACCTGGTTGGAACGGGAACGTTCCAGGAGGTAAAGGGGACACTGGAACAGTACCAGGGTAAGTTGGCGGATTGCCTCCGGCGGAATTGAAACCCGTGACGGCCACAATCTCCTGCTGCTGGACGCCGTTGGTCGTGATTGCACCGACTTGCGTGAGCATATTTTGCCGCGCATTGAAAATTCCGTAACTGGCGCGAAGAGCAGATTTTCCATTGCCTCGAATATCCCAAGCGAAACCAACACGAGGCTGGAATTCCTTGTTTTGATTGTGAATGGTTCCATCGGACGGAAAATTAGGATTGCTCAGATTGACACCATATGCAGTCTTGGCAGGGGCAACGGTGGGATTAGGAAATTGCTGGGCATCCCAGCGCAAGCCGTAGTTGAAGGTGAAGTTACGCCACAGTTTCCAAGTGTCTTGAGCGAACAGCGAAAGGTCTTCATTGGCGATGCTGGACGCGCCAGACTGGTCGAGCGTTTCCCCGGAAGTCGTCGGCCCGTGCTGCAGATAAAGGAAGAGTGGACCACCCGTTGCAATTGTGCCGGCGGGGCAAGGGCTGGAAACATACGTAAAAAGCTTCGTTGTTTTGTCTTGACATTCCACAGTAGTCGGCCCGTACCCCGGGGCTCCTGCTGTTGGCGGGGGTGAGGCATAGTGGAGGAAGCCTGTCACGCTGTCAAAGATATAGCGCCCGGTGAAGAAACCGCGAAAGATCTGCGTGTTGCGAGTGTGAATCCACTCGCCGCCAAACTTCCATGTATGCTTTCCCTTAACCACCGAAAAGTTGTCGCGAATGTCTGAGCGATAAATCAGCTCATCCACGTTGGGCTCGAGAAAGAACGGCTGGCCGAAGCGAAAGTTTGGAAAGAAGCCTATAGCCGTGTCCGGCACGGCGGAGGTGTTGATGGCTTCGCGCGGCCGCGTCTCACGGGAATACGTGAAGTGAGCTTCGTTCAGCATGGTGTTCGACAGAGTGCTGAACCAGTTTGTGTTGACTGCCTGGATGTGCGAGGGGCCTTCGATACCGTTCGCCGAGGTGCCATAGGTCGGCACGTCAAAGGTCTGGTTGGGATTCTTCGACCAGTCAAAATTGTACGAGCCAAAAATCTGGTTTTTGGCATTCAGGTTGTAATCAACACGCCCAAATACTGCTGCATTTCTCTGCTGGTGAATGATGGGAAGGCCTTCGTCAGTATTTTTGAACGGCGAAGGAAAAGACGCTGTCTTGAAGAAATTCAGGAGAGCCACGCGTTGGCATTCTCCGTTCCCCTGGATGATCGCATCATCCACGCCGACTACCGGGGTAGCAACGGAGCAGGCCGGCCCCAGAGGAGCACCCAGGGCGGCTCGATTCAGGTTTTCGCGGATGCCTTCGCCAGCCGCAAAAAAGAAGAGTTTGTCTTTGGCGACCGGCCCGCCGAAACTGCCGCCAAACTGATTGCGGCGGAAATCCTGCAACGGCTTGCCGTCTGAAGTCGCCGCGGTCAGTCCCTCCGTACGGAAATATTCGAAGCCAGCCCCATGCCAGTTGTTGGTCCCTGACTTTGTCACAACGTTGATGACACCGCCCGCGCTTCGGCCAAATTCCGCGTTTGCGCCGCTGGCGGTAATCTGGAATTCCTTCACGGCCTCGAGCGTAATATCAATCGCTGCGCGCTGCCCGCCCATCTGCTCGCCGAAGAACCCATTGTTGTAGTCCCCGCCGTCGAGGCTGATGTTGTTGAAGATTCCGCGCTGGCCGTTGATGTTGATTTCATCGCCGTCAGGACCCTGCGTAATGCTTACGCCGGGCGTCAGGGTGAGCAAATCCTCAAACTTTCGCCCCAGGACGGGTGTCGTCGCTACGGAGAGTTCATCCACCGTGGAAGACGATTCCGTCTTCGTTACTTCGACCACTGGAACGTCTGTCACAACAATTTGTTGTGCGACCGAAGAAACCTTCATGGTCACAGGGATGTTGATCGTCTGCCCTACCGTGAGATTCACGTTCTGCTGCAAGACGGTCGCGAAACCGGACATGCTGATGGTGAGCGTGTAACGTCCGGGGGCGAGGCTCAAAAACGCAAAATGCCCGTCAACATTTGTCGTGTCGGTTTGTGTGAAATTCGTGTCCAGATTCTTTGCTTCGACGGATGCGCCCGCGACGCTTCCGCCCTTTTCATCTAGGACATCGCCCTGCACGGTTCCCGAAGTTATCTGCGCCTGCCCCCAAGCGGTCGAGGCAAAACACAACCCAAGTGCCAACACCAAGCAGGCACACAACAGTTTTTTCATTTTTCTCTCCCTCAGACTTCACACCCCTGTTTCGCAAGCCAAGGAGTCTCTCTAGGTAAGAGCCGGCTAACGAAAACATTTGCAGGCATTGAGTGTAGGCTTACTTGCTTTGAAAACACAAGAGGAGCGCCTGTGGAAACTTTGCTTCTGCTGGTGCACATTTTTGCTGAGACGCGCCAGCATTCCTTGTAAGAGACCGCTTCAGGCGGCGTGTATCAGGTTGCGTCGTAGGCCCCTCTTTCTATTCGTTACGCCACCTGTCGAGGAAAAGGCCGGCACCAGAGTCAGCTATAATTCCCGGCGTGAACAATATTCTCGATGGAATCCGTGTTGTGGAGTTAACCGAAGCGCTCGCTGGCCCCTACTGCGCTATGCTGCTGGGCGATCTCGGCGCCGATGTTATCAAGGTCGAGCGACCGGGCACCGGCGACCAATCGCGGTCTTGGGGACCGCCCTTTGTTGGCGGCGAATCCGCCTATTTTCTTGCCGCCAATCGCAACAAGCGCTCCATCACGCTCAACTATGACGATCCGCGTGGCGCAGAAGCTCTTCAGCGCTGACGTTTTCCTTCACAACCAACCTTCGCTCGCTTCGCTTCAAAAACGCGGAATCGACGCAGAAACGCTCTGTGCGAAACACGCGCGGCTCATCTACTGCAGCATTACTGGGTACGGCTTCACGGGCCCCAAGGCCGAAATGCCCGGATACGACATCCTCGCCCAAGCCGAATCGGGCTTGATGAGTTTCACTGGCGAGCCGGGCGGCGGCCCGCTGCGTTATCCCATCGCCATTGCGGACATGACTTGCGGAATGTACGCAGCCATGGGAATTCTCGCGGCGCTTTTCAACCGCGAGAAAACGGGATGCGGCGAGGTGCTCGACATGGCGCTCCTTGACTCGCAGTTGACCTGGCTTGCGAACGTCGGCAGCAGTTACCTCAACGCCGGCGCTTCTCCTCAGCGGTGGGGCAACGCTCATCCGAACATCGTCCCTTATGAAGTTTTTCGCGGCAGCGATGACCGCTATTTCGTCGTGGGAGTGGGAACGGATGCGTTGTGGGGGAAGTTTGTGCAAGTCCCCGGTTTGCAAGGCGAGATCGGCACTGGATTCAAGACCAACGCCGACCGCGTCGAGCACCGGGCGATTCTCGTGCCTCAATTGCAAAACATTTTCTTACGAGAGACCGCCGCGGCCTGGCTCGACAGATTCGCCACCGGAGGAATTCCCGCCGCGCCCATCAACACAGTTGCCGAAGCCTTCAGCGCCGCGCAAACTCAAGGAAGAGGCTTGATTATCCAGCTCGAACATCCAACGATAGGCATGGCCAAGAGCGTCGCCAATCCGATTCACTTTTCAGCGACGCCCGCGAGCTACCGTCTGCCGCCGCCTCTCCTCGGCGAACACACCGCCGAGATTCTTCGCAGGCTGGGTTATTCCGAGAACGAAGTTTCGACTATTGCTGCTAAATCCGCGACCTAGGTTGTATTCGGCGATCTAGAACAAAGATGGTCTTCCGCCGCCTCCCAAGAGCGACGTGTTGACGTTAGCAATCGTATGCGTGCCTTCTTTCCCACCCCAAGAAAACAGCAGGAATACTTGCGGGAAGCCGCCGGCCCTCAAAGTCAGTCCCGACGAAAAGCTGTGGCTAAGATGGTTGAAGGCAACATCGCCACGGGTGAGTCCTACTTTTCCTTCGTCCACCATGAATGCAAAACCCAGAGGCCATTTCCAAATGGAATGCTCAAAGCTGCCTCGCAACAAGAGTACGTTGGGTGCTCGAAAGCGAAAATCCTGATAGCTGCTTAACGATTGATTGGCATTGATATCCGATCCTCCCAACGTAGGCTGGAAGTAGAATGGTACTACGTGTCCAGAGGGAGCCATAGACTCCGAAATAAAAAGCCTGACGCCAAAGCTGCCTTCAAGATTCTTCGTGATCGATGGACAAGTATGGTCATCAACGCTCTTGGAACAATCATCGGGTCCGTTGTGCGCGCCTGGAAGATATGTCTTCGTGGTGGAGTAGATAGGGATTTGATGCGACAAATCCGTCGTGAAGCGCCGGAACGAAAAGCGTGAATTCCCAGGCGCAATGTACTGCTGGAACGTTACGAGGTAGTTGAGCCGAACGTGATCCTTCAAAAAAAGTGAATTGGTTTTGAAGCGAAATCCCTCTCCGTGCTGAAAAAATCCCGGCTGCGTGGTCAACCCCGGCGCGGTAGCCTCGGTGTAAAGCTGCTCGATGGAAGGGCTTGGCTGCCCTTGACTTCCCCGAATCGCCACAAACCGTCCATTTAACTCGCCGTAAAGCGAGATTTCCGCCATCGATGGCTGGTAGATAGGCCACCACACATTAATCCCAGGAATCGTCTCGCGCATTCCGTAAAATGACCTGGCAGACGCCAATGTGCTGGGCCCCAACCCAAAATAGTCAATCTTGTTCAAGGAAATGCTTTGCGCGTACAAGTGAAAGACGGGATCTTCAAGGCTTCCAGTGTGTGTGTTCTGGGGATGTCTTCCCCTAACAACGGTAATTTTTCTGGGTCGTGTAAAGATTGCCTTCATGTAGGCGCCCGCTCGCCACGATCCGTTAATGGATCCGACGGCGTCCACGTCCCAACTGAGACGCCAGCTCTCGTTGGGAGTGTAATGAGCGACAAACGCCGGTCCCGCCCCAAATCCATTTTGCGGCGCGATGCTGCCCACCGCGATGTGCAGCGGGTGGTCTGTAAATAAAACTTGCGCACAATCAAAGATTTTCTTGAAACTGGTGCAGTCGGTAGAAAACCTTCCGCCTTCCCCGCGAAAATCGGCTCCCAGCTTCGATTCGTTCTGGGCCCAAGCAGGCGAGCCTAAACTCAAAAATAGAGCGAGTATCACAAGACGTCGCATGGGGCCTCCTTTATTTGCGCGGGCGTTTGCTCGTTTTCATGTGCAAGATGGCGGTGACTTGTCTTGCGTACTCGCTGATTTGCCCCTCCGTCTTCAGCGTGCTGAGGTCCGTAGCAAGCAACTCGCCTACCCTGTGTAAATGCCGGGCGACTCTCTGAACATATCTCGACAGCCCGTGCCGCAGATGGACGGCCTGCGCTTGCAGGAGCCCGCCGGCAGGGCGGTTCTTGTCGAAGGCTTCCTTCGGCGGCTTGGGAATGAGAACCACTCTTCGTTGTCTGTCCTTTTTTATAACCTGCGCTGTCGCCTTCGCCATGGCGCCTCCTAATGAACCTCGAAGCTCGGGATATCGTCATCCGGCTGCTTGTTGTCGGATAGCAGATCAAGAAAAGTGTCCGCAGCCTGTTCGCGCTTGGACTGACCAAGGAACTTCTGCTTGTCCCCAGGCGACAGCGTGTTGGGATCGAAATCCTTCAGAATAAACTTCATCACCGTGGCCGGGATGGAGGCGTGGTCAAAAGTGCGTCCACCAGGCTGATTGGGGCCGGGGATGACCACATTTTTCGGCACCCAGGGCGATACCAATACGGCTGGAACGCGCACTCCGAGGCGGTCAAATTTGAAAGGCGCTCCAGTTTCTGTTTGATCCGCAGAGGCTGTAAAAGCATCATCGTCCGGCGTGCAATCGGGTGGCACAACGTGGTCGTAAATGCCGCCATGCTCGTCGTACACAACCAAGAGTGCCGTGCTCGTCCACAGATCCTCGTTACTGAAAATCGCGTTGTAAACCTTGTTGATGAAGATCTCGCCATGCTGCACATTGTGATCGGGGTGCTGGTCTGAAGCGGCTTCCGCCTCGCTGTCTCCATCGTGGTCGTTGTAATTGGGCTCGACGAAACTGTAGTCCGGCAGAGTTCCCGATTGGCAGTCCGCCAGGAACCGATCAAACGTGCCAAAAATCTTTGGCTGATTGTTCAGGATATTGACGATCTCCATCGTCGAACTGGGCCCATCGTAGTAATAGATCCTGGCAGTCCGCCCGGCGAGCAATACGCGCTGGTAAATGCTTAGATAGGGTCCCTTCCATTCAAAAATGTCCATGCCTACCTGGCCAAACGATGTGCCGTAGTGAGCGAAAGCCCGATTGCAAATCGTCGGACCTGGAATGGAGGCAAACCAGCCGTTGAATAATGCGAATTGCGTGGCAAGACCGGTGAGAACGGGTAATTTCTGCGGGGTGAAGTAATACATAATTTTGTGCGACTGGCCGACGTTTTGTTGCTGCTGGAAGTAGCTCTTGACGAAACCCTGCATGTTGGCCACGCGCCCATTACCCGGCGGCGCGCCCCCAAAAATTTGCAGATCCACCCCGGCAAAATGATGGTTCGGGTCCGGATCCAGTTGACTCTGAAATTCCGCCAGCGGCTGAACGGGAACCATCGCGCCCGTGGTGTCAGGGTTTTGCTGTGTGCCATCCACGCCGTCGATCTGCGGATTCGTCGCCATCAGCGCGCCCAGCATATGGTCGAACGAGCGGTTCTCCATCATCAGCACGACGATGTGTTTGAGTTTATCCAATCCGGCAGACATGCTTTCCCCCTCCGGCTAGTAGAGATGGGCCTAACTTGTAGAGGTAGTGACACTCACCACCGTAGCGTTTCAACCGATCTAGGAAATAATCGAGGGAGTAGTGCGGAACTTCTATCGACGTAATCAGCTAAACTTCAGGACCCGGCATAAAGCTGGAAGGGTCCCCAATAATACGGCCGGCGATAGTTACCGGTGGAATGAACTAGAGTGAGTTTAGCGTTGCGCAACGCAGTCGCGGGATCCTTTCCTTCATTCAATCCCTTATAAAGCTCGTCCATCAACTGCGGCGTCGAAGCGTTGCTGACCTCCCAGAGTCCGCCAATAACGTTATGTGCCCCGGCCCTCAGGAAGGCCCATGCCAGTCCAACCAGCCCTTCCCCGGCATACGTGCGCATCCCCGCTCCGTTGCATGCCGAAATCGTCACCAGGTACGCCTTCAGGGGATGTTGTACAATGTCGCGCGCATACAGCTTGTAGGCATCCCCTTCCGGAGACAGTATCACCGCCGACTCGAGCGGGCGCTTGCTGCTGGCCGTGCCGTGCGCCGAGAAATGCACGTAGGAATATTTTTCCGGTTTGCCCGATAGATAGGCCGAAGGCGTAGCCTGCTCTCCCGTCAGCATCTTCCGCCGGTTCGCGGAAAAATGCGCTCCCACCAGTCCAATTTCTTTCCCCGCCTGCGGAAGCGCCGGGAAATCCGCGGTCGCCTCTAGCGCATCTCCCATCAGAAAAAGGCTTGGATCCTTAGGACGACCAGCCGTGGAAATCCTGGCCAGCAGCGCCAACGAGTTTCCCGTGAGCACCGTCACGTCTTCCACCCAATAGTGCGGCTTCTCTCCTGGCACGATGAGCGTCTCGAAATTCAGCGTATTCAGCTCACTGTCCGGGAGAATGATCACTCGCGAGTCTTTCGGAATCCGCCTGGCGACCGGCGCAATCAACGTAGTGTAAAGCTTCTTCCCGTCTGCGTTCCCCGCTTCCAGCGGATCCCTTGGACCAGGAAAAACGCTCAGGTACGACTTTACCGTGGAATCGATCTCCTCCCTTCCCGGCAACGGCAGCAAAGAAACCTTTCCCGGAGTGATCACCCACAGATGCGAACTCTGCTCCCCCAGCCAGTAGAACAACAGTGTGGCGTTCAAGCGCCGGGCCGTCTCCTGCGGCCGAAACGCCGCCGCTTGCCCAGGACCATTCGCTTTCCCGCTCGTAGGGGCGCGCTTTCGCGCCTTTTGCTTCCCGGCATCTTTTCCGGGAAGCGCGTCCCCGGTAGTGGCACCTGTCGCGCCGTTTCCGCCACCATCCCTGGAAAGGACCAGCCCCCGTTCCAGCGTCTGCCCCCGGCTCAAGTCCGCAATCCTCAGCGCATCCAGCGGCCGCTTCTGCTCGATCAGAAAATTTACGTAGCCGTCGTAAAATCGAATGGCGTTCGACAGAAAAGACAGGCGGAATTCTTCGCTCTTAATCTCTCCCCAGGCCTTGCTGATGGTACCTATGGACTCGCCGAATTCCCGCTCCGCAAGAACAGCATTGCCCATCCCCGAATAAACTTCCGCCAAGCCGGCTTGCGCTTCCCACCGTAACGGAGTCTCGACACCCTTATCCCCGATTATCTTCTGGAAGGCCTCTTCGGCCTCTCGATACTGTTTCTTGCCACCCGCAATCCGCCCCGCGATGATCGTGGAAGAAACCACCCCAAACTGGTCCCGCCCCTCACTCTCGATCCTCAGCGCCTCCTGATTGTATTTCTCCGCTTCGTCTACGCGGCCGGTGGCCAACGCAATTTCCGACGACGTATTGTAGCAATGAGTAAGAGTTGCCTTGTCGTCTTGCTTTTTCGCCGCAGCAAGTGCATCTCCTGCAGCAGAATCGGCCTCCGAATAGCGGTGCTGTTGAGAAAAAGCGCCTGCTAGGGACGACAGCCAATAGACTTGCTCGTTGAGCAAGCTGGTCTGCCCCGATTTCTTGCGCGCCTCGCCCAGGAAGGCCTCGGCATTTTCAAAGTCTCCCACAGCGGAGTAGTTCCAGCCGAGGTTGCCCAGAGTCGTGGCTTCAATGCCCTCCGCTCTAAGCGCGCGAGACCTTTCCAGGGCCTTCTTAAAGTGGTCCAAGGCCTCGTCATAGTGCTCTTCCCACATCGCAATGTTACCCAGACTGGCCTGTGCCCTTAGTTCGGCGCGAGGGAGATTATGATCCCTGGCAAATGCCGCTGCAGTTCGGTAAGCCGCCGCCGCTTTCCCATAATGCTTTCGGTCCGTTTCCAAAATTCCTCTCGACTGCGCCACGTCACCAAGGAACGATGACTGGATCGCAGCAGCGAGGTTTTCCGCTTCCGAAATTGCCTTGTCAGCAGCATCAAATTGCTGCAAGTAGCGGTACGCCAACCCCTGCACCATCTTCCTCTGCACTTCCGTATCGCTGCGGCTTAACGAAGGGGGCAGCGGCTCGCCCAGTAGTTGCAGGGATTCGGAATAGGATCCGCGCAGCATGAGGATTTGCGCCTTCTGTACGCGGAAGCGCGCGGCCCACTCCGGATCCTCGCTTTGGTATTTCGTTAGGGCAGCGCTCACATCGCGAAGGGCCGCGTCTAATTGTCCCTGTCCCATGTCTCCCCGAATCTGGAGAAGAACGGCCTCAGGCGATGCGGCGCGTCCGCAGCCGAAGGCTGCAAGAGCGATACAGAGAGCCAAAACCAGTGCGAGGTAAAATAAGGGCTTGCGCGTCACTAGTATAACCGCCTTGCTAACATATCCTTCGGTGTACTTTATTATTTGATACCTGACACGCATGCGCTCTCAGCCCATACTCCGCGCGGCAAGTCTATGTTCTTCCCCACCAGGAGGCAAACAAAATGGTCAAAATTGTTAAGTGGATCACGGCTGTTCTTGCTGTTGCTGGGTTCAGCCATAGCATGACTACGCCTTCAAGCATTACATCCAGCAAGACGCCATCGCCGACGTTGGTGCCTTCGCAGCAAGCCCCAACGCAGGTAGCGCGGCCCGATGGCGACGGAAAGCCGTTTCCGCGGTCTCCGACGCCTCCCTGCTGTTCCTAAATGGCAAAACTTTATGTGCCCTCGCAGAAACCCAGGGCCGCTTGTAGCGACGGAATGACCGACTCAATTCTCGAACAAGCCAGGCTAGCTCATCGGGGCGGAGACCTGAAGCGTGCGTTGGGGCTTTCGGAAAGAGGCTTAGAAGCCTCCGCCGGAGAGCTGTCTTCGGCAGAACGTTACGAGCTTCTCGTCCTAAAGTCGCACCGCCTGAGTGCCCTTGTGAGTTGGGAGGAAGCTCTTGTCCCCCTCGAATCGGCATCGCAAGTCGGAGACCTCAGCGTCGACGCTGAGGCGAGGTTGGCAATGCTACCTCATGGGTTCTTTGGCCCGCTACGCTGAGTGCCGGTCGCTTTTGAATCAGGCCGAGCGAATCGCGCGCCAAAACAATCTCTCAACGCTGCTTGCCGAAATCCTCTGGCGAAGAGGCCTCATATCCATTTTCATTGGGGACTACGATTCCGCAGAGGATTGCCTTCGCTCCGCCCTTGAACTGGCTTCCACAAGAAGCAGTGAGCAACTCCGGGGCTTGATTGTGGCCGGTTTGGCGAAGAATCTGATTGTACCGCAGAGAAGACGCCAAGGCGATTTCGCGCTTTGAGGAAGCACTGGCGATTTTCGAAAGACTCGATGCTCGATTTTATTGTGCGATCGTCCAAGGCGAACTTGGTACCTGTTATACGTATCTCGGACAGACGGATAAAGCGCTTGAATTGCTGGAGCGGACGGCAGCGATCTTCCAAGCAAACGGGGCGCTCGCCCACTACCAAGTCAGCTTGGCCGATATTGGAAACGTTTATCTTTACCGTCGAGAATTCCTCACCGCCATTTCGTATTATCAGCAGGCCTTAGACCTAGCGCGCCAGTTGGGTGACCAACTCTCCGTCGCAAAGTGGCTCCGCAATCTGGCTCAAGCATATTCTCACCTTGGAAACCCAGCGCTGGCCCAAGGTTTTGAAGACGAGGCCAAGCAAATCAACGACCGCGTCGCTGTAGAGCGTCAGCGTGCCGGGGAAATCGCCGCCCCAGCTAAGTGACCAGCCGCTATTCGGCGCTCCAGTTGGCCCCTCGCGTGATCCGCATCTGGAGTCGGCGTTACTTGCTAGGGGGATAAGGCTGGCCGTTGCCGTCGAGCGCCACAACTGTGCCGGTGCCAGCTACTGGAGAGCCCAACTCGAACCGCACCATCGTGAGCGTGCGTCGCCCGTGCTCCAGAAGAATCTCGCCCAAAAACAGCGTCCCGAACTTGGGTATCACGAAGCTGTGCCCTTTGCGCTTCACACCTGGGCACTCTGTCGTCATTTTCTTCAGGTCGACAATCGAGCAAAGAATGGCTCCATGCTTGGGATCGAGCTTCTCGCCCCCTGCTTCGAACGGATCTTCCGCCATTCTCTTAAAATCCGCGTTGCTTTGGAACTCCTTTTGTAC
>Ga0126381_100002437_pt1 | contig 20087 bp, 14 predicted proteins | sample PanSoiMetPlot_28_FD_96465 | JGI IMG/M metagenome (GOLD analysis project Ga0126381, IMG submission 96465) | Tropical forest soil microbial communities from Panama - MetaG Plot_28 | ecosystem: Environmental > Terrestrial > Soil > Tropical forest > Bulk soil | place: Panama | collected 2016-02-17
CCAAACGGCGGCGTTTGGAGAACGACCGACGGCGGACGAACCTGGAAGCCAATTTTTGACGCAGTGAAAGTTGCTTCCATCGGTGCGCTGGCGGTCGCGCCTTCCAATCCGAATATCATTTACGTAGCGACGGGCGAGCAGGGAAGAGGCCGCGGCGTATTCAAGTCCATCGATGCCGGCGCCACCTGGAGTGCCGCTGGCCTTGCCGAACAACATTACCTCAGTTCGATTCTGATAGACCCGAAGAATCCTGACGTGGTGGTGGCCGGCGCTTTTGGAAGCGCGGTCAAGACCGAGCCGCGCGGCCTTTTTAAGACCACTGACGGCGGCAAGACCTGGATAAAGACACTGGCCGACACCGAGGGTTCGTCGGGCGTCGCGGACATCGAGAGTTCTCCGGAGGATGCAAACATTCTGTATGCGGCCCTGAATCCGCCACCGGGCGAGCCGGGGCAACGCGATCAACCCGGCGAATCGCGGATCTTCGTCTCAGCCGACGAAGGATCGAGTTGGAAGCTCAGCGGAGCCGAAGGACTGCCGGCGAAGGATCGCGGGCGTATCGGTCTGGCGGTAATTCCGGGAACTGCGGGGCGTGGCGTTTTGGCGATAATGAATCAGGGTCTGTATCGTTCAAACGATGGCGGCGCAACTTGGCAACAGGCGACGAAAGATCCACGCGTAGTAGGCAGTTGGTATTTCAGCCGTGTCTATGTGGATCCGAACCATGCACAGGTTGTCTATGTCGAACAGACCTGCACCTACCGTTCGAACGATGGCGGAAAAACATTCTTATCCTGGCGCGGCGCGCCGAGCGGCGAAGATCACCACGTTTTGTGGATTGCGCCAGACGCTTCGAACCGCATGATTCTCGGCACGGATCAAGGCGCAATCATCAGCGTGGATGGCGGGGAGACCTGGACGGATTGGCTGAACCAGCCGACCGGCCAGCTCTATCACGTCACCACCGACAACACTTTTCCCTATCATGCCTACGCGGCTCAGCAGGACAGCGGTACCGTCGTGGTGCCCAACCGCAGCGATTACGGGGAGATTACCTATCGCGACTGGTTTTCCACCGGCGGATTTGAAAGCGGCTACATCGCTCCGGATCCGCTGAATGCGAATCTGATTTACTCGATCGGTTGGTTCGGAACCGTATTGCGCCTGGACCGCACAACCGGGCAGATCGCAACGGTGTATGTGCCGCCGGCGAACTATCACACGGTGTGGGAGACGCCGATTGTCTATTCCCCGCGCGATCCGCACACTCTCTACTACGGTTCACAGTATCTGCTGAAGACCGCTGACGGAGCACAGACCTGGGAGGTAATCAGCCCGGATCTCAGTTCCTCCGAGCAACATCCCGCCGAAGTGAAAAAGCCAGGCGCGGGCCACGCTCCCGATCCCGATAACGACGAGTTTACCGACCCGAATGATAAGGACGCCGCGCAATTCGCACGCAATGGCGCCATCCACAGTATTGCCCCATCTCCGCTGGCCGACGGAATGATCTGGGTCGGCACGTCCAATGGATTGGTTCACCTTTTTCGCGCTGGAGCGTGGCACGACGTAACTCCAGGCGACCTGCCAAAAGGCGGTGACGTGCGCCTCGTCGAGGCATCGCCGCATGATGCGAACTCCGCATATCTCGTGCTCGCAGTACGCCGCGACGACCACCCCTATTTTTTTCGGACCCGAGATGCCGGCAAGACCTGGACGAAAATCGTGACTGGGCTGCCGGACGATGCGCAGGCCGGCGCTCTGCGCGAAGACCGCAAACGCAAAGGCCTGCTATTTGCCGGTACCCACACCAGTGCGTACGTTTCATTCGATGACGGCGATCATTGGCAGCCATTGCAACTGAATTTGCCGGCGACTCCGGTCACCGACTTTGCCATTCATGGAGATGATCTGGTGGCTTCGACGTTTGGGCGCGGCTTGTGGATTCTGGACGACATTTCGCCGCTTCGTGAACTGACCGCCAAGATTACGGCGTCGCCCGTACATTTCTTCAAGCCACAGACCGCTATGCGGATTCGCTGGGACAATCATCAGGAAACTCCCCTGTCTCCGGAATTTCCCGCATCGCAGAATCCTCCGGACGGCGCCATTCTGTACTACTTGCTGAACTCAGCAGCAAAAAACGAAATCACGCTGGACGTGCTGGACGCGAAAGGGAATCGCATTCGCCACTATTCCAGCAAACCGCCCGACAGAAGCGCGCTGCTCGGTAATGCCCCGGACTACTGGTTCGCTCCGGCGTCGGTTCTGTCAACCAGTCAGGGCTTGCACCGCTTTGTGTGGGACTTGCGTTCTGAAGATCCGCCTACTCTGACCTACGGCTACTTCGGCGGGAAACTCGATTACATCGAATACACGCTCCCGGATCATTCCATTCCAGGGCAAACGCCTCGACAACAGCCCCCTGGCGCCCTGGTGCCGCCCGGAACTTACGAATTGGTGTTGACCGTGGACCGCAAACAATATCGGCAACAGCTGAGTGTATTGCTCGACCCCCGGGTTCAAGCGTCAGCGTTGGATTTGGCCGAGCAATGGAACGTGGCGCGCTCGATCAGCGCGGCGATGGAAGCCAGCTACAACGCATACAACGACTATGCTGCTTTGCAAGCAGCTATCGCAGCGCGGCAAGCTGCGCTCAAGGACAATCCAGAAGCAAAGGAATTGCTAGACTCACTCGCAAAGCTGCAGAAATCCGTGATCGACGTGGGAGAAGGATTCGAGGACGGCCCCGGTATTGGTCCCCGGAATCGCGATATCTCGCGTTATCTGGTAATGATTGAATCCGCGGATATGCGGCCGGCGGCTTCCGCGCAAACCGCGGTACAGCAAGCCTGTGCGGGTTTGCGGAAAAATTTGGAAACCTGGGAGAAACTCAACGCGGAAAATGTTACTGCCCTAGGCAAACAATTGGAGCGCTTTCATACCGCCGTCCTGCCGACTGCGAGACCGGTCGCGGCTCTCAAATGCGATTGACGGACTAGGACTAAAACGTAACAGACCGGTCAATACAAGGTACTATGTAACCGTAGTACAGTCGTTCCTGTAGTACCGATTTTTACCGTGCTATCAGGTTCTGATTGCCCGGACACTTTGTCGTCGCTTACAATGCGATTGTCCCAAGCCTCATCCCTTCAGGTGTTCTGTGACTGCTACCGGTACAGCGACGATTTACCAGCACATGTATCGTTCCTTCGGACTGCAGGAAAATCCTTTTCACGTCTCTCCGGACCTGAGATTTTTGTTTTCCGGAGCGGCTTACGAAACTGCGCTGGCCGAACTGATGTTCGGCATTGAATCGCATCGCGGATTGCTGGTGCTGACTGGCGAGGCGGGCACCGGCAAGACCACCTTAATACGCCATTTCCTGCAGTGGCTGAAGGACCGTCAGTTCTCCAGCTCTTACATTTTCCATACTCATCTTGATCCCACCGGTTTGTTGGAGTTCATTTTGCGCGACTTCGGCGTGCCGGTGCTGGAATCGACAAAGAAGAGCGATCTGTTGGCGGCGCTTCATCGCTGGCTGCATTTGCGGCAAGCGGAGGGCGATTCGCCGGTTATCGTCATTGACGAAGCGCAGGCATTGTCGCTGCGAACTCTGAGCGAGCTGAACCTGCTGCTGAACCTGGAAAACATCCGGGGAAAACTGGTGCAGATCGTGCTTGCTGGCCAACCGGAACTGGAAGAAAAACTGCGTCGTCCTGAGTCTCGCGCGGTGCGTCAGCGTATCATGGTGCGCTGCCGGCTGCCGCTGCTTTCTCTCGAAGAGACCGAAGAGTACATCGAATCGCGGCTTCGCGGCGCGGGAGGCGCTATTGGTTCTGGAGCGAAAGTGTTTCCCCTGGAAACGGTCCAGACCGTTTTTTCCTACGCGCGCGGCATTCCTCGGATTGTGAATCTTTTGTGCGAACAGGCCCTGATCGGCGCGTATGCCGACCGGCAAACCGTCGTTTTTCCTCAGAACGTCAGGCGGGCGGCTGCCGAGTTTGATCTGGTAGGCGCGCCTTATCCCGTGCAGCAGCCCCTGCGAGGAGCTTGCGGAACGACCCTTCCGCAAGTGCATCAGGTCGAAAAGGTTGAATTGGTGTCTTCGGCTGCTGCTCCCGAGGCGCCGGTGGCAGAACAGACGGTTGAAATAGCTGCGGCCTCGATCGTTGAAGCTCCGGCGGAACCGGTATCTGAAGCGCCGCTCCTGACCGCACAGCCGCGGCCTGCAGGGTCATTGATGGCAGACGCCGTAGTCGCTGAAGCCCCGGTGATGGCGGCACGCGAAGAAGCGGCTCGACAGCGGCAGCCCGTTATACTTAGCGAAGATCAGTTGTCAAAACGCGCATACGCTTGGCGTAAACGACAAACGCCCAACGCGTTCCAGATGTACTGGCGTGATGTCGCGGAATCATTTGTGCGGGATTGGCGGCAGTTTTTCGTATCGCTGTCCCCGCAGGCGGCGACATTCCCGAGATCTGCCTTACCGCGGTCGGAATCGATTCGCCGCAGCGTAATCGAACCGATTCGCGAGTGGCTGAACAGACCGCTCGGCCGACGCTCGACGCGCTCCTCGTCGAAACGGGGCCAAGACAAGTAAGTTTCGCGGTGGCGCTTGCGTGCGCTTCGCCTTTTAGAATCCTTTCGGACGTTCCTGTGCCACGGCGAACGATTTTTCCAGTGCCAAGCCGGCTTGTGCCAGGATTCCTTCTTCGAACAACCTGCCAATCAAGGTCACTCCGTGCGGCACGCGGCGTGGCGGCGAAAATGTCGGCAAAGGGTTTGCCGGATCGGGAGCCCAGTCGCTGCGCGCTTGCCTGACTTCGACAAAGCCCGCGCGCAGCGTCAGCGACGGATGCCCGGTAAAATTGCTAATCGTGAGCATTTCATCGCGCAACGAAGGCACCAGCAACAAATCCACCTCTGAGAATATGCGCGCCATCTCCTCGGCGACTTTTCGACGCATCCGGTCGGCTTGCACAAAATCGACGGCTGACAAGAAACGCGCTTGCCGGAAAAGATTTGGCCACGAATCGTAGGTCTGCATCTTCAACTGATTCACTCCGTGCTGGAGCGTCAACTCTTCGAATGCCGCCGCGCCTTCGGCAAACAGAATCAGTTGCAGCGAATCGTAAGGCCAATCCGGCAGTGAAACTTCGACCGGGACTATTCCAACTTTCTTTACGGTTTCGATGGCCGCCCGATCCACCTCGGTTGCCGGATTTTCTTTCATCCAGGCGGGGAAGTAACCGACCCGCAGACCCTTTACGCCAGCGGAAGCGTCAAAATCCAGCTTGCTCGGTACGCTGTTTACATCTCCAGCGTCCGGTCCGGAGATCGCCTGCAGCACAAGTAAGGCGTCTTCTACGCCTCGCGTCATCGGCCCTAACTTGTCCAGCGACCAGCACAGCGTCATCGCACCGGTGCGGGGCACTCGTCCATACGTGGGCCGCAGTCCCGTGACACCGCAGCGCATGCTCGGCGATACGATGCTTCCACCCGTCTCACTGCCAATCGAAAATCCCACCAGGCCTGCGGCGGTTGCGGCTCCCGGCCCGGCGCTGGAACCTGAAGCGCCTTCCTCCAGCAGCCAGGGATTCATAGTCTGCCCCCCGAACCAGATATCGTTCAGCGCCAGAGCGCCGAGGCTAAGCTTTGCCACCAGCACGGCCCCTGCTTCACTTAATTTCTTCACAACGGCAGCATCAGCCTTCGGCACGCGCTCGCGAAACGGTTCGGCGCCGTAGGTCGTTGCGATTCCCGCCGTATCCAACAAATCCTTTCCGCCCCAGGGAATTCCGTGCAGTGGTCCACGATAATTTCCTGCGGCAATTTCAGCGTCAGCTTTTTTGGCCTGTTGCAGGGCGTGTTCGCGCGTAAGCGTGATAACGCATCGCAGCGTAGGATTGAACTGCTCCAGCCGCTGTAAGTAAATATTGGTCAGCCGTTCTGACGTTAGTTTCCGCGATTCAATCCAGCGCGAAAGCTGCGTCACCGTGGAAAACGCAATATCCGTGTCGTTGGTGGGAAGCGGACCGGCCTCCGCGTCGCTTCGAACTACGCGATGGCGATCCGGACCTGCTTTCGTTCCCGGTAGCAGCGGATCCCAGCGTGACCACGGCGCAATCCGGTCGGGCAGCTGCATTTTTCTTGGCCCGACGCGCCGTTCGCACAGTGGCGCCATGTTCACGCGCCAGGCCTGCGCGGCCTGTTCGATATCGTGCTTGCTTAACTCCACTTGCACGAGTTTTTCAGCCTCGGTAAATGTCTCCACCGAAACGACCGGTCCCACCGGCTTCGCGGTGCCAAAGGCGGGAGGCATGCCCGCCGGTTCTTGCTTTGGCTGCCGCGCAATACGTTCCGCGAGAGGCGCGTTCCCGTCACGTTTGTGCGCGTCTAGAATCTCCTTCGAACCTACTGCCGCGCTCACTATCCCCATGCCCGTCGCTGCCAAAAACTCTCGCCTTGTCTTCACCGTCGTGCCTCCGGCCAACTAGTGTACCCGCAGTCTAACGCTTGCTTCGAAGTCTATCTCTCCCATGCGAACTCCTTTGCACGTAACTTTCGGACATTTTGGCAATCCAACAAAATAGTGACAACTTACTTGCGTGCGCAGGAGCATCCCCGAGCATGTGCAGGACATCCCAAATGAGGCGCTTGTTCGCGCAAATTGCATGCCGGCGATTCGTAAGGACTTCGATGCCATGAGGCATCGCCTCAATCCGCATGAACCGCGGCGAACCGCCGCGGAATGGTCGCAAAACAGACAGCGGAAAATTTTGCAAGGAAAAGAAGAACGATAGACAAAGATTCGATGGAGACTAGCGTCAGAAAAGGTGGAACGGTGGTCGGGTCAGGTCAGACAGCAGACATCTTCATCGTTGGCGGAGGCCCCGCGGGGCTCGCGGCGGCCATTGCGGCGCGGAAAAAAGGCTTCCAAGTGACCGTCGCAGATGGCGCAGCCCCTCCCATCGAAAAACCGTGCGGCGAAGGAATGATGCCGGAAACCTTGGCTGTTCTGAATGTGCTGGGAGCGAAGTTTGCGCCCGACGAAGGGTTCGGCTTCCGGGGAGTTTCCTTCATTCAGCAGGGCGCCACGGTGTCCGCAGATTTTGCGCATGGTCGCGGATTGGGATTACGAAGGCCGGCGCTTCACGAAGGCCTGTGGCGCGCCGCAGAAAACTGCGGAGTGCGGATACTGTGGAAGACCCCGGTGCGCAGGATAGAAGGCGAGACCGTGCAGCTTTCCAACGGTACGATTCGCGCCAGATGGATTGTTGGCGCCGACGGACACGGCTCCCGCATCCGCCTGTGGAGCGGCCTCGATTCCGCTGTTGGTCATCAGCGTCGTTATGCAAACCGGCGCCACTATCAAGTCAGGCCCTGGTCCAACCGCATGGAGGTCTACTGGGGCAGCACTGCCCAGGGCTATGTTACGCCAATCGCCAGCGATGGAGTCTGCGTCGTGACCATGGGCAATACGCCGCAGGCCGCTGCCTTCCATAACGCGCTCGATGACTTGCCGGCGCTGCGCGAAAGACTTGCCGGCGCGCGACTCGGCAGTCGCGAACGTGGCGCAGTCAGTGCCATGCTTTCTCTGCAGCGCGTTCAGCGCGGAAATGTGGTGTTGCTCGGCGATGCATCCGGCGGCGTCGATGCCATTACCGGTGAAGGGTTGCGCATGGCATTCCAGCAAGCTTTGGCTCTTGCCGACGCCCTGGTCACAGGCGACTTGCGGCATTATCAGCGCGCGCACCGCAAGATCGCGCGGCGTCCCATGCTGATGGGAAATTTAATGCTTTGGCTAAGCCGACACTCGCGCATCCGCGAGCGTGCGATTCGCGCCATGCAGCAGCACCCGGATCTGTTCGCTCACATGCTGGCGACGCACATGGGTGAGGCGACTCCGATGGAACTTTTGTTCACCGGAACGCAGTTAGGTCTGCGGCTCCTGGACGCGTCTGAAAAAGGGTGAGGGCATGAAAAGGGTAAAGGCACGTTCCTTTTGCATAGGAGCGATCGGGCTTGCCGCTCTGGCTGTGTTTTGGTCCGCTGCCGCTTCTCCCGTGCGAACCTCGCTGGGGCCGGCATCCGAAGTGAATTTGGTTTTGGATCCCGCGCAATGCAAAGTGCATTGGACCGTGGACAGCTCGCTGCACACGGTGCACGGCACGTTCAACCTGAAGAGTGGCGCCGTGCATTTCGATCCCGAAACTGGGAAAGCGGGTGGTGAAATCGTCGTGCTCGCGACCAGCGGTGAAAGCGGCAACGACAAGCGCGATGCGCGTATGCATAAAGAAATCTTGGAAACTGCGAAGTATCCCGACGCTGTTTTCCACCCTTCGCAGGTCGAAGGGAAATTCCTGCCGTCGGGCATCTCAGATGTGAGGCTCCACGGCATTTTTTCCATTCACGGAACGGATCATGAATTAGTCGCTCCGGTCCACGCCGAACTCGCCGGAGACCGGTGGAAGGGAAACGCAAAATTCGAGGTGCCGTACGTGGCGTGGGGAATTAAGGATCCCAGCAATTTCTTCTTGAAGGTAAAGAAAATCGTCAACGTGGAAATCGAAATGTCGGGAGACGCCAAGCTCTCGCAACCTGCCCCCTAGTCGCTCGACCCGCACCATCAGTTCATTCCTTCGAGGGACAGTGCTCGGTAGGCCCTGCGCCGGTTACATCCTCCAGCTAGTGAATTGCTCCCTACCCGCCACGGTGGTGCTCCACGCTTGCCATCGCAGCCGCGGCGAGTGCCCAGGAATCCGCCTCGTTACACGCTGCCGATTCCGGACTCCGCTTCGAGAACACAAAAGTGGTCCGCAATTGCTGCATCTACCGACCGCCAGCGGCCTTGTTTGGCCTGAAACATTGATCGATCGCGTTGATTCAGGCAATGCGGCAGCTCCGGTGCGATGGCGTCTCAATAGCACTTTCCATGGTTAACCGTGAACTCTCGACAGTCGTTGATCCCCGAACAGCACGCCGGCCGCATTAATCAAATACTGTTCGTCGCTAAGCATCTCAACCAGTTCGTCGGGGAATGGGGAGATTTCGTTCTGCAAATATGAGGCCAGTTCGCGATAGATTTCGCGCCGGGCGTAAGCCGCCAGTTCGTTGCGGCGGCGCAGCGCGTCTTGAATCAGACTGGCCAGTTCCGGCGTCGCCGCTCTACGGAGTTTTATCACCATTGCGGGATAATCCATAAACGAGTTGTACTTCTGCAGTGACCAGGATTCCTCCGCAGGTGCAACCAGTGGCGTCTGGCGTACCACGAGCGTCCCCGCCACGCGGTCGCCGAAGCGCTGCATCAGCGGATTGCTTAGTGTGGAAATTCCTCCCACCAGATAGGCGAACGGCAGCGCATCGAACACGCGCATCAGATTCCGCGTCCACGCCTGTTCAATCCGTAGCGGAAGCCCGGCTTGGTCAATCACCCGCAGATGGAAAAGGCGTTTTCCGATCGTCTGCCCGTTCCAAAAGCCTTCCAGCAACGCGCCATAGGCAAATCCGATCGCGAATTCCCCTAGCGTGATCACCATGACGCCAAATCCCGGCGCTTTCGCGAAAATCCAATAAATCAGCAGCCCCACTCCGTTCACTGTCCCCAGTACAATAGCGATGTCGAGCAGCATGGCATAAAGCCGGGAAGCGGGACTCGCAAGGGGCAATCGAAAGAGTACGCCTTCCGGCGTGGCAATGGTCAGTTCGACTGTTGTCGCCCAGCGGATTGGCCGTGCTGCTGTCATGTGTTCTCTGCAGGAACTCTGGTGTGTGCTTCTACACCACTGTTTCTTTGTCCGATCAGCAGCAGATATACCGTCAGCAGCGCGAGTTCCGCTCCGCCAACCGCAACCTTGAACCCATACGGCAGAACTGGCGCGTGGTGCTGTGAAAAAAACGCTTCCATCATTCCTGCCCACACCAGCATCATCACCATCCCGGCAATCAGCACGAGCCATTCGCGCATGGATTGACGCATATCGCGATCCACGCGCCGGCGCAGCAGTATGCGCGCGAGGTAGAACCCAGCTTGCCCGGCGATTAGGATCGATGGAATTTCGAATACACCATGCGGCAACAGCCACGCCGTCATGAATAGCCCGAAGCCTTGCTGCGTGTAACGAACCGCTACGGCCCCGAGCAGCACGCCATTCTCGAACAGCAGAAGCGCCGTCCCGATACCAAACGTTACGCCAAGCGCCGCCGCCAGCATGGCAACCTCGATATTGTGTCTGATCAGCCGCGCCGAGAATGCGGCTTCGGCCTGCGTTGAGTGCTGATCCCCACGCTTCCCCTCTTCCTCTTCATGCACGCGCTGGCGCGGATTTCGCAGGTAATCGGCCGCAAGCAGCACGTCCACCGAGGCGGGGTCGTAGCGCACCGCTAGTCCGCCAAGCGCGCAGCCGAACACCGTAATCAGTACGGCCAATGCGAAATAGCGCGACTGCCTTCGGAACGTTTCCGGGAACGCCGTGAAAATTCTCAGCCAGCGGCGCGGCTGCCAGATTTCGGACCGCGTCGGCGGAACGTAGTACATCTCTGCATACGCTCGCGCCACCAGCCGCTCGAGATACTGTCTTAGCTCGGGCGCCAACGCTCCGTGTGTGACCCGATTCAAATCCGCGGCCGCCTGCGTGTAAAGCTCCAGCAGTTGTTCGGCTTCCACTGAATTCAACCGGCGATCCGGTCGGCCTTCCAGGGCGGCGAGCAGCGATTCGAGGCTGCTCCAGCGCGGCCTCGCCTGCGCCTGAAATCGTTGGAGATCCAAAATCACAGCCGCTGCTCCCGCTTGCTCTCTAGGTACCCTTCGACTGCCTTTTGTAGGAACAACTCCGCAGGAATATACCGGAGCTGCACGTCTAATTGGCGCAGTTGTCGCGCCAACGCGCCCAGACGCTGGTTTTCTTTTTCACCCGCGAGCGCTGCATACACGTCCTGGTCTGTGTGCAGCTCCTCCCCTGGCGAAAAGGCCGGCCGCGAGTGAGTCGGCAAGATACTTGTCATTAAGAGGGCATGTGACGAGCGGACCAGGCCGACTCCTCGGCGCAGCGAGTCCGAAACCGAGCGTTCCGTCAAATCTGCTAGTAACAAGAGGTATGCGCGCCGCCGCAGCCGCACCCGAATTTCGCCAAACAGCGCTAGGTAATCCGCGGTCGTCGGCAAAGGCTCGATGTTCAACAGGTGATCACGAAATCGATGAAACTGCGATTGACCGCTTCCCGCGCGTAACCAAGTCTTCGGCTCGTCCGCGTAGGTCACCAGCCCGAATTCATCTCCCAGTTCCAGAGCCACCGTCGCGCCCACCAAAGCTGTTTCCACTGCGAGGTCCAGTAGCCGTCGCGGCGCGCGTGCTTGTGGGACATCGCTGGCGATCGCTGTGGTTGGGTCGAGTGCAAGCGCGGACGCCCGCGATTGGTCCACCACGAAATACACTTCCTGCTTTTGCTCCCATTGGAACAGCCGCATGACCGGAGCGCCTCGACGCGCCGTGGACTTCCAGGCGATCTCCGAGTACGTGTCGCCAGCCTGATATTCGCGCAGGCGCTCGAATTCGCGCCCGTGCCCGGTCCACGGGGTCTGCCGCGACGCGACAAGCGTGCGGTAAACCGGGCTGCGCAGAATCTCCCGCCGCCCGGACCGCAAATCCGCCTCGATTCGCAACTGCTCCGGCGAATCGAACCATTGGCGCAACCGCCAGATTCCGAGGCGCGAGCGCCGCTCGATGCCAACGCGCGGCGCAGGCCACAGCCCGCGCCGAAGCAGAGCAATCTCGGGCGTCCATGGCCAGAGCTGGATATCTGCGGCGCTTGCCCAGGTTGATCCCTCTGTGGCCGGCTCCGGCCGCGCGAGTTTCAGCCGCTGGGGATCGCTTTTCATCCGAATAGCGGTCTCGCTCTCCGGTGTTGCTGGCATGATCGCTACGCGCACTTCACTCTGCAGGCGGCGCCGGCCGGAGCCCGTGAGTGCGAGTGGGACCTGGATGGTCTGCCCTTCGCCTCCGCGAAGGCCTTTCTCCGGCGGCAACAGGACCGGTGCACATTCTTCGCGGGCGAGCCACAGCGCGAGCGCATCATAAGACGCCAGCAGCGCCACAGTCATTACGATCAGTTCCAACCATAACCATCCGCGCGCGATCCATGGCGCAATACACGCGCCCACACCCAGCAGTCCTATCATCCACACAAACGATGCGGTTGGACTGAATAGCTTTCCCACCGGCTGGAGCATGATCCGTTGCGTGGGCTGGTCGCGCGATTCCAGTTTGCGGCGTGGCGGCTTGGCGGAAGCTTGAACCTCGGCTGCGACAGCCAGGCCCTGCGCTCGGACGCCCACAGACTTCTTATCTCCAACCGTCATCATTTCGCCCGCTTCCATGCCGTCGCCTGCCACATGTGCATGCTTGCGGCTTACCTCGGCACTTCGACCGCTTCCAGCACCGCCATGATTACCTCGCGGATCTCGAGGCCTTCCATTTCGAACTCCGGCCGCAGCAGCATGCGGTGCTCCAGCACGGGTGCGGCCAACGTCTTTACGTCCTCGGGCAGCACGAAGTCGCGTTCCTCGAGCGCTGCGAGCGCACGCGATGCCGCCATTAGCGCAAGCGTCGCCCGCGGCCCGGCGCCAACCCAGACCGCCGCGTGCTGCCGGGTCTGTCGAGCCACGCCGACGATGTAACGGCTTATTGCGTCGCTAACTCGCACTCGTGCCGTGGCTGCGCGGAGTTGCTCGAATTCACCCGGCCGCAAAACTGGCACGCGCAGGTCCTCCGCGAGTCGCCGCTCCGGCGCTTCGCCCCCTGCCACAAGCCTCGCCAACTCGTTTTCGTCCTCCAGCCCCGGGTAACTCATGCGGACTTTAACCAGAAAGCGATCCTTCTGCGCCTCGGGAAGCGGATACGTGCCCTGGTGCTCGATCGGGTTTTGTGTCGCAAAGACGACGAAGATGGGGGGCAGTTCGCAAGTCTCGCGATCAATCGTCACCTGGCGCTCCTGCATGGCTTCCAGCAGTGCCGACTGCGTTTTCGCTGGTGCGCGATTGATTTCGTCGGCCAGCAAAAAATTCGTGAAGATTGGGCCGCGCACCAGTCGGAATTCCTGCGTCCTCAGGTCGAAGACGCTTGTCCCAGTAATGTCTGCGGGCATCAGGTCCGGCGTGAACTGAATGCGCTGAAATTCCCCAGCGACCGCTCGGGCCAGGGCTTTCACTAGCAGCGTTTTCCCCACGCCCGGAACACCTTCGATCAGCGCGTGTCCGCCGGCCAGCAGCGTCACCAGCGCAAGATCGATGGCTTCGTTTTGCCCAACAATTACGCGGCCCAGTGCTTCTCGAACACGCCGCGCCCCGCTTGTGACGATTGCGGACGCTGCGGGCGATTGCGTTTCCGCGCTCGCAGATAATGGCCGCCCGTCCGAACCTGATGCTGGTTCTTGGTTCATGCGATTGGTGCCTCCTCGGGAATCCCCTTCGGTGCAGTTGTCGAACGATCGGGCGTGAGGCGGTCGGCATGAGCCGGACCCTTTGCGGCTGCGCGGCGCTCGGCGACCAACTGGCTCAGTTCCTTGTATCCCGCAAGAGGTGGCTGCGCGAGCGCGGCGTTGAGCCGCTGGCCGCAACGTGGATCTGCGGAAATGGCCTGTGAATCCTGCGGCGACCGGCGGCGGTACTGCTCCCAGCATTCCGCCACTACTTTTTCGGTCGGAATGCTGCGTTGAAGAAGGTGTCGCGCGGCTACCCCGGCGCCTTCCCCAAGCACGATTTGCGTATTCTGCTCACGCGTTGGGCGTCGCACCAGATCGCCGCTCATGCTCCAAGGCAAAGCCAACAAAGCCGCCCAGAAAAGCATCAGCGCAACCTGCAGCCGGTATCGCTGCACCAGCCAAAGCACGCCCTGATCCTGGTGCAGTCCGTGCAACGTCTCATCCACCCAAATCACCGGCCGTCCGCCCGCGAGAAAATCAAGTAGCACAGGGTTCGGACGTGTCTTGATCGCTTCGTTCAGCAGGAACGACTCTTGGCTCGCGGCGATTAGTTCGCCATTTCCGACTCGGCGCATGGCCACATAAACATGCACAGACGTGTCCGCATTCGCGTCGGCTTCCGCGGGCCCCGCATAGAGCGCCGTCCAGTGAGCATCTGTCTTGAGCCAGGGGGCAGCCGCGGCGAGATACATCACCTCGCTGCCCGCCGGCATTTCGCGGGGATCGGGAGAGATCCAGGTTGGACCTGACTCATGTGAAGTTTCGCTCCACTTGTTCTCGACTTCCCAGCCCTGCGACTGCGACTTCAGTTCCGAAGCGTGCTGAACCAGTACCACGCGCCCGCCGCGAGCAAGAAAGTCTTCCAGGCGTCCGCGGAGCTTACCTCCGATCCGGAGCTTTCCATTCTCGCTTTCCCAATCGTCATAGGGATGGCCTCCGATAAAGAACGCCGTCGTTTTCTTCGCGTTCTGGTCGGATAGTGAGTCCTGATCCTGGCTGCGCTTCACTTGATACCCGGCTCGTGCGTAGCAATCGAACAACAGGCTGGTGCCGTAAGGATCCTCGCGTAGGCTGGATCCCATCTCGCTGGTATTCGACTGATTCTGATGCGCCGTGAGCAGCAGAATCGCAAAAACTGTCGCGAAAATCCCAGCAGCCAGCAAGGGGCCTCGCCAATTGAGCACCATGCCGTGCGACCTCTTGTCAAACATGGTTGAGCAACTCCCGCTGATCTTGTCTGTAGGCGGCGACCGCCTCTGGTGTCGGCACATGAGCCCCATACCACACGCGATCAAATTGCCGCAGGCTGCCGCGCAATCTCTCCGGTATCTCGGTCCGTTGCTCCGGGCCTGCCTGTGGCCGGCGCCGCCACCGGCGCGTAAACTCAATGAGGTATTCGCGATTCGTGCGATCGCGGCGAATGGTCAGCCATTCACGCTGCGCTAGTCCGGCTAGCAGTCCCAAGTACGCCGAACGCAACGCCAGCCGCAATTCACCTTCCCCTTCTAGCCGGCCCGCTAGCGCGAACCATTCGTCCTCGGAGCGTTCACTTGCCATAGCGCTATCGCTCAGATCGGGAATCGGGGCTACTGCCATGGGAATGGAAAGCTGTGCTGCCTGTCGCCGCCGTCGCAGCCAGACAAGTGCCGTTGCCGCTCCGAAAGTCAAAATCGCGACCAGCATTAGCCATAATCGAAGGTCCTTCAGCTGCCACGTGCCCCGCTTTTCCGCTCCAGAGGAGAGATTCAGCCCGCGCGGCCACAGTCTGCGAAGAAAATTCCAAACCGCATTCCAGGCGCGCTCACTACGCTGCCCGATGCTAACCAGAAGCTTGTCAAACCAAGTAGGCGGACTCGGGTGCTCGGCGTCATGCCAGCGATATATCGCGCGCTGCGATTCCTGGTCCAGGGCGCGGCGCAATTTCTGGATCTCGGCCTGGCGCAGGGTATCGGCGGGCGTCTCCGTGATGCTTTGAATTAGCGAAGTCCGCGCTACGCGCGCGGTCGCCATCGCGGAAGTGCCTGCCAGAATCGCAGCCAGCACGACCAACGCGCCGATCACCGCCCTGCCGCCAGTTGCGGTGGAGGCAAGCATCTGCGCCTTCCTCTGCTGCTGGCGTGGCAGGCCCGCCAGTAAACCGCGCAAATCGTCTCCTTCGCACCTCGACCGCAAATGCTGGTAAACAGCGACAAACGAACACTTGACGATGGGATCGAGCGCTAGCCACGCGCCGGCGAACAACGAAAGCCAGAATGCGGAACTGCGGAATAGCGCGAACATTCCCATGGGTGTCGACAGAAGGGTGTTCACCCCAAAAATCGAGTGCAGAAGCTGCGGGACAATAATCGCCACGATCAAACCGTTCAGCCACACGGCGATCCAGAGAGGGAAGAGCATCAGGAAGAGAAGCAAGCCGCCGCCGAACCACTGACTCGCCAGTGCCAGGCAACCGCCAATCGAACGCCTTTCGGAGCCATCCTCGCGTGCCTCGAGGCTGGCGAATTGGCATGCGCTATAGCACCAGGGCGACCCGACGATCGTTACAAGCGCAGACAAAGCAGCAGCGCTCAGGACGATTTTCCACGCAAGCAAGCGTCCCATGGCCGTCAGCAGGGCGGACGGACTCTCGAGTCTTGGTCTCGGCACGCCGAACGCGCGCTCGCGGACACGCAGCATGTAGCTGGCCACGCTCCATGCGCGCAGCAGATATGCGGCAGCGAGCACCGCCGCCTCCACCAGCAGCGCGCCATCGGACAACCGAATCTGCCCGTTGACCACCCACATCGGTATGAAACAAAGAACCAGCGGCGCGGCCCCGCAGTAATAGCGCCACGCCTCCCAAACGAAAGTTGACTTAAACAGCGCGAACCCGCGTTCGAGAGCTTCGAGCGAGTTTAACCGGTTCCGGCGGCCGCGCGCGGACACCAGGTGTCCGCGTTGCGAAGTGGAGGGCATGAGCGCAGCTTCACTCATTGTTGTGACCGGTCATCGGCGACGCCGAAGTTCAGATGGCCCTCCGGCGTATTCTCTCGCCAACGCAGCAGTGCGAAAAACAGCGCCATCAGGGCGGCAAGAGCAGTCAGTCCCGCCAGCACCTGCCGCAGGCGGCGCGTTAGCGACGGCTGCGCGGCAGGCGGGCGCGCCATCCGGCGCAGACAAGGCGGGCAGGCGAGCTTTCCCTCATCGTCGGTCACGCATTCTCGGCAGAATGTTCCCCTGCAATGCGGACATAGCGCCGCCGCTTCACGCAGCGGATGAAACAGGCAGCGAGCATGGCGCAAGCCCATCGCGGCGGGTTTGTCTAAGGGTGCGGCTGGCGTGTCAGGAGCCATTCGTCTCTGTAGCATCCGCGATAAAAGCGGTCCCGGACGAGTTCGTTTGCACGGAGGGCACCGTCGGTTGGTCGACGGGATCGCGCGAGGTACGAACTGCCGCGTCGATCTTGGCAAGGACCTTCTGTGCACGGCGCGTCCGCGACACCAACGGCAAGTCAACGGTTGCTCCCGTGGTGCGAATGCGCGATCCCGCCACCGGCCCGAGTGCCAGTTCCGTCGCCACCCACGCGAGACCCACGCCGCCGAAAATCGCGCCAACGGTGGAGTTCACCCCTTGCCAAAACGCAACACCGAGCGCCACAAACAGCACCCCCGGAATGAGCAGCCGCCACAACCATAAGCGGCTGGGCCAGACCACAATGTATTCCAGGTCGCGCAAATAAAACCGGCGGTACTCGACCGCGTACATCATGCGCCTAGCGGCAAGCAAGCAGTCCTCACTCAGGTACCACTTTGTTCCGCCGGTAAGGCTGCCAACGCGCGATATCTTGCGGAATGCACTCTTCAATCACCGCCTCCCCGCCGCCCAGCGTACTAAGACCGAACTGGCGACGAATAACGGAAGCCAAATGAGCCCGGCATACGCCGCCCAGAAACGCCACCCGTATCGCGGAATCAAATACGATCGTGGCGCCTTCCTATACTTCACATGTAAGAAAATCGCGGCCGGGATTGCGGCTACGAGCACGGGCCAAAAGAGAATCCAGCCCCACCCGATCGTCACCGCAATGGAATCATAGAGCACGTCGCGATGCCGCCATTCCGCCTTGCCGGCTGCCACACCGGAATCAGCGCGCTCACGCTCGAAACACGTGGGGCAAACATGTTCCGCTCCCAACTGCAAATCGCACAACGCGCACACGAAGCGGCCGCACCGCTGACAGCAGGACTGAAACACCTTGTCTGGATGAAAGAAGCATGTCGCTTGGTTCGAAAGCGCAGCCGCCGCATTGGTGTTCTGCCGCACCGCGCCCCAGACGCGGATCTGTAGCCGCTTCTCGCAGTAAGGGCAGCTCTGCCATTCTGTGCTGGCATCAACAACTGCAGCCAGGTTCCCGTCGCACCTGGGGCAGGTCACAGCAACCACTGCAATAGGCGACAACCTCCCGGCCGCGCCTGTGGGAGATTCCCCCTCCCTGGAGTCGCTAGTAGGAGGGGCGAAACGAGTGATGTTGAAGTTCACGCTATTCTCTGCTTGAAGACCACCCGCGTGTCGCACACCCGATCATGCAGCGCCCGCTTCTGGCCGTCCGTCCCTGCCATGATCCCGCTAATCAACATGAAGACCAAATTCAAATAGGGGATGCCGCTGGTGACAACATTCCACATGACGAAGCGCCCAAAGGACACGCCCCATCCGAGGCTGCCGCCGTCTGAACGCACGACTCTTAGCCCGCAGGCCATCTTTCCGAGCGTTGCTCCGTGATACTTCAGCATCACAACCTCGTAGCAAACCACCACGAGGAAATAAATTAGAATGAAACTAAGACCGAAGGCCGCCAACCCCGGGGTGGCCGGGTTGGACGCACCGACTTGCGCCCTGAGTAGGTTTGGTATCAGCACAGCGGCGAGGATCAGTAGGGGCACGCCCAGCACAAAGCCGTCAATGAAGCGGGCGCCAAAACGGATCCAGAATCCGCCATAACGCCAGCCGAGTGGCGATACTGTAGCGGCGCCACTCGCCATCACCCGGCTCAGAAATGCCGGCTTGCAATCGCCGCACACCCAGTTCCCGGCGATCTGCACCACGTCAGAGTGCGCGAAAGTCCGTCCGCATTGCGAGCAGGCCAAAACTGTTTGCGCAGGCTCTTGTTGACTCATTCGGTATTCTCCATCGCGGAACCGTAGCATAGCGCAAACGATTCCCCGGGCCAAGTATCAGCATCGCCGAGGTTTTCCAAGTAAGAACTCCCACGCCGACAAAATGCGCGAGGCGCTTTTGCCGCAGGCGCCGTCCTCGGAAAAGTCACGTGGCCAGTTCCCGGGTGATGTATAACGCTCTTCCCTGGGGGCAAATTGCAGGCGAAGTACAACTATCGGGAGCTAGGCTCGCAAATTGCTTGGGTGCCTCGCTTGTTAGGTCGTCATCTCACGGCGCAGCGGCTGGATCCGCGCGAAGGTCATGGAGCGCCACATCCACTCCAGCGGACCGTAGCGGTAGTGCGCCATCCACCAGCGGCTGAAGGCAATTTGTGCGGCGAACACTACACATACACCGACAATCGCGTACTAGCGGTTCGGTGGAAGATTCATGGTGTTCGACAAAGCGGCGAACAAACAAAACATCGCCAAGGCTCAAAACCATGTCCGGGGGAGATGTTGCTCAAGCGCAATGACGGAGATATTCCCATGTGCCATTGTATTTGCGTCGAGTTAGCATCGAGCAAGAATCGGAGAAATAGTCCAAGTGAAATCGCGCAAACTATTTTCGAAAGCATTGCTGCTGGCAGCTGTGTTGATTCCTTTTGCTTCTGTAGCCCAACCCGGCCGGGCGAATCCCGTAAATTCCACGGAAGAACACAGGCTGCATCTATACCACGCGCACACCGGTGAGCGCATTGACATCGTTTATCGGCAGGGAGATAGGTATCTGCCCGATGCCATCTCGAAATTGGACCAATTTCTGAGGGACCATCGCACGGGAGATGTACGGCACTATGATCCGCAGGTCTTTGACCTCCTTTGGGACTTGACTGCTTCTGTGGGTCGACCTGGCGCAGAAATTGAAATCGTTTGCGGTTATCGCACGCCTTGGAGCAACGAATTCCTGCGCTCACATACAGCGGGAGTCGCGAAACACAGCCTCCATATGCAGGCCAAAGCCATTGATATCCGGCTGCCTGGGACAGAGACACTGAAGCTGAGAAATGCAGCTCTGGCCCTTCGTCGCGGGGGTGTCGGTTATTATCCTCGTTCGGGCTTTATCCATGTGGATACGGGACGCGTCACGCAATGGTGCTTTGGTTGTGCCGCGGCTATTCCCGGGTGATAAGGGAGGATTGAGACGCACGTCTCCGCGCAAATTCACGAATCCGTGAACCAAGAACCTGCCGTTAAGCGGCAACCGATGGCGTTCGCTTCCTGCTCCTCGTAGTTCTTCCGCTGATCGTACCGGTTGACAGCCATCGAAAAGGTGAAGCCGACGATAAGCCCTAAAAGGGTCAAAGTACCACCGATCAAGAATGCGAAATCATCGTGGATGTTTTCCTTTTGGCCCAGTCGTCTAGCACGTATCGCGCCGCCGATCCACGCTGCCATCCAAAAAGTAGGC
>Ga0126381_100002438_pt1 | contig 20086 bp, 14 predicted proteins | sample PanSoiMetPlot_28_FD_96465 | JGI IMG/M metagenome (GOLD analysis project Ga0126381, IMG submission 96465) | Tropical forest soil microbial communities from Panama - MetaG Plot_28 | ecosystem: Environmental > Terrestrial > Soil > Tropical forest > Bulk soil | place: Panama | collected 2016-02-17
GCGGGCTGCGGCTCGGCAATTCGCCGGCCTCGATGCGGTCGGTCCAGTCGGCGAGCCGGGCGAGCTGGCCGCCATCCGGCGTCATCAGCTGCGTGATGAAACGCACCATGTCGTGACCGGCCGGGCCAACCGACAGGCGGAAAGCCCAGGCGTCGCGTGACGTTTCGAACTTGCCGAGCGCCGCCGGAATGATCCGCGTCGCGTAATTGCCGATCTGGTGGCAGTTGCCGCAGCCATTGGTCTTGATGAAATTGAGCCACTGCTCCTGCGTCTTGAACATCTCGGGAATTCCGTTGCCCTTGTCGCCGGTGCCGGGAAACAGGCTCTTGTCGGGGATTTTGAGCATCGAGTACCAGTAGGCGGCCGGATAATACTGCGCGGCGGCGGCAAGGCTCGGCGCGACGACCGCGGTCAGGTCGAGGTGCTGGCCCGGTTGTGCATCCACCTTCGGCGAGTCGACGAGCCCGTAGCCGCGCACCCATACGTCGTAATGCGCCTTCGGCAGATCCGGCACGACGTAGCGCCCGCGCTCGTCGGTGACCGCAATCTTCGCGAAGCGGGTGCCGAGCTCACTGGTCTGCGCGATGACCCACACGCCGGCTTCGGGACCGAAGCGGCTCGTGACGATGCCGCCGATGTCATCATCGTCGATTTCGACGGCCGCAGCCGGGTTTTGCTGCGCGCGTGAGCCAGCTGCAAACATCGCCAAGGCCAGTATTGCTGCGGAAATGGCTTGCCCAGCGCTCATCATTCTCCCCCGAGCCTCATTGATTTCGGACCTGTTCGGCGCATAGTAGCCCGAATCCGTCGTAAGGACGCGCCGACATGCTGCCGACTCCGAAATTTCACCATATGCACTTGAACTCGGTCGACCCCGATGCCGCGATCGACTTCTACACCCGTCAGTTTCCGAGCACCTCCAAGGGAAATTGGGGCGGCTTCCCGGCGCTCGTGTCCCCGAACAACGTCATGGTGCTGTTCAACAGGGTCGCCAGGCCGCCGACCAGCGACCCACAGAGCGGGATCTGGCATTTCGGCTGGCACGTCACCGACTCGCGAAGCTGCCTCGATGCCTACAGAGGCCGGCCGGAAGTCGAGCTGCTGCCGCTCTATACCAGCGAGGAAGGCGGCTCGGTGCTGATCAGCAGCGACACCTGGCCCGGCCAAGGGGGTGTGCTCGGGTTGACCAAGGCGCAGATCGCCCAGGCTCGGGAAAAGGGCATCGGGCCGGCCGGTGGGGGCGGGTTCGCCTATATGCGCGGACCCGACAATGCCCTCGTCGAATACGCCGGAGACCATCCCGCCGAGCGCTTCAACCACGTGCACCTTTATCAGGAAGACCCCCTGTGCGCGCAGCTGTGGTACCAGAGGCACCTGAACGCGCCGGCGCGGGCCGGCTGGGGCGGCGCGCCGGTAACCGAGACCGACTGCAGGGTGCCGCGCGGCGCCGACCGCACCTGGCCGGCGCTCAACCGCGAAGGAATGTTCCGCACGCCGCGGGCCGGCGTCGAATTCGGCGACGTCGCGCTGATCTGGTATGCCAACCAGGGCGACAGGCCGCTCGCCGGCTCACGCGGGCAGCTGCAGGATCACATCGCTCTTGGCGTCGCCGATCTCGACAGGTGGGTCGAGAAACTTCGTGGAGAAGGCGTCACCTTCCTCGAAGAACCCTATGTCCTCGGCGTCACCCGCGCCGTGATGATCGAAGGCCCGAGCTGCGAAGCGCTGGAGCTCGTAGAGGTGCGATAGCGCTAGGACTCGTGGGTGCAGCGTCATTGCGAGGAACGCATCGCGCGACGAAGCAATCTCGGGGACTCTCGCTCGCAATGACAATCAGACCTCGGGAAGTGTGTTGTGATAGAAGTTAAGGCGAACTCTCGCTGGCCCTGCAAGATCTCAGAAAGCCGTTAGAACTTTGTGGTCGAGCACGGTCCGCGTCCGGCCCCCGATATTTAGCGAGAACTAACCTACTGGATCGTATCAGGTCTGCTGTTGTCCGCGCGCTCGGCGGCACGCTCCGCCAGGCGGTCATATCCTTCGGCGATGTCAAACATGATCCGCTTCGCTTCAGGATCGCTCATGATTTCGGCGATGGTGCGCGTCTCTTCCGCGCGGCTCCACCAATGTTCGGCGTCATCGAGCAGCGTCTTCATTGTGCACCTCCGCCGCAGACCAAATCTTATCGCTGATTCGATGCACGGTCATCTAAATTCCGTCGCAAATTTCCGAGCGGATACTTTCGCTGGTGAACGAGCAGCAGCCTGAGAAGTTGCTCGCAGCCGTCGCAATCTTGTTCATCGAAACGCGCCGACACGGGGCTGTCGAGATCGAGCACGCCCAATACGCTGCCATCCTCGATCAGCGGCACGACCATTTCGGAGCGTGATGCCGGGTCGCAGGCGATGTGTCCGGGGAAATCGTGGACATCGGGCACCAAGACCGCCGTGCCGCGCGCCGCGGCAGTCCCGCACACTCCCTTGCCGATCGGGATTCGCACGCAGGCAGGCTTCCCCTGGAACGGGCCGAGCACCAGCTCCGTATCGTTGCGGAAGTAAAACCCGGCCCAGTTCAAGTCGGGTAATCCGTAATAAATCAGTGCGGCCATATTGGCGGCATTGGCGATCACATCCGGTTCCCCGGCGATCAGCGCGGCGAGCTGGCGCGAGAGATCGCGGTAAAGTTCCGGCTTTGCTGGGGCAGTCATCTTGTGCCTGTACCATGCGTCGCCGCCAACGCTGGCTTGCGAGCGGTGGCGCCTATATGATTAGGCGCCACTATCCGCGGCTTGCAATGCTGCTCGGCCTCAATATTCGCGATATTGTACTGATCGACCGTCTCGATCTCGTCCTGCGTCCCGGTCTGTGCGTGCTGACCGGCGAGACTGGCGCCGGGAAGTCGATTCTGCTCGATGCTCTGGGCCTGGCGCTCGGCAAGCGGGCGGATGCTGGGCTCGTGCGGGCTGGGGCTCAGCAGGCGGCGGTGTCGGCGGAATTCGCAGTCGGGCGCAACCACCCGGCGCATGCGATTCTGCGCGAGGCCGGGCTCGACGGCGAAAGCGAGGCTATCGTGCTGCGCCGCCTGGTCGGCGCCGACGGGCGCAGCCGCGCCTTTGTCAACGACGAGCCGGCGAGCGTCGGGTTGTTGCGTGAACTCGGCGACAGCCTCGTCGAGATCCAGGGCCAGTTCGAGCAGCGGGGACTGCTCGACCCGGCCAACCACCGCGTCATTCTCGACGCTTTCGCTGAACATGGCGTCACTCCGGATGCGCCTGCGAAGGCTTGGCGCGATTGGCGTGAGGCGCAGCAGCGCGAGGCCGAAGCGGCGCGGCTGCTCGCCGCGAGTCGCGACGAAGAAGACCTGTTGCGGCACCACCTGGCCGAGCTCGATTCGCTGGCGCCTGAGGGAGAGGAAGAAGATCGCCTTGCCGCTCGCCGCACCCTGTTGCAGAGCGCCGAACGTCTAGCCGAAACTTTGTCCGAGGCGATCGGCGAACTCGATGGCAACGCCGGCGCGCAAGCCGCTCTCGCCCGAGCGGCGCGCCGTCTCGAACGTGCCCGCGAGCGTGGCCAGGGGCTGCTCGATTCGGCGCTGGCGGCTACCGAGCGAGCCGCGGCGGAAACGGCCGAGGCACTCACAGAGCTCGAGGCCACCGCGCGCCAGCTCGAACTCGATCCGCATGAGCTCGAGAAAGTCGAAGAGCGGCTCTTCGCACTGCGTGCGGCTGCCCGCAAGCACCAAGTGACCGTTGCCGACCTGCCGGGTTTGCGCGAGCGGATGGCGGCCCGGCTCGCCGAATTCGAAACCGGCGCCGAGGATGTCGAGCGCCTCGTCCGGGCCACCGCCGGAGCGCGCGCCGGGTACATTTCGGCCGCCGAAGCGGTGTCGCGTGAGCGGGCTGGCTCCGCCGCCCGGCTCGACGCCGGTGTCGCGGCCGAGCTCAAGCCCTTGCGTCTCGACAAGGCAAGGTTCCGCACCATGCTGACCCCGCTCGATGAGGCCGATTGGGGCGAACACGGCTGCGAGCGCGTGCATTTTGAGGTCGCGACCAACCCGGGCGCGGGGTTCGGGCCTTTGGCGCGCATCGCCTCGGGCGGCGAGCTGTCGCGCTTTATGCTTGCGTTGAAGCTGGTGCTCGCCGGCACGTCGTCGGTGCCGACCCTGATTTTCGACGAGGTCGACAGCGGCATCGGGGGCGCTGTCGCGGCGGCGGTTGGCGAACGGCTGCAGCGGCTGGGCACAAGTCTCCAGGTGCTCGTCGTAACACATTCGCCGCAGGTAGCGGCCCGTGGGGCTTATCACTGGCGGGTCGCCAAGGGCCTCGCCGCGCGGGAGACGGTAACCCGTGTCGAGGAGCTCGACGAGGATTTGAGACAGGAGGAGATCGCCCGCATGCTTTCCGGCCGCAACATCACCGCGGAGGCGCGCGCCGCGGCAGCGAGCCTGATCGCCGGGGGTCGCGCATGAGCGCTTCGATAGCCAGGCGGGAGCGCCGCGACGAGCCCTCATTGCGGCCGGTCGAGGCCCTGACGGAGGAAGAGGCTCGGGCGGAGCTCGCTTCGCTGGCGGAGGATATCAAGCGCCACGACCGGCTCTATTATACCGATGCGGCGCCCGAGGTTTCCGATGCCGATTACGACGCGCTGCGCCGCCGGAACACCGAGATCGAGGCCCACTTCCCCGAGCTGATCCGCAGCGACAGCCCGACACGCCGGGTCGGCGCCGCTCCTGCCGCGGGTTTCGCCAAGGTCACCCACAGCCGGCCGATGCTGTCGCTGGAGAACGCGTTCGAAGAACAGGACGTCCGCGATTTCTTTGCCGGCGTCCGTAATTTCTTCCGGCGCACGGCGACCGAAGCGCTTGTCGCCGAGGACAAGATCGAGATCATGGCCGAGCCCAAGATCGACGGATTGTCGATCGCGCTCTCCTATCGCGGCGGGCGGCTCGTTTTGGGAGCGACGCGCGGCGACGGCACGACGGGCGAGAATGTGACCGCGAACCTCCGCACGCTCGACACCGTGCCGGAGGTGCTGGCGGGTAAGGGTTGGCCCGAGGCGGTCGAAATCCGCGGCGAGATCTATCTCGAGCGCACCGGCTTCTTTGCGCTGAACGAAGAGCGGGCGGCGGCCGGGGAATCGGTTTTCGCCAATCCGCGCAATGCCGCGGCCGGCTCCTTGCGCCAGCTCGATGCGTCGATTACCGCGCGTCGTCCGCTCAAATTGTTCGCCTATGCCTGGGGTGAAGCGAGCGCGCCCTTCGCTCGCACACATGACGAGGCCCTGGCGCGGCTCCACGTCTGGGGGTTTTCTGTCAATCCGCGCTCGCGGCTCTGCCGTGGCGTCGACGCGGCGCTCGCCTATTACCGCGAGATTGCCGCTGAGCGCGCGGAACTCCCGTATGACATCGACGGCGTCGTCTACAAGGTCAACGATCTGGCGCTGCAGGAGCGGCTCGGCATGGTCAGCCGCGCGCCGCGTTGGGCGGTCGCACAGAAATTTCCGGCGCAGCAGGCGCAAACCGTATTGCGCGACATCTCGATCCAGGTCGGCCGGCAAGGCTCATTGACCCCGGTAGCAATGCTCGAGCCGATCACGGTCGGGGGTGTCGTCGTGCAGCGCGCCACGTTGCACAACGAGGACGAGATCCAGCGCAAGGATGTGCGCATCGGCGACACCGTCGTCGTGCAGCGCGCCGGCGACGTGATCCCGCAGATCGTCTCGGTCGTGCTCGACCGCCGCCCGAAGGACGCAGCGCCCTATCAGTTCCCCGACCACTGTCCGATCTGCGCAAGCCTTGCTGTCCGCGAGCCGGGCCAGGTGGCACGGCGCTGTACCGGCGGCCTCATCTGCGCCGCGCAGGCCGTCGAGCGGCTGCGGCATCTCGTGTCACGCGATTGCTTCGACATCGAGGGATTGGGCGAGAAGCATATCACCGCCTTCTGGCAGGACGGGCTGATCCGCCAGCCCGGCGACATCTTCCGGCTCGACCCCGAGGTCATCGCCAAGCGCGAGGGCTGGGGCGAGCTGAGCGCCCGCAACCTGATGGCAGCGATCGACGAACGGCGGCGGATTGCGCTCGACCGCTTCATCAACGCGCTCGGCATTCCGCAGGTCGGCCAGGCGACAGCGCGGCTCCTCGCCCGCCACTACCGCTCGCTGGCCGCATGGCGCAGCGAAATGGAGGCGGCGCAGAACCCCGACAGTGAAGCCCGCGCCGGCCTTCTCGACATCCACGGCATCGGCGAGGACATGGCGGCCGACATCCTCGGCTTTTTCGCCGAGCCGCATAACCGCGCCGTGCTCGACAACCTCGCGTGCGAAGTTACTGTGCTGGACTACGAGGCCCCCGCGCAGCGCACCGCTTCGCCGCTCGCCGGCAGGACGATCGTTTTCACCGGGACCCTGGAGGCAATGAGCCGCTCGGAAGCCAAGGCGCGCGCCGAGGCACTCGGCGCCAACGTCACAGGCTCCGTCTCGGCCAAGACGGATTATGTCGTTGCGGGGGCCGATCCCGGCTCGAAAGCGACCAAGGCCGCCGCCCTCGGCGTAACGCTGCTCGACGAGGCGGCCTGGCTCGCGCTCGCTGGCGACGCCCCAGGGTGATGGCGGGCGGTGTTCGGCAATCCTGACGAGGGCCGTCTGGAGCCGGTGCTCGGCCCGGGTGTGGCACCGGTTGCCGAGCGCGAGCAAAAGCCGACGATCTCGTTCGTTACACCGGAAGACAGGCCGAGCTGGATAAGCTCGGCGCGTCCTTCGAGACGGCCGCCTTGTCCTGAGGAGCCGCCGCAGGCGGCGTGTCCAAGGGGCGGCCTCCTCAGGATGAGGGAGTTTTTTCATGCCATCAAAGGCATCCCTCATGCTGAGGAGCACCTGAAGGGTGCGTCTCGAAGCACGCACGACCGTGATGCAGCCCCTCTCGCGATCGATCCCCAGACCCGGGACGAGAGCAGAGAAGAACGGCGTCTGAACCGGCTGCGGGGGCCGATCGGCTCGCTCGTTTTGCATTCGCTGCCGCTGCTGTTGCTGATCCACTGGCCGATGTCACGGCCGGCCGACACCGAACCGATCCCGGTGCAGCTCGTCTTCGAGCCGCCGCCAAAGGCCGCGCCGCCGCCGCAACCGCAGCCGAAACCCACTCCGCCGCCCCCGCGTGGCCGCTTGGCGTCGGAGGATCTCGGCGAACCCGAAGCCAAGGAGGTCGACAAGCCAAAGGGCGACCCGCCGCCGGCCGAAAAATCGGCCAAGATCGAAGCCCCACCGGCGGAAACGAAGCCGCCCGAGAAGCCGCAGCAGATGGCGGCGGTGGCGCCGCCCCCGCTCCCACCGGCCAAACCCGATGCGCCAAAGCCCGACCCGGTTCCGGTTCCCAAACCCGCGCCAAAGCCGACGCCGGCGGCGCATCGAATACCGAAACCGGTCGAAGACCCGGGAAATCTGGCGCCCCGCCGGGGGAGGTTCCCGGGCCCTGCGGCGACACGCGACGAGTACCTCGCCTATATGCATTCGCTGATCCGCCAGCACTACAACCTGCTGTCGCCCGTCGAACTCGGCGGGCGGCGCGGCATGACGGTCATCGAGTTCGTCGTCCTCGACGACGGCAAGATCGCGCTGCTCAAGATCCGGCGCAGCTCCGGCTACCCCGACATCGACAGCCGGGTCGCCGAAATGGTCGCCGCGGTCGGCCGCTTCCCACCCCTGCCCCAGTGGTTCCAGGGGCTTGCGATGCCGTTCGAGTTCGGTTTCCCGTTTCCCGACGCCTTGCGGGAGTAAACCAATGGCCGTAGCGGTCGATCCCATCGTCGCGTCGGTGATCCAGCATCGCCTGCTGGCGATCGTCGAGGAAATGGGCGAGGCGATGCTGCGCACTTCCTATTCGCAGATCCTCAATTCGAGCCGCGATTTCTCGACGGCGATCTGCGACATGGGCGGCCGGCTCATCGCGCAGGCCGAGCACGTGCCGATCCACGTCGGCGCCTTGCCGTTCGCCGCGAAAGCGATGACCGAGTTCTTCGGGGACGACATCCACGAGGGCGACGTCTTTCTGCTCAACGACCCGTATCACGGCGGCAACCATTTGCCCGACCTGACCGCCTTCGTGCCGGTCTTCGAAGGTGACCGGCCATGCTTCTGGTCGATCAACCGGGCGCATCAGAGCGATATCGGCGGCGCGACGCACGGCGCCTACAACGCCGCAGCGACCGAGATCTGGCAGGAGGGCATCCGCATCACACCGCTGCGCCTCTACGACCGCGGCGAGCTTCGCCGCGACCTCCTCGAAATGATCGCGACGAATGTGCGTCACCCGCGCGACTTTCGCGGCGATCTCGCGGCAATGATCGGTTCGGCACATGTCGGCGAGCGGCGCCTTTTGGCATTGGCGGCCGAATTCGGCTGGCCGCTCGCCACCGCCGCGATCGAGACGGTGCTCGACGGCGCTGAGCGCCAGACCCGGGCAGTGATCGCGCAGTGGCGCGACGGCGTCTACCGAGGTGAGGCATTGCTCGATGATGACGGCCGCGGCAACAGCGACATTTATATCCGCGCCACAGTCACCAAGCGCGACAGCGACCTCACGATCGATCTCTCGGACTCGCACGAGCAGGTCACGAGCTTTGTCAACTCGTCCTATCCCAACATGTATTCCTCGGTCGTCGTCGCGCTGTCCTACCTGATCGACCCCGACACCCCAAAGAACGACGGCACCTTCCGCCCGCTGACGGTCATTGCGAAGCCGGGCACGGTGGTGTGGGCCAACCCCGGCGCGCCGGTCACCTTGGCGACCAACCATTGCGGGCAGGAAATCATCGAAGCAGTCATCAAGGCGCTGGCGCCGGCCTGCCCCGACCGCGCGATGGCCGGCTGGGGCCGCCGCTTCCGCATCGCCATTCAAGGGAAGGACCCCCGCTCGGATAAGCCGTTCATCTGGCACTTCTTTCAGGCGCGGCCCGGCGGCGGCGGCTCGCCGGCCGGCGACGGCTGGCCGGGGGCGGGCGAATGGCAGGCCGCGGGCGGGATCAAATTTGGCAGCCTCGAAGTCACCGAGATACGCTTTCCGCTGTTCTTCCGCCGTCACGAATTTCGCCCCGGTTCCGGCGGGGAGGGCAAATTCCGCGGTGGGCCCGGCGGGATCGTCGAGATGGTCGTCGAAACCGCCGAGCGGGCTGTCGGCAACACGGCCGGCGACGGCGTGCGCCACGGCGCCTGCGGCATCCTCGGCGGCACGGACGGCCTGCCGCACCGCTATATCCTCTATTCGGAGGGGAAGGAGCCGCGCGTGATCAAGACCAAGGAAACCGGCCTGGTGATCCATCCCGATGATGTGCTGATCCTCGAATCCGGCGGCGGCGGAGGCTGGGGCGACCCTGCTGAACGCGACCCCGCCGCGGTCGCGGCCGATATCGAAAATGGCTTTGTCACGGATAGGCAGGCGGCCCCTCACCCTCCCGCTGCGCGAGTCCTTCCCTCTCCCCGCGATGCGCGCGATGCGGGGAGAGGGCCGGTGTGAGGGGCGACCCTTTGTATCGGATCGGCGTCGACGTCGGCGGGACGTTTAGTGACCTTGTTGCAGTCGACGATACGGGGCAGACGACCCTGGCTAAGGTTCCGTCGACGCCGGAGGATCCCTCGATTGGCGTACTCGACGGGCTGAAGCTGCTGGCGGATACGCTTGGCGCCGAGCTTCCTGTGCTGTTGGCGGAGACTGAGCGGATCGTGCACGGGACGACGGTCGCGACCAATGCACTCCTCGAGCGCAAGGGGGCGCGGGTCGGACTCATGACGACCGAAGGCCATCGCGACGTGATAGAGATGCGGGAGGGGCTGAAGGACGACCGCTACAATCTGCGCGTGCCGCCGCCCAAGCAGCTGGTCCCGCGCAAGCAGCGGGTAGGCGTGCGCGAGCGGTTGCGCGGCGATGGAAGAGTGGAGATAGCGCTCGACCCGGTTTCGCTCGATCGTGCCCTCGACGCGTTGAAGCGGGAACGGATCGAGGCCGTCGCAGTATGCTACCTTCATGCCTACCGCGACCAGCGGCACGAGCTCGCGACGAAGGTGGCGATCGAAAGAGAACTGCCCGGCGTCTACGTCTCGCTGTCTTCGGAGGTGCTGCCCCAAATCAAGGAATACGAGAGGGTCTCGACAACTGTTCTGAATGCCTATGTCGGACCCGCCCTGTCGCGTTATCTCGCACGGCTCGAACAACGGTTGGCCGAAGCCGGCTACGGCGGGCCGACCTTGATCATCCAGTCGCATGGCGGCGTCGCGCCGATCGCCGAGTCGGGACGGCTGGCGGCCGGAGCCGTGCTGTCCGGCCCGGCCGGCGGCATCGCCGGCAGCGTTTACGCTTCTCGTTTGCTCGATCGTGATCCCGTCAAATCGGAACGTTTTTTCGTCACCCCCGCGGAAGCGGGGGTCCAGGGTCACCTTTCCTCGCCTGCTCTGGGTTCCCGCTTTTGCGGGAACGACGATCTTGTTTCGTCGGATGGAACTCCTGAAAGAAGCAACCTGATCCCGTTCGACATGGGCGGCACCAGCACCGACATCTCGCTGATCGTCAGAGGTCAGCCGAGCCGGGTTGCCGGCCGCCGGGTCGCCGGGCACACGATTGCGCTGAACAGCCTCGACATCGCCAGTATCGGGGCGGGCGGCGGCTCGATCGCCCGGGTCGATGCCGGCGGCATCCTGCATGTCGGCCCGCAAAGCGCGGGCGCCGTCCCCGGTCCCGCCTGCTATGGCGCCGGCGGCACCGCTGCGACGGTCACCGACGCCAACCTCGTGCTGGGTTATCTCGATCCGGTGAACTTTCTCGGCGGCCGGCGGCGTCTCGACCTGTCGGCTGCCGAGACCGCGGTCGACGATATCGCAGCCAGGCTCGCCATCGACCGGCTGGCCGCAGCGCGCGGGATCCACCGGGTCGTCAATACGACGATGGCGGAGGGCGTGAGGCTCGTCTCGGTGCGCCGCGGCGTCGATCCCCGGCACTTCGCGCTGCTTGCCTTCGGCGGCGCCTCGGGGCTGCACGCAACCGAGATCGCGCGCCAGCTCGACCTGTCGCGCGTCGTCGTCCCGCGCGTCGCCGCGGTGCTGTCCGCTTGGGGCATGCTGACGACCGATTTGCGGTTCGAGGTCGCACGCACGCATATCGGCGACATGCGGTCGCTTGACGGCGGCGCGGTGAAGCGGCTGTTCGAGGAAATGGAAGCCGAAGGCATCGAACGATTGCGCGCCTCCCCCGGATCGGGGTCCGGGGTAGGGTTCGACGGGCCGGTGCGCACCACGCGATCTGTCGACATGCGCTATGGCGAGCAGGTCTTCGAGATTGCGGTGCCGCTCGATGGGGTCGATTGGGATGCCCCCGACCCGTTGCCGCAGATTGTCGAGCGGTTTCATCGCCGCCACGAGGAGCTTTATACGTATTCGTTGCCCGATCAGGACAGTGTGCTGGTCAATGCCAGGGTCGCGGTCGCCGGCCTCCTGTCGGCTCTACCGCAGGAGCCGCTTCTCGCCGAGGCACCGCCGGCCGTGCCCCGCAAACAGAGGGGGACCTATCTCGAGGGCTGGGTCACCTGTCTGGTTTACGATTTCGAGGCGCTGGCGCCGAATCAAACAATTGCGGGCCCGGCAATCGTCGAGTCGCCAATGACGACAGTGCTGCTCCGGCCGGGCGATGTGGCGAGGGTCACCGCGCTCGGTTGGCTCGATATTGCTTTGTCGCCCGCCTGAGCGGCACCAAAGGAGCAGCATGCTCATACACCGGGTGTCGGCATGACGGCGCAGTCGGAACCGGCGCGTTCCGCTTTTGCGCCCGATCGCTTTCTCGGCTGGCGCATCACTCCTCTCACCCGCCGGCGGCTCGAAGCGTTCCGCCGAAACCGCCGCGGTTTCTGGTCTCTGTGGATCTTTCTCGCGCTGTTTTTGGTCACGCTGTTTGCCGAGGTCATCGCCAACGACAGACCGATCCTCGTGCGGTACGAGGGTCAATGGTATTTCCCGGTGTTGACCGATTATCCCGAGACGACGTTCGGGGGTGAGTTTCCGACCTCGGCAGATTACCGGGACCCGGCGGTGCAGAAGCTGATCTCGGAAAAGGGTTGGATGGTGTGGCCCCTGATCCCGTTCAGCTACGGCACGATCAATTACAACCTGCCCAGCCCCGCGCCGTCGCCGCCGTCGAGCGTCAATTGGCTCGGTACCGACGACCAAGGCCGTGACGTGCTGGCGCGCCTGATTTATGGCTTCCGCATCTCAGTGCTGTTCGGCCTCACCCTGACTGGCCTCTCTTCGGTGATCGGCGTCGCCGCAGGCGCGGTCCAGGGCTATTTCGGCGGGCTCGTCGATCTCGGCTTCCAGCGCTTCATCGAGATCTGGTCGGGACTGCCCGTACTTTACCTATTGATCATAATGGCGAGCTTTATCGAGCCCAATTTCTGGTGGCTCCTGGGCCTGATGCTGCTGTTCTCGTGGATGGGTCTGGTCGATGTCGTGCGAGCCGAGTTCCTCCGAGCCCGCAATTTCGATTACGTGCGAGCCGCACGGGCCCTGGGTGTCTCGGACCGCGTCATCATTTTGCGCCACGTCCTCCCCAACGCCACCGTCGCGACGATCACGTTTCTGCCCTTCATTCTCAACGGGTCGATCACTACCCTCACCTCGCTCGACTTCCTCGGCTTCGGGCTCCCGCCAGGATCGCCGTCGCTCGGCGAGTTGCTGGCCCAGGGCAAGTCCAATCTGCAGGCGCCTTGGCTCGGTTTGACGGCGTTTTTCGTCCTCGCCACAATGCTGAGCCTGCTGATCTTCGTCGGCGAGGCGGTGCGCGACGCGTTCGACCCGCGCAAGGTCGTGCTTTGAGCGACGAAGGCGGTGCCTCGCCGCCACTTCTCGAAATCCGCGATCTCAGCGTCACTTTTGCGTGCCGCGCCGGAGCGAAGGCCGTCGAGGCCGTCAAGGGCGTCTCGTTCACCCTCGACCGCGGCGAAACGTTGGCGTTAGTCGGCGAGAGCGGCTCGGGTAAGAGCGTAACCGCTCTTTCGGTGCTGCAGCTGTTGCCCTACCCGCTCGCGGCGCACGGGAGCGAAAGCAGCATCCGCTTCGCCGGCGAGGAACTCGTCGGCGCGATGCCCGAGCGCCTGCGCCGGGTGCGCGGCAATCGGATCGCGATGGTCTTTCAGGAGCCGATGACGTCGCTTAATCCGTTGCACACGCTCGAGCGGCAGGTCGCCGAGACGTTGCTGATCCACAAGCACATGACCGCAATTGCGGCACGCGCGCGAACGATTGAGTTATTGCGGCTGGTCGGTCTGCCGGACGCCGAGAGCCGCCTCGGTGCCTATCCGCATCAGCTGTCGGGCGGGCAGCGGCAGCGGGTCATGATCGCGATGGCAATTGCCAACGAGCCCGATCTGCTGATCGCCGACGAGCCGACGACCGCGCTCGACGTGACGATCCAGGCGCACATCCTGCAGCTCCTGAAGGATCTGCGCGACCGCTTCGGCATGGCGCTGCTGCTGATCACCCACGATTTGACGATCGTTCGCAAGATGGCGGACCAGGTGTGCATCATGACGGCGGGCGAGATTGTCGAGGCCGGCCCGACCGCCGGGATTTTCGCCCGCCCGCGCCATCCCTACACCCGGCGTCTGCTCGCCGCTGAGCCGAAGGGCCAGCCGGTGCCGGCCGACCCCGCAGCGCCCCAATTGATCGAAGGGGAGGACGTCAAGGTGTGGTTTCCGATCCGGCGCGGGCTGCTGCGTCGGGTTGGGGGTTATGTGAAGGCGGTCGACGGCGTCTCACTCGCGGTGCGGCGCGGGACGACCCTCGGCGTCGTCGGCGAGAGCGGCTCGGGCAAGACGACATTGGGGCTTGCCTTGCTGCGGCTGACCGAGGCGCAAGGGCAGATCCGCTTCGCGGAGCGCGACATCGCCGCGCTCCGCCAGCGCCAATTGCGGCCATTGCGTCGCGAGATCCAGGTCGTCTTTCAGGATCCGTTCTCGAGCCTGTCGCCCCGCCTTTCGGTCGCGCAGATCGTCGAGGAGGGGCTCAAGGTGCACCGCCTCGCGGCGAGCGCCGACGAGCGCCGGCGGCTCATCGAAACGGCCCTCGTCGAGGTCGGGCTCGACCCCGAGGCGGCCGAGCGCTATCCGCACGAATTCTCGGGCGGCCAGCGTCAGCGCATCGCGATCGCCCGCGCCCTCGTGCTGAAGCCGCGTTTTGTCGTGCTCGATGAGCCGACCTCGGCGCTCGACATGTCGGTGCAGGCGCAGATCGTTGATTTGCTGCGCGAGTTGCAGACGCGGCATGGCCTCGCCTACCTGTTCATCAGCCACGATCTCAGGGTCGTGCGCGCGCTCGCGCATGATATCCTTGTCATGAAGGACGGCAGGATTGTCGAGGCCGGCCCGACCGACCAGGTCATGACCGCCCCCGAGCACCCCTATACCCGCGCCCTGATGGCCGCCGCCTTCGACCTCGCCACGGTGCCGGCATAGACTTCCTGCCGCACAACCAAGTGGTGACACCCAAAAGCAATTCTCGGTTTCCCCTGGCAGGCATTGCCTGGAATCGTAAGGAATGGAGGCAATCGCTGTCGAGTCGATAGGATTGATTACACGCAGAAAGTTCCTTCGGCTTGGCGCGCAGATTTTCAGCGGTACAGTAACCGCCCCCGTCGCCGGACTCCCAAGATTGCAAAGGTGTTTGTTTCGCCTGCGCCGGATATCGAAATCAACGGAAAATGGTCCCAGGCCCCGCTGCTTTTGGACGGAATGTCAGTCCGAGCAGTAGGGCCGGGTTACCAGGGCTCGTCATCCCCGCTGGACTGACACCTGATGGGCTTCCGGTCGGCCTGGAATTGGATGGTGCGGCGGAGAATGATAGCGAACTGCTTGCCCTCGGACTTGCGGTGGAAGCGGCATTGGGGACGATACCGGCACCGAACGCCTTGTGATTGTCATAGCGATGTAGAGCGCGGGTAATTTTCAGGCCCGTTCTCCAGTCTGTCGCCACGGCTCTCGGTCGCGCAGATCGTCGAGGAGGGGTTGAAGGTGCACCGCCTCGCGGCGAGCGCCGGCGAGCAGCGGCGGCTCATCGAAACGGCCCTCGTCGAGGTCGGGCTCGACCCGGAAGCGGCCGAGCGTTACCCGCACGAATTCTCGGGCGGCCAGCGTCAGCGCATCGCGATCGCCCGCGCCCTCGTTCTGAAGCCCGGTTCGTCGTGCTCGACGAGCCGACCTCGGTGCTCGACATGTCGGTGCAGGCCCAGATCGTCGAGCTCCTGCGCGAATTGCAGGCCTGGCACGGCCTCGCTTACCTGTTCATCAGCCACGACCTGCGGGTCGTGCGCGCTCTCGCGCACGAGATCCTCGTCATGAAGGACGGCAGGATCGTCGAGGCCGGCTCGACCGATCGGGTGATGAGCGCCCCCGAGCATCCCTACACCCGCGCCCTGATGGCCGCCGCCTTCGACCTCGCCCCGTTGCCCGCATAAAACTCGCCGCGGCCCCAGTCCAGGATGGGCAAATTAATCACAGAACATGATCCCGGTGAAAAAGATCTAACGGTGCCAGATTTGGCGATATCCGGCGTTCTTCGGCTGAATTCGCGACCAGCCGAGAGCGCCTTCGACCTTGCCCCGATTTCGACGTAAAATTTCGACGTGCAGGGCAGGGAGACGAGCGCAGGATGAGACGCGTGACTCGGGTCGCCTCCAGCTTCGCGGGAACATGGAACGCTGCAGGCAGACGCGTCCGTGGCTTCGTGGCGCTTGCCGGCGAAAGAGTGCGCCGCGGTCTGAGTGCCGCTCGGCAGGGTGCGGACTATTTCGGCCACCTCGGCAGTGCCGCTGAGGACCACGCAGACGTGGCGCCGGCGAGACCCCAACGCCGACTGTCGTGGCCGTTACGCCTGTTGCTCGCGGCGTCTCTGGCCGTGCCGTTGTTGCTGCTCGCGATCGCCGCCTGGCAGAACTTTCGACTGGTCCAGGTTCAGGCCGAACAGCGCGTGATGGCCGAGACCGGGCAGCTTCACGAACATGTCCTCAGCGCCCTTGAAACCTATGCGCTGGTGCTCGCCTGGATTGACGATCGGATCCGCGGATTGGACTGGGGTCGGATCGAGCACGACGAGAACCTGCACCGCTTGCTGTCGGAGATCGAGAGTCTGCCGCAGATCAGCGCGGTCGCCGTCATCGATCCCTCCGGCCACATTCGGGCGAGTGGGCGCTCGTTCCCGGCGGCAGCCGCCGATGTTTCCACTCTCGACGCGTTTGTCGCACAAACGCAGCGCGACGCCGGCATCTTTATCGGTCGCGTACACAACGACGAGCTCACTAGCAGTGCGGATTTCGACATCAGCCGGCGGCGCTCGACGCCGGATGGCAGCTTCGATGGTGTGATTGTCGTCTCCGCTGCACCCGAGTATTTCAGCGACTTCTTCAGCACCGTATCGCAAGACCGCCGTTTCTCAGGGTCGCTGATGCGCCGCGACGGCGCGGTGCTGGTCCGCCATCCGACCTTGCCCGAACCTCTGGTCTTCAGCCACGACAGGCCCGTTATGAAGGCGATCGCCGCAAATCCGGACCGCGGACTGTTTTGGGGGACCGGGGGGGTGGATGGGGTCGGACGCCTGCTGGGCTATCAACGGGTCGGGGCATACCCGCTTTACGTCGTCTTCGGCATTCCGGCGAATAATTTGTTGGCTACGTGGCGAGCTAATCTAATCAATTACTTGCTTTTTGCGATCCCGGCTTCGCTTGGGCTCTTTTGCATGACGCTGTTCGCCGTGCGGCAGCTGCAGCAGCAGAAGGTCGCCAGCTGGCGCTGGCGAACCACCGCAGGGCGCCTGAAGCGCGAAATGAATCGGCGGACACGGGCCGAGGCGGCGCTTCATCAGGCCCAGAAAATGGAGGCGTTGGGCCAGCTGACCGGCGGGGTGGCCCACGACTTCAACAATCTGCTGACCGTGCTGCAGGGATGCATCGAGCTGCTTAGCGGCCGGCAGCGGGACGAGCGTCTCCAGGCAAGGGTGGAAATGGCGCTCGCCACTGTCCAGCGCGGCGAAAAGTTGACCAGCCAACTGCTCACCTTTGCGCGGCGGCAGCCGCTCACTGTTGCACGGCTGGACCTCAACGATGTTTTGCGCGGCATGGCGGAGCTGCTGTCTCGCACTGTTGGGAGCAAGGTCAGCGTTGAAACCGATTTCGCGCCCGATCTGTGGCCGGTCGATGCCGATGCCACACAACTCGAACTTGCCGTAATCAACCTTGCGATAAATTCACGGGATGCGATGCCCGAGGGCGGCGCGCTTCGGGTGCGGACTTTCAATACGACACAGACCGATCGGAATTCAGAGGAGCAGCCGAGTGCGGCCACGGATTTCGTCGGTCTGGAGATTTCCGACACGGGTATCGGCATGCCGGCCGAAATATTGGCGCGGGCATTCGAGCCGTTCTTCACGAGCAAAGAACCGGGCAAAGGGACCGGCCTCGGGCTCAGCATGGTGTACGGGTTTGCTCGTCAATCCGGGGGCTTCGCGTCGATCCGCAGCGAAGTCGGCCGGGGCACCGCCGTGACCCTGCTGCTGCCGCGAGCCCGCCCAGCCGGTGCCGCGGAAGGACGGGCATGATAGGCTTGCCCTCGAACGCTTCAGCATGAAACTCTGCGGCCGAGCGGGATTATCGGAGGGAAAGACATGCGCATCGTGATCATCGGCCAGCAGGCCTTCGGCAAAGCCGTGTTGGAGGGCTTCATTGCCCGAGGTGACCAGGTCGCCGGGGTGTTTGCGGCGCCGGATCGCCCGGGCGCCCGACCGGACCCGCTCGTCGCAGCGGCGCAGGAACGCGGGCTGACCGTCCACCGCCACGCCAAATACTCGAGCGATGAGGCCAAACAGGCGCTAGCCGAGCTCAATGCCGATCTCGGCGTAATGGCCTATGTGCTGCTTTTCGCACCCCCGGAATTCTGCGCCATTCCGAAACACGGAATGATCCAGTTCCACCCCTCCCTGTTACCGCTGCATCGTGGGCCCTCTTCGATCCCCTGGGCGATCATCCGCGGACGGAGCGAGACCGGATTATCGATCTTCCGCCCGACCCCGGGTCTCGACGAAGGCCCGGTCATTCTGCAAAAGCGGGTGCCGATCGGGCCCGACGATACTGCCGGCTCGCTCTACTTCGACAAGATCTTCCCGCTGGGGGTGGAGGCGTTGGTGCAGGCCGCCGATCTGGTCGTCTCGGGCCGCGCGACCGAAACAACGCAGGACGAGAGCCGAGCCACCTATGAGGGTTGGGTGCGCGAGGGCGAGTCCCATATCAACTGGGCGAGCCACGTGGACTTCGTCTATGACTTGATCCGTGGCTGCAATCCGGCGCCGGGTGCCTGGACCAGGCTGGGCGAGCGCAAGCTTTACCTGTTCGATGCGCGCAAAATCATTGGCCCGACCTTTGGCGCGGTGCGCGGACGCAAAATCGGCGAGGTCGTCTCGGTCGGCGAGGCCGGCATGCGGATCCTCGCCCAAGGAGGTTTCGTCGAGGTGTCGCGAGTGCGTCTCGACGACGGTCCGAAGATCAAAGCGACCGAGGCGGAGATCGTCGAGGGGACGGTGCTCGGTGGTTAGCCCTATGGGAATGCTTCGAAATGGCCGTGCGGTCGCCGATCCTCAACGTTATGGGAAACGCTGCTTTGAAGGCGGCGCGCGGCCTCATTCGCGACTTCGGCGAGGTCGAGCAGCTGCAGGTCTCGGTCAAGGGCGTCGGTGAATTCGTCTCGACCGCCGACCTTAGGGCCGAGCGCACGCTGAAGAGCGAACTGAGAAGAGCAAGGCCCGGGTATGCGATGCTGTTCGAGGAGAGCGGAGCGGAACCGGGCTCGGACCCGCGGCACCGCTGGATTGTCGATCCGCTGGACGGCACGACGAATTTTCTGCACGGCATCCCTCATTTTGCGATCTCGATCGCGCTGGAGCGCGACGGCGAAATCGTCGCCGGGGTAATCTACGAGCCCATTCGCGATGAGATGTATTGGGCGGAAAAGGGGGCGGGCGCGTTTGTCAACGACCGACGGCTGAGGGTTTCCGCACGCCGCCAACTCGCCGAAGCGGTCATCGGCACCGGGATGCCGTTTGGTGACCGCGCCGGTCGGCCGATCTACGTCGACACGCTCGGCGCGGTGATGGCCGCGACCAGCGGGGTCCGGCGGATGGGATCGGCAGCGCTCGACCTCGCCTATGTTGCGGCCGGCCGCTATGAAGGATTTTGGGAATTCGCGCTGGCCCCGTGGGACATTGCTGCCGGGATTCTGCTCGTTCGCGAGGCGGGCGGGTATGTCACCGATATGGCCGGCGGCCACGACATGATGTCGAGCGGCGACGTCCTTGCAGCGAATTCGCATATGCATCTGCCTCTAGCCGCGTTGATCAAGGAGGCGATGCGAGCCGGCCGAGCGGCATTTTGAATTCGTTCCCGGAGGTACTGACTCACTTTGAAGTCTGCGGGATTATGTAGCTGTCTCGTCAAACGCACACTAGTGCTTAAGATGAATTCAGATGATTCAACGCTTTTACCCTGTAGTCTCCCAGTAGGGTGGGTTGCGCCGAGCGAAACCCATGGTCAGACGGCTTGCCTGGGCGTAAGCCGTGAACTCAACAAAGTACCGGTTTGCGATGCGCGAGGATGGAGGTCCGCAAAGGTGAAGGGTCCTTCGCCGGAACGCGCGGCAACGGCTAGATAGCGCCGAAAGCGGCCATCCGCGCCATCTCCTCGGTGCAACACCGCTTCGTCGCGGAAATCGCAGGCGCCACCCTATTCCTCGGGACTATCGGCCCACAAAAAGCCAAGTTCGCCCACGCCATAACACCCCGACCGCGCGGCTTTGGCCATCAGGCCCGGAATGCATCCTTCAGATCCTTGGTCGGCAAAGCGTCGCGAACCCAGGTGAAGGCACCCTTTTTCTTCATTTCACGGGCGCCTTTCATGAAGGCGGCGAGCGCGAGCCGCGATAGCGCCCCGCCTACGCTCAACCGTCTGACGCCAACCGCTTCCATTTCGGCGGCGGTGAGCGAGGGATCGGCGGCGCTCATAACCACGTTCAAAGGCTTACCGA
>Ga0126381_100002439_pt1 | contig 20086 bp, 18 predicted proteins | sample PanSoiMetPlot_28_FD_96465 | JGI IMG/M metagenome (GOLD analysis project Ga0126381, IMG submission 96465) | Tropical forest soil microbial communities from Panama - MetaG Plot_28 | ecosystem: Environmental > Terrestrial > Soil > Tropical forest > Bulk soil | place: Panama | collected 2016-02-17
CTGGGCTGATTTTCCTCGCGATCGTGCTGTCGTTCATTCCGCATGACATGATGTACGGGCCGCAAGCGGCATTGATCGCCGAGTGCTTCACGCCGCGGCTGCGCTACAGCGGGTCCTCGCTCGGGTTCCACCTCGCCTCGATCGTCGCCGGAGGCCCGGCGCCGCTGATCGCGACGGCGCTGTTCGCGGCGACCGGGTCGGGGTATGCGGTCGCGCTTTACATCCTGTTCTGCGCAATAGTCAGCATTACCGCCACCGCGTTTCCGCCGGACTACACCAACCGCGACATCTCCCGGGAGCACGAGATCATCCGACCGACCGCGCCGACAGTCGCATAGGCCGCCCGACGGGGAGCGTTACTGACCGCCGGATGGAGGGCGTGACCGCGGCGTCTCGACCAGCACGTTGATGCCGCGGGCGGCCGCGACGAGTTCGCGCCAGGTCTCGTCGTCGATCGGCACGCCATGGGCCATGCGTTGGGCCTTTGTGCGGCGCTCGGGGTCGCCGGGGATCAGCACCGGCTCGTCGGGGTTTGATGGCGGCGAGGCGGTGATGTAGGCGGTCATCGCGGTGATCTCGTCGCGCAGCCACGCGCGGTCGATGAGCCGCGACGGGTCGATGACGATCGTCAGCATGCCATTGGTCGCCGTGCCGGCGCCCTGACGCTCGGGGCGCATCGTGCCGCTGCCGCAGAGCGCACCCGCCAGCATCTCGCACACAAAAGCCAGCGCATAGCCCTTGTGCTCGCCGAAGGTTCTGAGCGCGCCGCGCGGCTGGCGGTACATTGCGCCGGGGTCGGTCGTCTCGCGGCCTTCGCCGTCAACGAGGGTACCGGGCTTCAGCTGTTCGCCCTTGTTGCGGGCGACGCGCACCTTGCCCATCGCGATGACGCTCGTCGCCATGTCGAGGATGATCGGCCGCTCGGGCTCGGGGCCCGGCATCGCTATGCAGACGGGGTTGGTGCTGAAGCGCGCATCGGTGCCGCGCCACGGCGCGACGGCCGGGCGCGCATCGGTGACGTTGACGAAATGGAACGAGACGAAACCGGCATTGGCGCACATCTCGCCATAGGTGCCGACCCGGCCGATGTGGTGCGGGTTGCGCAACGCGACGACCGCGACCCCGGTCTCGCGCGCCTTGGCGATGCCGATGGTCACCGCTTCGCGTGCCGCAATCTGGCCCCAGGCGCGCTCGCCGTCATAGACGATCAGCGAGCCGTTCTCGCTGGCGATGCGCCCCTTATGGTTGGCGACGACCGTGCCGCCCGCCAGATGCTGCAGGTAATTCGGGATCAGGCCGACGCCGTGGCTGTCATGACCGCGCAGATTGGCCTCGATCAGGTGGTCGGCGATGAGCTGCGCTTCGTCGGAGTTGCTGCCCGCTGCTTCGAAGACGCGCAGCGCAACGCCGTGCAATTCCCGGTGGTCGATCAGGATCATGTCGATGGGTCCTTGCTCAGTTCGCGTCAGCCGCCGAAGCGGCGATGCGCAGCGGGTGGGCGGGATAGACGCCGAGGATCTTAACCTCGCGCGAGAAGAAGGCGAGTTCCTCGAGGGCTAAGGCCAAGGGGCGATCCTCGGGATGAGCCTCGACATCGGCATAGAACTGGGTCGCTGCGAAAGCGCCGCCGACCATGTAGCTCTCGAGCTTGGTCATGTTTACGCCATTGGTGGCAAACCCGCCCATCGCCTTGTACAGCGCGGCCGGCACATTGCGCACGCGGAACAGGAACGTCGTCACGCTCGGGGTGCCGCGCGGCGGAGGCTTGGGCTCTGGCGACATGATCAGAAAGCGGGTCGTATTGTGCTCTTCGTCCTCGATGTTCTCCTTCAGCGAGGCGAGGCCGTAGATCTCCCCCGCCAATTCGGAGGCGATCGCCGCGACGCTGGGGTCGCCGCGCTCGGCGATTTCGGCCGCCGCGCCGGCGGTGTCGGCCGCGACAACCGGGCGAAGCCCTAGCGAACGAATGAGATTGCGGCATTGCGACAGCGCATGTACATGGCTCCGCACGGTGCGGATCGTCGCCAATGTAGCGCCCGGAAGTGCCAGCAGGTGGTGGTTCACGCGCTCGAAATGCTCGCCGATGATGTGAAGGCCCGAAGCCGGCATCAGGTGATGGATGTCGGCGACCCGGCCCGCGACCGAGTTCTCGATCGGGATCATCGCCAGTGTGGCCCGACCCTCGCGCACTGCGGCAAAGGCGTCCTCGAACTGGCTGCACGGCAGGGTCGCCATTTCGGGAAAGACGCGCCGGCACGCCAGGTCCGAGTACGCGCCGTAGGCGCCCTGGAATGCGATCATCTCCGGCGGGTCGGATCGTCTTACCATTGCGTTTTCAGACCTCCGTTATGAGCCGGCGGGCGCGGGCGAGGTCGGCCGGCGTGTCGACCTGCACCCCGAGCCAGGCGGGGTCGATCAGGCTCACCGAGATGCGCATTCCGGCTTCGAGCGCGCGCAGCTGCTCAAGGCGCTCGCGCTGTTCGAGCACGCCGCGCGGCAGGCCGACGAACCGTTCGAGCGCTGCGCGCCGATAGGCGTAGAGCCCGATATGCTCGTAATGCGGCCCGGACCCCCAAGGGACGACGGCCTTGCTGAAATAGAGCGCGCGCGACGGCCGCGCCGGATCGGGGAAGCCGGCGACGACCTTGTTGACGCTGGTATCGGCGAGCGCCGTTTCGTCCTCGATGATTGCTGCGAGCGTCGCGATGTCGGTCTCCGGGTCGGCGAGGGCGGCGACGGCGACTCGGACCGCCATCGGATCAAGCAGCGGCAGATCGCCTTGCACGTTGACTACCGCATCGTGCCAGCCGCCGGGATCGATATGCCCAATGGCCTCGTGAATCCGGTCCGACCCGGTAGGGTGATGCGGGGCGGTCATGAGCGCCCGCCCGCCCGCCGATTCGACGGCATCGGCGATTGCACGGTCGCCGCAGGCAACGACGACCGGGCCGATCTCGGCGGCGACGGCACGGCGCCAGACATGTACGATCATCGGGGCTCCGGCGATGTCGGCGAGCGGCTTGCCGGGCAACCGCGTTGCGGCCAGTCGGGCGGGGATCAGGACTATCGGGTTTGCAGGCGCGGCTCTGGTCACGGGAGTTGCTTAACCTTGCTACGATAGCGACAACATGCCCGGTTAATCGCGATGCCGGAAGCGTGATAATTCCACCCGGCCGCGGAGGTTTGGGCATCGATGTCGTCATTCGAGTGGAATAAGATCATTGCCTCGGTGCTTACGGCGATGATTATCGCAATGGTGTCGGGAATCCTCGCGGGACAGCTCGTACGGCCAAAGGAGCTGGAAAAGCCGGTCTTTGTCGTGCAGGGCGCTGAACAGACCGCGGCGGCGCCGGCGCAGCAGCCTGCTGCCGCGGCGCTGGAGCCGATCGGACCGCTGCTCGCCAAGGCCGACCCGAAAAAGGGGGAGCAGCTCGCCAAGGTCTGCCAGACGTGTCATACCTTCAACAAGGGAGGGCCGAACAAGATCGGCCCCAACCTCTGGGGCGTTAGCGACGAGCAGATCGCCAATGTTCCAAATTACCAGTTCTCGGCTGCGCTGGAGAAGGACAAGAACGAAAAGTGGGACCCGGAAAAGCTCAACCAGTGGCTTTACAATCCGCAGTCCTTCGCTAAGGGCACCAAAATGACGTTCGCCGGTTTTCCCAAAGCGCAGGACCGGGCCGACGTCATCGCCTATCTCGATACGTTGAAGTAGGTCACCGCCGCTGAGCGAGCTCGACGCCTATGCTGCTTTCGCGGCAACGCTCGCTGACGCGGCGGGGGAGATCATTCGCCCATATTTCCGCAAGCCCCTCGCGGTCGACGACAAGCCCGATCTGAGCCCGGTGACGGCGGCCGACCGGGCCGCCGAAAAAGAGATGCGATCGCTGATCGAGGCACGATTCCCGGAGCACGGCATCGTCGGCGAGGAATTCGGCCGTGTGAGGGAGGATGCCGAGTTCGTCTGGGTCTTGGACCCGATTGACGGGACGAAGTCGTTTATTAGCGGGGTTCCGCTGTTCGGCACATTGATCGCGCTGACGCGCGGCCGACGTCCGATCCTCGGCATCATCGACCAACCGATCTCGCGCGAGCGGTGGATCGGGGTTGCCGGGTGCGCCACGACCTTCAACGGTGCAGTCGTGCATAGCCGGCCCTGTCGGGTGCTCGCCGCCGCGACGCTGTTCGCGACGACTCCCGAAATGTTCAAGGACGCAGATGCGGCCGCTTTCGCCCGGGTATCGGGGTCGGTGAAGCTGACGCGATTCGGCGCCGACTGTTACGCCTACGGTCTCGTCGCCTCCGGCTTCGTCGACCTCGTCCTTGAAGCGAGCCTCAAGCCGTACGATTTCTGCGCGATGGTTCCGGTCGTCTTGGGCGCCGGCGGCATCGTCACCGATTGGCGCGGCGCCGGCCTCGATCTCGATTCGGATGGCCGCGTCGTGGTTGCCGGCGACCGCCGCGTGCATCGGGCGGCGCTCGAACTCCTCTGCGGCTGAGCTGTTCGCGCGGAGTTAAAGTAATGCGCAGAGTTTCTGCAATCCTTGTCGCGCTCGTTGTGCTGCTCGGAGCGGTTGCTGCCGCTGTCGCGGCCACGACGCCGGGAATGTCGCTGTTCGGCGACCTCAAATACGGCCCGGACTTCGAGCATTTCGATTACGTGAATCCCGACGCGCCGAAGGGCGGCACGATGCGCCTCGCCGCGATCGGCACGTTCGATACCCTCAATCCCTTTGTCGTCAAAGGTATCCCGGCCGCGGGTATCGGTCAGATCTTCGATACCTTGGCGGTAGCCTCCGAGGACGAGCCCGGCAGCGAATACGGCTTGGTCGCCGAGAAGATCGAGCTGGCGCCCGACAAGCTTTCCGTACTCTACACAATGCGCAAGGAGGCACGCTTTCACGATGGGACACCGATGACCCCCGAGGACGTCATCTGGACCTTCGAGACGTTGCGAGCCAAGGGGGCTCCCTCCTACCGCTCTTATTACGGCGACGTCACCAAGGTCGAGAAAGAGGGGGAGCGCGGTGTCCGGTTTTCGTTCAAATCGGCGGAAAACCGCGAACTGCCGCAGATCCTCGGGCAGATGCCGATTTTGTCGAAGGCATATTGGTCGGGACGCGACTTCGAGAAGACGACGCTCGACCCGCCGCTCGGCAGCGGCCCCTACAAGATCGAAGCGGTCGACCCCGGGCGCTCGGTCACCTATCGCCGGGTTGCCGATTACTGGGCAGCCGATCTGCCGGTCATGAAGGGCCGGTTCAATGTCGACGTGATCCGTTACGACTACTACCGTGATGCGACGATTTCGCTCGAGGCGTTCAAGGCCGGCCAATACGACGTCAAACTCGAAAATTCATCCAAGGACTGGGCGACCGGCTATGACAGCCCCGCCTCGCGAGCCGGTCTCATCAAGAAGGAAGAGATCCCGAACGGATTGCCGAGCGGCATGCAGGGCTTCGCATACAATCTGCGCCGGCCATTGTTCCAGGACCCAAAGGTGCGGGAAGCCCTGGCCTATGCCTTCGATTTCGAATGGTCGAACAAGAATCTATTCTACGGCGCCTACAAGCGCACGCGCAGCTATTTCGACAATTCCGAGCTCGCTGCAACGGGGGTGCCGCAGGGCGAGGAACTCAAGATCCTCGAAAAATTCCGTGGGCAGATTCCCGAGCGTATTTTCACGACGGAGTACGACCCGCCGAAATACGACGGTTCGGGAAATATACGCGACGGCATCCGAGCGGCACTGAAGCTTCTCAAGGAGGCGGGCTGGACCTTCAAGGGCGAAAAGCTCGTCAATGACGAGACCGGCCAGCCTTTCGAGTTCGAAATCCTGCTCGACAATCCGCAGTTCGAGCGGATCGTGCTGCCCTTTGTGAAGAATCTCGAGCGGATGGGGATCATCGCGCGGGTGCGCACGGTCGACAACGCGCAATACCAGAAGCGCATGGAAACCTTCGACTACGACATGGCGGTGGTTGCGTTCGGCGAATCATTGTCGCCGGGCAACGAGCAGCGCGAGTATTGGGGCTCGCAAGCCGCCGACGAGCAAGGCAGCCGCAACCTGATCGGGATCAGGAGCAAGGTTGTCGACGCGCTGATCGAGGAGCTGGTCCACGCGCCCGACCGGGCGAGCCTGGTGGCCCACACCCATGCGCTCGACCGGGTATTGCAGTATGGCTATTACGTCATCCCGAATTACCACATTGCGGCATTCCGTGTGGCCCATTGGGACAAGTTCCGGCGCCCCGCCGTCTCGCCCAGATACGCGGTCGGGCTCGAGACCTGGTGGATCGATCCCGCCGCCGAGCACTCGGTCGAGGCCAAGAAAGGCGAAGTGACGAAGCAGTGATCTGCTGGAGCCGCGCATGATTGCGTATGCGATCCGCCGCATCGCGCTGATCATTCCAACTTTGTTCGCGATCATGGTGGTCAATTTCGTGATCATTCAGGCCGCGCCTGGCGGGCCGGTCGAGCAGATGATCTCAAGGCTCAAGGGCAGCGACGTCAGCGCGACGGAGCGGGTCAGCGGCGGCACCGGCGAGTTCAAGACGCAGGCCGGCGGCACCGACACCCGCTATCGCGGCGCGCGCGGCCTCGACCCTGCATTGATCAAGGAACTCGAAAAGCAGTACGGCTTCGACAAGCCGCCGCTCGAGCGGTTCCTGTTGATGATGCGCAACTACATCACGTTCGATTTCGGGACCAGTTTCTTCCGCGATCGCCGCGTCGTCGATCTGATCAAGGACAAATTGCCGGTATCGATCTCGATCGGGCTGTGGACGACCCTGGTCACCTATCTCGTCTCGATTCCGCTCGGCATCAAAAAAGCAGTGCGCGACGGCAGCCGGTTCGACGTGTGGACCAGCGCCGTGATCATTGTCGGCTATGCCGTGCCAAGCTTTCTCTTCGCGGTATTGCTGATCGTGCTGTTCGCCGGCGGCAGCTATCTCTCGATCTTCCCGTTGCGCGGTCTCGTCAGCGACAACTGGGCCTCATTGTCCTGGCCACTGCGCATTGCCGATTACTTCTGGCATATCGCGTTGCCCATTACCGCATTGGTTATCTCTGGCTTTGCCACCTTGACGATGCTGACCAAGAACTGCTTTCTGGAAGAGATCAACAAGCAATATGTACTCACGGCCCGCGCCAAGGGGCTGACCGAGCGGCGGGTGCTTTACGGCCACGTTTTTCGCAATGCGATGCTGCTGGTCGTCGCCGGCTTTCCGGCGGCGCTGATCGGGATCCTATTTACCGGCTCGCTCTTGATCGAGGTGATCTTCTCGCTCGACGGCTTGGGGCTCCTCGGCTTCGAAGCGGCGATCAACCGCGACTACCCGATCATGTTCGCGACGCTCTATGTTTTCACGTTGATCGGCCTGTTGCTGAAACTGATCAGCGACCTCACCTACATGCTGATCGACCCTCGCATCGATTTCGCGGCCCGCAGGGTCTGACCTTGCCTCGGGCGAGCTGTTCGCCTTAAAGACATGGGGATCGATTATCGGGATCGGATCATTGTAAATCCTGAAATTCGGTTCGGGAAACCGAGTATCAGAGGGACGCGCATTACCGTCGGCGACGTGCTCTCTTACCTCGCCGCCGGGATGACTGAACAACAGATCCTGGCCGATTTTCCGCAATTAACTCGCAGTGACATACGCGCTTGCCTCGCGTTTGCGGCCGAGCGCGAGCGTCGAGTGATGAGCATCCCAGCTGCCGGATCCGGCTAGGAAACTGCTCGACAGCAGACATCGCTCGATTGCTGACGGAGCGCCGGGGCGAGATCGATCCCTTTGTAGCAGATACGGAGGCGGCTTTTCTCGCGCTCGCGTAAGCACTTTCTTTCGTCATCCGACAGGACGCTAGGCGGTTGAGAACACGGGCAGTACATTTGTCGCGGGAAGTGGCGCGCCCCGGGAGGATAGGGAGATGGCTGAGCGGATCGAGCGGCGGCTGACGACTGTCCTCGCCGCTGATGTTGCGGGTTATTCGCGCTTGATGGGGGCTGACGAGGAAGGCACGCACGAACGCCTTAAAGCGCATTTTCGTCAGCTGATTGAGCCGAAGATCAAGGAGCACCGCGGCCGCATCGTTAAGAACACCGGCGACGGCGTATTGGCCGAATTTCCGAGCGTAGTCGACGCAGTTCGCTGCGCCGCCCAGATCCAACGCGGGATGATCGACCGCGAAGCTGAAGTGATCGAGGATCGTCGCATCAAGTTTCGTATTGGCATTAACCTCGGCGACGTGATCGTCGAAGAGGAGGACATCTACGGGGATGGCGTCAATATCGCGGCGCGGCTGGAAACCCTGGCCGAGGCCGGCGGGGTGCTCGTCTCCAATACGGTCTATGATCAGGTTCGCGACCGTTTGCCCTTTGTTTTTGAGGATCTGGGCGAGCAGCGGGTAAAGAACATCGTCCGGCCGGTGCGTGTTTTCCGCGTGGTGCCGAGAAGCGGCAGCCCGTCCCTCGAGGTGCTGAGCGAGGCGCCTGGATTGCCCAACAAGCCCTCGGTCGCCGTGCTGCCCTTCACGAATATGAGCACCGATCCCGAGCAGGAGTTCTTTGCCGACGGTATCGCTGAAGACATTATTACCGCCATGTCGCGGTATCCTTCTCTGTTCGTGATCGCGCGCAATTCTTCATTCACTTATAAGGGCCGCGCGGTCGACGTGAAGCAGGTTGGGCGCGAGCTCGGGGTTCGCTATGTCCTGGAGGGAAGCTTGCGCAAATCCGGCAATCGCATCCGGGTCACCGCGCAGCTGATCGAGGCTGAGAGCGGCAATCACGTTTGGGCCGAGCGGTATGACCGCGATGTCTCCGACATTTTCGCGGTTCAAGACGAGATTACCGAAGCAGTGACCATCGCCATCGCCCCAGCCATTGCCGACGCCGAGCGGCAACGCGCTATGCGCAGACCGCCCGGGAGCCTCGACGCCTGGGGCGCCTATCAACGTGGGCTATGGCATTTGAGCAGGTTCACCGCAGAGGATACGGAGCTCGCCCAGAAATTCTTTCAACAATCGATCGCTCTCGATCCGAGTTTCGCCGGAGGCTATGGCGGTCTCGCTGCGGCGCAACTCCAGGCAGCCAACACATTTATGACCCGCGACTTGCCCGACATGATCGAGGCGGCGGAAGGGTATGCCCGGCGGGCCGTTGCATTGGATGCGGCTGATGCGGAGGCCCATACATGCCTCGGACGTGTGCTGCTGCATCGCGGGAATTATGAAGGCGCTCGGGTTGAAATCGAACGCGCTCTGGCGATAAGTCCAAACCTTGCGAGCGCCCACGGAATGCTGGGTTCAACGTTGATTTTCTCGGGTCACCCAAAAGAGGGGCTCGCAGCTCTTGAGAGGGGTATCCGGCTCGACCCGCGTGACCCGCGGTCCGGCGTCTCCGTCAATCAAGTGGTATTGAGCCTTTATTTCGCTCGCGATTACGAGGCTGCAATCAAAGCGGCGAAATGGGTAATCCACTCTTGCCCGGACCATCCGCTGGTCTACCGCTGGCTTGCCGCGGCGCTGGGCCAGGTCGGCCGAATTGAGGAAGCCAGGGAGGCGCTGACGAAGGCTGTCGCAATCTCACCCGCCTCGTTCGACCTCTACGTTCGCCGCCGCGTCCCCTGGCACCGCGCTGAGGACCACGCCCACACGCTCGAGGGGTTGCGCAAAGCTGGCTGGCAGGACTGACTTGCTGCGATGCTCATTTAACTGGCAATAATGATCGCGCGAGGCGTCTCTTGCCAGGGGCACTCGACCCGATCGAACCCGGCCTCGTGCAGCGCCGCCATATGCTGGTCCACGCCCTCGACGAACCGGTCGCAATTCAGGAAGGAGCCGCCGGACCTGAGGAGATCGTGAATTGCCCGGTAGGACGCGAAGATCAGTTTGGGCACCCGGAGGTTGTGGATTGCGATCGCCGAGACCGCGAGATCGAACGGACCACCGACCTGTCGTGGCCATGACGGGTCGGTGAGATCGCAGAGCACGTAGCGGAGCCGGCCCGAGTGACCGGCGAGGCGTTGGCGGGCGCGATCGAGCATCGGCTGGGAATAGTCCTGCAAGGTGATTCGGGCTGCCGGGAAGGCCTCTAATGCCTCTTCGCTGACGACGCCGTAGCCGCCGCCGACATCCAGTATCTCCAGTTCGGCGTCGCGCCCAAACGGCGCATAAGACAGCATCTGTTGCAAGAGTGGCCGCCGCTCCGCGTCGCGGGCTGCGTCCCGAGAGATCCATTCGGCGATGTAATCCGTCGAATGCCAGTCGTGCTGCACCAGAGTAAAGGGTTTTGCTTCAGCAGCCATCCTCGTTAACCTCGCTGAACGAATCGGCCTGACCGCCCCGCCCCGGCCATTTGCTCCGACAAAGGCATCGGTCCGGCCGAAAGCCGGGCATAGCAGCCGGTAATTCGGTTTACCACAGTTTTGCTGGACAGGGCTCCGGCGAGTGCACTAATTTCTGGCGGATGTTCGCTCTATGTTCCGATCGTGACACTCCGCGGACGGCCCCTGGCCTAAGCTCGCGACCCGGTCGCGAGCTAGCCCCCCGCGCTCCGTATTGGCTATGCCCATAGAGCTGCTCCCCGCCGCCAGTCTCGCCGTCGCGATCTTGGGAACGGCGCTCGCGGCGGTGATCCTCGCTCGCCTTCGCCTCAATCCGCTGTCGCAACAGAGGGCCCTTGAAGCCTCGCTCGCGAGACTGGAGCAGGGGCTGCGTGACGAGCTGTCGCGCGGACGGCAGGAGAACACGGCGGGCGCCAAATTGTTGCGCGAGGAGGCCGCCGCAGGCGCGAGAGCGCTGCGCGAGGAAGTACAGCTAACTCTGAAGCAAATGGGAGAGCAGCTCCGCGCTGCGGTGGCCGAGCTCCGTTTGGCGGTCGAAGGACGACTCGATGTATTGCGCACGGAAAATGCCGCAAAACTGGAGCAGATGCGCCAGACCGTCGACGAAAAGCTCCAGGGAACGCTCGAACAGCGACTCGGCGCGTCGTTCAAGATGGTCAACGACTCGCTGACCCGGGTGCACGAGAGCGTCGGTGAAATGCAGGCGCTGGCGACCGGGGTCGGGGATCTGAAGCGCGTCCTCAGCAACGTCAAGGCTCGCGGGACCTGGGGTGAAGTCGCCTTGGGCAACATCCTCGAGGAGATCCTGTCGGCCGACCAATACGCACGCAATGTCGAGGTGCGGCCGCGCAGCAATCAACGAGTCGAGTTCGCGATCAAATTACCGGGCGACGGCGAGACGCCATTATGGCTGCCGGTCGACGCTAAATACCCGACCGAGGACTACGACCGGCTGGTGGAGGCGACCGAACGGGGCGATCCGGAGGCGGCCGAAGCGGCATTGCGCGGCATCGAGATGCGGGTGCGCAGCGCCGCCAAGGACATCTGCGCGAAATATCTGGCGCCGCCACACAGCACCGATTTCGCCGTGATGTTTCTGCCGACCGAGGGATTGTTCGCCGAGGTCATCAGGCGACCCGGCCTGGTCGATTGGCTGCAGCGCGAATGCCACACGGTGGTGGCCGGCCCGACGACGTTGGTCTCGCTGTTGACCTCACTGCGGATGGGCTTCCGCACCTTGGCGATCCAGCAGCGCTCGAGCGAGGTGTGGCAGGTTCTCTCCGCGGTGAAGACCGAATTCGAGAAATTCGGCGGCGTTCTCGACAAGGTTCATAAAAAGCTCGACGAGGCGCAGAAGGTTGTCGAGGAGGCCGGGGTGCGCCGCCGCGCGATGGACCGCAAACTGCGCGGCGTCGAGGTATTGCCAGAGGCCGAAGCGTCCGTGGTGCTGGAACTTCCGGCCGCACCGGCGGCTTTTTTCGAGGACGCCCGCGAAGCCGCGGAGTAGCCTGCCCCTCTCGTCGTCCCCGCGAAAGCGGGGGCCCAGAGCGGCGGGCTCAGGTGACGGCCTGGACCCCCGCTTGCGTGGGGATGACGAGAATAAGGAGTTGGCTCACATCGGCATCGCGATCCGCCTTCCGACCCAATCGGGGTGCGGAAGATGGCGGTGCGCCGCCGCAGCGGGCAGCCACACGCTCCCGCACCTCGTCCGGGAACGGCACGACGCGGCGGGCCCTGAGGTCGACATGCAGGTACATCAATTCCTGAGTCGCGGCACGCTGCCCGCCCGCGAGCATGAACATTTCATGCGCCAAGTGCAGACGCTTGCCGTCGATGCCCAGTAACTGCGTACTGACGCGCAGGCGATCGCCGAGCAGCAATTCGCGTTCGTACAAATTGTGCGTCTCGACAACAAATGTCCCGTGTCCGGTGGCGTCCTTGTATTGCCGGCCGATCCCGATCGCGTCGAACAGCGCGTCCGTCGCGTAATCGAACAGCACCGTGTAATAGGCGAGGTTCATATGGTCGTTGGCGTCGATCCATTCGCGCAGAACCTCGCCCTCGTAGCGTTCGAAGGGCGCCGGAATGCTCATTGGGCGGGGCGCTGCGCGGCGAGTATGGCGACCGGATAGGCGGTGTGGATTTCCTCGGCCTCGACGCGGAGCCGGATGCCGAGCCGATCGTCCGTCACCGACGCTTTGAACATCTCGATGATCCTGACATCGTCGCCGGGGTTGGGGAACGAACGCGCGAGGAGGCTTCGAACAGTGCTGCGGAGCTCGTAGAAACTCGTCTGCGGCGCAGGAAGGCCCACTGTCGGAAAGAGATTTTTGAGCTCGGCCAGGGTCAGGCAGCGCACATGAGAGGGGTCGCGCAACCGCTCCAGCCGGTTGAACGCCGCAGCCTTTGCCGGATCCTCGGAAGAATAATCGTCGACGACGACGACACGCCCGCCGGGGGCACAGACGCGGACCATTTCCCGCAATACCGCGGCGGGATCGAGAAAATGGTGGAACGAGTAGCGGGTGGTGACAATCGTGAACTCGCCGTTGTTGTAGGGCAGAGAATAGACGTCGCCCTGTCGCAGCGAGACGTTTGAGAGGCCCTTTTCCCCCGCCAGAGCACGCGCCCGCTCCAGCATTGCGGGCGTCACATCGACACCCGTCGCCGCGCGGACCCGAGGGGCGAAGGCGCATACGACCAGTCCCGGCCCACAGGCGACGTCGAGAACGGTGTCTTCCGGACCGGGTCTGGCAGCCTCCACAATCATCTGAAGCGCGCCCTCATCGGTGATCGACGGCGCGCTGCTGAAGACCGTCGCCTGGCGCGTGAACTGGTCCAGGATCAGCTCTTGGTGGTTCGCATCAACCATTCTTCCTCCGATTTCTCTCAGGGCCAGCCGTTCCTCTCGTCATTCCCGCGGACGCGGGGGTGACATTACGCGTTGTAGAGGGCGGATCCATTATTCGTCAGGGTTTCAGAGCGGGCCGTTGGGCAGTACCAGCACTTTGCCGCTGCGGCCACCCTGCTGCGCGCGGATCAGCGCCGCGCGGATCTCTTCGATCGGGTAGAGCGCGTCGATCGGCGCCTTGAGCATACCGTCACGGAGCTTCGCCGCGAGGTCGGCATAAAGCTCGCGCACCTGCGCGTGTGTCCGTCTGTCGAGGCCGTAACTGAGCCCGAAGCCGGTGAGAGTGACGCCTCTGCTCAAGGCGGCGCGGCTCACTGCCGGGTCCTCACCGGACATCGACCCGTAGCTGACGACGACACCGCCATCGGTGACGCAGTCGGCGATGCGCCGGCAGGCCTCCCCGGAAACTGCGTCGATGCCGAGCTTTATCGGCGCTCCGCCGGCGGCGGCCCTGGCCCGCTCGACCAGATCGGGGCCGTCTTTGAGCACGACGTCTGCGCCGAGGTCGCGCAGCTCCCCTGCAACATCGTCGCGGCGAACGACGTTGACCGTGCGCACCCCGCGCGCTTTGGCCAACACGATCACATGCCGCCCGACCGCCGAATTTGCGACGTTCTGGACCACCCAATCCCCCGGGGCGAGCCGGACGTGATCCTCCAGCAGCAACAGCGCGGTCGGCGGATTGATGCGCAGCATCGCCGCCTGCGCCAGGTCCAGACCGGGCGGGATCGGAATGGCGTCCTCCGCCTTGACACGGCGCTGCTGCGCCCAATTCTCGCGCTGCATATTGATGACGAGGTCGCCCTGCTTGATTTCGGTCACCCGCGGGCCCACGGCTGCTACGCGACCCAAACCCTCGGCGCCGGGGGTCGCCGGGAGGGGCGGACGCAGGCGGTAACTGCCGCGGCAGAACGAGATATCCGCCGGGTTGATCGGAAAGGCCAACACGTCGAACACGACCTCGCCCGGACCGGGCTCCCCCACATCCGGCGCATCGATGCATGCGCGACCTCTTCCGGCGCACCATAGGCGATGATGTCGATCCGCTTCATGTCACCATCCTCCATCCACTCCGATTGCCTGGCCGGTCACAAACGCGGCCTCGTCGGACGCGAGAAACCCAATCATCGCCGCGACCTCGTCGGGGCTCCCGAAGCGGCCGACCGGGATCGCCTTGGCGCGCTCGGCGAAGCCGACTTCCAAATCGTCGCCGTATTCCCGCCGGTTCGTGCTGATCGCCCGCGAGGTGCGGATCGGCCCGGGGCAGACGGCGTTGACGGTGATCCCGTAGGGGGCCAGATCGAAGGCGAGCGACTTCGTGAAACCGACGATCGCTGCTTTCGAGGCGGCATAGGTGGCGCGGTGCTTGCCGGGGCGGAACGCCGCCTTTGACGAGACGCTGACGATGCGGCCCCAGCCGGCCTTGCGCATCGCGGGCACGGCGGCGCGCGACATCAAAAACGTGCCGCGGGCATTTACGCCCATGGTGCGGTCCCACGCCTCGACCGGCACATCCTCGATCTCGTTCCGGTCGGCGCCTTGCGGCGCGCCGGCATTGTTGACCAGAATATCGAGCCGGCCGTAGCGCCCCAGCACCTCTTCGACCATCCTCCCAGCATCCGCCTCGACGCTGACATCGCCGAGTGTCGAGGACGCCGTTCTGCCGCTGCGCACGAGGTCCTCGACCAGACTGTCGACACCGCCCCACGAGCGATCCATGTCGCCTTCGACATTGTGCTCGTTGGCGACGCCCGTCGGCACCACGTCGGAAACGACGACGGTCACGCCGGCCGCGGCGAGGGCGCGGGCGGTAGAATTGCCGATGCCGATCGGCTTTCCACAGCCGGTGATCAGCGCAACGCGGGCGGAACTCGGCATATCGACCCTCCCCGGAAATTCGATAATCCTGGAGCTTACCGTCCCAATCCCACAGAATCGACATAGTTCGCAGCCACCTGTCGACCTTTGGGCCGGGTTGCTGCCCGGGCAAGATCCGAGGGTCCGATGCCGAAATATACTGCCGTCTTATACCTCCTTCTGGCCGTCCTCGGGGTGCCCGAAGCGCAGGCGGATGAGACCGCGGGCCGGGAGCTGCCGGCGCGCCTAGCGACCCACCACACGATGATGTTGGGCGACCGGCGGTTCGATTACGAGGCTATCGCCGAGACTTTGCCGGTGACCGACAGCAAAGGCGCGACGACGGCGTCGATCTTCACCGTCGCCTATGTCGCCGATGGGGCGAATGGCAGCGGGCGGCCGGTCAGCTTCGTCTTTAACGGCGGACCCGGCGCGGCGTCGGTCTTTCTTCATCTCGGGGCCCTCGGACCGCAAATCTTGGAAACCCCACCAAACGGTGCGGTGCCGACACCGCCGCTGCATGTTGGCGACAACCCGGCAACCTGGCTCGGCTTTACCGATCTCGTCTTTGTCGACCCGGTCGGCACCGGGTTCAGCCGCGGCAAGGGCAAGGAGGAAAACCCGGACAAGCCTTTCTGGGATGTGCGCGCCGATATTGCCTCGCTCGGCTCGGTGATCCGCCTCTGGCTGACCCGAAATCAGCGCTGGACCGCGCCGGTGTGGCTGGTCGGCGAGAGCTATGGCGGCTTCCGGGCAGCGGCGATGGCGCAGAGCCTGCCGCACGATGTCGACGTGATCGTGAAGGGGCTTGTCCTGGTGTCGCCGGCGCTCGACCTCGCGGCATTGCATCAGAGTGAACGCGATCTTCTCGCCGCGGCATTCGTCCTCCCCTCCTACGCCGCAACCGCCGCCGCTTACGGCGCAGCTTCTGCCGGGCCTGGCATAGAGGAGGCAGAGCGCTTCGCTCTCTCCGACTATCTGGTCGGTCTGGCGGCGCTAAAGGGCCAGCCAGCCCCCGGGGACCCCTTTTTCGCGAGGGTAGCGCAAATTGCCGGGGTTCCGGTGGACATCGTGCGCCGCTATCGCAGTCGCATCCCGCGCCACATCTTCGCCCGCGAGATCCGGCGGCAGCAGGGCGAGGTGGTCAGCCTTTACGACAGCACCATTGCCCGGCCAGCCGGCCCGGAAGGCGGCGAGGGGGCCGGCGACCCGGTGCTGCAACCGGCTGTGGCTGCCTATGGCACCGCCTATAACGCCTATCTGGCGGAGGCGCTCGGAGTTCACACAGACCAGCCCTATCGCGTGCTGCCTCGGGACGTCTCGCAGCAGTGGAATTGGCAAGGCGAACGACAGCACGGCACCGAAGGCCTGGCGATGTCGTCGCTTGAGGCGGCGCTGCTCGAGCACCCGGCGACCAAGGTGCTGATCGTCAATGGGCGCTATGACCTGGTGACGCCGTATCTCGGCTCGCGCTGGCTTATCGACCAGTTGGAGATCCCAGCGGCAACGCGATCGGCAATTCGGCTCCGGGTCTATGACGGGGGCCACATGGTCTATATGAGGCCGGAATCCCGGTCGTCGCTAGCCCATGACGCCGCCGAACTGTACAGCCTCGGCGAACCGGCCACGCTGTCCCAATAGAGAGCGGCCGGTCTCGAGCATGCTCTACCGACAACCTCTGACCCTTTGCTGCGTTGTGTTTCGATTACGATATGGATTTGGAGCTGGGCCAATGCCAAGCATTGAGCGGATTTTTCGGTTCTCCGTCGGGCTTGCTGCGGCGCTGATCCTGATTGGGGGACCACGCGGCGCTGCCGCCGATCCGGCGCGGCGGCTGGAGGCGGTCGTCGCTGTGTATGCCGAGATCCCGGCCGAGGCGCGGACTGCGAGCGTGCTCGGCACCAAGCGCAACGGCTCGGGGGTGGTGATCGACGATGCGGGCCTCATCGTGACGATCGGCTACCTGATCACTGAGGCGATGGCGGCCGAGGTGACCACAGCTGCGGGCAAGAGCAGCCGTGCAGAGATCATCGGTTTCGACACGGCGTCGGGGCTGGGTTTGCTGCGCGCCGCCGAGCCACTGGATGTGAAGCCGCTGCTGATGGGAACGGCAAGGGGCCTCACCGAGAAGACGCCGGTGATCGTGGCCGGACATGGCGGGGCCGATGCGGCGCAACCGGCCGTCGTCGTGGCCCGCCGAACCTTTGCCGGTTATTGGGAATACCTGCTGGAGGACGCGATCTTCACAGCACCGCCCTGTCCCGTATGGAGCGGCGCCGCATTGATCGCGCCCGACGGCAAGCTTGTCGGGATCGGGTCTCTGATTGTCGCCGATGCCGACGCCGGATTCCCGGGCAACATGTTTGTGCCGATCGATCGGCTTCGGCCGGTAATGGGCGATCTGATCGCGCTCGGGCGCCCGTCTTCCGCGCGGCCTTGGCTCGGAGCGAACCTCCAAGACCTCGACGGTGAGCTCGTGGTACGCCGCGTCGCGCCGGAAGGCCCAGCCGACGCGGCGGGGATTCGGCACGGCGACCATGTGATCGGCATCGATGGTTCTCCGGTGAACGATCTGGCGGATTTTTATCGGGCATTGTGGGGCCGCGGCGAGGCCGGCGTTACAGTAACGCTGACCATGAAACGGCACGGCGAACAGCGCGAGATCAGCGTCAAAACAATCGATCGCTACCGCTATTTAAGGCTCGGCACGACCTACTGAGGCCGGGTCGGCCTTCTACGTAGTTATCTGCGCCGCCGCTCGGCGTCGATTTTGATTCCCGCCCTCAGCTTCGCCACTCGAGGGTGCGCGGCTGCACCGGGTTATCGAAAGGGCGGCCTTCGGCCTGGGCGCGCAGGTATTCGCGCTTCAGCCGGTAGTACCATTTTGCCTGGGTGTCCGCGTCGTCGATCAGCGTCAGCGGCGGGTCGAAGCGCAACCCTTGCTGCTGGCGCTCCATGATGTCGCGGTCCTGGCGCAAAAAGGCCCGCACGTAATGCCGCAGCGCCGGCTTCAACATGCCGAGCCACGGAAGGGTCCAGTAGACACAGTGGTTGATCTCGGTCACCTGGTCGTCGATCGGAGTTATCGCGGTCAGGTTGGCTACCCGGTGCCGGCCGCTGCGGATCTGCTCGACCCGCACGCTCGGCAGCCGGAAAATGATCTCGGTCTCGGGAGCGCCGCCCAGGAGCCGATAAGCCCGCGAATTGTGCGACGGGGTGTGGCGGGTCATCGTGAAGCCGAACGGGGAGGGCGAGAAAGCCTTGGCCTTCTGCTGAATCGACCGGCGCGAGCGCCACCACCAGGCGCGGTGTACGAAAGGCCCGTGTGCGGGATCCATGAGGCCGACGACCGCGTGGTCGATCGCCGCGGCAAAACACACTCGCTCGACCAAGTCGGGCGCACACCCCTCGAACCCGTCGAGCACCGGGATCTCAGGCGCATCGGCCAGGTTATTACCAAAGAACACCCAGATATTACCCTGGACCTCGCGCACCGGGTAAAGCCGGGTATGGATATGGCCGGGCGCGAAGCTCTGGCCCGGCACCAGTGACGGGATCAGGGTGCATTGCCCGCCCGTATCGAACCGCCAGCCATGATAGCAGCATTCGATTTCCCGCCCGTCGAAACGCCCGGCGCTGAGCGGCATCCCGCGATGCGGGCACAGGTCGCGCAAAGCGAAAGGCATGCCTGCGCTGTCGCGGCCGATCAGGATCGGCTCGCCTAGCATGACTTTTGCCACGACGGCCCGTACCCGCAGGCTGCGGGCCGGCAGCGCGTAATACCATGCCTCGCGCAATGGCGCGGCGGCATCGCTGGCTGCGGGTCTCATCCGGCGGCTCTTGGCTGATCGTTCACCCGGCAGGAATATGCCGTCACTATACTCGGTTTTGCCGACTGTGCCGGCGGATGGTGGGATGCGCTATCCTCCGGCCGCGGGGCGGGCTATTTTCACGGCCGCTCGCTGGCCATGATGCTGCTCTATTTTCCGCTGCCGTGATCCGAGTCATACGACATCCCGGTCCCCAGTCGAACCATCCGACCGGTTCGGTGCTTGCGATGGGCAATTTCGATGGCCTGCACCGCGGCCATGCAGTGCTGATCGGGCGGGCCCGCGACCTCGCGCGGGAAACGGGCCGCCCGGCAGGAGTGCTGACCTTCGAGCCGCATCCGCGCAGTGTGTTCGTTCCCACGACGGAGCCGTTCCGCCTGACGCCGTTCCGTGTCAAGGAGCGCGAACTCGCCCGGCTCGGCATCGATCTTCTGTTTGTCCAGCATTTCGACCTCGCGTTCTCGAAGAAGAGTGCCGAGGAGTTCGTGGGTGAGGTCATCGTCGGGGCGATCGGCGCATCGCACGTCGTGGTCGGCTGGGATTGCACTTTCGGCAACCGCCGTCGCGGAACGCCCGACCTGTTACAGGCCGCGGGTCTGCAGCACGGCTTCCAGGTGACCGTGATCGAACCGGTCCGCGGCGAAGATGCAACGGTCTACTCTTCGACCCATATCCGCGAACTGCTGAAGGCCGGCAAGCCACGTGAGGCGGCCGCACTCCTCGGCCGCTTCTGGGAGATCGATGGGCGAGTCGCCACCGGCGACAAGCGTGGCCGGACGATCGGGTTCCCGACTGCCAATCTCGGTCTCGACGATTATCTGCATCCGGCTTTCGGGGTCTATGCGGTACGTGTCTCCGGCGACGGCGCCGACGACCCGCTCGCCGGCCGCACAATCGGGGGGGTCGCCAATGTCGGTCTGCGCCCGACGGTCGGCGGCCTAGTGCCGCGGCTCGAGGCCCACCTGTTCGACATCGATGTCGATCTCTATGGCCGCCACTTGCGTGTCGCGCTCGTCGATTTCATCCGGCCGGAACAGAAATTCGCAAGTCTCGATGCCCTGAAGGCGCAGATTGCCGAGGATGCCGCCCGCGCGCGTACGATCCTCACCGCCGCTCCTGTTTTCTGAGACCCTAAA
>Ga0126381_100002440_pt1 | contig 20085 bp, 19 predicted proteins | sample PanSoiMetPlot_28_FD_96465 | JGI IMG/M metagenome (GOLD analysis project Ga0126381, IMG submission 96465) | Tropical forest soil microbial communities from Panama - MetaG Plot_28 | ecosystem: Environmental > Terrestrial > Soil > Tropical forest > Bulk soil | place: Panama | collected 2016-02-17
AACGAATCGCTGTGTTTCGGCCCTGCTCGTTGCGCGGAGCCGCAGCGGCCGAATGCGTGGCTCACTTGAAGGGATAGGTGCACATCAGGGGCATCGTGAGTAAAATCCATTAAAAATTAAAAGCAATCTCATCAGAGTCCCAGCCCGCCCGTCATGGGACAATAACCTCGAACCATGCACGTCGGAATCGTAGGCACGGGAGCGGTAGCGCAGAAACATGCGCAAGCATACGCCAATATCGGCTTTGAGCTAGTGGTATGCACCAACAGCGATCCGGAAACTGGCCGGGCATTCGCGGCTCGCTACGGATGCCAGTTCGTCCCTAGCTATGAAGAAGTCTGCCGGCATCCCCAAGTCGACTACGTCGACGTTTGCACCTTCCCGAATTTCCGCCTCGAACCTGTCGAGGCCTGCGCCGCGGCCAAGAAACATATTCAAGTGCAAAAGCCCATCGCCACCAACCTCGCCACTGCTCGCAAGATGATCGATTGCGCCCGCAGCGCTGGAATCCAGCTTGGCGTTGTCAGCCAGCACCGGTTCGATGATTCCATCCAGTTTCTCCATGGCGCGCTCGCCGCAGGCCGCCTCGGAACTTTGATCCAGGCCGACGCCTACGTCAAGTGGTATCGTTCAGCCGCCTATTACTCGCGACCGATCAAAGGAAGCTGGGCCGTCGAAGGGGGCGGCGCTCTCATCAACCAAGCCATCCATCAAGTCGATTTGCTTCTCTGGCTCACCGGTGGAATCTCGGAAGTAGCTGGCCACTGGCGGCTCGGCGCGGTCCACAAGATCGAATCCGAAGACGTGGTGGCAGCGCTCCTCAAGTACTCCAGCGGCGCGCTCGGCGTGATCCAAGCGAGCACGGCATTCTGGCCCGGCTACAACGAGCGTCTAGAATTTCATGGCACTAAGGGAACAGCTGTCATCTCCGGCGACAAACTAACCACGTGGCACGTAGAGAACGATCAGGGCCCCGAACCTCCTCTGGGCGGCGATCCGGCCTCTGGCGCGTCCGATCCCATGGCCACAGCGCTCGCGCCCTTCGAGCGCCAGTTTCGCGATTTCGCCGCCGCCATTTCGAGCGGCCAGAAGCCATGCTCGTCGGGCGAGGACGGCTTTCGAGCGTTGCAGGCCGTGCTGGCAGTCTACGATTCGTGCCGCAGCGGCCAGGCGGTGCGCGTCTAGTGACCCGCGCGAAAACGGTTCGCGTTCCCGCATCCAGCGCGAATCTAGGCCCAGGTTTCGACGCGCTCGGCATGGCGCTTGGAATTTATCTCACCTGCCGTTTTGAGCCTTCTGACCAGCTCTCCATCCGTGTGTGTGGTCGCGACGCGAACCAAATTTCTACTGGGCTCGACAACTTGATTTGGCGGACTGCGCAAGCCGTGGGACGGGATGTCGCAGGCTCCCTTCCGCCTATCGCTCTCGAAATTGACAACGACATTCCAATCGGTAAAGGACTCGGCTCGAGCGCCGCCGCGCTGATCGCGGGAGTAGTCATCGCCGATCATCTGCTCGGCCTGCATTGGAAGGCGCACCGAATTCTCGACGAAGCCGCGCGCATCGAAGGCCATCCCGACAATGTCGCGGCTTGTGTGCTCGGCTCTATCGTCGCCAGCGCCATCGATGGCGGCGGCGTCGCACGCGCGGTTCGTTTGGAATTGCCCGAACGCTACGGCATCGCAATTGTCGTGCCTGACTTCAACCTTCCCACCGCTGATTCCCGCAAGGTTCTGCCGCAAACCTATTCGCGCCAGGACGCCATCTTCAACATCCAACGCAGCGCCCTACTGACGGCCGCGCTCGCCACCGGCACTACCAGCGCTTTCCCGATCGCGTTCGAAGACCGTTTTCATCAGCCCTACCGCTACACCCTTGTGCCCGGCCTCGAAGAAATGGTGAACCTGCGCGCCCCTGGTTTGCTCGGCTGCGCGCTGAGCGGCGCAGGCCCGTCCGTTGTCGTCTTCTACGAAAAGGGCTCCGAGCAGGTCTGCGATCTGGTCCGCCAGATTTTCACCCTCCGCGGCCATCAATCCGAGACATTATGGGTTCAAATCGCCGATCGTGGTTACGAACTGAGCTAAAATCTCTATCGCTATGACCCTTCGTGTCCTCGCCGCCGCAGCAGCGGTGTTTCTTTCCGTTCCCGCGATTTCGAGCTCGCAGCCGAACATCGACAACTTCTTTCGCGACTTCACCGCCGAATGGATGCGCTCGAATCCTAACGCTGCCACCTCCTCGCGCTACTTCACCGGCGAAGAGCAGACCAAGCTCGAACGCGAATTGACACCCGAAACATTGGCCTACCGCCGCTCGCGCATCGAGTTGGCTCGCAAAGGACTCGCGGAACTCAACAAATTCGACCGCACACACCTCACCGAGACCCAGCGTCTCTCGGCCGACCTGCTCCAGTGGGACCTCGAAAACATTATTCACGAAGAGCCGTTGCTCGACTACAGCTTTCCGCTGCAGCAAATGAGCGGCGCCAACATCAATCTCGTCGAGACCTTGACCGTACGCCATCCGCTGGCCACCGAGAAAGACGCCGACAACTACCTCGCCGCCCTCGGCCAAGTCGGCACGCGCATGGACGAAGCCATCGTCGAATCGAAACGCCTCGCTGCGAAGAATTTCATCCCGCCGAAGTTCATTCTTGAGGCCACGATAAAGCAGATGAGCAGCTTCGTCGACCAGCCGGCCGCGCAAAATCCGTTCGCGGCAATCTTCACCCAAAAAGTGAACGCAATCAAAGACCTGAGCCCGGCACGGCGCACCGAGCTATCGAGTCAAGCCGCGAAAATCGTCGACACCGGAGTTTATCCAGCTTGGAAGCGCGGGGTCTCGGAGCTTCAATCCCAGCTTCCCCGCTCCACCAACGACGCCGGCCTGTGGCGCCTCAAGGGTGGCGCCGAAGCCTACGCATATTTTCTCCACCGCTTTACCACCACGAACTACACCGCCGATCAGATCCACGAAATCGGATTGCGCGAAGTTGCGCGAATCGAAAAACAAATGGACGAGATCCTGCGCCGCCTGGGCCGCACCGAAGGCACGGTCAAAGAACGAGTCGAAAAGCTGCAAAAGGACCTCGCTTACCCGATCACCGAAGAAGGCCGCGTCCTCATCATGGCCGACGTCGAGAAGATCCTCCGCGACGCGCAAAGGCGATCCGATTCGCTATTCGACAAAGTCCCCAAGTCGTCGGTCGTCGCGCAACCGTTCCCCCGCTTCCGTGAAGCCAACGCCGCCGCCAATTACAATGCTCCCGCACCCGACGGCTCGCGCCCCGGCACGTTCCAGATCCCGCTGCGGCCGGAGCGCATGACCAAGTTCGGCCTCCGCTCCCTCGTGTATCACGAAACCGTTCCCGGACATCATTTTCAGATCGCGCTCCAAGTCGAGAACAAGGATCTACCGCGCTTCCGGCAGATCGGTGCTTTCGGCGGAATCTCAGCGCTCACCGAAGGCTGGGGTCTTTACGCTGAACGGCTGGCGGCCGAATCCGGCTGGTACGAGGGCGATCTCGAAGGCCTTCTTGGCCAACTGAACTCTTCGCTCTTCCGCGCGCGCCGTCTGGTGGTCGACACTGGACTCCACTCGAAGCACTGGACGCGCCAGCAAGGCATCGACTACGGCATCGAAGCCAGCGAAGTGGAACGCTACGCCGTGTTCCCCGGTCAGGCCTGCTCGTACATGATCGGCCAACTCAAAATTGTCGAAGTACGCGAGAAGGCAAAAAAGGCATTGGGCGACAAGTTCTCGCTGCGTGCATTCCACGATGTCGTGCTGAACACCGGCACCGTCCCGCTCGAGCTGCTCGAGCGCCAGGTGGACGCTTACATCCGCGCTAACGGCGGCAAGCTGTAAACGTTGGGACGCCGTCTCGGCCAGCACTTTCTCGCGCGGCAGTCCGTCCTCGAACGCATCGCCGAAGCCGCTTGTCCTGACTCTGCCGGCACGGTCGTCGAAATCGGTCCTGGCCGCGGTGCACTGACTTCGCATCTGTTAACACGCGCCGCACGAGTCATCGCGGTCGAAATCGACCCGGTACTGGTCCACTACCTCCGCGCTGAGTTCCGCAACGAGTCGGGCCTTACCCTGATCGAGTCCGATGTTCTCAAGACCGACCTGAATCAGTGGGGCCGCGTCGCGATCTGCGGCAACCTTCCCTACTACATTACTTCGCCGATTCTCGAAAAGACCCTCGCACTCGGCGATAACCTGATCCAAGCCGTCTTCTTGGTGCAAAAGGAAGTCGCTGAGCGGCTGACCGCGCAACCCGGCACGCGTGACTACGGATTTCTCAGCGTGCAAACCCAGCTCCTAAGCGATGTCGAACTCCTTTTCGATGTCCCCGCCGACGCGTTCCGCCCACGTCCCAAAGTGGACTCCGCCGTTGTCCGTCTGATCCCCAAACGCGACTCCCCTGCCCCCGATCCCGCTCGCTTTCTCCAGTTCGCCAGCCGATGTTTTCGTTTTAAGCGCAAGACCATTCGCAACAATCTCGCCGCCTATTACGGCCGCGATCAGCTCGACTCGATTCCTGCCACCAAGAAACGCGCCGAACAGCTATCGCTCGCCGAGTTAATCGAACTCCAGGGTCAACTCGAAAGCACCTCGCGATAATACTGCTCATATTGCGGAATAATGGTCGAACTGGCGAAGCGCTCCACCGCCGTCCGGCGCGCGGCCGAGGCCATCTTCTCGTATAGTTCATCGTCGGTCAGTAACTCGACCACCCGTGCAGCTTGAGCCGCAATGTCGCCCACCGGTTCGAGAAAACCATCCGCACCGTGCGTGATCAACTCCGGAACGCCGCCCACGCGCGTCGCAACCGGCGGGACTCCGCACGCCATCGCCTCCAGTGCCGCCAACCCGAACGACTCCATCTCGCTCGGCATCAGCAGCACATGCATATCCGGAAAAATCCGCTCCACGTGATCCTGCTTGCCCATGAACGTCACATGTTTTTCGATGCCGAGATCGCGCGCCACGCGATGCGCCTCCGGCCGGTCCGGACCGTCGCCCACCATATAGAGATGCGCTGCAGTCGTCTTCCGCACCTCAGCCAGGATGCGCACGCAATCCACGACACGTTTCACCGGCCGGAAATTCGAAATGTGCATCAGCCGCTTTTCGTCAGAAGCCCGTTTCTCCGCCGGCCGGTATAACTCGGTATTTACGAAGTTGTGAATCACTCGAATCTCGTTCGACACACCAAACACCTCGTACGTGTGCCGCCGCAGATCGTCGCTGATGCCCGTGATCCCATCCGACTTCTCGATGGAAAACTTCGTGATCGGGAAGTAAGACGCATCGGTGCCGACCAGCGTGATGTCAGTGCCATGCAGTGTCGTGATGAACGGCAGCCTCTTTCTCGCGGCCACCATCTGCTGCGCCAGCATCGCCGCGATGGAGTGCGGGATCGCGTAATGAACATGTAATAAATCCAGGTCGTAGTTCTCGGCGACCTCCGCCATCCGCGACGCCAGCGCCAGGCAATACGGCGGATATTGAAAGAGCGGATACGTCGAGACCTCCACTTCGTGGTACGCAACGCGCGGAGTCCCCGGATCCAGCCGGATGGGATTCGCGTAAGTGATGAAATGGATCTCGTGGCCGCGATTGGCGAGCTCGAGGCCTAGTTCCGTCGCGACGATCCCGCTGCCGCCGTACGTCGGATAACAAGTGATTCCGATGCGCATCGGTGGTTAGATTCCGCGCTGAGCCAATTCGATCCTAGTTTGTCGAGACCGGCGTGAGCATCGCGTACCCAATCTGTCCGTGAATGCCATGATCCGGCGCGGCCACGTCGCCGCCGCCGAACCACACCCGCACGCTCCCGTTCTCAATCAATACCGTCGGATCGCACACTACTTTCGAATTCCACGCCTGGTCGCCCGCAAAAACCTGCGGCAGCTTCTCCCAATCCACGCCGTTGCGCGACCGCGCCATACCGATCCGCCGCATTTCGTTCCGGTCGCGACCGGTGTACAGCATCCAGTAGTATCCGCGCGACGCCCACACAGCCGGCTCCCCCAGCCCGTTCGCGTCGAACGCATCGCCCTCGCCCAATTCGAGAATCGGGTTGCGGCGCAGCTTGTACCAGACGACGCCATCGGCCGAACGCGCAACTCCCAATCGCTGCCTTCGCGCGCGATCCTGCCCCAGGTAAAACATAAAGTAATTCCCATTTGCGCGGATCACATAAGGATCTGCCACCGCGCGCTCATCGAACGAACCGACCGGTCCCAAAGGAAGCACCGGCTGCCCGTTTCTGCGCCACTGATGCCCGTTTGACGACCGCGCCAGGCCGATCCGCGGCGGCTCGCCTGCCACATAGTAGTACAGGATTCCGCTCTCATCGGCGATCGCTGACCCGTTGGCCGCGATGTAGCTGCCTTCCCACGTCTGCGGGTCAGGCGAAATCAGCTTCCCTTCCTTGCGCCAAGTGATGCCGTCGGCGGACACAGCGAGACCGGTGTGCCAGGTTTTTCCGTCGAAGCCCGAGTACAGGTTGTAATAAGCCTCACCTTGCCGAATCACCGACGGATTCAATACGTCGACGGAATCCCATTCGCCCGCTGCGCCGCGCGTGAGCACCGGATCGGCGCGCGCCTCCCATCGCCAGACAGTCCCGGGGCCGCCCGGCTGTTGGGGAAGAATGAAGTCTTGATAGCGTCCGCAGCTCGCGAGGAGCGCGGCGAAAACAACAAGAAAGCCCGCCCGCCTCACGTGGCGAGCCGGATCTTCAGGCCCGCGCCTTGGCCCGGCTTCGAATCGAGCGTCATTTGGCCGCCCAGCGTCCGCACACGCCGCTTAATGCTCATTGGACCCAGACGCAGCAACTCCAGTTCGTCGAGCGTATATTTCCCGCTGAACGGGAAGCCGCCGCCATTGTCTTCGATTCCAATCTCGAGCGCGTTGTCCGATTTCGCGATGCTCACTGCGACACGCGTGGCCGCCGAATGCTTCTGGACGTTATAGAGCGCCTCGCGCACGATCTGCAACAACTCGAGCGAGACTTCCGGCTCAGCCGGCTCCAGAAATTCGGCGCTGACGAACGTGGTTGGGATGCCACTGTCCTTCTGGAACTGCTCGACAACGCGGCGCAGCGTGGCTGTGAGGCTGCCCTCCACATCCACCGGCCGCATGCTTCGAACGAATGTGCGCAGCTCGTTCACCTGCGTCTTGCACAGTTCCTGCAACTGTTCGAGTTCTTCGGTCCCCGACGCCTTATCGCGCAGCAGAAGTTTGCGAATAATCTCGAGCCGCATCTGAAAGCTGATGAAGCTTTGCAGCGGCCCGTCGTGAAAATCGGCTGCGATGCGCTGGCGCTCGGCCTCGCGTGCTCGTTCGGCGTCGTAGCGGTAGAGCACGGTCTGGCGCGATGCGTTGGACAAACGCTCTTCCAGGTACTCGCGCTGGATGGCGAGCACCGACCCCAGAATCCCGGCTGCGATCAGCGCCGGGCGCATCATCTCGGCGCCGTGCAGCGACGGCAGTCCGTAAAACACCACAATGGCCGCCAGTGCAACCACCACGGCTTTCCACCATTTGTGCAGGGTCACTGCGGCCAATAAAACATAGGCGTAGAAGACAGAACTGATCCAGTAGCCGTACGCCGCGTTGCTAGTTGCCGCGAGCAGGAAGAAACAGAAATCCACGGCGAGCGCTGCCGTCGGATAGCCCCAGTCCTCCAAGCTCCTCCAGAACAGGCCCACGCACGCGTAGACCGTGTAAACCGCGAACAGGATCACCGAATTCGTCCAAATGAAGCTGGAGGAAATGAGCTGTGTCGCCAGACAGCTCATGCCGAGCAGAATTCGGATCAGGCTGAGCAACCGGCGCCAGGATGTTGGGAGCATCGCTACGGTTCTAAATACACCCGAACGTGATTGCTCTGCAACCCCTCGGCTTCGAGCACTAACTCGGATGAGCCAGCATTGACGATGCGGGGGAGCTGGATTTCCACCAGGTAGAAGCCGACATATCCAGGTGCGAGCGTTGCGCGCGTCACTTCCATCGGGGCGCCATCGAGCTGTGCGCGCACCGTCGCAATCACGCGCGGAGGATCGGTCAGCGGCGCGGCCAGGCCCGTCGGCCAATCCGGCGAGACGCGGCCGAGGCCGGTCGCGAGCACTTGGATCACGCCGTTGGCGTGCGCTGGTTTTGCGGAATCGAGCAGTACGCCATTAGAAGCGTCTAAAATCATCGGCGCGCCTTCGGGATCTACGAAAATTGCCGGCGAGACCGTCTGCAGCGGCAGCCCCAGCGTGACCTTCCCTGCGGGCGCATTCAGGTTCAGCAGAACGGAATTGCCACTAGCTTCAAAGGGTACCTGGATCTGCGACGAAGCGTCCGAGGCATCCAGCACGGGCACTGTTGTAGCATCGGCGCTCGTTGCCGACTGCACGCGCGTTCCAAGCACGCTCATCACGGCGCCGGGCGCGGCGGGACGCGCGGTCAAGTCAGCCGCGCTCACCACTCGAGCATCGCGCAGACGATGCGGCGCGATCGTGACATAAACGCCGTAGCCGGCCAATGAGGCATAAAGTTGATTGGCGCCCGAGTCCAGGCGGACATCGCTCGCGGAGGCGGCAGGAAGATTCTGAGACAACGACGTCCAGTGAGTCGCGCTCCCGGCTTGCGTCAGATCGGTCAGCGTGTAATAAACTCCGGCGTCGGTTGCAACATAAATCGCTCCGGATGTTCGATCGGCTGCAACGCCATGCGCAGCAGAGCCATCGGGCAGATTGTCCGTAATGTCATCCCAGAAGATCCCACCGTTCATGGTGCGAACCACATACACCGGCCGGTTGGAGTCTCCCGTACTCGAGCGCGCACCCAAGGCCGCAATCGCAACCCGCGAATCGTTGCGGTCCACCCAGATGGATTCGATGGGCCCTGCGTCGCTCGCAGCCAGGAACGGCGTGCTCCAGGTCGCGCCTCCATCCGAGGACACCCGAAGCCGGCCCTCTGCGTCGCCCGCATATATGTAATCCTTCGCGGTCTGGATGGCCGTCACGGTTCGACTAAGCACGCCCGATAAGGCAGCCTTAAGATTCCGATCACGCTGCGCGTCCGGCGAATCGACTGGCTTCCACGCCGACTTCTCGCCCGGCGCCCACTCGATTTGCGCCGCGCCGTCGGCGACCGACAGACGCACACCGGTTGTGCCTGAGGGAACACCGATCAAACGGCCGGCTGGCAAGTTTGGCAGAAACTCATTGAGTCCGCTCCAAGTCACGCCGCCATCCACAGACCGCCAAACACCGTCCACGGAAGCAACGGCCACTTCATCGGGATCGCGAGGCGACAACGCGACGTCCGTGAGCGTACCGCCCAGGATCGAGCGGCCCTTGAAGGCTGTCAGGTTGGTCCAGGACAGCCCTCCATCGTCGGTCCGATATGCATTCAGCCCCGCGCCGTAAATCCTTCCCGAAGAATTGGTTAGCGAGGCAAGCTTCAACCCCGGTTCGGGTACGGTGGAGACTGCTGGAGTGACCGGTGCAGGCGGCGCCACGCGCGTATCGGTCACCGGCGCCCAGCGCTCGAAGTCGCTGGTCTGGAAGATCTTACCGTCGGAGGTACGAATTAACAAAGCGGAGCCATCCGTGGAGTACCAGATCCGGCTCACCGGCCCAGTCGCGACTGACGGTAACCCTAATTCTATCGCGGAGTTGCCGATATGATGCCAATCGATACCTGAGTTTTGCGCGTTCGGGCTTTGGGCCATCGCCGCTGGTCGCACGACCACTACTAAAAACAGCAAAAACCAACCCAACGCCTTGGAAGCTTGGCCAGAGAGATCGAACTGTGGCGTGCTTTCTAGCGGTAGGGCGAGATTACCCGGCGCTGTGACCTTCCGACACATGAGACGAGTCTATTGTATCCTTCCTCGGCGTTCTAGCATTGGAAAACGTCTGAATCTAAGACAGTTTTTCACAAAGAATGTGAGCGGGCATCTTTTTGCTACGCACTTTTGATGGTATTCTGTGTTGGTACCAAGTAGAGCAAGCAGCTCGGAAGCTGTAACGGTCATAGGACTATAGAGTGGCATCGGCCATACCGATCTACTCCTTTATGCATATGAGGGCAATCTCGGGTCTCATCTGCGGTTTATTCCTAGGCGTTACGGGCATGGTGTGTTCAGGCCAGCCTCTGTCGCTCTCGAATGATGCTGCGGGTTACGTCGTTTCGCTCACGGGCCAGGTCTCGGTGCTGCGCGATGGTGAGCCGTGGGGTTTGAATCTGGGCGACAAAGTCCACATCCAGCAAGTCATCGTTACGGGTCCTGACGGCTTCGCGAAATTCCAGGTTTCCGATGGCAGCTTTTTTGAGGTCTACCCGAACTCCAACGTCGTTTTTCGCAAGAATCCCGGCAATCTGCGCGATCTTCTGGATCTCCTTGTCGGACGCGTGAAGATTCATATTCAAAAGTGGGGCGGCCAGCCGAATCCGAATCGCATTCTCACACCGACAGCAGTGATCTCGGTCCGCGGCACAACCTTCGATGTCGCCGTCGACGACGACGACCAGACCACTCTAGTTACGGTGGAAGAGGGCGCGGTGGATGTATACAATCCCGCCTCGCCGACGGCCCCAAAGCGGGTCAATGCCGGCGAGTCCGTCGAGATCTATAGGAACGTTCCGGTGGCGCATAACATCGACAAGGGCGATCTTACGCGACGCCTCCTCCGGATGATGACAGACGCCGCGCGGGTAGCAATGACGCAAGCCAGCCACACGGCGACCTCGGTTTCCACGGCTCCTGGCGTGGGCGGTCAGACTCCACCTCCGCCCCCGCCCAGCACGCTGCCTCCTCCGCCGCCGAGCCACTAAGCTCGATTCCGGACTCACTCGCGACCGCGCATCGGCTCAGCCACCGATGTGTGCCACACTGTTTAGGGATGGTCACCATGAAGTTCGCTCCCTGGATCGCACTAAGGAACTCGCGCCAAACGGAGCGTGGCGCGACTTGTTCTTGGCCTCGTCTTGGGGTGCGCGCCACGCCCTTTGCGCTATTGATCGCCGCATCGGCTGCGATGGCACAAACCGCGCCTCCCTCCGCGGGAGTTTCCTCTGAGTGGGATGTTCGCACGCTGCTCGATGGGCTGAACCGCCAGGCCGAACACCTGAAGCCGATCATGGACCAGGTCAAGCCGGACGCCTGGGTCTCACAGGGAGCGCCTTCCGCCTACGTCGCACAGTGGAGGACAGCGGAGAGTGAGCTGCGCTACCTGCTCACATCGAGCCAGGCTCTCGCGCGCGAGCCGGAAAAGCTTACCTTTGCGCTCGACACCTATCTGCGCATGCAGGCTATGGAATCGACGCTCGGGTCTTTGATCGAAGGCATCCGCAAGTATCAGAATCCGGCGCTGGCGGACTTGGCCCAATCGCTGATGGTCGAGAACAGCACCAATCGCGACCGGCTCAGACAGTACCTGCGCGATCTGGCGGCCCAGAAAGAACAGGAGTTCCAAGTGGCCGACCGCGAAGCGCAGCGCTGCCGAGGCATGATCCTGAATCAGCCAACGCCGAAAGGAAAATCCAGCACTAAATGAGGGAAAGAGCATGATCACGCCTGCAATCCTTTTCACGTGCAGCATCTGCGGCGAAGGCTCCAAGGAGATCTGCGTTCTGTGCACCAAGGATGTCTGCGCGAATCATCGTTGCGAGCGTTGCAAGCGCTGTAGCGATTGCTGCGAGTGCGACGTGCCCTTGTCGGCTGCAGAAGCGGCGGAAACAGCAGAAGCGACGGCCGCCACCGAGGCGCCTGCATCCGCGGACACTCCCGGGCCGCCGGCCCCAGTGGAAGCCACCTCGCTCCCGTCCACGCCAGCCGAACCCGGTGAACCCGTCGACGCTCAGACCGCCGCGACCGGCGAGATCCCACCGTACCTACCCGAATCGTTCGAAAGCCCGCGCGAGCCCGGCGAGTGATGGCATGAATCGCGGCCTGCTGATTCTCTCGATCGCTGCCCTATCGCTTATGCCGGCACATGCTGCTTCCCGAATTCTGGTTCACGGCCATCGCGGCGCACGCGCTATTTATCCGGAGAACACGATCCCTGCGTTTCGATATGCGATCGACTCGGGCGTCGATTTTCTCGAGATGGATGTCGCCGTTACCAAAGACAACGTGCTCGTGATTTCGCACGACCCGCATATCAACGGCGAGATCTGCTCGGGCCCGCATCCGGGAATCGCGATCCGCGAGCTTACGCTCGCAGAACTGCGCGAATACGACTGCGGCGCCCTGAAGAATTCGCACTTCCCCAAGCAGCATCCCGTGCCCGGCACGCGCATCCCAACGCTCGACGAAGTCCTCAACCTGGCGGACGGCAACAGCGTACAGTTCAATATCGAGACGAAAAGTTTTCCGGATCACCCCGAGCTGACGCCCGCACCCGATGTGTTTTCGAAGATGTTGCTGGACGTGATTCGCAAGCACAAGCTGGAATCGCGCTGCATCGTGCAATCTTTCGACTTCCGTACCCTGCACGCGATGAAACGATTGGCGCCGGAGATTCGTTTGTCGGCACTGTGGGAAGGAGCGGCGCGTCCGTTTGTCGAGATCGCGCGCGACGCGCACGCCCCCATCGTGTCGCCGGACTTTCACCTCGTCACGCCCGAGCAGGTGCAGCTTTCGCACGCCGCAAATATTCAAGTGGTTCCATGGACTGCAGATACACCGCGCGACTGGCAGCGTTTGGTCGATGCGGGCGTGGACGCGATCATAACTGACGACCCGGCAGAGTTGATCGCGTATCTGAAGCAGCGCGGGCTGCGCTAAGCGCCCGCTTGCTTTTCGGCCATGGGGCCAATCACCGGCGCCAGGAATCGCTGCCCCTGGTAGGCTTTCACCGCCAGTACGATCAGGCCCACGAACAGCGCCAGTTCCACCAGTCGTGACAGCAAGGCCCACAGTTGCCAGATTCCGTAGGGCATCGCCGCGAACAGGACTGAACCGATAATACTTAGGCAGATGCCGACTACGATCCAGCCGGCCAGATAGAACAACGACTGAAAGGCATGAAAACGGATGGCCCGGTTTTTGTTGTAAGGGTCGACCAGCAGAAAAATGAGACCGATCAGCGGAATATAACAAAGGGCGGCCGCCACGTTTTCGTCCATACCCAGCCCGGCGGAGGTTCCCGGGGGTATCGGGCCCGCACCCGGAGTCGGGCCCGCGCCTACCGGCGCGCCGCACTTCTGGCAAAAGCGGCCATCCGCCTGCGAGCCGCAATTAGCACAAAACGCCATGTTCGTCTCTCCCCGATGACACTGTATCCGAAGTCACGTAGTTACGCAACTTTGCTTTGCAATCAGTCACGCTGGCCCTTAATTGGTTAACGCGCAAAAACCACGGACTAGAGGATCATTGGAGATACCGGCGGGTCTCGGCATTCGAACCTTGCCGGGCTGGATTCATCAGAAGGGTTAGGAGCGATTATTATGAGAATCCCAAAACAAGTAACAGCGTGTGCGGGCGTTCTGGCGTTGGGCGCGGGGGGATTCGCGTTCCAGGCCTTGCACGCTCAAAGACGGGCATTGATGCAGGACCGTTTCGTGAACGATGTCGCGACCGTCCTAGCCATGACGTCCACGCAAAGGGATGAAGCCCAGACAGCGTTTACAGACGCGCGCAAGATGGCCGAACCGATTCGTGAGGATCTTGTGAAGACTCGGGTCGCCCTTCAAGATGCGGTCAAGTCTGACGACACGACTCAAATCCAACGGCTCTCCGCGGCGGAAGGCAAGGACGTCGGCGAGTTGGTCCGCATTCGCAGCATGGCAATGGCAAAGGTTTACAAAGACCTGACCCCCGATCAAAAGACGCGGGCGACGGCTTTGCATGACCTCTTTATGGAAAGAATGGAAGGCTCGGAGTCTCACGGGACTCGATCGGCAACTTAGCGCGAAGGCAAGGTTGCGGGCTGGCGACCCGCAACCTTCCGGCGTTACCTAAGACTTTATTCCGCGAATCACCGAAATCCAGGTGGCCAGCCAGATAACCACTCCTGCCGCAGAGTAGCAGAGCCCCGCTGTTTGAACGTATTTCCTGAATGCGCGAACGGTACTGGTCATTCGGCGCGCTTCGAGCAGCGCGAAGATGAGACAGATCACGGCTGCGGCCGAGAGCGCAACGGCAAAGAGCGGACCGGATGGACTCAATCGCCAGGCATCGAAAAAATTCCCGTTTAGTGTGAGAACGAATCCACGGGTGAACCCGCAGGTCGGGCATGGGATGCCGAAGTGCTGCCTGGCAGCGCAGACGATATTGATCGGATGGCCGAGGATATAAACGAGGTTCTGGTCGGCGGTAAACGCCAGCCGCGCTATTGCGAGCTCAGCGAGCAGAACCAACCCGAGAATTGACGGAATAAATCCGGGCCGCGATGCCGTTGTTCGTAGTGTGGTCATAACTTCAGAACGTAACTGCCCACAGCTTTGTCGTGCAGCGTTTGGCGCCGCTCGTCCCACAGCGGCCAACACAAATCGAGTAGTGGCCCGACGACGGGAACAAAGCTCAGCGCAACCTGGGCCAGCAGTCGAATGAACGCCGTGCCCATCGTGAGCAGCTTGCCGTTTGAACCGACCACTCGAAGCCGCATCACGCCTTGTCCGATGGACGCGCCGCGCGTGGAGACCAGATAGACGCGATTGAAAATTCCGACCAGCAAGCTGGCGACGGGGAAAAGAAAGATCATCATGCAGCACATAGCGCTGGCCGCGCCGTGACCGCCAAGGCCGGACATCATGGTCAGAAGCGCGCCCGCGAAGAGATAGAGAATTCCCATCCCGGCGCCGACCAGAACGGAATCGATGATGTAGCCAATGGCGCGGTCGCCCCAGGTGGCATATGTCGCGCCGGGAGGCCAGCCCGCGACCGCCGGTGTCGACGGAAGAACGGTTTGAGCTGGGAAAGCGGGGCTCGTCCCCTGCGGAACGACGGGAACAGTTGAGCCGCCGAATCGCTGACCGCAGCTTGTGCAGAACTGCGAGTTTTCCTGGTTGGCAGCGCCGCAATTGGTGCAATAGGTCATCCTCGGACCTCCAGCCGTAGCGTGGTTATCGTGCTTGAATGCTTAACGCGAATTCATCAACTCTACTCGAAGTTCGCAAGTTTTGGCAACCTGTTACACGCTTTTACGCGACTTTACCGCCCGGTGACGAACCGCACCGGCGCGAGTACGTCTCTTACAGTAGGAGAACCAAACCAAATGCAGATTGTAAGTAAGAAATTCGCCGCCCTCGCGGCGGCGGCCACGATGAGCATCGCGACACTGGCCTTCGGGGCCGAGACGCAAGGCCGGAATTTTCACCGGCACAGCGCTCTCATGCAAGTTCTGACCGACTCTCAGAAGACTCAAGCCAAGAGCGTGTTCGAGCAGGCGCGAGAAACCGCGAAGCCTGTGAGAGAGCAACTGATGGCAACGCGCAAATCGCTCCACGCGGCTGTCGAGTCTGGCGATACAAGCCAGATCCAAAAGCTTTCAGCGACCGAGGGTCAGGAGATCGGCCAGTTGATGGCGATCCGCAGCTCGGCGTATTCAAAGGTCTATCAGACGCTGAGTGCGGACCAGAAGGCCAAGCTGGCTGAGATCCAGAAGCAGCGCGCGCAGGTGCGGCATAGTCACCGCCACAACGCGGCCGGTCAGAAAGCGAGCTAATCGCTTAGTGAGCGGGCTGCGGGATCAACCGGAGCCCGCTTGACGCGGTAGAATCGTTTCTCCGCGCTTGATACTCCTTATTGTCATTGCATCCCTGCTTTTTCTGCTGTTGTGCGGAGCCACTTACCAGGCGATCGGCGAAGCGCGCGACCGCCGGAGATTTCCGCCACCGGGGCGGCTCGTGAACGCGAGTGGAAAGCGCTGGCATATTATCGAGAGCGGACGTGGCGGGCCTGCCGTTGTCTTTGAATCCGGACTTGCGGCCTCGTGTCTGAATTGGACTCGCGTGCGGGAAGAAGTTGCGTTATTTGCTCGCGCCTGCGCGTACGATCGTGCGTCTCTCGGCTGGAGCGACACAGCGAAACCGCCGCGCGCGGCATCCACGCTGGTCGCTGAACTGCACGCCGTGCTCGCCGCGGCACGGATTGCTCCGCCTTATGTTTTGGTTGGCCATTCGTTCGGCGGACTTCTCGTCGGCATGTTCGCGGCGAATCATCCCGAGGAAGTCGTGGGATTGGTGCTGATCGATCCTCTCCTGGCATCGGAATGGCTCAAGCCTTCGGAAGCGCAAATGCGAATGCGCCGGCGCGGCGTTCGGTTAGCGCGGCGCGGGGCATTGCTCGCACGCTTCGGCGTTGTGCGATTCGCGCTGAAGCTCTTTACCGGCGGCGCGCGACGGGTTCCACAAGCAATCGCGCGTGTCACGAGCAGCGGCTCCGGCGAGTCGCAGATTTCGCGCCTGGTCGGCGAGGTCGGGAAAATGCCCCGCGAAGTCTGGCCGATGGTAACGACGCACTGGTGCCTTCCGAAGAGCTTCGAAGGCCTAGCCGCGGCCCTCGAAGCTCTGCCTCACAGCTCGGCGGAAGCCGCGAGTCTCGTGCTGCCTGCTTCGATACCGCTGACGATTCTCTCCGCAGCGAATTCAACGCCGGCGCAACGTGCCGAACGCGAGGCGCTCGCAAAGCGATCGGTGCGCGGCCATCACTTGGTGGCTGCAAAATCCGGACACTGGATCCATCTCGACGAGCCCGCCCTGGTCGTCGACGCGATCCGGGATCTGATCAGGTGACCGCGTTACTTCGAAATCGCGACCGTTACGCCTGGCTGGCTGTACACGGTTCCAACCTGAATCGTGATCGGAACAACAGCGCCAGTTGTCGCATCGGCCGGAATCACCGCGTCCACCTGAAGAACACCCGCCGGTTCGCCGGGTGCTGCCCCAGCATAAATGACTTTCGCAGTCTCGCCGTTGATTTGAACGCTCACGGGCAAAATCGGCATCGGGAGCGTGGTGCCGGTCACCGATCCATCGATGCCCGCCGGCTGAGTTTGTCCTTCGCCAGTGGCGAAAATCTGGATTACCGATCCAGGCGCTGCCGGGTTGCTCGCGCCGTTGACGGTCGAATCCTGATTCAGAATCGCGCCTTGCGAGGTGCTGCTCAGCGTGAAGATGCCTGGGGCCGAAGTGGCGACCGGGACCGTGATCGCGCTCGATTTCACAGTCAAATATTCAACTGTAACCGAGGTGCTGGTCTTGCCCGCGATTTCATAAGGAACGATCGCCGAAATTTGGCCCGGCGATGAATAGATCATCGGCGCAGGCGTTCCGTCAAAGAGGACTTGGGTTCCCGAGAGCGTGGTGGCAACTTTGCCGGATTGATCGAGCTGCAGTGTGGCCGCGTTCACAGGCCCGAGCGCAGTGCCGAAAATGGAGATGATTTCGCCCGGCGAAACGGGGCCCGATAAGAAGCTGGCGCCGTTCAGCACCGAGACTGGAGCGGGCACGTTTTGGGTGACGTTGGCGGTAATGGTGACGACCAGGGGCGAGCCGGACGCAGGAGTGATCGCGACTGTGCCGGTGTAAGTGCCGACTGCGAGGCCGCCCGTATTGACGCTCGCGACCAATGTGGCCGGCGTCATCCCTTGCGCAGGGAGAACGGTCAACCAGTGCGCGCCGTCGTTGGTAGCCGCTGCCGCGGTGAAGCTTACCGGAGTCGCGCCGCTGGCTAGCATAACTTGCACCTGCGTGACAGGAGTCGAGCTCTGATTGGCGGATGCGGTTTGGGCCACGGTAACGGCGGCGGGTGACTGGAGAACGAGCATCGGGCCGGCGGTCACGGTCAACGTTACTGGAATCACGACGGGGCTGTTCGAAGCCGGCGAGGTGATGGTGATGGATCCGTTGTAAGTCCCGGGCATGAGGTTCGCGACATTCGTTACGCTGACGCTGAAGCTGGCGGGCGTGGTGCCAGTGGTGGGACTCTGCGCGACGAGCCAGCCGGCGCCTGACGTGATCGCTAATTTAACCGAGTAGCTGAGCGTACCCGAGTTCGCGCCGATATTGACGCTCTGGGCAGCGGGCGCGGCGCCTCCGATTTGCGCCGTGAACGCAAGCCCTGTCGCGCTCACCGTCATCTGTTGGACAGGAGCACCGGGCGTCGAGATGGTCACGGTAAACGAAGCTGAGGCGACCTTGCCGCAAGCGTCAGCGGCCTGGAGTGTGAATGAATACGCCCCGGTGGTGGTGGGAGTTCCGCTGATGGACGCCGACCCATCAGGGTTATAAGTAATTTTCAAGCCCGGCGGCAGCGATCCCGAGACGACCGAGAAGACGACATTCTGCTGGAAGGGCGTGGTGCAGAAATTCGCGGCCGTCAACGGCTGCGAGTATGCCTGGCCGACGGCTCCGTTCGCGAAGGAAACATTGGTGATGGTGAAGCCGCCCGTGGATGCGCCATTAATCGTGATGCTGAGATTCTGTTGCGCGGTCTTGTTGGTGGCGTCAGTGACCGTTACCGAGAAGCCGTAAACTCCGGAGCTTTGTGGAATGCCACTAATCACGCCAGTAGATGGAGTTAGTGAAAGGCCGCTCGGCAGCGATCCGTTGACCGACCAAGTGTAGGGCTGCTGCCCGCCGGATGCCATAAGCGTGGTGTTGTAAGCCGCGCCCACCATGCCCGCCGGAAGGTTGGTTGTGGTGACGCTTGGGCCGCTCGGCGTCGTATTCGGGGCCGATTGGTTCACTGTAAAGGTCTTGCCGGCGATAGTAAGTGTTCCGCTGCGTGCTGCCCCTGTGTTCACCGCGACATTGTAAGAGACGGTTCCATTGCCGGTGCCGCTGGCGCCAGAAGTGATGCCGATGAAGTTCGCGTTACTGGTGGCTGTCCACCCGCAACCCGTCGACGTGGTCACGTTGACGCTTCCTTTGCCGCCGGTTGCGTCGAAGGACTGGCTCGAAGAGGACAGAGAGTAAGTGCAGGCCGTCCCGGCTTTGATTTGCAGGTTGAAAACCGGCCCGAGATAGGTTCCGCCGATCACAACCACCAATTGCGTGGTGCCGGCGGGGCCGTTGACCACCAAATTGCAGGTCGCGTTTCCGTTGGAGTCCGTAAGGGCTGTTCCGCTTGGACCGGCGCAGGAAGCAGGCGCAGGCACGGTCTGGTCCGCATTGTTAGCGATCGTGATGCCGACATTGGGGATTCCGTTGCCGCTGCTGAATCCGCCTTGCACCAGTACCTGAACCTGGGCCACTCCCGGGATGGTTGTGCCGGACTGTCCGGTGAAAGTTTGGTCATTGGTAGGAGCCGACGTAACGATGGAGAGATTGCCGGCGTTCGGAACCGTCGTGGAAATGAAAGTCACGCTGCTGGTCGCAGTGCTTGCCGTGATGTTGGCGACGAAGTAGGAATTGACCTGGTCTGTAGCGACGCCGGTGAAAAAGGTGCTGGTGAGACCGTTCGAGTCGGTGGTTGTGGTCAGATTTTGAAGTTCGCCGATTCCGCTCGTGATGGCCCAGTTGACGGTAACACCGGCGGCAGGCTGCCCGTTCGAGCCGGTAGCCTGCACGACTAATGGCTTCACGGACTGAAACTGGCTTAGCCCGAGTTGCCCGTTGCCTGAAATCATGGTCAGGGTCTGCGCGCCTGCAAGCCCGGCGCAGGTCAGTGCCAAGAGAGTGAGTGCGGTGAAACGAGACCGAAACAAGTTAGTAGAAATATGGCGTATCACGGTGAAATCCAAAATGGGGAAAATTACGAACGGCGAACGCGGCGAGTTAACCTAAAGCTTACCATCCTCCACTGCAGATCGGCCGTTGATGAAAACAACATGAGCCTGCTCGATGCCGAAGAAGTAGGGGACCTCGCGATAGTCTTCACAGTCGTAAATGACGAGGTCGGCGAGCTTACCCGGTTCGAGCGATCCGATTTCGTGTGCGCGGTTGAGGCTGTGCGCTGCGTTGATGGTTGCTGCGGTAATCGCTTCGGCCGGAGTCATCTTCATTTGGGTGCAGGCGAGAGAGAGGATCATCGGCATGGAAGGAGTGGGCGAGGAGCCGGGGTTGAAGTCGGTTGCGAGCACGATGGCGAGACCAGCCGCGATCATGTCGCGCGCGGTGGGGTAGTGC
>Ga0126381_100002441_pt1 | contig 20082 bp, 19 predicted proteins | sample PanSoiMetPlot_28_FD_96465 | JGI IMG/M metagenome (GOLD analysis project Ga0126381, IMG submission 96465) | Tropical forest soil microbial communities from Panama - MetaG Plot_28 | ecosystem: Environmental > Terrestrial > Soil > Tropical forest > Bulk soil | place: Panama | collected 2016-02-17
AAACCGCAAGCCTCCGCCCGGAGGCACTTATGAAACTCCCCCTCAAACCACTTCTTCTTTTCGCACTGCTGCTTGCATCGACACTCGGCTCCGCGCAAGTCGTTCCCGGTAATTTGGACGTCCACTGGAACGAAGGGGCGGCTGATTGTGCGACATCAAAACAACCCTCGCTCCAGGTCCACGCCTACGAACCGGCGACGTACATTCTTCGCCAGAATCCGTGCGCCGACTTCGAGGCCAACTTTCTGTATGTGCTGATTGGAAGCGACAAGGCGCTCCTCATCGATACGGGCGCGGTTTCCGACCGCAATCGCATGCCGCTTGCCGACACGGTCATGCAGTTGCTGCCCAACAAAAGCTCCGCGCAATTACCTCTGCTTGTGGTGCACACCCACAAGCATCTGGATCACCGCGCCGGCGACGAGCAGTTCATTGGTATTCCCGGTGTGCAGGTCGTCGACGCGGACCTCGATTCCGTACGATCGTTCTTTGGCTTTACTCAGTGGCCCGACGGCGTGGCGCATCTTGATCTCGGCAATCGCGTGGTGGACGTTCTTCCCGCGCCGGGTCATCAATTCTGCCACGTGGTTTTCTACGACGAACGCACAGCGCTCGTCTTTTCCGGCGACTTCCTGATTCCGGGCCGATTGCTTGTCGATGACGCATCCGCGTTCCGCCAGAGTGCGGTGCGACTGATTGAGTTTCTAAAGACACGCCCCGTGCGCCACATCCTGGGCGGTCACATTGAACTAGATGCGAGCGGCGATACCTATTGGTTTGGCACACAGTACCATCCCAACGAACACGCGCTCGCCTTAAGCCGAAACGATCTGCTTGCGCTCCCTGCTGCCTTCGACCACTTCAACGGCTTTTATGCGCGCTACCCGAACTACGTGCTTTTCAGTCAGAACCGGATTCTCGCCTTGGAAGGAGCGCTCGCGCTCGTGGTGTTGGCGCTCATCGTTTGGGGCCTGATCCGGCTCGTGAAACGTTGGCGACGCAAACGGGCCGGCAGGAGAAGTCCAGCCTCGTCGGATTCAGCGATGACTCCTGCAGCCTAATGCTTTCCGACCGCCCTTCTGTCGGAGTACAAGGTCTGTTGGTATCTCACCGCCGCCGCTACTTCAATGTTATCTTTGTCGTTCATCCTCCATGGACGTCCTCAAACAACTTTTCGAACAGCATTTTCACGCGCCCGCCACGCGCACTCATCAGCTTCAGGGAGAGCTTGGGGGATCCGGCCGGAAGATCATCCGACTGTCGAATGAGAGGGCCTCGGCGATCGGCATCCTTTATAACGTGCGCGAGGAAAACGTTGCGTTCCTCGAGTTCTCGCGGCACTTCCTCCGGTACGGATTGCCGGTTCCGGAAATTTATGGCGAAGATCTCGCACAGGGCGCCTACCTGGAGGAAGATTTTGGCGACGTATCGCTGTTCGAGTTTCTTTCCAAACACCGCATCGGCGAGACAATTGCTCCAGCCGTGATCGATGCGTACCGGAAGGTCGTCGCGGTTCTGCCGCGCTTCCAGGTAGAAGCGGGCCGGGATCTGAATTACAAGGTCTGTTATCCGCGCTCGAGTTTCGACCGCCAGTCGATCAATTGGGATCTCAACTACTTCAAATATTATTTTCTACGGCTGGCCGGAATTTCCTTCAGCGAGCAGGCGCTCGAAGACGATTTCGGACGCCTCACAAAATTTCTGCTCAGCGCCCCGCACGATTACTTTCTTTATCGCGACTTCCAGTCGCGCAACATTATGCTGCGCGACAGCCAACCGTACTTCCTCGATTACCAAGGCGGGCGCAAAGGCGCGCTGCAGTACGACATCGCGTCGTTGCTCTACGATGCCAAGGCCGATCTGCCGCCCGATGTTCGCCAGCAGTTGCTCGATAACTATCTCGACGCGCTGGCTGGATTTCTCCCGCTCGACCGCAGCGCGTTCATGCAGTACTACTACGCCTACGTCTATATCCGCATCATGCAGGCGCTCGGCGCGTACGGTTTCCGTGGCTTTTATGAGCGAAAGGTACACTTCTTGCAGAGCGTGCCGTATGCGCTGAAAAATCTGCGCTGGCTGCTGCACAACGTAAAGTTGCCGATCGCATTGCCCACGCTGCTCGAAGCGTTCAACAGCATGCTGGCGTCGGAGAAACTGCAGGCGCTCGCGTCAGATGCCGACAATCTCATCGTCCGCATCTTCAGCTTTTCGTTTCACCGCGGCTTGCCCAAGGACGAAAGCGGGAACGGCGGCGGCTTCGTATTCGACGGACGCAGCCTTCCGAATCCGGGCCGCGAAGAACGATTCAAAGCGCTTACCGGACGTGACGCTCCGGTGATCGAATACCTCAATCAGCAGGAAAACGTACACCAGTTCTTCGCCAGCGCCCTCGCGCTCGTGGATGCGAGCATCACCGAATATCAGCGCCGCCACTTCAAAAACCTGATGGTGTCGTTCGGCTGCACGGGCGGACAACATCGCTCCGTCTATCTGGCCGAACAACTGGCCAAGCGTTTGCGGAATCGTCCCGGTGTTGAGGTCGTCATTCACCATCGGGAACTGGAGAGTCCGCCCGCGTGAGCGCGCCGCGCGCGATGATCCTCGCCGCCGGACTCGGCACCCGCCTGCGGCCACTCACGAACGACCGCCCTAAGGCGCTCGTGGAAATCAACGGCCGAACGCTGCTGGAAATTACGCTGGCACGTCTGCGGGCGTTTGGCGTTCGCGACGTGATCGTGAACGTGCATCACTATGCGGATAAGGTCATCGACGCCCTTCGGACGAACAAGAATTTTGGAATGCACGTTGAGGTATCCCGAGAGGACGAGCTGCTCGATACTGGCGGTGGGCTCAAAAAAGCTGCGTGGTTTTTTCTGGAGGACGTGAAGGACAAGGACGCGCCTTTCCTGCTTCACAACGTCGATGTTCTCAGCAACATCGATCTCAGCCGCATGTCGGAAGCGCATCAGACATCGGGTGCCCTCGCCACCCTCGCCGTTCAGGAGCGCTCGACGTCCCGCTACCTGGTTTTCGACGAGAACACACAACTCTGCGGACGACGTGCCGGCAAGGAGGGCCAGCCAGAGTTGGTTCGAGCTTGCGCGGCGCCTCACGCCGTCGCGTTCTCTGGGATTCACGTGATTTCGCCGCGCCTGCTGTCGATTCTCAGCGAAGACGGCGCGTTCTCGATTATCACGTCGTATCTGCGCCTGGCAGGGCAAGGAGAAAAGGTCCAAGCCTTCGCGGCCGACGAATATTATTGGCGAGACCTTGGCCGACCTGAGAACATCGCGCAGGCTGAGCAGGACGTTGCGAACAAAATTGTTGGTATTTAGAACGCGGGCAATCCTTCGTGTTAGAGGTTACCGACCGTACACTGTTACCTTTCCATCCACCGCCACCCCGATGTATTTGTTCGTCTCGATATCGCGAAACTGGACGACCTGATGACCGTCAGCCGCCAATTTCCCCCAGCGGCTGGGCTTTTCCGGATTCTGCTCGATCGCTTCGTACTCGCGGCCGTTCATTTGGAAGCGAGCGGTCTTGAGGCGATGGCGACTGGTCTTGCGAACCCGGACCGTTTCGTCTTCCAGGTGCACAGCGGTTTCGTGGAGCAGTTGCTCCGCTACCGATTTCATCGTTTCACGATCCACTTCCGCCATTGGCCTCAACGTCCTCGCATGCTCAACGCACGGTTGGTAGTTTGATTCTGCCGACCGGATGTCGGTTGCGAGGACCGTTGCACGCTTGTGCAAACTATCTCAACCCGCACTAACGCTACACAGACCTCGCTATTTCGCGCTTGGCTTCCCACTTGTTACATCCTTGATTCCCACCCAGCCGGATCCGCGACAGTTCGGTACCCACCCACTCTTTCGTACGACTGCGGCCGTTTTCCGGGTGGACGGTCCGGCAGGCCGGTTCGCATCCCACCGGTTAATCACGCTGATTCTTAACGTTCGGGGAACGCGACCTTACGGCTGATTACTTAACTCTTTCGTGCTATTACGGGCGTTACCTTCGCGCCCACGCTGGTTTTGCCTAATATGCAAACAGGAGGCGGGTGTTATGCGCCGGATGCTCCCCATTGCATTCTTCGCAGTACTCGTGTTCATCGCTGCGCCGCGCTGCTCCGCCCAGGATCATGCGGAAAGCAGCCGGAAGCTTGTCGCCCGCGCCGAACCAAGCTATCCGGGCATTGCGCGCAGCATGCACATCTCCGGCACCGTGCGCATTGAGGCTGTGGTCGCACCCAATGGCACCGTGAAATCGACCTCAGTTCTGGGCGGGCATCCCGTGCTCGCGCAATCTGCGGTGGACGCGGTCCGCAAATGCAAATGGGAAGCCGCTTCGCACGAGACCAAAGAGGTCGTTATCCTCAACTTCCGTCCTGACTGAAGTTCTCACCAGATTTGGAAATTGAACCTGCCTGAGACCTGCTACCTGACACCTCGCAACGAACGCCTAGCGCGCGGCGTCTCTCCTGAAAGCCGAACGCCGAAGAGCGAAAACCGAGCAGCGAAGGCGCCTTACATCAGCGGAGTCGTCGCGTGCGGCCAGAGCCATCCAAACGTTCCCGCCAGCAGCAATGCGTAGACGAGGCCGTCGATGACTTCTTTGATCACCATCGGCCAAGGCTCGGCCTTCCAGATGCCGTTGCTCAGCATGCCTAATCCGAATGCCATGAATGCCGCAGTCCCAGCCACGCGGAATACCCCGAGATAGTGCGCGCCCATGGGAACGGTGTGCCCGGTCAGGTAGGCCACGAAGAAGGCCACCAGCAGGCAATAGCAAAACCACATCCCCAGGTAGCCGCCCATCTTTACCGGACCCGACGGCCGAATGGTCATCATGCCGACCGGTCCCGTCTTGTATTTCTCGACCATCGCCGGAGTGTTCATCTCCTTGTGCGTGCCAAACGGAAAAATGTAGAGGCCCGGCTTCAGCGCAGCGCTGCGCAATCCGGCGAGTACGCCGTCTTCATTGGGCAGCTTCCGGTAATCCGAATGATGGTAGGTGAGCAGCATGTGAAGGATGGAACTGGCCACGAAAACAATCACCGCCGAGAGCAAAATCGGGAGCCAAAGAAGGGATAAGGGGACCATACAGCCTCCTTTTGCCAGCGACAGACTATGCCGGATTTTTCCCGTCACGCTACGCCCGCGGGCCAGCCCGGTCAAGTAGCGTCGGCGACCCCGGCGGGGCCATAACTTGTGTGCTGCAAGGCGTTCAAAAAATCTTGGGCAGGATGTCGAATTTCGCGTTCCTCGTCCGACATACATGTAGAGAACGAGAAAGAGCGTTACGGGAGACGGTTATGACGAAAGAGCCCTTCCATCCGACATCGTTGAAATCGCTGGCAGGATCGGTCCTCCTCGGACCCGGGCTCTTCGTCTTGTGCGGTCATCTGGCGTGCATCGCCGCGGCGTGGAACGCCTGGCTGGGCCGGGGCAGCGACGACGGACTGGGAGTCCTGTCGTCGGTGATCTGGGCTTCGTCGATCCGCGAGCAGCAGCTGGTTCACCTGCTCGTGCATCTGCTGTGGCCGGTGGTTCTCGTCGTGCTCGGCGGAGTCCTGCTCCGCACCGAGACCGAGTAAGAACCGAGAGCTGGCGCGCTTCCTTCGAACAGAAATCAACCTGACAGAAAAAATGCAGCCCGGTGGTGCGGGATTTTTCTTAGCCGACCGGAACGCCGGGATGCATCAGCGGTTGCGGCTGATTCGCAGGCGTATTCACGATGATGCTTCCGGTCACATCCTTACCACCCTTGAAGTTCGTGACCAAGGACATAATTGAAAAGATGGGACCAAACGGAATGCCCCACCAGCCGGCGACCAGCGTGAGCAATGTCCAAGGCATTCCTTTTTTCACGCGGCTTTCGCCAGCACGCACGAAATAGACATCGGTGCCGCGCCGGAAAGTCAGCACGACGATCGAAATGCAGTAGTGATAGACAACAAACCTGCCGCCCCGTTGTACTTCAAACTTCACCTGCTCGGCGGTCATTCCTTCGATGCCGCGAATGGCCATGGTGCGTCTCCTGCCAACATCTTTTTCCAGATGAACGGCTGCACGGCCTACCTATTTGCTAATTCGCGTCACGAAAGTAAGGCGTAATCTCCACCCACTTTCGCCACACATGACACCAGACACGCCCCTATCCCCTTACGGCGCGGTAATATGCGACCCGCCCGAAAGGTCGCCTGCGCCCGCTGAGCCATTCGGCGTCTTGGAGGCCCGCTTCCCTCATCAGCGTGATGACCCGCTCCCTGGTGTTGTCTTCGAGACGATGATGGGCGTGAACCAGGTGTGCGAACCAGCCGTGCTTGCCGGTCTCCTCGAAGTCGAGCAAGTGGAACGAGCCGCTGCTCTTTAGCACGCGGCGCACCTGCGTCAGGAACTTGGCTTTCTCCTCCTTGAGCAGGTGATGAAACATGAACGAGGAAAGCACTCGATCAAAGGATTGGTCCGGATATGGCAACTGGTCGCCGAATCCCTGATCGAATTGGACCGATAATCCCGCTTGCGCAGCCTTGTCTCGTGCTCGCTGCAGCGCTTTTGGATCCGGATCGATCCCTACCACCTCGACGTTCTTCTGATCTCGCTTGATCATCAACATCAGCGTACCCGTACCGCAGCCCACTTCGAGCAGTCGCTGGTCTGCGCGCAAATCGGCCTGCTCGACCAGAGTCTGTCGCGCTGCATCACCGCCCAACAGCTTCACGACGGGATCGTAGAAAGGCAGCAAGCAATCTTTGCCCGCTGCTGGCAGGAACGTTCGCGCTTGCTCGGTCATGACTTCCTCCCGCTTCTGCGAACGATCGTTCGTCACGCAAGTCATGTCGCTCCGGGAAAATTCATTCGCTATAGAACAAGATGTTGCAAAGGATACTTTCGAACCAGAACAGCCGCGGTGCTTTTGTTCAGGATCTACAGATGCACGGGATGGAGAAACAAATCGAACGGAAATACCCCTGTTTACGAAAGCGGCACTGTGTTGGATCATTGGGTGAATCGACTAATCTCGACAATTGACGAGCGGCGTTTTTCAAGCCGGGCACAAGTTTTCATTCACCGACAATTCATGTCCGATTCATCATCTATTCACAAGGGGCATAGATCATCGACCAATTCTTCTGAGATGTCCTAACTGAGAGATCATGATTCCGAACCTTCGCTTATCTCTAGTAATCGTGTTGTGTCTTGCTGTTTATTCTGCTGCCCAGGACTCAACTGCTGGCCCGGATAAACCGGATTCCGGTCCACCGGTCAACGTGTCCAACTTGTATCTGAAGGTCAGTCTGGATTCGGCAATCAAGGTCTCCAAGCTGAAGCCAGGTGATGAGGTGTCAGGAAAGCTCTTTCAGGATGTCTATCAGGGTAGCATCGACGTGTTTCCTGCCTCGAGCGCGGTTCGACTCACTGTGGATCGGCTCGAACGCCGGCGCCGGCCCCTTAATGATCATTGGCCGTGGGTGATTAAAGCCTTCACTCCGCGCCATGAAAATTGGCCTGTATTCCGAACCACCAGCGTGATGGACCCTAACGGGCGTCGGGTTCCCCTTGACGTTTCGATAATATCGGTGAACAAGGAAGTTGAGATTGCTCCAAAAGCAAAGAAGAACTCTGGGTCTGCGATGCCGGAGGTTCATTCTCTCCACAGAACACGCAGCGAACTCGGCTCGCTTGTTACGCTCATTGCAAGCGCGCCACTTATCGAGAACGGTAATGTGAACCCATCTGCGCCGCCGCCGGTGACGATCCCCTCGGGAACGGAAGCTAAGGTGGTTCTTCTAAGAGACATCAGCGCTTCGAAGAACCACGCCAACGATACCTTTCAGGCACGTCTCGTCGAACCTGTTCTTAAGGAGTCAAAAATTCTTTTACCTGAAGGCACTCTGTTTGAGGGCAGGGTACTGAGAAGTCGTGCACCGCGCACCTTGAGCCGCTCCGGTTCTATCTTACTTACCTTTACGAACATGACTGTACCCGGTGGAAAAAGCAGTCCTGTAGCAGCCTCCGTTGGCGGGGCACAGATTAATCAAGGTTCCCACACTGTCATTGATCCGGAAGGGCTGATGCACGGCGATCGTCCTGGTAAGGCGTGGATGTTAGTCAACATCGGGACGACAGCGGGTATCGCCAAACTAGCGGATGACGGCTCTCAACTGCTTATCGAGGCTCTGGTCTCCACCGCAACCGACGTTTCGACTGCCGGAACAGCAAGAATCATTTCGACTTGTGTGTCGGGCATTTTCTTCTTGACCCGTCATGGTCGCGATGTGGTTCTGCCGAAATACACCCAAATGAAAATCATATTTGACCGTCCGGTACCCGCTTCCAACCCAACCCTAAGTTCCGTCACCGGCAACTAACTCAAGGATGGTGGGACCAACGGGATGGATAGTTGATGCAAAATCCCTATATAGCACTCGGCCGCCGCAGGTTTGCGAAGTAAGAGCGCACGCCTTGGTTGGCTCAATAGTCACTTACCGCGGCTGCTGCTATCGGCATCGCCCAATGACAAATTGTTTACCAATGCTGGCTTGACTTAGCTAGGACTCAGTTATAAAGTCTGGCGGCCTCCGCAATATCGATCTTGCGATGGCTCGGGTGATCGATGGTTGTTCTTTCCCCGTTTCCTGTCATCGGATTACTCCCCCAGCGGTGAGAGCCGCACTCGTGTTCGCTTGTTCTGATTAGTGGGCGGCCGCAGCGTTCTCAGTTAGCACGTCGATCCCATAAGTTCGGTCGTTTGGCAGAAACGACACCATCCATTTTGAAAGTGCCCCGGCGGGCGCCGGTAAATCAAAAAAGAGGAGTAAGAGATGCGCAATTGGAAATTTCTCTTAGCGTTGACCCTTTCGTACCTCGCACTTGGCGCGGGTTGGTTGTGCGCGCAAACATGGAGTACCCCGCAGTTTGTAGCGAATGGCGGGGGCATCGCCGTCGCGACCAATGGCAGCACATCGGCCGTCCTATTTATGCCACCGTCGGGCGGACTGGCGGCTTCGGTGAAGACTGGAAGCACGTGGAGCACGCCGGTGACACTCACCTCGCTGGGAAGCTTTGGCGGTGGAACGGGCAACCTTGCTGTAGCGCCGAACGGCGATGTCTTGGCGGTGTGGAGTTTTCGCACGACCAATACGTACATTCCGAATGAGGCGCAGGCGGCGTTCTTCACGGCCGGGCATTGGGGCAGCCCGATCACGATTTCGACCAATGTATACGGCAACGTGAATAGCTTCGGTCTGCCGGGAATCGGGTTCGACAGCCACAGCCAGGCCACGGTGATCTGGGAGCAGATTACAAATCCCACGACCGTAACGTGTGCATTGCAAGCGATGACGGGAAGTGCAGCCAGTGGATTTGGTTCGGCACAAACAATCTCGAATGCTTCCATATGTTATGGCCTGGCAAAGCTGGCCGTAAATTCCGGGGGGCAAGCAGTCGCAGTCGAAGGCGCGACAGGGATTCTCTCGGGAGCGGTAGTCGCGATCGGCCGCGATCTGACAGGAACGTGGAGCGCGCCGGTGGCGGTAGCCGCATCCGCATACCGGCAGAACAATCCCAATGTGGGATTGGGCAACGATGGGACAGCAGTGGTGGTTTGGCGCACGCGCACAGGCGTGTCGTATGCGGTGCGATCGGGCGGAACGTGGAGTGCAGCAGCGGGACTCCCATTGCTGGCGGGACAAGCCGGAGGTGTGACGGGAGTGGCAGTTGACGGCAGCGGGAATGCAGTCGCGATCTTTACGCAGGTGACAATCAGTCCCGGGACATATGCGACGTATCGCCCGGTGAACGGAACCTGGCAGACGAAGGTGCAGCTAAGCTCGGGCGTACCGGTGGCGGCGACTCCGGCGGGAACCTTCGTGGCATCGGGCACAACTGTGTCGACGCGACTGGCAGGAACTTCGAACTGGACAACGCACACGTTCTCCGGCAGTGCGATTGCGAATGCGGGTCCCGGCACGGTGATTGCGCTGGTGGGTCCGCAGGTGAGCGTGTCGACAGCGATGGTACCGTAGTTCTAGGTGATTGCTGTGGGGGGCGCCAGAACGATGCTGAGATCCATCGCTGCGTCCGCTGGCGCCTCAGTGTACAGGGAATTGGATGCCTCGATTGGTCATATCGCGATCACTCCGACCCCGCCCGTCCAGATTGCGCATGGCAACAGGCGAACGGCAAGGTGAAGATTGAGATGGTTCGGAGGTGCCACTGGTAACACCCCACCGGCTAATCCCGGTTCAGGCAATTTGTCATAAGTAAGAAAGCGGTTAAATACGTTCACCATCGGCCATGCGAACAGATATGCGAACCGAGCGATATGCCGAACGTACTCTTCGGTCAATCGCGTTCCTGCCACTGGGCCAGGAATCTTGCCTTCTTGCGTCGGTTGGTACGGGAGAGTTGGAAGAGATTGTGCCGCCATGAGGGGTTCTCCTTCGAAAGAGGTTTGCCAACCAATTTCGATCACCCGTCCCGCCGGATGGAAACTAGCAGATTTACACACAGGGAAGTTTGGAACCGGTCATGGGAATTAACCCTCGCACATTTCGCAGTTGGCGAAAAATCCCCCATTTCACTCATGGAGTTTGAAGGGGAACATCCGGCGCGCGCTCGTGCTTGATCAGGCCAACCACGCCCGACACGGACGATCCAAATCAACCTGCCAATTGTGACAGTTCCTGCCTGCTCATGGTGGCAGTAACGATGTGTTCCAGCGAAAAGCCGCTTTTGCCGAAAAGCGAGCGATGGACACAGATGGCAGCCCTACAGGCAAGAATCGCAACGCGAGGCTTACAAGAACCAACCGAGGCTTACTCGACGCACCAACTGTCCGATTTCTCTCTGGTCCTAGGTGGTCCGCTTTTCCAACTCTTTCGACGGGCCTACCTCACCGGTGATGGGCTGGAACTCTTATACCGGCGCATAATCGCAGTCACGTTGATTGCCTGGCTGCCGTTGCTAATCTTGTCCGCCCCGGATCACTCAGCGAGTCGGCTTTCTCTCTTTCGCGACGTTGCAGTGCACGTTCGATTCCTTATTGCGCTACCGGTTCTGATCGCCGCCGAGCTGATTGTTCATTTACGGATACGTCCTGTGGTCCGTCGCTTTGTTGATCGGAGCATTGTTGTACCCGAGGAACTGTCCCGTTTTGACGAGGCAATCGATTCCACCATCAAGCCGCGCAATTCAACTGTCCTCGAGGTCGGGCTCTTAATTCTGGTTTACAGCTTGGGTCTATCGGTCTGGCAGTTTCGGGTCCATCCGGAGACTTCCACGTGGTATCACAACACGGGGGGACGCTGGAATCTGACTCCGGCTGGGTTCTGGTACGTATTCGTCAGCATCCCTGTGTTCCAGTTCGTTCTTTTACGGTGGTACGCCAGGCTCTTCATCTGGTTTCGCTTCCTTTGGATGGTTTCCAGGCTCAATCTCCACCTTGTTCCGACTCACCCCGATCGCTGCGCAGGATTGGCTTTCGTCGGCAAGAGTGCGTATGCCTATAGTCCGATCCTTTTCGCCCAGGGAGCGATGCTGGCGGGCGTGATCGCGAGTCGAGTTCTGTACGGAGGGGAAAGCCTACTTTCATTTGAGTTACAGATCGCCGGCTTCATCGCCTTTTTTGTTGTTGTGGTTCTCGGCCCACTCCTGATGTTCACTTCCAAGCTGGCCGCCGCGAAGAGAAAGGGATTGGCCGACTACGGCCTAGTCGCTCAACACTACGTCGATGGCTTCGAGCGGAAATCGGTCCTGGGCGAGCATGACCCTGCAGAAGAACTCCTTGGATCCGGCGACATTCAATCGCTCGCGGATCTGGGCAACAGTTATGCGATGGTCCGCGAGATGCGTCCGGTCCCTTGCGGCCTGGATGACATCTCGCGACTGGCCGCGGCGACCGCGGCTCCACTGTTGCCTCTCCTGCGGACGATCTTCTCCCCCGAAGAACTTTTACTGCGTATCGTTAAGGTAGTTTTTTGAAGTCGTCGCCTGATTTCCACTATGAGCAAGTGGATGCCTCTCGTCAGCGTCGCCGTTGCCCTTGTGAGCGTCGCTCATCGCGGATATGCACAGTTCACGGAGGCTCACAACTACGATAATTCTCCGGTTGGAATCAATCAGGTCGAGCTTGCCTACGCGTACGCACACTCGAACGCGTCGATTGAGACTTCGCTGGTTGTGGCTGGCGCAAAATTCAATCTGAATCAAGGGACGATCACGTACACACGCTATTTCGGTTTTCTTCACCACGCCAGCTGGCTAGAGGCCAGCGTTCCACTCGCCGGTCTGGGAGGGTCAGTCAGCGGTACCAACATCCACAGCGCCGCCACCGGCGCCGGGGATTCCAGTTACACGTTGACAGCGCTGCTCAAAGGAGGGCCAGCGCTCAGCGTAGCGCAATTCGAGGAGTACAAGCCGACCACCACGGTGGGCGTGAGTTTTAGTGTTACTGCACCGACAGGCGGATACAACGCTAACAAGCTTCTCAACCTTGGTGCAGATCGCTGGTCATTCAAACCTCAGATTGCCTTGTCACAGCCATTTGGATCCGAACAGAAGTGGCAATGCGACCTGTATGCTCACGCATATTTTTTCACGGATAACACCTCTTACCATGGAACAGAAGTCCTGCGACAGCAGCCGCTACCCGGACTTGAAGGACATCTTAGTTATTTCTTTGTAAATAACGCGTGGGCCTCACTGGATGCTCTCTATTCCTTTCGAGGAGAGACTGTCGTCAACGGCGTGAATCAGAACAATACGCAACAGAACTTCGCGCTAGGTACCGAAGTGAATGTATCGATTAATCGCCAGAACTCGCTGGTATTCCAATTTGCGAAAGCATTAGTGCATCAAAACGGCCCATCAATCACGGGCTTCGCCGTCAAATACACTTACAGTTGGGGCAAGGGCTACCGATAGTCATGTGGTGCTGAAAATCGCCGGGGTAAGCCTCGGACACAATCGTGTTTTGAGTGAATTGGTTGCTACGGCGGACTGAGCGTTGGGTGGACTGAAACGTGCTAGATGTTCCCGCTCGCCGCGCGCAGTCGGTCGGACTTGGCCAACGCATCCGGGAAGGAATGGGGAGTCATCAACATCATCTCCGGCGGTATGGCGCCGGTGCGGATGCTCGACGCCAGCATGTCGACCGCTTGGCCGGCAAGTGGCGGAATTACGACTGTGGCGGCGAGCGATCCATTCTGCACCCAGGCCTGGCCTGTCTTCGGCACACCATCGCAACCGAGGTAGGGAAGATTTAGCCATCGTTGGCGTGCGTCGAAATCGGTGACTTCCTGAAACGCCTTGCGTGCGCCGATCGCCATCGCGTCGTTTTGTGCGGCGACGGCGTCGACGTGCGACTGCTGCGAGGTCGTAAGTCGCAGCCACGCGTTGACCGCCTTGTATCCGCTGGCCTCGGTCCACTGCCCACGAATCATCTTGAGTTGAACGCCCGCAGGCTTGGTTTTCAGCAAACCGTCCGTGCGAGATTTGCCGACAAGGCTATCGGAGGGCCCTTGTATATAAAGGACGGAGCCGCCCTGCGGCAGAAATTTGTCCAGCTGCTTGCCCTGAATGCGACCAACCTCTTCGTTGTCGGCAGAGACGGCGAATACGGGGACTTTGTAGCTCCGACGCAGGTCATGGATGTAATCGGCGAGACGATTCAGGACGACCCAGCCGATTCCCGCCGCGGCCGCGGCACGCGCGACCTGGGGTAGGCAGGTACCGCTCACCGACTCGAGCACGATGCCGTCGGGCACCGACGTATTCGATTGGATCAACTTCAGAAGTTGCTGGCTTTGCTGGATGCTGTCGTTGTCGGCGAAGATCACCTGCACGTCTACGCCGACGCGACGTGCCATTTCCTCAGCAGCGCGAGCCTGCTCGATCTGGTAATCGTTATCTTGCGTGATCAAAGAGACGACGAGGCTCGGCTTGCGCATGGTTCTGTGCCTGAATTTCCGCAGATCATAGCCCGCTTTCGTAACCACCAAAAGATGACTTGAGTAACCGGTAAATCGCGGTCACATCAAGGAGGCCCTTCAGGGCCCACGAAGGACGAAGGGCACCGTCCTACTTCGGGTCGTGCATCGGAGGCGTTTTCTGGAGAGTTGGCGGCGCGGGACGCGTCTTGGACTCGTAGAAGAAAAACGCCAGGCTCAGGGTGATGGCGAGAATGGAGAAGTATATCCAGATGCAAGTTGCGTTACGTCCGCCGGGCACAATCATGGTTGCTACCCAAACGTCGAGGTGAAATGCCGAGATCGGCCGACTCGGGTACTTCTACTTTGCTGACGAAAGCGGCGGCCAGATCATCAATCGGCTTCCACACAAGTGGCGTTGGACCGTCAATGCGACGGTAGTGGGTATTCAACATGCCGATCAACTTTCCAGAAGTAGTAACAAGAGGAGTCGACTGTACCGATCGAACATTCGCCCGCAACAACACGTTGCGCGACTCCTGGTCAAAAACCGGATCGGTGGCGACATTCGAGACCATCGTGCGAGATGAGCCTCGTAATGGCACGGCGCAGGAACAGTCATCGTCGAAGCGCACCGTCTCGTAGTAGCTCAGGAATTCTTCCCCAAAACCACAATGAGCCACAATTGTCAGGGTGCGGTTCGCAGGATCGAACAACTGGATATTGCCGAAGTCGGCAGCGCTGGCCTCAATCGTGGAGTGCAACAGGGACGCCGTATGCACGCTGCTACGCAAGCTCAGATAATCGTTGGCGCCATCGGGGTGATCGGGCTCGGGGCGATGCCCGTTGTTCCCTCTCCGTGGCTCAAGGGAAGCGCTGAGTTCTAGCGACAGTTCAAGAACCCGCTGAGAGTCGCGCTCTGCCAGTTCTTGCGCAATCACCTGCCAGGTGCGGGATGATCTGGCTTGGACATCTGACTTCATTTGACTCCCATGCAGTTCGCGAACGCACTAACCTCCGCACTCGAACCCAATTCGAGGTTCAAAGCTCGGCCAACTAGGCTGCTTGCCGGGGAAGGTCGGGTCTCCGCGAAGGGTTGCGCCGTGCTTTCGCCACGGTTACACCTGCGGTTTGACGATATTCACGCAATGCCGAGCGCAGCTCCGCAAGAATCCCCTCCACATCCCGATGCTTGGCCGACATCGCCTTCGCACACAGCTCACGAATTCGATCCATGATGCCCATGACCCTATCGACGATAGTTTTTCCGCCGGCATTTCTGGAATACGGCGTTTTCTGTAAGAGCGCGACGGAATTCGCGCGAGTAGAGGGCGGCGTCGATCGGGGCCGAGTGAAGATCTCCGGAAAGGACCTTATCACGAGAATTCAATTGCCCATTCTGATGCTTCACGGACGGATTGATACCACCGAAGAATCCCCGGCACATTGGTGTGGTTGCGGGATTTGCCCTGTGCCCCTAAGATAGCTGCGCCGTCGACGGCTTCCTGCGGGCATGATCGGCCAAACCATATCCCACTACCGGATCCTTGAGAAGTTGGGTGGCGGCGGGATGGGTGTCGTCTACAAAGCCGAGGACACCAAGCTCAAGCGGTTCGTCGCGTTGAAATTTCTTCCCGATGATGTGGCCAAGGATCCGCAGGCTCTTAGTCGCTTCGAGCGCGAGGCCCAGTCGGCGTCGGCCCTGAACCATCCCAACATCTGCACGATCTATGAGATCGACGAGCATGAGGGTCATGCCTTCATCGCGATGGAATTCCTCGACGGCCAGACCCTGAAGCATCGTATTGGCGGGCGGCCCATGGATGTCGAGACCTTACTCGGTATCAGCATCGAAATCGCCGACGCGCTCGATGCCGCCCACAGCAAGGGCATCATTCATCGCGATATCAAGCCGGCGAACATCTTCGTCACGAAGCGCGGGCAGGCCAAGCTGCTGGATTTCGGCCTTGCCAAGCTGGCACAACACACCGAACACACGGCAACCGCTCCGAACGCGGCCATGACCAGCCCCGGGTCGACCATCGGGACCGTCGCATACATGTCGCCGGAACAGGTTCGCGCGGAGGATCTCGACCCCCGTACCGATCTCTTCGCTTTTGGCTCGGTGATGTACGAGATGGCAACCGGGCAGATGGCTTTCTCAGGCAGCAGCAATGGCGTGATCTTCGAGGCGATCCTCAACCGGATGCCGGCCCCGGTTTCTGAGCAAAATCCGGCTATCCCGCAGAAGCTCGACGAGCTGATCGCCAAGTCGCTCGAGAAAGAGCGTGATATGCGCTACCAGACCGCCGCCGAACTGCGCGGCGATCTAAAACGCATCAAGCGCAATCTGGAAAGTTCGCGGATACGCCCGGCCTCAGCGTCTGGGATATCCGCGGTGACCACGCCATCACCTGTCCGCGAAAGTACCGTGTCACGCAGCCGCATGCTGACGACCGCGGGCATCGCGGCCGCGCTTGCATTGCTGGCCGGGTTCGCCGGCGCTGTTCTACTGCGGAGACCGTCTGCCAGTCCGTTCGCCGCGTATCACCCGCTGACTTTCCGCCGCGGCATCGTGCAGTCCGCGCGCTTCGCTCCTGATGGGAAGACCGTCATCTACAGCGCATCCTGGGAGGGCCGGCCCCTCGATCTCTTTACTACGCGTCCTGAGAGCCCGCAGTCGCAGGAGATGGAACCAAAGGGTGGACAGGTACTCGCCGTCTCCTCGTCGGGCGAAATGGCGGTTGCGCTGCGCAGCCGGCCTCGCGACGCGTTCCTCTACTCCGGAACTCTCGCCCGAGTTCCGCTGGTTGGTGGTGCGCCCCGTGAAATTCTCGAAGATGTTGAGTGGGCCGACTGGTCGCCCGATGGAAACAATCTCGCCGTCGTACACGAAGTAGAAGGCCGCAAGCGTCTCGAATATCCACTCGGCAAGTTGCTCTACCAAGCCGATGGGTGGCTGGGGAATCCTCGGGTGAGCCCCGACGGCAGAACGGTCGCCTTCATTGACCATCCGCAGCTCCGTGATGATTGCGGCGCCGTTGCGGTTGTCGATCTCGCGGGTAAGAAGACGATGCTCTCCGATGGATGGGACAGCATTCAGGGGCTGGCCTGGTCGCCCGACGGAAGCCAGATCTGGTTCACGGCGACCCACACTGGCGGCGACCGCTCCTTGTACGCCACCAATCTCTCGGGCAAAGTGCGGCTGCTTGCGCGCGTCCCAGGTGAGCTGACCATTCTTGATGTGGGGAAGGAAGGCAACGTCCTTCTCACCCGCGGAAATGATCGCGCTGGAATGGTTGGCCTCGCGCCCGGCGAGGCAAAAGAAAAAGACTTGTCGTGGCTCGACTGGTCGGTGCCGGGCAGCCTCTCGCCAGATGGAAAGATCATTCTCTTCCAGGAGGCGGGCGAAGGCGGTGGCCCGAAGTATGCCGTCTACCTGCGCAAGACCGATGGTTCGCCGGCGATCCGTCTTGGGGAAGGCAGCGGGATGTCACTTTCGCCCGATGGCAAGTGGGCACTGGCGCGCTTCAATGAAAATCCCTCTCGCCTTGTCCTGTATCCAACTGGCGTGGGCGAAATACAGATGGTCAAGCCCGATGGGATGAGTCACACGAGCGCGGCTTTCCTTCCCGACGGCAAGAACATCGTATTTACCGGGTCAGAGCCCGGGCACGGAGTTCGGCTTTATAGCGAGTCGCTCGAAGACGCCAAGCCGCGGGCCTTCAGTCCTGAGGGAGTGGGTGCCGGAGTCGTGTTGTCTCCGAGTGGTCGGTGGGTGGCGAACGTTGGACCGGATCGTAAGCTGTATGTGTACCCGGTAGCCGGCGGTGATGCGAAGCTCGTTCCCGGCGTTCAGCCGACGGAAGTGGCAACCGGTTGGACAGCTGATGAACACTCGCTCTTCGTACTGGCTCGCGGTGAAGTGCCGGCCCAGGTGTATCGCGTCGATCTCGCCACGGGGCAGCGAACATTCTGGAAGTCGATGGAACCGGCTGACTCGGCGGGGATCGACACCATCGGTCGCGTCATGCTCTCCGCCGACGACAAATCTTACGTGTACAGCTACGTTCGCACACTCTCGGACCTGTATCTTGTCGAAGGCCTGAAGTAGAACCTCCACAGAATTAGAAACTGGCGCCAAGAAATTTTAGGACTAGACCTTCACCATCTCCAATCTTGCACTTCTAGCTAACCATTCCCGCTTACTTCCGTCTTGATCACTGTCCAGGATTCAGAAGGCTCGCGTATCCGGCCCTGCGCTTGAATCGCACACTCACAAGAAACAGTCACAAATTGTATTGTCCACGGGGTACAAATCGATGATCACTCGTGCACAAGTTTCCGTTTACCGGCACACCGGTTCCATGCTCGCAACGCTTATCGCCATCGCTATCTTCCTTCCTGCGCCAGCGTACGTGTTCGCAGACGCCAGCGCCACCAACCAACGAACCGTGACAAAGCTTGCCGAAGGCATTTATGAGATCCGGCATAAAGATGCTCCCGACCATTTTTCTCAGGGCAATACAGTTGTGATTATCGGGGACAAAGCTGGAATGGTCGTGGACTCATGCTATCTGCCTTCGAGTGCTCGTGAAGATATCGCCCAGATCGCACAATGGACGAACAAACCCGTCCGCTATCTTCTCAACACACACTGGCACAACGATCACATTCAGGGGAACGCCGTGTATGCCGAGAGTTTTCCGGGGATCGCCATCATCGCGCAGACTGAAACCGCGAAGCTTATGGCCCTTCGAATCGGCTCGTATCTCTCGGAATATCCACAACGCATGGAAAAGTTCCAGCGCGAACTCGACACAGGAAAGGATCCAGGCGGCCGACCCCTGACTGAGGAGGAGAAAGAAGACCTGAGAAATGCAATCGCTGGAGGTAAAGCGGCGAGCGAAGCTGTCTCAGCGGAATTCCGCAACCTGAGAGTCAGGTTGCCCGAAGTCACGTTCGATCATGAACTCGACATCGATCTCGGAAATCGCGAAGTTCAACTGAAGTACCTGGGACGCGGAAACACCGTGGGTGACGCGATTGCGTATCTTCCGAAGGAGAAGCTCCTTATTGCCGGTGACCTCGTGGATTCTCCGGTCCCCTATTTGTACGGTGGTTATCCTCTCGAAGAAATTGACACGCTGAAGAGAATGGCTGCTCTCGACTTCGATACACTTGTTCCTGGCCACGGCGAAGTGCTTAAAGGAAAATCATTCTTGCAACAGGAGACAGCCATGATCGAAGCCGTAGTCGAGGCGATGAACCGCGAGATGGGGCGTACCAGTGACGCTCCTCAAACTCGATATGAAGAAATCAAGAAAGCGGTCGAGCAGATGGTGGATCGAGATGCCTGGCGGCAACAATTCGTCGGAAACAATCCCAGCGATCGCGAATTTTTTGAAGTCTTCGCATGGCCTGGACTAATCGAGGCAGCGCATGCGGAAATGTGGCCACGCTAAAGCCTTCCTACGAATGCGGCTTGTTGTTAGGAACCATCACGCCACCGTGGATCTTTGGGATGCCGAAGTGTCCGCCGAGATGGATTAAGTCCATCGGACTCATCGATCCCGAGATCACGATGAAGTTCACCGAGTCGGCTTTGGCAAGAAGAATGGCAACGTCGCTGATGGCGTTATTGTCAAAGCGTATCCACAGTCCAGTGGCCCCCGGGCCGCCGCCTTTTTCGTGGTTGTTGACCAACTGTTTCCATCCAGCGGCCTGGTAGTCACGCTTCATCAACTTTAAGGCGCCGGGATCGTACATGCCGGGTCCCGGAAAATGAAACCTATGGATCGAGATGCCGCTGATGCCTGCAATCACCCGCCGCAAATCCTCGTCGCCCGAATCGACCTTCGACGCGAATACCAACATCGAGTGATCGAGCGTAAATTCCGTCTTCGACGACGCACTCTCCCGCAACGACTCGAGCGCCCTCGAAGCCCGTTCGTCCGACTGTGAGCGCCGAGGTGTGTGCCGGGGCGGCGGTGGTTCCTGATCGTCGATGGTGTATTGCGGAGGTTGCTGCTGAGTCGAGGGCTGTGCATCGGGTGGCTGGGCGTTCGGAAGCGGCGTCCCAGGGAGCGGTGCGTCCGTTGGCGCGGCCTCAGGCGTTTGCTGTACCTGGGGCGTCTGCTGGTCAT
>Ga0126381_100002445_pt1 | contig 20059 bp, 14 predicted proteins | sample PanSoiMetPlot_28_FD_96465 | JGI IMG/M metagenome (GOLD analysis project Ga0126381, IMG submission 96465) | Tropical forest soil microbial communities from Panama - MetaG Plot_28 | ecosystem: Environmental > Terrestrial > Soil > Tropical forest > Bulk soil | place: Panama | collected 2016-02-17
AGGAAGGAAAAGAAGTAAGCGGCATTCAACCTGTCACGGCGCCGCAAGGACCGTAGCGTGGCACCGGGCGTGCCGCCATCGTTCAGGCTATACTTGAGTCTTCCGGGCTCCTATGACGACCGTCGATTCCCCATCAAACGACACAGGCCTCGAATGGGCGCATCCGCTCGTCCGCGATTGGTTTGTTGGCCGCTTTGAAACGGCGACGGAGCCGCAACTTCAGGGCTGGCCGCACATTCTGGCCGGGAAAACTGCATTGATTTCCGCGCCGACCGGCTCGGGAAAGACGCTCGCGGCGTTTTTGATTTGCATCGATCGCTTGGTTCGCAAGGCCCTGAGCGGCGATCTGATAGATCAGACCGAAGTTCTTTACGTTTCGCCGCTCAAGGCGCTGAGCAACGACATCCGGAAGAATCTGGAAGTTCCCCTGGGCGAAATCCTGCAGCTTGCCGGACAGCGCGGCCTGCTCATGCCGGAGATTCGCACGGCGGTGCGCACCGGTGACACGCTCGCGCACGAGCGCCGCGCCATGCTCGCCCATCCACCTCACATTCTGGTTACAACTCCAGAATCTCTCTATATCTTATTGACCGCTGCGAGAAGCCGCGAAGTCTTGAGAACTGTCGAATCTGTGATTGTGGACGAAATTCACGCCGTTGCCGACGACAAGCGCGGCGCGCATCTTGCGCTGTCGCTCGAGCGACTTGATCATTTGACTGGAAAGCGGCTTCCGCGCATTGGTCTTTCTGCGACGCAGAAGCCTATCGAACTCGTAGCCGATTTTCTGACGGGCGCGGAGCGATCCGCGGCTCACATCGTGCAAATCGGCCATCGCCGCGAACTCGATCTGGCCATCGAGGTTCCCGCGAGCGAGTTGGGGCCCGTGGCATCGAACGAAATGTGGGACGAGATTTACGATCGCATTGCAGCATTGGCGACCGAGCATCGCTCCACGCTTATTTTTGTCAACACGCGACGCTTGTCCGAACGCATGGCTCACCGTCTTGGCGAACGCCTTGGAAAACAGTCCGTCGCCGCGCACCACGGCAGCCTTTCGCGCAAATTGCGACTGACGGCGGAGCAAAAATTGAAAGCCGGAGAAATCCGCGCGCTGGTGGCAACCGCTTCTCTCGAACTGGGAATTGATATCGGCAGCGTTGACCTGGTTTGCCAGATTGGCTCGCCTCGCTCCATCTCCGGTGCGATCCAGCGCATCGGCCGCGCGGGACATTGGCGTGGGGCTGTGCCCAAAGGCCGGCTCTTCGCCACCACGCGCGACGACTTGCTCGAATGCGCTGCCCTCGTGCGCGCGATTCATCAACACGACTTGGACCGCCTCGCTATTCCTGAAGCGCCTAGGGACATCCTGGCGCAGCAAATTGTCGCCATGTGCGCCGCGGAAGATTGGCGCGAAGATGCATTATTCGATCGCGTGCGCCGCGCTTACCCGTATCGCAATCTGGCGCGCGCCGATTTTGACGAAATCATCGAAATGCTCTCTGAAGGGATCGCCAGCGCCCGCGGGCGCTACGCTGCGTATCTCCATCGCGACCGTGTGAACGGCATGGTTCGGGCTCGCCGCGGCAGCCGACTCGCCGCTATCACTAGCGGCGGAGCAATTCCCGAAAACTCCCTTTACACCGTCGTCGCTCATCCGGATGGGACCATCATCGGCACCGTGGACGAAGACTTCGCCGTCGAGAGCATTGCCGGCGACATCATGCTGCTGGGCAACACTTCGTGGCGCATCCGCCGCGTGCAGGCAGGAAGAGTCCTTGTCGAAGACGCGCAAGGAGCAGCTCCCAACGTGCCGTTCTGGCGCGGCGAAGCTCCTTCGCGCACCGATGAACTCTCCGCACAGGTCGCCGATCTGCGCGACAAAATCAGCGCACTCATTCCTCGCGTCGCGCCGGACGCCGAAGCACAAATGGCCCCGGATGTCGCGACCGCCGTGAATTGGCTTACGCTCGAATGCGGGCTGGATCAAGCCGGGGCGGAGCAGGCGGTGGAATACATTGTCGCCGGCCGCGCCGTGCTGGGGGCCGTTCCCACGCAAACCACGGTCATTGCCGAACGCTTCTTCGACGAAAGCGGAGGCATGCAACTCATCATTCATGCACCGTTCGGCGCGCGCATCAACAAAGCCTGGGGCTTGGCGCTACGCAAGCGTTTCTGCCGCTCGTTCAATTTCGAGTTGCAGGCCGCGGCCACCGACAACGGGCTGAATATCTCGCTCAGCGAGCAGCACAGCTTCCCGCTGGCCGACGTTTTTCATTTTCTCCATCCGAATTCCCTGCGCTCCGTGTTGGAGCAAGCCGTGCTCGCTTCTCCGCTTTTCACCGCGCGCTGGCGCTGGGATGCGGGACGCGCTTTGGCCTTGCTGCGTTTTCGCAACGGGAAAAAGGTTCCTCCTCCGATTCAACGCATGCGCTCGGATGATTTGCTGTCGGCGGTCTTCCCGGAAGCGCTCGCTTGTCAGGAAAATCTTCCTGAAGGCGATATCACGATTTCCAGCCATCCGCTCATCCGCGAAGTGATGACGGACGTTCTCACCGAAGCGCTGGATGTTGACGGCCTCTTGCGCGTGTTGCGCGACATCGTCGACGGCCGGATCAATTGCCTTGCGGTGGACACACCCGTCCCTTCTCAGTTTTCGCACGAAATCCTAAACGCCAATCCGTATGCCTATCTCGATGACGCTCCGCTCGAAGAACGCCGGGCTCGCGCCGTCGAAATGCGCCGCATGCTGCCCGAGGCTGTACTCGGAGAAATTGGGCGCCTCAACCCTGCGGCCATCGAGGAAGTTTCTAGTGACGCCTGGCCGGATGTGCGCGACGCCGAAGAACTGCACGATGCCTTGCTAACGTTCATCGCGGTGCCCGCCAGTCGCGATTCGGGTGGTCTTCCAGGCAGTCGTCTTCACGTCAAGTTGGAGAATTCGCTCAACACCTGGAATCCTTTCTTCGAACAGCTTGTCGCGGACCGCCGCGCAAGTCTCGCCAGCGCAGGCGGCGAAACCTACTGGGTCGCGACCGAACGAGTTCCCGCGTTCGCGCAGATTTTCCCCTCGGCGCATTTCAAATTTGCGCCGCCGAGTGTCGGCGCGCCAAATCTTTCACGCGATGAATCCCTGTTCACTCTCGTCACTGGTTGGATTTCTCATTCCGGTCCGGTTACCGCAAGTCAAATGGCCGGCATCCTCACTTTTCCTGTTTCCGAAATCGACAAAGCTCTCTTACGCCTCGAATCGAGCGGCGTGGTTCTGCGCGGCAAATTCACTGACCCTCATTCCGATCAAACGGAGTGGTGCGAGCGCCGCCTGCTCGCCCGCATCCATCGGCTCACGCTCGGACAGCTGCGTCGAGAAATCCAGTCGGTTACTCCTGCGCAATTCATGGACTGGGAGTGCCGGTGGCAGCACGTCGCTCCCGGCACGCAACTCCTCGGCGAGCGCGGCACACTCGAGGCCCTCCGTCAGGTGCAGGGCTTCGAAACCCCGGCAAATGCCTGGGAGCGCCAAATCCTCAAGAGCCGCATCGCGGATTACGATCCCAAAGTACTCGACCAGCTCTGCCTGACCGGCGCCGTCGGCTGGGGCAGGCTTTCACCACACCCCGCGACGCTCGCAGCCGTCACCGACGGAAAACGCCGCGTCATCCCTACCAGCGTTGCGCCGATTACTTTCTTTGTGCGCGAAGATGCCGATTGGATGATTCCGCGGCGCGAAGGAAGCGAGGCGGGCGTGCTGGGCCTCAGCCCGCATGCCGCTGCCGTGCACTTGTACTTGCGCCAGCGCGGCGCGTCTTTCTTCGCTGACATCGTGCGGGGGACTGGCAAGCTGAAGTCGGAAGTGGAAACCGCGCTATGGGAACTCGTCGCCGCCGGCCTGCTCACCGCGGATGGGTTCGATAATTTGCGTGCGCTCATCGACCCCAAGCGCCGCTCCGGCCAAGGCAGCGGAAAAACGTCGCGGCCCAGGCACAGCGCGGGCCGCTGGTCGCTTCTCTACTCTGGCGAAAACCACGACCGCAGCCTCGCGCTTGAAGCGATTTGTTGGATGCTGCTTCGACGCTACGGAATCGTTTTTCGAGAGCTTTTGACGCGCGAAACGATCCTTCCGAAATGGCGCGAGTTGCTCATCACACTGCGCCGCCTGGAAGATCGGGGCGAAGTACGCGGCGGCCGGTTCGTTAGCAACTTCCTCGGCGAGCAATTCGCTTTGCCCTTGGCCGTCGAATCTTTGCGCGCCATCCGCAATCGACAACCATCGGGCGAAATCCTTGCGGTCTCCGCCGCCGATCCGCTGAATCTTGTGGGCATCATCGTTCCTGGCGAGCGTGTCGCAGCCAATTCCGGCAAAGTCGTCGCTTTCCGCGACGGCGTCGCCGTTCCGCCAAGCGACCTAACCAACGTCATTGCAATGCCCATAGCGCGTTGAAGGGAGCTTGAAAGGGATTGGCATTGTCGCATGCACGCAAATCTTTAAAGTACTAGCAGTAATGAATTGTTGCCCGCGCCACCCGGGCAAATGCCGTCTTGACATCTTCGCGCAAGGGTGCATGATGGCGCCTAGGGACCCGAAACCCGCCGGCTTCTCTCCCACGGAAGCCAAATGTCAGTCCCACAGGAGACCAGATATGAATGCCAAAGTTCTGACGTTTTCGTCTCAGGGCGATACCACGCTTCTCGAATACGATCCCGCGACCGCCGACATGGACGAAGTGAACCGCGTCATCGCCGAATACGAAGCGAAGACCGGAGCGCAACCGTTCGATGTCGCCACCGGGGAGCGTATTGAGAAAGTTACCCGCGCGCAAAACGAAGTCCTGATGGTTCACCCCATCGCTGGCGGCTAGAAATAAGAGACGGCCGGAATGTGGTCGTAGTCCGTAGGGCCTGAGTGCGACCTGCGCAAATGGCGTACGGGCCTTATTCCGCATCTGGCCGATGACATTGCTATGGCTTCCCCAATTGTGTCCGTGCTTGTACTTGCATTATTGGCAGGCGTACTCGTTCTGCTCAGGTGGCGGTTGACGCTTGCTGGTGGCTTGCGCCGTAGAGATTTGGCGCAAGCGGAGGCGCGCCGAGGTCGCATTCCTAGAGTTCGCTTGAATGGCGCCTTCTCTTTTGGCCTGCACGGTGTAGCACCCGGTGGATTGTCTTTATTCGGAGACCATCCCTTGGGCGGTGGACCGGTTTCGCCCCGCGTCACCAAGGAACAGCGTGCGGAAGCTTTCCTGCGCCGCATCCTTGCGCTCACGGGAGCCACAAAGGCGGACGGCGCTTACATCCTGAACGTAGGCAAGATTCAGTTTCAACTCCGCGACCGTTTCATCCGGCGGCTGCAAAATCCCCAAGACCCCAAGTCCCCCTACGAAGAAACCTGTTTTTATCTCGTGCACAACGGGATGCCCAAAGTAGAAGAAATTGCTACCGCGCTTCTGCACCTGTCAAACAATCCCGGGTTGTTTGACAAGTGGGCGCTTCAAAACGGTGTGGCCTTCAAGGCGGATGGGAAAGTGTTCGACCGCTGTCCGTTGATGGGCTTGCGCTAGGCAGCGACGCAACTCTTGTTTTTCGCGATTTCTTACCTTTCGTTGTTGACCGTCTTTTCGATTACCAATCAATCCGGTCAGGGAAAAACTCAGACACCAACTCCTGGTAAAAAGGCAAAACCGCTTTCGCGTCCGGCCGTTCACGACCCTTCGAATAAAGATCGTAAGGATTGAACTTCCTCACCCACGCAAACATTTGCTCGTCGTGTTCATTCATCAAGTGCCGATAGGCGTTGTGCCGGTGCGCCGCGTAGAAAGAGTGGTAGCGCAGCATGTACAGAGCTTCTTCCGGAAGGTAATTCCGCGCCGCTTGATAAACGTACTCGTCGTGTCCGAAGGACAGATGCACCTTGTCGAGTCCACAGCGGTGTTCGTAGATGCCGTACTTGGTCTGATATTCAGGAACGTTCGCGTCAGGATTGGCCGCAAAAAACTCCGGAAACACCACTTCATCCGAGTAGGCGCATCCCACCGGAAAGGTGTCGCCAACCACCGCCCACTGCGGCTCGCCGTACAGGCAAAGCACTTTCCCCAAATCGTGCAGAAAACCCGTCAGAATAAACCAGCGCGGATGGCCATCCTTGCGAATCGCTTCTGAGGTTTGCAACAGGTGCTCAATCTGGCTCAGGTCGGTGTCCGGATCGCTTTCATCGACCAAAGTATTCAGGTACTCGGCCATTTCCCAGATGCTCTTCTTCCCTCGCTTCAGGCCGCAGTACTGCTCCTTTTTCTTGAGCACAAAACCCAAAGTTTGCTGCGCGTGATTCTGCCGGTAGAACTCTGTGACCCCGGGATTGGCGTCGGTGCGATAGTTCCGGAACTGCTCTTCCGATTTTCCCTGCCGATAGCGAGTGCTTACAAAATCGTCCCAATCGTCGAGTTCTTTCAGGGGGGCATTTTCCTTGCCGGGGGCAGTTCGAAGCGCTTCATCCATGGCAGTACTCCGGTTTTATTCTGCGGGCCCGCCTCCCACGGCGCAATAGGAACTTTCACCTACTTTTTTTCATTCTGCTGATAGGTTGAACATCCGACCCTTTTCCGAAGATACGCTCAAAGCGTCCCGCTGATTCGACTTACCGCGCGCCAGAAAGGGGCGTCCACGCCGAGTGCTTGCGCCCGGACTCCAGCACCGCGCCAACAAACCGCATTCCGTCGACTCCCTCCGCAATTCCAGGCACAAGAAGCGATAGCGGATCCGGCTGCCGCTTTTCCTGCCGGGCCCAAATCTGTTCCGCCAGATCTTTGTAAAGCTGCGCGAAGCCTTCCAAATACCCTTCCGGATGCCCGGCAGGGATGCGCATTGCCCGCGCCGCGGCAGCTCCCGTCCCCGGTCCGCCACGCTTTAGAATCCGCCGCGGTTGCCCCAAAGGCATAAACAACAACTCATTCGGGTTCTCCTGCTGCCACTCCAAGCCCGCCTTTTCTCCATAAACGCGAAGGCGGAGGTTGTTCTCACTCCCCGCGGCCACCTGGCTTGCCCAGAGCATCCCTTTCACTCCGTTTGGAAAGCGCAACAGCATCTGCACGTTGTCATCCAGGCGCCGCCCCGGAACAAACGTTGTCACTTCGGCCGCGACTTCCTGGACTGGCAATCCCGTGACAAAGCAAGCAAGGTTGTGCGCGTGCGTTCCAATGTCACCCAAGCTTCCACCGGGACCGCTTCGCGCAGGGTCGGTGCGCCAATCCGCTTGTTTCTGGCCGGTTCTTTCCAGCGGGGTCGCGAGCCAGTCCTGCGCATACTCCACTTGAACCACTCGCAACGCGCCAAGCTCTCCCGCGAGAACCATCTCCCGCGCCTGCCGCACCATCGGGTAGCCCGTGTAATTGTGGGTCAAGCCAAAAATCAATCCGGTTCGCTCAACGATTTTTGCCAACTCCAGCGCGTCCTCAAGCGTCGTCGTCAACGGCTTGTCACAGATTACGTTGATTCCCGCCTCGAGAAACTTCTTCGCATTGGCATAGTGCATGTGATTCGGCGTGACAATGGCCACCGCTTCGATGCCGTCGGGACGCCCCGCCTCCGCGGCTGCCATTTCCTCGAACCGCCCATAGGCGCGCGGGATGTGCAGCTCTTCGGCGGCAGCCAGGCTCTTTCCCGGATCCGAACTCAACGCCGCGGCAACGAGTTCATAACAATCGTCCATGCGCGCCGCAATGCGATGCACCGCGCCGATGAACGCACCCGGCCCGCCTCCCACCATGCCTAGCCTGATGCGTCGGTGCTTGCCTTGCATCTTAGAATCACCCGGCATGTTTGCCTTCCTTTCGCGCGGAGAGTCCTAGCATCCGCCGGTTCGCTTCTTCGTCTGCACCCGATTTTGCAAAATCGTCAAACGCCCGCTCGGCCGTCTGGATGATGTGCCGCGCAATGAACGGCGCGCCTTCTCTCGCTCCTTGCCCGCTGCTCTTCACGCAACACTCCCACTCCAGCACGGCCCAGCCGTCGAAATCGTACTGCGCGAGCTTCGAAAAAATTCCGCGAAAATCCACTTGCCCGTCGCCGAGCGAGCGGAAACGCCCCGCGCGATGAATCCACGGCTGATACCCGCCGTAAACGCCCTGCCGCCCCGTCGGATGAAACTCCGCATCCTTCACGTGAAACATCTTCACCCGCGAATGATAAATGTCTAGAAAGGCAAGGTAATCGAGCTGCTGCAAAACAAAATGGCTGGGGTCGAACAAAATGTTGCAGCGTTTGTGCCCGCCCACGCGGTCAAGAAACATGTCGAATGTCACGCCGTCATGAAGATCCTCGCCTGGATGCAGCTCGTAACACAGATCCACCCCTGCGGCGTCAAACGCATCCAGTATCGGCTTCCACCGCTTCGCCAATTCGTCAAACGCCGTCTCAATCAGTCCCGGCGGACGCTGCGGCCACGGATAAATGTAAGGCCACGCCAGCGCGCCCGAAAAAGTGACGTGCGCCTTGCATCCCAAATTTGCGGAAGCTTTTGCCGCCAGCCAAAGCTGGTCCATGGCCCACGCTTGCCGAGCTGCGGGATTTCCTCGCACTGATTCGGGGGCGAACCCGTCAAACGCCGCGTCGTACGCCGGATGCACCGCGACCAACTGGCCTTGCAGGTGGGTGGAAAGTTCCGTCAGCACCACGCCGCTGGCAGCCAGCTTTCCCAAGATTTCATCGCAATACCCGCGGTTTTCGGCAGCCCGCTTCAAATCAAACAGCCGGCTGTCCCAGGTCGGAATCTGCACGCCTTGGTAGCCAAGCCCCGCCGCCCATTTGGAAATCGTCTCGAGCTTGTTAAAGGGAGGTTGGTCGTCCGCAAATTGCGCCAGAAAAATTGCCGGCCCGTTGATCGTTTTCATGGATGCCCTCTCCCTCGCCAATCGCGCTGGGGAGCCGCATTTTATAAAATCTTTGCCTCCGCGCGAACGAAATTCTCTGTGGCCGCCAATCCTGAAGATGTATATTCGAACGGTTCGCGAAGGAGGCCATCGCCATGAACGCCACAGCGCAGCGACCCTTTGCTTTGACTGCGTTCCTCGCAGCCGGCATCATCCTAGCCTCTTGGCCCACGCGAACCACTGTTGCCGGCTCCGAGCATACGAAAACCACCGCAACTCGCCGCGACAAGCCTGGGGCACGAGTCACAGGCTCATGGGATCAAAAAGCCGCGGCTGCGTATCTTGATCGAAGGCAAGAATGGTGGATGTCCTGGCCGAGGGCCCAGCGCGATCACGACACCTTCTGCATCTCCTGTCACACCGCTGTGCCTTACGCCCTTTCGCGCTCTGCTCTTCGGACAGAACTTGCCGAAAAAGCCCCTTCCGCCGACGAGCAAAAACTCCTCGATAATGTCACCAAGCGTGTTCGCCTTTGGAAAGAGGTTGCACCGTTCTACCCTGACGCGCAGTGGGGCGCGCATAAAACAGTCGAGTCGCGCGGGACGGAATCTGTCCTGAACGCCCTGATCCTTGTCAGTCGTGACGCGCAGAGTGGGCAGCTTGGCAATGACGCGCGCACCGCCCTCGATAATATGTGGGGGGAACAGCAAACCTCAGGAAGCGCCAAGGGCGGGTGGCTTTGGCAGCGGTTCAACAAAGAGCCGTGGGAAGCCGACGATTCAGACTACTATGGAGCCACACTTGCCGCAGTCGCAATCGGCACAGCGCCGGGGAATTACCGCTCGGCGCCCGAAATCCAAGACGACCTCAAGATGCTGCGCGAATACCTGCGTCAGGAGAGCGCCGCGCAAAAGCCGATTAATCGCGCGAGCCTGCTGTGGGCCGCTGCGAAAATACCTGGACTCATCGAACCAGACCGCAAGAAGGCCATCCTCTCGGAGCTTCTCGAGAAACAACTGTCAGACGGAGGCTGGAGCCTGTCCTCGCTGAGCGGCGATTGGAAGCGGGATGACGGAACACCTCAAGAAGCAAACAGCGACGGCTACGCCACTGGGCTCATTACTTTCGCTTTGCAGCAGTCGGGGGTCTCTTTAGAAAATGTACAACTGAGGCGCGGTCTCGCCTGGCTAACCGCCAATCAGGACAAAACGGAAGGCTCCTGGCCGGCCTTCTCCCTGAACAAAAACAAGCAGCATCATCTCAGTCCGGAAACCGCGCTCTTCATGAACGACGCCGCCACCGCCTACGCCGTTCTCTCTCTTAGCTACGCCAATCGTCCTTGAACAGAACGTAGGCGGTCTTTTCGAGCCAGCCGCATGAAACACCGCATGATTCATCTCTTCCAAAAGTATGTTGTAAATCCTCCGATCAAGCTGTTGTTTATCCTCGGAATCTTCCCTCCAGGGTACGCACTGCTGGAAACCATTGGCCGCAAGACCGGAAAGGCCCGCTGCACTCCGGTCGGCAACGGACGCGTTGGCCAGCAATTCTGGCTCGTCGCCGAGCACGGTTCGAAAGCCGGTTACGTTCGCAATATCACGTCAAATCCGCGCGTGCGCGTGAAGCTCGGCGAAGGGTTTGGCGCCCGCTGGCACAAGGGTACTGCCTCCCTGCTACCCGATGACGATCCCCGCGAGCGCCAGCGCTGGCTGTCTCAAAAGCATCCCGGCAGCGCTTCGAATTCCGCCGCCGTTCGCCTCTTCGGCACAGAACTCCTCACCATTCGCATTGATCTGGATTCCTGACACCGTATGAGCCGCCTCGGTCACAGCTTTTTCCTCTGCGAACTATGGGTTAAGATGAGCTCCTCGCAAGCATAGTTCAACAAGGGAGACGTCTCTTGAGATCGCTCCTTGCCGGCCTCGCAGCCACTTATCTTTTCACCGGCATGCCCGCCCTCGCGCAAGAAGCGGGTGACGGCCCCACCAGCGAAAAAGCACAGAAGTCCTACCAAGAAGCTCTCAAGCTCTTGCGTGAAAGAAAGGAGGAATGGGCGCTGGAGGCGTTCAAAAAAGCCGATAAGCATGACGACGGACACTGCCGTGCGTGCCAGAAGCAGATGATCAAGTACGGAGTCCAGTACGGTGACTGGAAGGCTGCTGAGCTCGCCTCCGAAGAGCTATTGAACGAAGCGAAAGATAATAAGGAGACGGCCCTGGGGCATTATCAATACGCCCAAGTGCTCATAGCGGAAGCCTCCAATAAGCACAAAGAAGAACTGTTCTCGCAAGCGCATGACCACGCTGCCAAAGCGGTCGCCGCGTATTCAAATTTTCCAGAAGCCGTCCTCTTGGATGGAAAGGCCTTGGCAAATCTGAAACAGGATGATGCGGCCAAAGCTCAGTTTGAGCGGTTTTTGAAGATGAGGTCTCCCGGCAGTCCCGACTATCGCCGCGTTCAGCGTTTTATCGACCAACCCGGGCTTGCCCGCGCCAGGATGGCTCCGCCTTTCGCTGTCACTACGGTGGAGGGCGAGCGCGTTTCTATGGACGATCTGCAAGGCAAGGTCGTGTTACTGGATTTCTGGGCTACTTGGTGTGTTCCCTGCCGCGAAGCGCTGCCGCACATGAAGCAGGTCGCAAAAAAATTTCAAGGGGAGCCGCTGGCCATCCTAAGCATCAGTCTGGATGCCAATGAGGAAAAATGGAAAGAGTTCATTACGAAGAACGAAATGACTTGGCGACAGTATCGCGACGGTGGCTTTACCGGGCCCATTGCAAGGATGTTCTCTGTGAGGGCCATTCCCGCCACCTTCACGATTGACGCGGACGGTGTCCTCCAGGATGAACACATCGGGGATGCCTCGATCGAAGGCAAGCTCAAGAAGCTCGTCGCTCGCGCCCGCGAATTGCAGGCGCCTGAAAATCCTGCCAAGTAATTGCCGAGTGTCGCCGCCGTGGGCTTTTTGCCTAGCGACCGTTCAGCCTTCGTTTCGATTTGGATTCTCGGCCTTTTTCGACTCCTTCTTAGCTCTTGGTCGCAAATAGAAGAAGCGAAGGACACTAACCACAAAAACCCACCACACGACGATGAAGAGATTGCCAAGGATGCCGCCATAGTCCTTTCGACGGAGGCAGAAGTAAAGCTGCGCGCGGGTGGTAACAATTTCAATCCAAAATGCGAAGAAGTAAGTGGTCCAATGCTTGAGACTCTCCAGATACTTCATTGACTCATTGTCTTGCCATGAGCGTCGCGAATCCAAGGAAAATCGGAAGAGATGGCTACAAGGTAAAATCTCTATGGGTTTTGTTCGATGCTCCTGGCGTTTGGCGCAAGCAGCGGCTCTTGCCCCAAAACAACGCCCTCTCGGGTCGGCTCTTTATGGCGTCTGTTCGAATTGGCTTAGGAACCCCGGATCAAGTGTGAATTTCGTGTGCACAGCGAAACCAGCTGCCAGCAATGTGAATTCCGCCCAGTCGCGTCCGGGCCCGAGCAGAGGAGCGCCGTCGAGCGTGCGCGGAAAGAAGTAGTGGACCGAGGAACTCGCGCCCGTTCCGGTGAATTCGACTTCCAGTGGAGCGACCATACCGCGGCGCGTCTTGAGAGTCACAAAGAAAACCGGCTTACCCGCCAGCGTAACCGCAAACGGCTCGAAACCTTTGCGGCCGGCCTCCTCAACTTTTACCGTTATAACGTATCGGTCCGCTGGAAGCCGCGGCGCAGGGGCTTGAAACCGTGCCGCTGGTCCTTCGCCGAGCTCCTCGAGCCGTGTAAAGGCCTGGGCAACCGGAGCGGCTGATTCCCATCGCACCAGGATGCCGGCCCAGGGTTTGATTGGCGGCGCTGCATCCATCTGACGGGAAGAATCAATGGGCGCTTCGATTCGCCCTTTCTGCATGCAATTCCCATTGGCGTCAATGGCATCCGGGTCACAGTGCCTGGTCCCCGTTGAAACGCTGTAGGAGGCTTCCCCTTCTTTCTGGCTGAACACCACAACTTCTAGTTTTGCCCAAGGCGACCTTCGCACCAGCTTCAAGGCTTCCGCAGCTGACCACTGCGCGGGAGGTTTATGCTTCCAGAAATCGTCCGCACGGACGAAGTTGGGCAGCGCAAGCAAGCTCACGAGGGACAGGGACACGATCACGCCCTGCGGAATTCTGAGCAGCGGAGCGCGGCACGCACATGCCCCGCTGGCTCGAGTTGTTTCGGAGGTGACCATTTTCCGAAAGCTTTTCTGTTTTCCGGCTTCAGCGCTGACCTGGTCACTCTCTCGCGCATTCACTGTAACGATTGGATTGTGAAGACGCCGCGCAACTGAGTCAAGGCTCATGGCCATGGGTCTTAAGCGGGTCATGTGTTAGGCTCAACCTTCGTGAGGGTTCTCCGACTCATTCTCTATTGCTTCTTGGCCACCGCGGCCAGTAGCAGCGAAGCCTTACCCCAAGAGCCGCCTCGCCGGGACGCCTTTCTCATTACGATCGACACCCTGCGGAGCGACCATCTTCACTGCTATGGATACGACCGGATCCAAACTCCCGCTATCGATCAGTTGGCAAAGCAAGGGATTCGCTTCACCCAGGCATTCACGCCCAGCCCTCTTACCAATTCGTCGCACGCAAGCATCCTCACTGGACTGCTGCCAAGCTCCCACGGGGTAAGCGACTTTGGCGTACCTTTAAAGTCCGATCATCCCACTCTGGCCGAATTGCAGAAAAAGCAGGGCTACCAGACTGCCGCTTTCATCGGATCGGTAATTCTCGACAGCCAGAGGTTGGCGCCTGGCCTCGACCGCGGGTTCGACTTCTACGACAATTTTCCTGCAAAACCTCAGATGAAATTGCGATGGGGGCAAATTGAACGGCGAGGCATGGATGTAGCACAACGGGCAGAGAATTGGATGGATGAACATGAAGCGGCGCCGCGCTTCGTTTGGGTCCATTTCTATGACCCCCATGATCCGTACGAGCCGCCGTCTCCCTATGCCCAAGTCTACAAAGGTCGGCTCTACGACGGGGAGATTGCTTACGCGGATTCAGCCTTAGGTCACTTCCTCGCTTATCTCAAGAAACGAGGCTGGTACGAGGGAGCGCTCATCGTTTTGGTCGGAGACCATGGAGAGGGATTGGGCGAACATCACGAGGACGCGCATGGCATTTTTCTGTACGATTCGACGACTCACGTTCCTTTGATTGTGAAGCTGCCGAAGGGGCAGCAAGCCGGCCGAGTCGTTGATGAGCAAGTGCGCACCACGGATATTATGCCGACGATTTTGGAGCTATTGGGCATTTCTACGCCCGCAAGCTTGGACGGCGCTTCCTTGATGCCGCTGATCCTGGGTGCGAACTCGGCGTCTCGTCCGGTCTTGGGCGAAACGGATTATCCCTTGCGTTTTGGATGGGCCCCGCTGCGATCGGTTCGACAGGATGGCTTCAAATTGATCGAGGCTCCCCGGCCGGAACTTTATGATCTCCACTCCGATGCCGGGGAACTGCACAATCACTACGCGCCTTGGGATGCGAGAGTACAAACGCTGCGCAAAAGACTCGCAGAACGCGCTGCCGAGTCGCAGTCCCCGCGAAAGCCTTCGCCCTCAACCGTTTCCTCCGGCACGATTGATGAGCTTCACGCACTTGGGTACTTGGGTCCGGCAGATGCCCGATCCTCCACGGATGTTCCAGAGCCGTCACTGCTGCCTGATCCCAAAGACAAGATTGAAGAGCAAAACCTGATGCATATCGCCACGATGGCGTCGGAAGTTGAGCAGTGGGCTCAGGCGAGAGTGGCCCTCGAGAAGCTGGTGCAATTGGACGATAAATCCTTGGTTGCGCGGCTTCTGCTCGGGCGCGTCGATCTCAATTCGAAGAATCCCCAAGCGGCAGAGCACGAATTCGAGGCGGCGGTCTTGTTACAGCCAGGAAACATGGAAGCCCAATTTGGTCTGGCGAAAGCGCTTCTTGGTGAGAAGAAGTATGCCGACGCTGTGGATTTGCTTGAAGAAATTACCAAGTCAGGAACCAAGAATCCGGAGGCTTTTGAGTTGCTCGCGCAGGCTTATACCGGGCTTGGGAAGCCCGTCCTGGCTAAGCAAGCGGCAGACCAAGCCAGCACCATACGAGGCGCTCATCCTCGACAATGAGCGACGAACCACCGCATCAAAACGCGATGCGATCCGTATTACTTCTGCAGTGCAACATTACTCTCGGAAGTGTTGAAGATCTCGGTCAAAACACGCCCGCGCATTTGCTTTGGCTGCTCGATGCCGTAGATATGCAGGATCGTAGGCGTGATGTCGTACACGCTGGCTTCCAGACCCATTAGCCGAAAGTCATTTTTAATCCCGGGCCCCATGACAAACACGGAGCCGGGAACGTCGTCGCCATCGGCAAAATCGTGCTTGGCGATGACCGGCGTGGTCTTTTCGTGATCCATGTGCGCGTGAGGGTCTTTCTCTTCAAATTCCCGAAGCGGTTTGATGCCGTGGTCGGACACGATGAATACATACGTGTTGGCATCGGCGTGCTTCAACACGGTTCCCAGGACTTTGTCGAAAGCTACGTACTGGTCGGGAAAAGCATTCGGACGAACGCCATTGATGCTCGCATTATAGCCGGCATTGTATGGAGCGATGGGATACAGCCAATGGCCCGTCCGGTCCTCGCACGACTGCACCAGGAAGGTAAAGTCCGTGGGATGCTTGGTCAACAGGTAATCGAAGAGCTTGGTCTGCTCGTCACGGATGACTTGAACCTTGTTTAACCATTTGTCTATGACTTCCGTTTCGTGGCCTTTCAAATCCGCGGCGGCGGGCATGCGCTCGCAGTCGATGTAGAAGTCGCCCACATTCTTCAAGAGCTCGGGTTCCATGCTCTTGGGATAAACGGCATCCCCTCCCATGACTTCGCTCAGCTTCGGCGCGCAGAGTACACCGTCTTCGCAATTCTTGCCCCGCGTCAACATGCCGCTGATCATGTATCCATTTACGGGCATGACAGGGAATGTAGCGGGCACATTGGCCATGCCGACGGTGACTCCGCTCTTCGAGAGCAATGACCAAATGGGCTCCCGCTTCAGCATGTTGGTATTAGCCGTGATTCCTCCGACGAGGAAGCCTGTGACTCCGTGCTCTTCAGGATTCGTGCTCGTGAACAGCGTGCTGTAAACGCGCGGACAATTCGGCGCTGAAACGGTCCGCAACTTGCCGTAGGCGCCTTTCTCAACCACTTTGGCGAGGTTGGGCATCTCGCCCTTCAGAATAAGGGGCCGGATGACATCCAACTCCATTCCGTTTACGCCCAGGATAATGATGCGCGGCTTCCCTTTGCGGGTGGCGGCCTGCTCCTGCGAGCGCGCGGCGACTGGCAGCAGAAAGAACACCAGCATGCAAGACCAGAGAATCTTTCTAAAGTTCATGGTACACCTCGGGTACCTGAGGAGAATATTTTATCCCCAGTTCAGGCCTCGTGGAAGGGTTTTCGAGGCCAGGACTCAGGGCGGTTGTTTCTCAGTCTTCAGTCTATTGGCTTCCCCGAGTTCGCGCGCAGCGTCTTCGGCGCGGCCCAGCTTCTCGTATTCCTCCGCCAGGAAGGCATGCGCTTCGCGGGAATCCCCTTGCACCGCCACGGCCTTTTCCAGGTAGGGCAGCGCCTCGGCAAAGGTGCCGTTCAGAAACAACATCCGCCCCAGTAGCAGGTTTGCGCGGTAATGGTCCGGCTCTCCTTGCAGGACCTCGAGCAGGTTTTTGGCTGCTTCCTGAGGCTGTCCGGTACGGGCGTAAATGGACGCCAAAGAGTAGCGCGCGTCGGTCCAATCGGGTCGATTTTCCACCAGGATTTCGAAATATTTGGCGGCCGTATCCAGCTCCCCGGTTTCGTACAGGCAGATGGCCAACTCGTACTGCGCCATCAACGCATCCGGCCGCAACTCGACAGCTCTGCGAAGGGGAGGAATGGCCTTGGCAAAGTTGCCCCGCCGTGAGTAAGCAATTCCCAGGTAATACTGCGCCGCTTGGACTTCCGGGTCTTTGGCTACCACGCGCTCGAGGAGTGGGATGACCGTGGCTTCCCTTCCTTCTTCGATGGCCAGGCTGGCATCGTGCATATCGTTGGCGACTCCGATGCGCTGCTTGGGGTCAATTCTTGTGACCGGACTGGTCTTTCGAGAGGCCATGTAGCCTAGCGCCGAGAGTTTTTCCCTGCTCTTTTCGTCGAGGTTGTCCTCTAACGGCTGCGGCGCGCCGGCACTGATCCGCTTCACGAAATTATCCAGCTGAACGGCAAGGCGCGCCGCAGCGAGGTGGTTGCGCGAATAGAGATTTGTCTTCTCGCCAGGGTCTGAGGCCAGATCGTAAAGCTCCGGCAATGGCGCCTGCACGTAAAGCTTGTCACCGGATCGCAAGGAAACAAGAGCACTCCACCCAAACGAGCGCTCGGAGTGATCGCCGGTGGCAAGCGAAGCACGGTTTTCAGGATGGGGATTTGCAATCAGAGAGAGGAGCGAGCGGCCCTGCATCGCTGACGGCGGCGTCTGCCCCAGCGCTTCGAGAACGGTTGGCGCCAGGTCCACCAAGCTCGCCGTGGCATGGACGCGCTGGCCGGCAAAGCGATTTCCGGGAAGTTTGAGGAGCAAGGGCACGTGGATGGTGGCGTCGTAAAGAAAAATGCTGTGGGTCAGTTCGCCGTGCTCACCCAGGGATTCGCCGTGATCGGCAGCAACCGCGATGAGCGCGTTGTCATACAGCCCCTGGCTCCGCAAATAGTCAAGCAGTTTGCCGACAGTGGCATCGACATAGCCAATACACCCGTTGTAAGGGGCCGCCTGAAACTTGCTGCGGAACGGTTCAGGGGAACTGTAAGGGTCGTGCGCGTCCCACAGGTGAAACCATAGAAAAAACGGAGCATCGTGCTGCTGGCCCAGCCATTCGAGCACGTATCCCAACGTCACCTCGCCGCGGCGCTGCATGGAGGACTCGCGGCGTTCCCCGGTTTTCTGCCGGTGAAACCCTGCGTTGTAGACATCGAAGCCGCGCTCGAATCCGGAGGCAAATCCGTTTTTCGGGTCAAGGATGATGCTGCCGACAAACGCCCCGGTGCGGTACCCCTGGGCGTGAAGAATATCGGGTAGAAAGGGAACACCTGGAGGCAGGCGATCGCCGAAGTTGCGGATTCCGTGATACTGCGGAAAAGTCCCGGTGAGTATGGTCGCGTGAGAAACCGGCGTAATGGGCGCCTGGGAGTAGGCATGCTCGAACACCACGCCCTGAGCCGCCAGGGTATCCAGTTGCGGCGTCAAGCCGCGTTTTGAGCCGAGAAAGTCCATGCGGTCCGCTCGGACCGTATCCAACGTGATCAGAATAACGTTGGGCTGGTTGGTGGCTGCTGCCGCGAACGCGGGCAGCAGAACGAGGAAGCAAACGATGCTAGCGCGACGCATAATGAAAAAAGGAGTCTGCAGTTTAGCAGACTCCTTTTTTCGGCGCCAAAGTCTGGAGCGGAAGGTCAGAAAATGATCTTCGCCCCGATCTGACCAGCCCGCGGTCCGCCCTGGGAAAGGAAGGGGTTGCCCGTGGAGACGTCGGGCGTTTGCGAGTATGTAGAGAAGCTGGTGTTCGGGAAGTTGTTTATCTTCTTTTGAGAAATCGTGACGCCAGCCGGTAACGGGTTGAAATTGGGGTGGTTCAAGAGATTGAAGATCTCAAAGCGTAGCTGGAGGCTGAGCCTTTCGGTGATCTTGGTGCTCTTGTTTAGGTTGAAATCCCATTGGACAAAATGCGGACCGCGGAAGGCGTTACGGCCGCAGGTACCGATGGTTCCGTCGGCCGGAATGGCAAATACCGCAGGCACATTGGTAATGGTGGGGCTGTTGGGGTCGCTAAACTGGTAGATGGGTTTTCCTATGCAATCTGGTCTCTGGTAGGTGAGGTCTTGCCCGGAGTTATCCGCGCCACTCGAGAGCAGCGCTGTCCACGGCCGCCCGCTGGCGTAGGTAGCTACGCTCCCCATCTGCCAACCCTCTCCCAAGCGGCGTAATGCACTCCATTTGGGGAAGTCGTATCCAATGCCCGTGTTGAAGTTGCGCCGGATATCCGTGTCACAGGGGCCCCGATTGCTGTTGGGATTGTAAGGATTCTCCGCAATGGGAAGCGTCGACGAGCCACCGCGATTCACGGAATTGGTGTCAATGCAGCTCGACCAGGTGAAGTTGACGATGGAGTTCACCCCGTGCCAATTGCGCTGCCGGTAGCTGACCTGCATCGAGTTGTACCGCGAAAAGCCGCCGTTGGTGAGCTGGTTGACGTACTGGAATTCAGGCACGCCGCCAACCTGGAACGCGGAATCAAATGGGCGGTTACAATCAAGAGACGTCGGGTTGTTGGCGCTGTTTGGAGGACCGCTTAGCTGGTTCCCGTTTGCAAAACAGCCGACGGGTCGCAGATTTAACTGGCGGTTCAGGAGCATGTTCGTGCCATGAGCGCCGACGTAGCTCACGGTGATGGCGTTGTCTCTGAATAGCTCGTGTTGAATTGTGGCGTTGAAGTATTGGATTCTGGGCGTTTTGAGATTCGGAACCGTTCCGAATACGTTGAACGGTGGTGTGCTTGTCGGATTGGCGCCATAGGTTTGGAATGGCGTGGTCGGGTTTGGGCTTCCCGCCTGCGGGCCGAAGCATACCCAGTCCGGGGAGCTGGTATTGGTTGCAGGGTTGTAGCACGTATTGGGCCCAAAGGCTTCGAAGAGAGTCGAAAGACCGGGTTGACAACCATTCACAGGGTCGTTGAAGCCCGGACACTGGTTCCCATTAGCGGTGACCGAGAAAACCCCTAAGTCGGAATTGGTAAAGGCGCCAGCGCGCGCGCCCTGATACAGATAAGGCGCGCTGATGGCTGCAAAATTCGCTACGTCATAGGCCATGGCATAACCAACTCGCAAAGCGGTCTTGCCGTTGCCGAAGATGTCCCAGGCCAGTCCGGCCCGCGGGCCAAAGTCCCGGTAGTCTAGGTTATAAAGGCGAGGGAGCCCTGGGGATCCCACCTGAACCAAGCCATTTGGTTGCCCGCCGGGCGCGCAGACCGTAGGCTCAGGAGCAGCACAGGGGAAAAAATTGGAGGCACGCTTGCCGGTATCGCCAAGCGCTCCGTTCAGATCCCAGCGCAGGCCGTAGCTGATGGTCACACGGGGCGTCGCCTTCCACTCATCCTGGAAAAA
>Ga0126381_100002446_pt1 | contig 20051 bp, 18 predicted proteins | sample PanSoiMetPlot_28_FD_96465 | JGI IMG/M metagenome (GOLD analysis project Ga0126381, IMG submission 96465) | Tropical forest soil microbial communities from Panama - MetaG Plot_28 | ecosystem: Environmental > Terrestrial > Soil > Tropical forest > Bulk soil | place: Panama | collected 2016-02-17
CAAAGATGCTTGGCGAGTCGAAATGCGGATAGCAATACCAATCGATCGACCCGTTCCTGCCGACCAGCGCGGCGGTACGCATGTTACCGATAATCCCGTAGTTCTCGATGGGTTGATAAGACATCGGGGTAACCTTCCTCACAGGATCGTATCTGACTGTTGTGGCCTAGGGGTAGGCCATTGGCAGAATAACGACGTCAAGTCGAACGCCTTGATTTTAAACTTCGAGAATCCCTGACGGAAACTCTGAAGGCATTTTCAAGCTGCTGAAATATGCTTGGAATAAATCTGTAATGCTGCTGGTCGGAGAGTTGGAACGCTGGAGGTCAATTTAGCAGCGCCAGGGATTTTGTCGTAAAATCCCATCATCGGCCCCGTACCCTGGGGCATCTAAAGAGTGTTTACGACTGCGGGTGCGGCCCTGCCTGCAAACAGGAGCGACAGTGAGTCAGGTAAAGAGTCAAGTGGACGTTGACCTCCTCAGTATAAATACCATTCGCACTTTGGCGATTGACGCGGTGCAGCAAGCAAATTCGGGGCACCCCGGCGCGCCGATGGGGCTGGCGCCGGTGGTCTACGAACTTTGGCAAAAATACTTGCGCTACGACCCCGCGGATCCCACATGGCCGAACCGCGACCGCTTCGTCCTTTCGGCGGGACATGCTTCGATGCTGCTCTACGCGACCCTGCATCTAGCCGGCGTGCGCTTAGTGAATGCGAATGGAGAAGTTACGAGCGAGCTTTCGGTTCCGATGGAAGAGATCAAACGGTTTCGCCAGCTGGACAGCCGAACGCCGGGGCATCCGGAATCGCACATCACCACGGGCGTGGAAACCACGACAGGGCCGCTGGGGCAGGGCGCGGGAAATAGTGTGGGCATGGCCGTTGCCAGCAAGTGGCTCGGACAGAATTACAACAAGCCGGGATTCGAGATTTTTGATTTCAACGTGTATGCGGTTTGCGGCGACGGCGACATGATGGAAGGCGTGTGCTGCGAAGCCGCTTCGCTGGCGGGTCATTTGAAGCTTTCGAATCTTTGCTGGATTTACGACAACAATCGCGTGACGCTGGATGGCCCAGCGGATTGGTCGTTCAGCGAGGACGTGGCCACTCGTTTTGCGGGATATGGATGGAACGTTGCGCATGTGACCGACGCGAACGACCTCGAAATGCTCGCGCGCGCATATGAAAATTTCCTGAAGACCACCGATCGGCCGACACTGATTATTGTGAATAGCCACATCGGGTATGGTTCGCCGCACAAACAGGACTCCTATGAAGCGCACGGCGAGCCGCTGGGCGAAGCGGAAGTCAAGCTGGTGAAGAAGAATTATGGTTGGCCGGAGGACGCGAGGTTTCTGGTGCCCGATGGCGTTTACGATCAATTCAAAGGTGGAGTGGGCAAACGCGGAGCGCAGGCGCACGCATCGTGGCAAGTCAAATTTGACGCGTACAAAAAACAGTTTCCGCAGCAAGCCGACCAGATCGAGCGCATGCTCGCGGGGAAATTGCCGGATGGTTGGGACAAGGATTTGCCGAATTTCCCGGCGGATCCGAAAGGCATCGCCACGCGAGAATCTTCCGGAAAAACGCTGAACGCGCTCGCGAGAAATATTCCGTGGCTCATTGGCGGTTCGGCGGACCTGGCGAAATCCAACAAAACCAACTTGACATTTGATGGCGCGGGCGATTTTCAACCAGGGACATTCGGCGGACGCAACATTCACTTCGGCGTGCGGGAGCATGCCATGGGCGCCATGGTCAACGGCATGGCGCTTTCGAAACTGCGTGCTTACAGCAGCACGTTTTTCAATTTCAGCGACTACATGCGGCCCGCCATGCGCCTCGGCGCGCTGATGGAGATTCCCACAATGTACATCTTTACCCACGACTCCATCGGGGTCGGGGAGGACGGGCCGACGCATCAGCCGATTGAGCAACTGGCTTCATTGCGGGCCATGCCCAACATGCTGGTTCTGCGGCCGGGCGACGCGAACGAAGTCGTGGAAGCGTATAAGGTGATGTTCGAGCACACTCATGGGCCGAGCACTCTGGTGCTGACACGGCAGGCGCTGCCGACGCTGGATCGTACGAAATATGCGGTGGCGTCGGGAGTTGCGAAGGGCGGATATGTTTTGGCGGATGCGGCGGGCGGGAAGCCGGACGTAATTCTGATGGCCAGCGGCAGTGAATTGTCGCTTTGCGTGGACGCTTACGAAAAGCTCAAGGAGGGAGGCATCAAAGCACGAGTCGTGAGCATGCCATCGTGGGAGCTGTTCGAACAGCAGGACGCCGCGTACAAGGCAAGTGTGTTTCCGCCGGACGTAACTGCGCGAGTTGCGGTGGAAATGGCCGCACCCTTTGGCTGGGAGCGGTACACCGGCGCGAAGGGCAAGCTTCTTGGCATGCGGCGCTTTGGCGCGTCGGCTCCGCTGAAAGATTTGCTGCGAAAATTCGGCTTTAACGTGGACCATGTGGTTGCCGCCGCCCGGGAAGCGTTGGGGAAGTGAGCCACTGATGAAGCTGGTGATTGGGTCGGATCACGCAGGCTTTGCGCTCAAGGTTGCGATGGGGGATTTGCTGCGCTCGCTCGGGCACGAAGTGCTGGACGTGGGCGCGTTCAACGAAAATCCATCCGACTATCCGGATTTCGCGGAAGCGGTGGGGCGGGCCGTGCTGGACGGGAAAGCGGAGCGCGGCGTGTTGGTTTGCGGCAGCGGCGTGGGAGCAAGCGTCGCCGCGAACAAATTGATGGGCATTCGCGCGGGAATGTGCCACGACACGTATTCGGCGCACCAGGGCGTGGAGCACGATGATATCAACGTGCTCGTGCTCGGCTCGCGCGTGATCGGCGTCAAGCTTGCCGAGGAGCTGGTAAAGGCTTTTCTGGGTGCAAAATTCACGAAAGAAGAGCGCCATGTGCGGCGGCTAGGAAAAGTTAAGGCGCTAGAAGCAAAATTCGGCGCGAGCGCGAAGGCCAAGGCATAAGGAATGGGGAGGTTGGAGCGCCCGCCGGCCCAAGGGGTACAATAGAATTTTAGAGGGGTTTTTCGGGTTCTTTTTAGATTTAAGGGAGAACGATTATGACGACGACAACCACTCTTCCTAATATGGCCAAGGGAGAAGGCGCGAATCCGCTCAAGGGCTTGCTGGCGTATGGCCAATCGCCGTGGATGGATTACGTGCGGAGAGACTTGCTGACCAGCGGCCAATTGAAGAAATACATTGATAACGACGGACTGCGCGGGATGACCTCCAACCCTGCGATTTTTGAGAAAGCCATCGTTGGCAGCAATCTTTACGACGACATTTTGAAATCGCCTGAGGCGAAGAAGCTCGACGCCAATGGCGCGTTCGAGAAAATTGCGTTTCGCGACATTCAGGATGCCTGCGACATCTTCCGCCCAATCTACGAGGAAACGAAGCGGCGCGACGGTTACGTCAGCATCGAGGTTTCGCCGTTTCTGGGATACGACACGAAAGCCACCATCGATGAGGCGCGCCGCCTGTGGAAAGGTGTGAATCGCCCAAACGTGATGGTTAAGATTCCCGGCACGCCGGAAGGGCTTCCTGCAATTCGGCAGTGCCTGGAAGAAGGCCTGAATATCAACATCACGCTTCTGTTCGCGCAATCGGCGTACGAAAATGTGGCGGCAGCTTATCTGGCGGCGCTCGAAGCGCGCGCCGCGAAGGGCCAGGACATCAGCCACATCGCGAGCGTGGCGAGCTTCTTCGTCAGCCGCATTGACACGCTAATCGACGGAATGATTGATGAAAGGCTGAAGACTGGGGCAGATGCTGCCCAGAAGGCTTTACTCGAAAGCTTGCGCGGGAGGGTGGCCATTGCCAACGCGAGGCTGACCTATAAGAAATATCAGGAGTTGTTTGGCGGTCCGCGGTGGAAAACTCTCGCGTCGAAAGGCGCGCAGACGCAGCGGCTGCTGTGGGCCAGCACGAGCACGAAGAATCCCAAGTACCGCGACGTGCTGTATGTCGAGGAGCTCATTGGCGCGGATACCGTGGACACGATTCCGCCGGCAACGTTCGACGCTTTCCGCGAACATGGCCAGCTGCGCCCCAGCCTCACTGAAAATGTGGATGGCGCAGCGAAAACCATGGCCGATCTGGCCAAGGCCGGAATCTCGATGAAAGAAGTGACCGACAAGCTGCTCGCAGACGGCGTGAAGCTCTTTTCCGATGCTTTCAAGACCCTATTGGATGCCGTGGGGAAAACCGCGGGAGCTCGCGCGTGAGTGTAAACCGGCAGACCTGCACACTACCGGAAGAACTAGCCAACGCGGTGGCCGCGTCGCTCGAAGACTGGCGAAAAAACAACAAAGTAGCGCGGCTTTGGCAGAAGGACGCCTCGCTCTGGACGCGCACCGACGAAAGCAACTGGCTTGGCTGGCTGCACATTGTGGACCAACAGCTCGCGCACGCCGATGCGTTTCAGCGAATTGCTGAAGACGTGAAAAAGGTCGGGTTCAAACACGCGTTGCTGCTGGGAATGGGTGGGTCGAGCCTTTGCCCGGAAGTGCTGCGCATGACCTTCGGGAAGATCAAGGGCTTTCCCGAGCTGCACGTGCTGGATTCCACGGATCCGGTGCAAATCAAGGCCATCGAGGCGAAGCTCGATTTGCAAAGCACGCTCTGCATCGTCTCAAGCAAATCCGGCAACACGCTCGAACCCAACATTTACAAGCAATACTTCTTTGAGCGTATGAAAGCCAAAGTGGGCGAGAAGGAAGTGGGCAACCGCTTCGTGGCGATTACCGATCCGGGCTCGCACATGCAGGATGTCGCTATTGCGGATAAATTCCGCGAGGTTTTTTTCGGTGTGCCGAGCGTCGGAGGACGCTACTCGGCCCTTTCGAATTTCGGCATGGTGCCCGCGGCGGTCATGGGCCTGGACGTGGAAAAGTTCCTGACGACTACGAAGGAGATGGTCGCTGCCTGCGGTCCCGCTATAACGGTACATGACAATCCGGGCGTGGTTTTGGGAACGGTCCTCGGCGTAGCCGCTACTCACGGGCGCGACAAGCTGACCATTATCACTTCGCCTGGAATTTATGATCTCGGCGCATGGCTCGAACAACTTATTGCAGAATCCACGGGGAAGAACGGGAAGGGCATCATTCCCGTGGATCGCGAGCGCTTGTCGAGGCCTTCCGTGTATGGCAAAGATCGCGTCTTTGCTTACTTGCGTCTGGCATCGAAGCCGAACAAGGTGCAGGACAAAGCGGTCATGGCCCTTGAAAAGGCGGGCCATCCGGTGGTGAGCATTAGCGTCGACAACGTTTACTCTCTGGGGCAGGAGTTCTTCCGCTGGGAAATTGCCACGGCGGTGGCGGGTTCAATCAGCGGGATCAACGCCTTCAATCAGCCGGACGTCGAGGCGAGCAAAGTGGAGACGCGCAAGCTGACCAGCGAGTACGAAGCCAAGGGTAAGTTGCCAGCCGAGATACCGTTTTTTGAGGCGAGCGGAATTCAGTTTTATGCCGACGAGAAAAATGTCGCGGAGATTCATGGCGGCCTAAATGTCGCTGCCGTTCTGAAAACGCATCTCGGCCGGCTTAATGCGGGCGATTATTTTGCCGTTCTCGGCTACATCCCGATGAATGCGGAGAGTGAGAAGGTCTTGCAGGCGGTGCGGCATGCAGTTCGCGATAGGAAAAAAGTAGCGACCGTTCTCGGCTTTGGGCCGCGCTTCCTGCATTCCACCGGGCAGGCTTACAAAGGCGGGCCTAACAGCGGAGTGTTTCTGCAGATTACTTGCGACGACGCGAAAGACTTGCCGGTTCCGGGGCAGAAATACACTTTTGGCGTTGTCAAAGCGGCACAGGCACGTGGCGACTTTGCCGTCCTCTCGGAGCGTGGCCGCCGCGCTTTGCGCGTGCACCTTCGGAAAAACTTGAAGTCGGCGCTTGCCACACTATCCAAAGCCATGCACAAAGCAGTTGACTGACATACCGTACCAAATCTCTTTCACGCGGATCGACGGGGAGCGCACACGATGCAACTGGGGATGATTGGGTTGGGCAGAATGGGCGCCAACATGGTGCGGCGCCTGGAGAAAGGCGGCCACAAATGCGTGGTCTACGACCGCAGTGCCGACTCCGTGAAGCAACTTTCGGCGGAAGGAGCGACGGGCGCTTCGTCTCTGGATGATTTTGTCGCGAAATTGCAAAAGCCGCGCGCGATTTGGCTCATGGTGCCCGCGGCGGTGGTAGATGCCACCTTGCACGATCTGGTGAGCAAGCTTGAGAAAGACGATGTGGTCATCGACGGCGGAAATTCCTATTACATAGACGACATTCGGCGCGCAAAAGAACTCTCGGCAAAGGGAATTCACTACTGCGATGTTGGCACGAGCGGCGGCGTCTGGGGACTCGAACGCGGCTATTGCCAGATGATTGGCGGCGAGACGGACGTGGTAGAACGTCTCGATCCCATCTTCAAGACGCTGGCGCCCGGCCGCGGCGACGTGCCGCGCACTCCTGGCCGCGAAAAAGTCGGCGGCACGGCCGAAGAAGGTTACTTGCACTGCGGGCCTTCGGGCGCGGGACACTTTGTGAAGATGGTGCACAACGGCATCGAATACGGCTTGATGGCGGCTTATGCCGAGGGCTTGAACATTTTGAAGCACGCGAACGCGGGCAAGTCGCATCGTGAAGCGGACGCGGAAACTACGCCGCTGCGCAATCCGGAGCATTATCAATACGATTTCAATCTCGCGGATGTCACGGAGGTGTGGCGGCGCGGCAGCGTGGTGGCTTCCTGGCTACTCGATCTCACTGCGATTTCTTTGCTGGAGCAGCCCACGCTGGAGCGCTTCTCCGGGCGCGTCTCGGATTCAGGCGAGGGCCGGTGGACGATTCTCGCGGCGATTGAATCTACTTCGCCCGCGCCCGTTCTCAGCGCCTCGTTGTATCAGCGCTTCACCTCGCGCGGCGAAGATGATTTTGCGGCCAAGGTGTTGTCTGCTATGCGTTTTCAGTTTGGCGGGCACATCGAGAAAAAAGCCGGCCATTAACGGCTGCGCGAGCCATCTGGCAACAAGGTAAAGGGATTCCGACTAATGAACCACGACCACCTTGACACAAACTCAGTGGCTTCGCCTTGCGTAATGACCATTTGTGGAGCCGCGGGCGATCTTACCAAGCGCAAGCTCATCCCGGCGCTCTGCAATCTGGCTCAGGAAAAGCTTCTTCCTGAGCAGTTTGCGATTGTCGGTTTTTCTGTGGATGACTTCACTACAGAAAGCTTCCGAAAAACGCTCATAAAAGAGATTCCCGAATACGCGGCCTCGCCGATTGACCCAAAGCTCCTGGAATGGATGTGCGAGCGGATCTACTACATCAAAGGCGATTTTCAGGATCCGGAAGCCTATCAGCGGCTCGAACAGCAGGTCCGTGAGGCGGACAAGAAATACAACACGCAAGGAAATCGTCTTTTTTATCTCGCGGTTGCCCCCCGTTTCTTTTCGGCGATTGTCAAAATGCTGGGCCTGTGTTGCCTTTCGAAGGAAGAAAACGGACGCTGGGCGCGCGTGATCGTCGAGAAGCCGTTCGGGCACGATCTGGCTTCCGCTAAGCAGCTTAACCAAGAGCTGAAGCAAGTCCTCAGCGAAAAGCAGATTTATCGCATCGACCATTATCTCGGCAAAGAGACCGTGCAAAACGTCATGGTCTTTCGCTTTTCAAACAATATTATCGAGCCGCTTTGGAACCGCAATTACGTGGACCATGTCCAGATTACGGCGGCAGAAACGGTGGGCGTAGAACATCGTGGCGGGTTTTACGAAACGGCGGGCGCGCTCCGCGATATGGTGCCGAATCATCTCTTCCAATTGCTGACCATGACCGCTATGGAGCCGCCCATTTCCTTCGACGCGGACGAGGTTCGCAACAAACAGGCGGAAGTGCTCCATGCCATTCAGCCGCTAACTCCAGAAGAAGTGCTCACCAACATGGTTCGCGGGCAATACGGAGGCGGCACGGTCGAAGGCGAGCGTGTTGTCAGCTATCGCAGCGAACCTGCGGTTGCTCCTGACTCCAATACCGAAACGTTCGTCGCTCTGAAACTGCTGATTGATAACTGGCGCTGGGCGGGCGTGCCTTTTTATCTCCGCACCGGCAAGCGCCTGTCGCGCCGTGTAACGGAGATCGTTATTCAATTCCGCCGAACACCGTTCGTGCTTTTTAGAAACACAAGCGTTCGCAATCTCGAAACCAATCGCCTGGTCATTCACATTCAGCCGGAAGAGGGAATTTCGCTGAGTTTCGGCGCAAAGGTTCCTGGCTCGGTGATGAAACTCGGCCTCGTCAATATGGACTTCGATTACTGCACGTATTTTGGACTGGAGCACAGTACCGGTTACGAGCGCCTGCTGCGCGATTGCATGGCGGGTGATGCTACGCTGTTTCAGCGCGCGGACATGGTGGAAGCCGGCTGGAGCGTGATTCAACCTGTCCTCGACGTGTGGCACGCGCTACCGGCGCGCGGTTTCCCGAATTATGCAGGCGGATCGTGGGGGCCCGACGAAGCGGATGAATTGTTGGAAAAAGACGGCCGCGCGTGGCGCCGCATTGGAGAAGAAGAACTCGACAAGCGTGGGCGAATCGCTCCTCCGGCAGCCGCGGAAAAAACGGGAATTGCGAGCTGAGGAATAATGGAGCCGGAAATCCGAATTCTGGCGGATGGCGCGGCCATTGCAAAGCGCGCCGCTCAAGAGTTTATTCAAGCCGCAGCGGCAGCGGTGCGGGAAAGGGGCGCGTTTTGCGTCGCACTGGCCGGAGGCTCCACTCCGAAGGCCTTGTATGGTCTGCTGGCCGACGATCCGGCGAGGCGATCGCAAGTTCCCTGGGATAAAATACAAGTGTTTTTCGGCGACGAACGCCACGTCGGTCCGGGCCACGCGGACAGCAACTTCCGCATGGCCAACGAGACGATGCTTTCCAAAGTCTCGCTGAAAGCGAATCAGGTCACGCGCATCAAAGGTGAATATCCGGATGCGGGTCAGGCGGCTCGCGAATACGAAGAAGCGATTGGCGCGCATTTCGCTCTGAAGCCCGGCGAGCTTCCGCGCTTCGACCTGCTGCTTGTGGGAATGGGCAATGAGGGCCACACGCTTTCGCTCTTCCCGGGAACGAATGCGCTGCATGCGGATGGGCGCATCGTCGTAAGCAACTGGGTCGGAAAACTTTATACCGAGCGTATTACGCTGACCGCACCCGTTGCATGCGCCGCTGCTGAGATTCTGTTCATGGTGACGGGCGCGGATAAAGCGCTCGCGCTGAAGGGTGTTTTGGAAGGCCCGTACGAACCGGAACAGTTACCCGCGCAATTGCTTCAGCCGAAAAACGGAAAGCTCCTGTGGCTGGTGGACACCGCCGCCGGTGGCATGCTATCTAAAGGGATTCGAGAGTAGACAAGGAGCTCGTCATGGCCACGACCGTAAGCCTGGGAAAAATTGAAACCTATCTTGGTGCGAAGACGGATTCGCTGCTGGGATTCAAGTCGCCGAAAATCGCGAAAGAGCGCTTGCATCTTCCGGGCCCGGATTTTATCGATCGCATCTACGCGGCTGCCGATCGCAACCTCCGCGTGCTTGGCAACCTTCAGAGAATGTTTGGCACGGGTCGGCTTAGCGGAACCGGATATCTCTCCATCCTGCCCGTGGACCAGGGCATTGAACATTCCGGCGGTGCGAGCTTCGCGAAGAATCCCGATTATTTCGATGGGGAGAACATCGTCAAGCTGGCCATTGAGGGAAGCTGCAACGCCGTCGCTTCGACCTTCGGCGTGCTCGGGTCCGTGGCTCGCAAATACGCCCACAAGATTCCATTCATTGTGAAGATCAATCACAACGAGTTGCTGACCTACCCCAACCGCTTCGACCAGGTTCTCTTCGGCACGGTGCAGCAGGCTTACGACATGGGAGCAGCCGCCGTTGGCGCGACGATTTACTTTGGCTCTGACCAAAGCACGCGCCAGATTGTGGAGATCTCGCAGGCCTTTGCGCACGCGCATGAACTGGGCATGGCCACGGTCTTATGGTGCTATCTGCGAAACAGCGCTTTCAAAAAAGACAAGGACTATCACGTTTCCGCCGACCTCACCGGGCAGGCGAATCATCTCGGTGTCACCATTGAAGCCGACATCATCAAACAAAAGCTACCCGAAAACAACGGCGGCTACCTGGCTCTGAATTCGAATGGAACAAACTACGGCAAGTTTGACAAGCGCATCTACTCCGACTTGACCAGCGACCATCCCATTGATCTCTGTCGCTACCAGGTTGCGAACTGCTACATGGGCCGCGCGGGATTGATCAACAGCGGCGGCGCTTCCGGCGCGAATGATTTCGAAGAGGCCGTGGCGACAGCCGTTATCAACAAACGCGCCGGCGGCACCGGGCTCATCTCCGGCCGCAAAGCATTCCAGCGCCCCATGAAAGAAGGCGTCCAGCTCCTGAACGCCATTCAGGATGTGTACCTAAGTCCCGAAGTTACAGTCGCTTAGCCCATTCAAATCAGCGATCAACTAGCAGGATTCACTTTTCGCTTGACATATTCCTATATGAGAATGTATTGTTCTCCCATGCCCAGGGCCGCCACGACTTCCGATGCTTTCAACGCCATCGCAGAGCCGCGCCGACGTGACATCCTCAACTTTCTCGCGCTCCAAGAGCGCCCCGTGGGCGACATCGTGAACAGTCTCCATCTGGAGCAGCCTTCGGTTTCCAAGCACCTCCGGGTCTTGCGCGAAGTCAGGCTTGTCAGCGTGCGGCGCGAGGGACGGCACATGCTTTACCGCACCAACGCGGAGGCCATCCGGCCGTTGTACGAATGGACGAGCGCCTTCGAGCGCTTCTGGCGCCATCAATTGAGCCGTATCAAGGAGCGCGCGGAAGCCAAAGAGATTCGCGGTTCCGAATCCGATCCAATTCGCAAAGGAGATAGAAATGACCCTGACTCTTCCGGGAATTGAAAGTTTGTCGTTGACGGTGAACCAGGAAATCCGCGTCCGGGCGTCGCTCGATACGACTTTTGCCGCGTTGCTCGATCAGCTCGGACCCCACAGCGAGATGCACGATGGCACGCCCATGCCGATGAAGCTCGAGCCTTGGCCGGGTGGCCGCTGGTTTCGCGACCTCGGCGATGGCAACGGGCATTTCTGGGGCAGCGTCCAAGCGATCAAGAAACCTACGCTGCTGGAAATCGCGGGGCCGCTCTTCATGTCCTATCCGGTCGCTAACAACGTGCAATACCGCCTCGGCGAAGAGAACGGCGTCACACTGATCAAGTTCCAACACGCGGGTTTCGGCCTGATTACGGAAGAGCACCGGGTCGGCGTCGTCAGGGGCTGGAACTATATTTTGGAAAGCGCCCGCAAGCGCGCGGAGGCAGGCCGCTCCAAGTCCGCTGCCATTCAATAAGGATTTCGTATCAACAGGTTAATTTCAGAAGAACAAGGAGCATGAGCATGACCATCGTACAATCACTGCTCGCAGAGTTCGAAACACAAGCACCCATCACTCGCAGGTATGTGGAACGTGTGCCGGAAGACAAACTGACCTGGAAGCCTCACGAGAAATCCATGACCGCCGGACAACTTGCTTATCATCTGGCCTTGGTGCCCGCGGGAGTCATCTGCTTCGCGCGAACGAACCCGGCGCAAGCGCCCGACTTTGCGGGTTTCCCCCAGCCTGCGGACAAGCAGGAAATCCTTACGAAGTTTGACGAGAGCGTCGCCGCAGTCCGCGAATTATTGCCAAAGTTTGATGAAGCCGGCATGAAGGAAACCTGGCGCATGGTTTCCGCCGGACGCGAAGTGCTGTCTCAGCCTCGTGCGGAATTCCTGCGCGACGTCATGTTCAGCCACTGGTATCAGCATCGCGGCCAGTTCGCCGTTTATTTGCGGTTGCTCAATGTTGCTGTCCCCGCGAGTTGGGGGCCCAGCGCCGACGAAGCTCCTCTGTTCGCGCAAAAAGCTCAGTCCGCGTGAGCCAGGCGCCGGAAGGGAACCAATAAGGTGTCCCGCAAGGATTTCGACGGCGGCCTTGCTTTTGCGTGAATTTGTGTCAACCGGGAGGCGTGGCAGCGCTCCTCGCAAGACTGAGATTCCGAAGACCTCCTCTTTGAGAACCGCGCCGAAAAATGGTCCGTGTTCGACCAACTGAAGCCCGTACTCGCTGGATGGCGCGAAATGTTTAGCAGCAAGAAACTCCTCGGAAATCTCGAAGCGCACTGCACGCGGTTCGAAGCTCGGCGCGAAAAGACCAGCCCCGGTTCGAACGCTGCTATCGGCAAAGTGATCGAACAAATGCGTCAGGCCAGGCAGGGCGGAAAAGCAGCAGCGGCGTAAATCTCAGCTCACGAGGGCGCGGCTGTTCCCCTTCCTCGGCGAAAGCGGCTATTTTGCCCATTGTGCGGGTTCACAGAATCCACGGCGGCCGCACGCGACTGCGGTTCGGGCCACTCCTGAGCGGCTGGCCGGAGCGGGCGCAGGTTGGCTCTAGCTACATGCGCCCTCCCGCAGATTACCTTGATGTTTGGAATTGGAGGCGCATTGGCCAGCTCACGCTCGAGTGAGTATGGCGGCCCGCGCAGCGCCTAGGAGTCTTTTGGCGTTCTCGCGAATATCTCCGCGCCCGAAGACTGCATTTCCAGCAACGAGCAACTCGGCTCCCGCCCGGACGATATCCTCCACGGTATCCAGTGCCACGCCCCCATCGACCTCAATCCGGAAGGACAATCCTAGCGAATCGCGCACTTCCGCAAGCGTTTTGATTTTGTTGAGTGATTCGCGAATGAACCGCTGCGCGCCAAAGCCGGGGTTCACGCTCATCACCAGGACGTGGTGCGCCATGTCCAAAACCTCATCCAGAGTATGAACTGGCGTCGCGGGATTGATGACCACGGCTGGTTTGCAACCGTGTGATTCAATCAGTTGCAGCGTCCGATGGAGGTGCACGCAAGCTTCCTGGTGCACGGAAATCCAATTCGCGCCGGCTTCGGCAAACGCTGGAATGAAATTGTCGGGATTCTCGATCATTAAGTGGCAATCGAAAATCGCGTCGGGAAGCGCTTTTCGAAGCGAAGCCACCACCGGCGGGCCAATCGTGATGTTAGGCACGAAGTGGCCGTCCATCACGTCAAGGTGCAGCACTGTGCCGCCGCCTTCGAGCGCAGCCCTCGCATCGTCGGCGAGCCGCGCGAAATTCGCTGAGAGAATCGAAGGTGCGAGTTCGATGGTCATAAGCTGCACCGGCTCCTATCTGCCCGGAACAACGCCGATTATACGCGAACGCAGGTGCATTACCGCAAACGCCACACCCGCAAAGTTTGCCTCAAGGCAGAATTGCAACCATGCTTCGGCGGGCGTATGGTTTTTGTGAGGGGGACACAACAAGATGCGGCTCGGCCGGTTCTTTTGTCCTGCGGTTTTTCTTTTTCTGTGTGGTGGTTTTCTCTCCGCGCAAGCGCCCCAAATTCCCGTTGTGGACGGTGCTCTCGGTTCCTGCCGTGCGGATTTCACCGTGAAAGACGGGTCGGACAAGCCTATCTATAACGCCAAGATTCACGTCCTCATAAAATACGGATTCTTCAGTAAGCGAAAGACAGATCTTGAAGTCGGCACCAACAGCGACGGCAAGGCCAGCGTAACGGGATTGCCTAATATGCCCAAGAGGCCTCTGGAATTTTCCATCAAGAGTGGCACGGTGGAGAAAACCGTCACCGATGATCCCTCTGACAACTGCAACGCAAAATTTGACGTCACGTTGTCCGTACACTAGCTGCGCTAATCATTACCACGGAATCGTGCAGCCCTGCTCGCTGCTCTTTCGTGCTATTTCCAGCAGTTGCATCACGTTCAACGCCCGTTCCGGCGTAACCACAGGAGCGGCTTTTCCCAGCAGCGCGTCGCGCACGTTGGCGTAATAATCGCGAAAATCACAATTCGCGGAAGGAATGCGCCGCTGCGTAAACCTGGCTCCGTCGGGAACCGTCAGCAGTCCCCAGTTTTCCTCCGGCTCTGCGCCCCACGGCCCACTCGCAGGAATGTTTCCGTGCCGCAAGTTGTTTTCCTGTGGGTCGACCGTCTGCTTTACAAAGCTGCCCCGCGTACCGAGCAAGACGAAACGCGGCCGCGGCGCGGCGGCCAAGATGCTCGAGCGCAGCACTGCCCGCAACGCCCCGGGATAATGAAACATGATGTCGAACGCGTCGTCCGCCACGGCGTTTTCGCGTTCGATGCGCACTTCCGCAGTAATCCCCTCCGGTAGCCCAAACAAGACGAGCGCGTGATCAATTAGGTGTGGTGCAATATCGAACAGGATACCGCTCCCAGGCCGGATAGTTTCGCGCCACGCTCCGGGCTTTAATTGTGGGCGATACCGATCATAATGCGTTTCGAATCGCACCAAGCGTCCAAGAGCTCCTTCGGCCAACAGCTCCCGAATGGCCTGGAAATCTCCGTCGTAGCGCCGATTTTGATACACGGTAATCAGCCGCCCGGCATTTTTCGCAACTTCCACCAAAGATTTCGCTTCTTCCAAGGTGGTCGTGAATGGCTTATCCACAACCACATCTCGCCCAGCCTCAAGGCATTGCCGTGCAAAGGGGTAGTGCGTGTCGTTGGGAGTGGCGATCACAACTAGCCGAATCTCACGAATCGCCAGCAACTCGTCCAGGCTGCGCACGATACGCACATCCGGATACTTTTCTGCCGCTTCGTTTCCCGTGCGCTCGACAATCGCGGCCAGGTGCATTCCAGGAACAGCCCGAATTACCGGCGCGTGAAACGCTCGCCCGGCCAGCCCAAACCCAACTAGTCCTACCTCTATCATTTGCGTTCGCCCTCACTCCATCACGCCAGAGCGCGTCGTTGCGCGAAATGCACAGCTCCGGCAAAATGCCATGATGTCCTCGAAAACGCAAACAGTGGCCATCGCCCCGCCCTCTTCGCAAAGCGCCATTTTCTACCTGCTTTGCACCGGCTTCGTCGTCAACGGAATTGTAATTTCGCTGATCGGCCCTATTCTCCCGATGTTCATGGCAAAGTGGGGACTGAACGATAGCCGGGCGGGGCTCTTCTCGCTCATACAATTCTCGTGTTCGTTTGTAGGCGTTCTGGTTTCAAGCCCTCTCATCTCTGCCAAGGGATTCAAGCCAGCGATTACCTTGGGTCTTGCGTTTCTAGGAATCGGCTTTGCATTACTCAATGCTCCCACGCTTGTACTGGCACTTGCGGCAAGCGGCATTTATGGGCTGGGCTATGGCTTTGCCACGCCGGGCACGAACTTGTGGGTGGGCGAATCGTACGGAGATCGCCGCGCCTCAGCCCTAAGCATTGTGAATCTGGCCTGGGGCGCGGGAGCTATCGCTTCTTCTCCTCTCGCCATGCTGGCGATGCGCACATCGCATGTGACCCTTCTTCTCTATCTGGTCGGAGCGTTCGGCGTCGTCCTCGCGATTGTTCTTCTAGGAATGCCGTTTGGAAAGCCTCCGCACGAAGAAAAGTCCGCTTCCGGGTCCTCGAACGAAAAAGTTGCTGGAACCGGAGTCGCAGCCCTGCTCGGGATTCTGTTTTTTGTGTATGTCGGAACCGAGGTCGGGACTTCTTATTGGGCCCCGGCCCACGCGCAGAGGGCGGTCGCGTGGAGCAGCAACACTTGGGCGCTGGCGCCTATGTTTTTCTTCGCGGGGCTCCTCGGCGGGCGAGGTGCCGCGGCCGCGATTCTTCTTCATCTGAAAGAAGCTACAGTCGCTGTCGCGGGACTTCTTCTTGCGGCCACTGGGGAATCCATCTTCCTTGCGGGACACGCTCCCGTGACCTTGTTCGGTGGCGCTTTCCTTGCCGGACTCGGGCTCGCCAGTATTTTCCCCATTCTGATTGCCTGGCTTTCCAAGTGGTATGGCACGCGTGCGCGTAAAGTCGGCGGTGTGATGTTCGCTCTTGCTGCTCTCGGGAGCGCTTTTGTGCCGCCGCTTGTAGGTGTGGTTTCGCGGTACTCAGGCAGCCTGCGCATCGGGCTGCTGGTGCCGCTCGCGGGCTGCGCCGTGATGCTAACCGTAATCGGCATACTGCGCCCGGGGACGCGAGGTTGATCTGCGCTGAAGAATGCTTGCGCTTCGCTCCCGCGAAAACAAACCAGGGCCTGAGGTATTCTTAGCTCGTGCAAAAGGCCGCACTCTCTCACCGCTCACCCACAAATCGGCTTCTCTTCGGCCTGGTCATCACGCTGGCCGCGGTCGTGGCTTACGCGTCCTACATCACCGTGCAACTGGCGGGCCTTCGCAAGCTTCAGAGCGAAATGGTGGATCGCAACCGCAAAGATTCGCTTCAACTTCTGCGGATTCAGAACGATCTCAATTCCGTCGCGCTGGCCATGCGTGACATGCTGGACACCACCGAGCGCTATCCTCTGACAGCATGGACGGCGCAATTCGACCGCATGCGGCAAGACCTGGACACGGCCCTCAAACTCGAAGAGGGATTGGCCGTTGCCAGCCGTACGCCGGACCAACGAAAATTTCTCACGCAGTCGGTTTCTCAGTTCTGGGATGCTGTAAACCGCATGTTCGCGCTTGCGCAGAGCGGCAAGGAATCCGAAGCGCGCGATCAAATTCGCGTGTCGCTCCAGGCTCGCGAGCAAGCGCTCAGCACAGCGGTTTCGCGCCTGCTTGTGGAGAATAACGAAGGAGAGGAGCAGGCCGCTGCCAGCATCGCGAGAATTTACGACGGCGTGCAGCGCCAGCTCTATTTGTTTCTTGCGGCGACTCTGATTGCTATTGTGCTAACCAGCTTGTACCTCATTCGCAGCAATCGCCAAATCTTTGCGCGTCTCGCAGACCTTTCCGAACAGCGCAGCGATCTGGCGCAAAAGCTGATTTCCACACAGGAATCCACGCTGCGCCATATTTCGCGCGAGCTTCACGACGAATTTGGTCAAGTTCTCACCGCCATCGGCTCAATGTTGCGCCGCGCCGGCATACAGGCAGGGGAAGGAACGCCTCTTCACGCAGACTTGAAAGAAGTGCAAGAAATCGCGCAAACCACGCTGAACAACATTCGAACGCTCTCGCAGGCGCTGCATCCGGTTTTGCTGGAGGAAGCCGGACTCGAAAGCGCTCTGGACTGGTATATTCCAACGGCGGGCCGGCAGGCGGGCATCGAGTTGCACTACGAAAAGAGCGGCAAACCGTTTTCTGTGGAAGCCAGCGCGGGCGTCCACATCTACCGCGTGCTTCAGGAAGCGTTGAATAATGTCAGCCGTCATTCCGGCGCACGCGATGCGTGGATCCGCCTGAAATACACTTTGGATTCGCTGGAACTCGAAGTGCAGGATCACGGCTCAGGATTCGTCGCGGAGAAAATGCACCGGGGAATTGGATTAGTCGCCATGCGCGAACGCGCGGAGATCATTGGGGGAACACTGACAATTACTCCGGCGCCACAAGGCGGCACGCAAGTTCGTTTGCAAATTCCGCGTGATAAAGTGGAAAGTCATGCCACATAAAATAACCGTGCTCCTGGCGGACGATCATGCCCTGGTTCGCCGCGGATTTCGCCGCATGTTGGAGGATGATCCGGGAATCTTAGTTGTTGGAGAAGCAAGCGACGGCCAAGAAGCTGTCCGTTTGGCGACCTCGCTCAAACCGCGTGTCATCGTCATGGATTGCGCTATGCCGGAATTGAACGGCGTCGAAGCGACACGAAAGATACTCGAAACGTATCCCGAAGCTGGAATTTTGATGCTGAGCATGCATTCCGAGGAGACACTCGTCAGCCAAGCGCTCCAGGCCGGCGCGCGCGGCTATGTCTTAAAAAACGCCATGGACCTCGATCTCGTTAGCGCGGTGAAAAGCATCGCCGCCGGGATGACCGTTCTCGACCCGCAGGTTTCGCGCAAAGACGCCCTCAGAGGCGAGCGAGGCGGCAGTCTAACGCCCCGCGAGTTGCAGATTCTCCAACAAATCGTGGCAGGTAAATCGAACAAGGAAATCGCTTCGGACTTGAATCTCAGCGCGAATACTGTCGCAGTCCACCGCGCCAACATCATGGACACGCTCGGCATTCACAAAACCGCGGAGCTCGTCGTTTACGCCATTCGCAACGGTCTGGTGAATCTGCCTTGAACCGCCGGGATTTTCTTTACACCACCCTGGGCTCGGGCTTGGCGGCAGTCCTAGCTCCTCGAATATTTGTAACCCCCGCTTCAAACTTGGGATTTCGCCTCACCGATGTCACTGCCGCCGCGGGAATCCGGTTTCAGCACAATTCCGGCGCTTACGGCGGAAAACTGCTCCCAGAAACGCTCGGCTCCGGTTGCGCCTTTTTCGACTACGACGCTGACGGCTGGCAGGACATTTTGCTCCTCAACGGAACGGACTGGCCCGGTCACAAACGACAGCGCTCCACGCTGCGTCTCTACCGCAACAATCGCAACGGCACCTTCACCGACGTCACCAAAAGCGCCGGCCTCGATATCGAGATGTACGGCATGGGCGTTGCGGTCGGCGACTACAACAACGATGGCTTTCCTGACATTTTCATCACTTGCGTCGGACAGAGCCGTCTCTTCCGCAACACCGGCAGGGGCACTTTTGTTGAGGTCACGCGCTCCAGCGGTCTTTCCGGCCGCCAGGGCTTGAGCACTTCCGCGCTCTGGTTTGACTACGACCGCGACGGCTTTCTCGATCTTTTCATTTGCAACTACGTTCGCTGGTCGACCGAACACGACGTCTTTTGCAGCCTCGACGGCACGCACAAGTCATACTGCACTCCGGAAGCCTATCGCGGCGACACCTGCTGGCTCTTTCACAACCGCGGGAACGGCTCGTTCGAAGACGTCACCGCCACCAGCGGAGTCTTCGACAGCAGCTCAAAGTCCCTGGGTGTCGCGATGTTGGATTACGATCAAGACGGTTGGCCCGACCTTTTCGTCGCCAACGACACGCAACCGAACAAACTCTATCGCAATCTTCGCAACGGAAAGTTCAGGGACGTCGCCATCGAGGCCGGCCTCGCCTTCAGCACTGAAGGAAAAGCGCGCGCCGGCATGGGCGTGGACGTGGGTGATTTCAGCGATTCCGGCAGTCCAGGAATCGCCATCACTAATTTCGACAATGAAATGATCGGCTTATATCGCGCCGCGAAGCCCGGCGTGTTCGATGATGTCGCCATGACCGCCGGAATTGGCGCCGCATCCAAAAGCACTCTCGGGTTCGGCTGCATGTTTCTCGATGTGGATCTGGACGGCGCGCTCGACCTCGCCGTTGCCAATGGCCACATTGACGAAACCGTCCGGAACATCCGCGGAAATGTGGGCTACGCCCAGGCGCCGCAGCTCTTTCTGAACCAGGGAAACGGAAAATTCCGTGACGTCGCCGCAGAAGTTGGTGGCGGATTTGACCAGCCTCGCGTCGGACGCGGATTGGCTTACGCCGATTTTGATCGCGACGGCGATCTCGATATTCTGCTGACCACCAACAATGGGCCCGCAGTTCTTTTTCGCAATGAACAGTTAGCGGGCAACCGCAGCGTCCGATTCGAATTAGAGGGCACGCAGTCCAATCGCGACGCGATCGGAGCGAGCGTCCAAGTTTTCGCTGGCGACCTTCATCAGTCGCGCATGGTGCACGGCGGCTCCAGTTATCTTTCCCAATCCGAACGGCCTCTGACCTTCGGACTGGCCAAGCGCGACAAGGTCGACCGCCTGCTCATCCAATGGCCCAGCGGCCGCGCCGAAGAATACAAAAACCTCCAAACGACAAAAGCCTATAAGTGCTTGGAAGGAAAGGGCATAGAGCCGATCTAGGCGGCTAGTCTTTTTCCATTATTGCCGCTAATCCAATAAATTTGCATGATTTTGCCGCTTCTAATGCTTTCACAGTATTGCGCGCTATACGCCGGAAAAATATAAATATGCCCATCAGCAACATCGCCTCCAGCTCTGCCAGTCCTTGGCTTGCTTCGGGGCACCCCAAACTGAATCGCGACCGGATGGATCTCAGACATCCGGTCGCTTTTTCTACCACCAA
>Ga0126381_100002447_pt1 | contig 20044 bp, 19 predicted proteins | sample PanSoiMetPlot_28_FD_96465 | JGI IMG/M metagenome (GOLD analysis project Ga0126381, IMG submission 96465) | Tropical forest soil microbial communities from Panama - MetaG Plot_28 | ecosystem: Environmental > Terrestrial > Soil > Tropical forest > Bulk soil | place: Panama | collected 2016-02-17
GCGCCGTCATACTCAGTACGAACACCACCGTGCGCGCTGACGGCTCCCCGGGGCCGGGGCTGCCGGTCGAGGTCGGCACGCCGATCAACGTCGAGCGGCAGCTCGGTATCGGGGACCAAACCATGAATACTCGTTCCTGCGCGGTGAGCAGTACGAGCTCGCGGGTTCGGTCGGCATTCACGAACTGACCTTCAAGCTGCAGCTGGCCACCATCGGACAGACGCTCAGCCAACAGGAATCGGCGCGCGCCGATGTCAACGGACCCCTGCCGGTTTTCGGGGTGCATCACGTGTGGGAGTTCTACCCGCAGTGGAGCCTCGACGCGATGTTCCAGTTCTTCACGCTCAAGTTTGATCAATATGACGGCAACCTGCAGGACTACACCGCCACGGTCTTCTACATGCCGTGGAAGAATTTCGGCTTCGGGGCCGGATGGAACGAGTTCAGGACGAACGTCAACATCAGCAACAACGCTTACGACGGCAACCTCGCCTGGAGATACGGGGGGTGCGCCTCTTCTTCAGGGCGTCCTACTGACACCCTCGCAACGGCAACGCTGCGGCTCACGTTTCCTGCCCTGGCTACGGTCCACGGCCTAGGACTTTTGGCCCATGGCCGCGGCCCCATCGTGTAGCGACAATCCACCGAAAACCACCTACAGGCGCCGTCATGACCGAGGCCAGCGAGCACGAATCCACACCGCTTGCGGATCCCGAAGGCGCTGCGTGTGCCGGCGAGGCGTTTCACCCCGCGATGGTCCGCGTGGCGGGCGGTGTCTTCCAGATGGGCTCGGATCGCCACTATCCGGAGGAGCGTCCCGTACACAGCGTGCGCGTGGATGGCTTCTGGATGGATCGCACGCCGATCACCAATCGCGAATTCCGCCGCTTCATCGAGGCGACCGGCTACGTGACCTTTGCGGAGATTCCCCCTGACCCGAAGGACTATCCCGGCGCGCTGCCCCACATGCTGAAAGCCGGCTCGCTCGTGTTCACGCCGCCGCGGCGGCCGGTCGATCTCAACGACTGGAGTCAGTGGTGGCAGTTCAGATTTGGCGCGTTCTGGCGCCGTCCCTACGGGCCAGGCAGCTCGCTCGCCGGTCTGGAAGAGCACCCGGTCGTGCACATCGCCTATCGTGACGCCGAGGCCTACGCCCGCTGGGCCGGCAAGGAGTTGCCGACCGAGGCGGAGTGGGAGTTTGCTGCGCGCGGTGGACTCGATGGCGCGGAATACGCGTGGGGCGCTGAGTTCACGCCGCAGGAGCGGCACATGGCCAACACCTGGCAGGGAGATTTTCCGCACGAGAACACGCGCGCCGACGGCTATGCGCGTACCTCGCCCGTGACGGCGTATCCGCCGAACGGGTACGGCCTCTACGATATGATCGGCAACGTCTGGGAGTGGACGACCGACTGGTACGGCACGCGTCACGAGGTCGCCTCACCCGGTGCGTGTTGCGCGTCCGAGAATCCGCGCGGCGCCGTGGAGGAGGGTAGCTACGACAGCTGCCAGCCGAATATCCGCATCCCCCGCAAGGTATTGAAGGGCGGCTCACACCTGTGCGCCCCGAACTACTGCCGTCGCTATCGGCCGGCGGCGCGCCACGCCGAGCCCATCGATACCTCGACCAGCCACGTCGGCTTCCGCTGCATCATCAGGGACAGGGCGTGACCGAAGCGCTGAGCAGCGCCCCGAGCTCCGCATCGGTCACCACCGAGCTGGCGATGCGTCGCACGGGCATGGCATTCCAGCGTACCCGCATGGCCGCCGATCGCACACTGATGGCGGTCATCCGAACGGCGCTGTCGCTCATCAGCTTCGGTTTCACCATCTACACCTTCTTCAGCAAGCTCAAGGAGGCGGGCGTGCTGAAAGGCACGGCACCGGTGCGCAATTTCGGTGAGTCACTGGTGCTGCTCGGCATCGGCATGCTGATCCTCGGAATCATCTATCACGTGATGTTCATGCTCGGCCTGCGCCGGGCTCGCGCCAGCATGAAGGCGGAGAACCTGGTTCACGGCGAGAGCGGATTTCCTACATCGCTGGTGCTCATCGTGGCCGTGATCCTGCTGCTGATCGGCGTCGCCGCGGCGCTGAGCATGGTCGCGCGTGTCGGCCCGTATGGAGAGTAGTGGGGCAGCGATACGCCCCGGTGATGAGTAGGGTGCATGAGAGAGTGGCTCGTCGTCGTCAGTGAACCGGCGATCGTGCTGATCGACGCGATTGCGTTGCTCGTCATCCTCGTCGGCACGATCGAGGTATTCTTTACAGTCGCCCGCGCGAGCTTCAAGCCGCTTGGCGACCAGGTTGCACGTCAGGCGTGGCTGCGTTACGCACGCTGGCTGGTTGCGGGACTCACCTTGCAGCTGGGGGCCGACATCATCGAGACCTCCATCAGCACCAGCTGGCAGACCATCGGGCGCGTCGGCGCGATTGCGGTGATCCGCACCTTCCTCAATTACTTCCTCGAACGTGATGTCGAGCAGCAGCAGCGAGAGTGCTCTGCGGAGTCGGCGCAGCCACCCTCACCCGGGAGCACGGTGAAGTCGTGAACAGCGGCCAGACATGAGCGCGGCCCTGCCGATCGAGCGGGTGCCGTTCGAGGATGCGCCGCCCTATCACCTGGAATCCTGGCTCGGGCTGATGCGCGCGGGACGCCCGCAGGTGGCGCGGCGCGCGGTCCTCGCGACGGCGATCGCCTGGCTGCCGCTGGCAGTGCTCACTCTCGTGAGCGGGGATTTCATGCGTCCCGACCACGCCAACGCATTCATTCTCGACATCGGCTGCTTTGCGCGTTACCTGATCGCTCTGCCGCTGCTCGTTGTGGCAGAGGCGCTGTGTGCGCCGCGACTCACCGCAATCGCCAGGCAGTTCGTCGATGCCGGACTGATAACCGAAGCAGACCGCCCGGCCTACGAGAGGGCGGTGACCTCAACCGGCAGGCTGCTGCGGTTGCGGGCGGCGGAAATCGCCGCTTTCATCCTCGCCTATGGACTCGTCGCGTGTGTGGTGGCGAGCAAACCCGACACCGCGATACCGCTCTGGCATGGCGTGATCTGGGGCGATCGTCTCGCACCGACGCCGGCGGGGTGGTGGGGTCTGCTCGTCAGCCTGCCGCTGCTGTTCCTGCTGCTGCTCGGGTGGTTGTGGCGGGTCGGCCTCTGGGCGCGCTTCCTGTGGCTGATGAGCCGCCTCGAGCTGAAGCTCGTGCCCTCGCATCCCGATGGCGCGGGCGGCCTCGGCTTCCTGTCGACCTCGCTCGAGGCGTTTCTGCCGCTGGCTTTCGCCTTCGGGGTCCTGGGAGCCGGGCCGGTGTTCAACTTCGTGGTCCACCGCGGCGCTTCACCGCAACAGTTTCGGTTCCAAGCCATTGGCGTTGCGGTGTTCTCCGTGGTGCTGTTCGGTTCGCCGCTGCTGGTGTTCATGCGTCGCCTCCTCGATGCCTACCACCGCGGCGTACTTTCGTACGGTGCGTTCACACTGCGTGCGGGTCAGCAGTTCGAGCACCACTGGCTGGCCGAGCGCCAGGCGGTAGACCAGCAGACCCTCCAGGCGCGGGACTTTGCCGCCACCAACGGCCTTTTCTCCATAGCCCGGTACGCCGTCAAGATGAGGCGCTTGCCCTTCGAAGCGCGCAGCATCGCCGTCCTCGGCGGCGCGGCGTTGCTGCCATTCGTACCTGCCGAGTTGCTGAATCTGCCGCTCGATGTCGTGCTGAAGAAGGTCGGTGGTTTCTTCATCTGAGGCCGCGCGACCCCTCCCCAAAGTCCTATTGTTCACGTTGTCGGCCAAGGCCGATGATCGCGTGCCGCAAAGAGGAAACGCGCCGCGGGGATCGCAGGAGGTGCGTATGGACGCAACAGCGGAAATCCTTGCCACGGATCGGTTGCCCAAGCTCGTACTCGCGGTGATCGCCGGTATCGTCGCGCTGAGTGCGTGTGGATCGCGCACCCAACAGCAAGGCCCGGCCGCAACGGCGGCGACCGAAACGCAGATCGGGACCACCGAGCCCGCGAGCGCAGCGCCCGGAGCTCCGGCCGAGGCCGTCACGCAGGCGTCGTGGTCACCGGACACGCTCGAGAAACTGGTCGCGCCCATCGCGCTGTATCCCGATCAGCTCGTCGGTCAGATACTCGCCGCCTCCGTCAATTCCCAGGAGGTGCTCGATGCCGGCAACTGGCTGCTGCAGAATCAGAGCCTCAAAGGAGATGAGCTGGACGCCGCGGCGCAGAAGGCCGGGTTCGGTCCGGCGACGCGCACGCTGGTGCAGTTTCCGAGTGTCGTCGACATGATGTGCCAGGAGATGGACTGGACGCGTCAGCTCGGAGCGGCGTTTACGTCCGACCAGAAGGGTGTGCTCGACGCGGTGCAGGCGCTGCGCGCACAGGCAGCTCAGGTCGGGAACCTGAAGACCACGCCGCAGCAGAAAGTCGAGAGCAAGGAGGAGAACGGCAAGACCATCATCGTGGTGCAGCCCGCAAACCCGCAGGTGGTCTATGTTCCGCAGTACAACCCCGCAGTGGTCTACACCACTCCGCCGCCCGCGCCGGCTCCCGTAAGCACGTCCGGAACCGTGAGCACCGAAGCCGCGGTGGCAGGCGGACTGGTGGCCTTCGGGGTGGGCATGCTGATTGGGAGCGCCATCCACAGCGATGACTACTGCTATCCCCACTGGGGCGCAGGCGCCGTGTACGTGGGTCCCAGGCCCTTTTATCCGCCAGCCTACGTCTATCACCCCGTCTACGGGCCCGCGTTCCGGCCCGCGACCGGTTACGTAACCCCACCGGGTTATCGCTACTCGTACAACAACGTCAACGTCAACCGTAACGTCAACGTCAACGTCAACAACAACTACTTCAACCAGTTCAACCATGATCAGAACCTGCGCGGCGCGACCCAGAGCAACCTGAGTCGCGCGACGGAGGGCAATCTCAGCGGCGCCACGCGCGATCCGAGTTGGAAAGGGCAGTCCACCTACGCCGGGACACACGCGAGCCAGGCGCAGACGGCGCGCTTCAACGAAGCCATGGGACGGCCGATCGACTCTGGACTCTCGGGCAGCTCCTCCGCACGAGCAGCGGGCAACGATCGAGTCGGCGGGGCGGGGAGCGCACGAAATCCGGCGCCCGCGAGCAACCGCTCGCCTCCACCGCACGTGGCAGAGAACCGCGCCGGGAGCACCGTGGGCGAGGGTCGTGGCCCGCCTCAGGATCGCGGCTACGGCACATCGAACCGTGCGACCGGTGAGAGTGGCTTCAGCGCCGGCCGCAACCCAGGGGCCGGCGTCTCGCCGGGCGCCGAGGGCACCAGGAATTCCGGCAGCGGCAATTTCTCCCGCCCCGGGGAGAGCGCCGTCGGCTCAGCTGCTACCCAGCGTAGTGGCGCGTTTTCCGGTGCGGGCGAGTCAGGCGGGGGTGGGTTTGAGCGGGCGGCGAGCGCGCGTGGGCACGCGAGTGCCGGCGGCGCGGGCTTGGGCGCTCGCGGCGGCGGTCGCGGACGGCGCTAGGAGGCAAACATGAACGGACGAGTCCTGGTGGCCGCAATCGCAGCGTCACTCCTGTCGCTGAGCGCACTCAACGGTTGCGCGAAGCCCGCTGCAAATCTCGCCGGCGCGTCCACCGCAAAAGCCGACGTGCAAACTTCGTTCGCGACGCCGGATGAGGCCGTGGCGGCACTCGTCGCCGCAGGAGAAAAAGCGGACACGGCCGCGCTGCAGGCGATGCTCGGACCGGACACGGCGGGACTGCTCTCATCGGGCGATTCGGTCCAGGATCAGAAAGAGCGCGACGGATTTCTCAAGCGCTACGCCGCCTATCACGAGCTGGTCGCTGGCGATGCTGACAATCTGGTGCTGCTGGCTGGAGAAGATCGTTGGCCACTCCCGATTCCCCTGGTGCGCAGTTCCGGTCGCTGGTACTGGGACGGCGCAGCGGGCGCCCGCGAGCTGGTCCTGCGCCGGATCGGCGCCAACGAGCTGCGCACGATCGATGTCATGCACGGCTTCGTGGCCGCCGAAAATGACTACGCGGCTGGCGCGCACGACGGCGGCCCACGGGGCGTCTATACACAGAAACTGCGCAGCTCACCGGGCACGCATGATGGACTTTCCTGGGAGAGCTCGCCCGGGCAGCCGCCGAGCCCCGCAGGCCCGGCGCTCGCAGCAGCCAATGCCGAAGGCTACGCCGTCACCGGGAACCTCGCGAACCCCTATCACGGATATCTGTTTCGCATCCTGACCTCGCAGGGGTCCGAGGCAGAAGGCGGAGCGCGCAACTATCTCGTCGACGGCAAGCTCGCGCACGGCTTCGCGCTGCTCGCGTATCCCAGTGCCTACGGTGCGAGCGGCGTAATGAGCTTCATGGTCAATCAGGACGGGGTCGTGTGGCAGCGGGATCTCGGCGCCGACACCGCGCAGGCGGCCGCGGCGATCCAGCAGTTCAATCCCGACAACAGCTGGACGCCACTGGCGCCCGAAGGCTGAGGGTCGAGCCTAGTTGATCGTTTAGCCCTTGCCCTTCATGCACGTGGGTTAGGCCTGGTCGCGTTGGCCGCGCGGGTCGATGACCGGAATTCTGTATGCCGTGTAGGATTTCGGGATGCCGCTTACGCGCTCCACGAGTATGGTTGCGTCCGGAAACATCTTCGCGAGGTCAGACCTTCCTATCACTCTTGTTGTCTCGATCATTTCGGTCCATACCGGGAGCTTGGCACGCCAGCGCTCGATCAATGCCTTCTTCAGTGACTCTGGATAGAACCACCAAAACGGCATGCCGGTGTGGGCTTCAATGGGGAACCACACCGCCGGAGTCTGGATCCAGTAGCCTTTGCCGACTCTACGCGCCTCGCGCGCGAAAGCCAGCTGACGTTCGGCATCTCCTACGTGCTCGATCACGCTGTTGCTGAAGACAAAGTCAAATGATTGGTCTGCAACCCCTTCGACCCTGCACGCGTCGCCCTCGAGGTAGCGGAATCTGTGTTGCGATTCGCTCGATTTCTCGATCTTTCCCGGCAAATTCAGGATTGTAATGTTGAGACTTGGAATGAAGGGATAGTTCCAGATCTGCGGTGCTCCGCCAAGGTCGAGCACCGACATTCCCTCTCTGACTCTGGCGATCCGTAGCAACGTTGCCATGCGCCTGCGCCTGGCCCAGGCGGAGAACGGTCGCAGCAATTGCGTAAACGCGTGGAAACGTGCGTAGCGGAGTTCCATTCGACCGCTCCTGGTACCTGCGGCGCTCAGCCTTTGCGAGCTACTACCAGGAGCTCGCGGGTAACGAGGAGTTAACCTTGCCGAACCACCCTAGTGCAATCCTCGACACATAATTCCAGGCCTTCCAGACGAAAAATCCGCCTAAAATCGCGGTAGCAACCGACAGTAGCGGCGGCTCGTCAGTCCAGAGCTTGTGGATGAGGGCGTTGAACTGGAAGTGCGTCAGGTAGATAAATAACGACGCACCCGCCACGGCGCTTATGACTCTGACAAGGCGCAGCGGAAGTTGCGCGGGAATCTCGACGAACCAGGCGATCGCCAGACTCGCGACCACCGTATCCCACGCGATCCCGTGACCGAACAGGAAGCTGATGGCGCTGAGACACAGTAACGTCGCGCTGAGTATCAGCTTCTCTCTGGTGGTCGCGCTATACGCCGCGCACCAGCCCACGGCGAATAGCCACAGCTGCATGTGGGGTACGCGATGGTACAAATAGTCCGTGTCCCAGAAGCGCGGGATGATGACGCTCGCCAGCCAGGAGACCCCGAGAAAGATCATGCCGTAGAGGAATGCTCTCTTCACGGCAAACTCACGCACTGCGCTGAATGACAATGGCACCGCGGCGATGGCCAGATTCTGCAGCAACAGATCGATGAAATATGGGGAGCCGAAGTGCCTGTCCAGAGCGGGGTCAATCCAATTGTCGAAGAAAAACCACGACCTGACGTTGATTGAATGGAAAAAAAACTGCAGAAACATCACATAGAGAAGAGTGGGAACCGCAATCCTCAGCATGAACTGGAAGACCGGCCTGACGCTTCGTTCCTTTTCGATGGTCTTCAATTGAAACTTCGCGAAGCTGAAGCCTGAAACGACCATGAGCGACTGAAAGCCGACCAGGGTCGTCATGCCGAAATGACCCGCCACGATGAGGAATATCGCCAGTGCGCGGACGAACACCGGTGTTTCGATGAACGACAGCAGGATCTTGCCGGTTCGTGCCTTGGTTTGTGCGGCCAATTCCTGGCGCACGATCTGCCGGATCGTGAGGCCGCGATACAGTCCGCGGGCGGCATCGTCGGGGATCCCCAGGCGCTTCATCTCCAGCAGGGCGCCGATGGAGCTGAGGGAGTCACCACCCAGTGCCCCGAAGCTGTCGTTGACTCCGACGTGCCGGCGACCGAGTGCGTTTTGCCAGATCGCGACCAATTCCTGCTCACGCCGGTTCGAGGGCGCGTCACCTTGAATGTCCACGGTCCGGTCGGCCGGGTGGGGCTGTTGCGGAGCCTCAGGAGTAGAGACGGGGGCGTGCGCAGCCCAACAGCGTTCTTTCTCGTGCGGGTAGGTCGGCAATGGGATCCGCCGCCGGCTAGCACGGGGCGGAATGCCATTCCAGGAAATGGCTCGCCCGGCAAGCCATACCTTGCCGACGGCACTCAAAAGAATTTTCTCATCGCGCTCGTTTTCGTAGCGCTGCCGAATCGACCAAATTCCGCCCTGCAGGCCGCCCTTCCGGTCCGGATGCTGCGCAGCGAGCACGCTGAGCGTCCGGCCAGGTCCGCACTCGATCAAGATCGGTTTCGGCAGTTGCCACATGCGTGCCAACGCGTCGTTGAATCTTGCAGTGTGGTTGGCATGCTTGACCCAATACGTGGGATCGGTGGCCTGCGCGTCAGTGACCCATGTCCCGGACACATTGGAGATATAGGGAATGCGGGGCCGGCTCAGTCGAACCTTGCTCGCCTCCGCGGCGAACGGCTCCAGGATCGGATCCATCATCTGCGTGTGGAACGCGTGGCCGTTCTGGACGCGGCGGGCAATGATCTCCCGGGCAGTCAGTGCCTGCTCGAATTCGGTTGCGGCGGCCGTGGCGCCCGCGATCACGCAGTGATTCGGACCATTGATCAGGGAAACAAACAGGCCTGCCGGCAGTAGCGCGCGGAGTTCATCTTCGGGCAGCATCACCGCCAGCATGGTCGCCTGTGGCAATTCGTTGACCAGCTTGGCGCGGGTAGCAATCAGCCGCAGCGCATCCTCGAGTGAGAAGACCCCCGCCAGGCATGCGGCCACGTATTCACCCATACTGTGACCGACAATGGCGTCCGGGGTGACTCCGAGCGACAACCACAGACGTGCCATCGCGTACTCGATGGCGAACAGGGCCGGCTGGGCGAAGAGCGTGCTGTTGAGTCGGATGGTGTCGGGATCCGGAGGATCGTCGGCGTTTCTGCCGAGCATTCTCTTCAGGTCGATGCCCGGTGATTGCGCCACCTTTTTCCAGCTCTGGTTCGCCGGGTAAAGGACGCTGCGGATGTCGACTGCCAGGTGCGGCTCGAGAATCTGCGCGCAGCGATCGAGTTCCTGCCTGAAGACATCGCTCGTTGCGTAGAGATCGTGGGCCATGCCCACGTATTGGTCACCGATTCCCGGCAACAGGAAGACGATCGGCCGCCTTCCATCCTCCACCCGATTCGTGAGGACGCGATTGGCGCGTTTCTCGTCCAATGCGGACAGGGCGTCTTCACGGCTGCCGCAGACGAGGATCCGTCGGTGCGGAAATTGTGCGCGTCCCCACTGCAGTGTAAAAGCGACATCGCTCATGTTCGTGGAGCTGCTGCGGAGCAAAAACCCCCGCAACCGTTGGGTAACCTGCTCCAGAGCGTCGGCCGTCTGCGCCGAAAGAACCAGCAGATGCGGATCCTGGGCGTCTGCCGACGGCGGCGCTTGCGGCGCATCCTCGAGCAGGACGCGGACGCCAGTTCCTCCCATGTTGGTAAGGGCTGCGGTTGCCCGCTGCTCTGACTGCGCCGCCACGATCTTTTTCTCCTGCAGTGCGCGGGCAGTCGCGACGAGCGCGGCGACTTCGGCGGCAGGTCCAGGTTCTGTGATCTCGACTACCGCTGGCGCTGCATGCGCTGCGTTGTTGCCGAAGCTCAAATCCTTGATGACCACGTGGGTGGTATCGCCCTGCGCACCGGCATCGGCCGCACGCTTCAGTATCACGACGCCTCCGCCGCGCGCCTCACCGACAACCTGCGCGCCATGCAGTGAGAATGCGCCGACCAGCGCCATCTCCGTGTCCCCGTTCAGGAGGCTCTGCAGTGCGCATTGCACCGCACTCAGGAACGGAGAGTTCGTGACCTGTACGGTAGCCTGTGGGCCCCGCAGCCCCAGCCTGGCGGCAAGCCAGGCGCTCGGGGAGTTCTGAGGACTTGCGAGTGGTGGCGCGAGCGGGTCTGTGGCGGGCTTATCTAGCGCGATAAACACGCCGATGCGCGCCTCATCCCGGTGCGCGGCATAGCCGGCGTTCTCGAGCGCTTCATGGGCCAGCTGCAGCAGAATACAGCGCTCGGCGTCGAGCGCGCTCGCTTCTTCGGGTGTGAGGCCGAAAAAGCGCGGATCAAAACAGTCGAGTTCCTCGGCGGCGACAGCCCCGACCGCATTGGCATCCGTGAGCCGCAACGACCAGCCAATTACCGCGATATCGCGTTCTTCGTACGCTGGCATCTAGCCTTCCCGTCCCTGGATCACTGGCTCCGGCAGAGCCTTGCGGTCCGCCTTGCCGCTCGGTGTCAACGGCATCTCGGGGATCCTGACGAAATGGCTCGGGACCATGTAGTCAGGAAGGTGCTGCTTCAGGAAGAGCTTCACGTCGTCTATTGCCAGCTCGTTCCTGCACACCAGGTAAGCCACGATGACGATGACACTTTCGGAGTATTTTTTGACAACCGCGACGCAGTCGATGATTCCGGGGTACTCCCTGATGCGGTTTTCGATCTCGCCCAATTCGATGCGCAAGCCGCGAATCTTGACCTGATGATCCTCCCGCCCCAGGTACTCGACGTTGCCCTCCGGCAACCAGCGCGCAATATCTCCGGTCCGATAGATGCGCTCGCCGGGATTGACCGGATTGTCGGTGAACTTTTCGTTCGTCAAGCCCGGGTTGTTGAAGTAACCACGGGCAAGACCGACTCCGGCGATGCACAGCTCGCCATCCTTCCCGATACCGACCTGCCGGGCGCCGCGAATGATGTAGAACTTTATGTTGTCGATAGGTCGCCCGATCGGAACGATGTCGAAATCATTGTGTCGCGGGCAATCGAAATAGCTGACGTCTACGGTAGCCTCAGTGGGGCCGTACAGGTTGGTCAACTGCGCGTTGGTGCTCGGGCCGAAGATGTCGTTGAATTTTCTTACGTGACCGGGCGCCAGAGCTTCGCCACTGGCGAATACGTGGCGAACCGACGCCAGAGCTGCCAGCGACGCGGCGCTCTTGCCATCCAGGTACTCCAGAAACACACTCAACATCGAAGGCACGAAGTGCATGACGCTTACGTGGTGTTTCTTGAGGGTAGCGACGATGACGATTGGATTGCGTTCCCCGCCGGGAGGAAGGAAGCAGACCCTGGCCCCCTCGAGCGCCCACCAGAACAGCTCCCAGACGGACACGTCGAAATAGTACGGAGTCTTTTGCAGGATGACGTCATTCTCGCCAAGCGGGTAGCGGCGCTGCATCCAATGCAGCCGGTTCACGACTGCCCGGTGCTCGATCATGACGCCCTTCGGTCGCCCGGTAGACCCGGAGGTGTAGATCACATAGGCGAGGTCCTGCGGCGTGTTCACTGCGACAGGATTGAGCGATGACCCGCTGTAGACGCTCATGTCATCGAGAGTGATGATCAGGCCCGTGAATTTGACCTTGTCAGCCGTCTTCTTCTGGACCAGCAGCACTGCGACGCCACCGTCCTGGAGCATGAACTCGTTGCGATCCGGCGGGTTTTCCGGCGACAGCGGCAGATAGGCGGCGCCCGCCTTGATGATCCCCAGGACACCAATCGCCATGGCGAACGAGCGCTCTACCATCAGCGCCACGAGGTGCCCCGGCCGGACTCCCTCGGCGCGGAGTCTATGCGCCAGCTGATTCACCCTGGCATTGAGCTGTGCATAGCTCAGCACGGGCGTGCCGAAAGTCTGGTCGTGATCACAAATGACCGCCGTTCGTGACGGATGCCTGTCGACTTGCGCCTCGAACAGCTCCGTCAGCGTCACACGGTCCGGAAACTGCGTCTCAGTGCGGTTGAATTCGGCGATTCGTGAGAGTTCGTCGGGCGTGGCCGAGCGCTGAGCCAAACCGTCCATGTCACTCGGCCCTGCTCATCCGACCTAACTCGCCAGTCTGCCCGACAAAGATTCTAGCCAGCAGCTCTTCGTGGATCTGGGTCGTTCCTTCGATGATTTCCATGATTTTGGCGGCCTGATAGTAGCGTGCGGTAGGCGAGGACTCGTGGCAGCCGGAGGCGCCCCGGATCTGAACGGCATCGGAAGCGGCGCGCACGGCTGCAACGGAGGTGAAGTACTTGGCCATCAGCGCGTTGGCGTAGGACTCCGGAGCGCGCTCATCCTGTGACCGACAGGCCTCATGGCAGAGCATGCTCGCGGCCTTGAGGTCCGTGCCCATCCGCGCGATCAAGGATCTGATCATGCCAAAGTCAGCGACGGTCTCTTGTCCAACCTTCCGTCCGGCGGCGTAGGTGATGCTCTCCTCAAAGCATCCCCTCATGAGCCCCAGCGCTGAGCAGGCAGTGCTGATCCGTCCGTACTGCAGACTCACAGGTGCAATGTGTGACAAGGCAAAGCCGGGCTTGCCGACGATGTTGGTCGCCGGTACCTCGACATCATCGAAGGTGAGCTCGGCCAGACCCGCGGCGCGAAAGCCCATCAGCTCGGAGATGGGTTCGACACTCAACCCGCGGCTTTCCCGGGGAACGAGGCACGCGAGCGGCAGATTCTCGAGCTTGCCGAAGACCAGATACACGTCGGCTATTTGGGCACAGGAGATCCAGCGCTTGCGCCCGTGCAGCGTGAGTGAGTCGCTTCCGGGCCGCCGCGTGAAGGCGGTTGTCATCGCCTGAAGTGCGCTGCCGCCACCCGGCTCCGTCAAAGCGATGGCCCCGATGGCTTCCCCGCGCGACAAGCGCGGCAGCCACGTCTGCTTCTGTCCTGCATCACCCCACTTCAGCACGGCCATGGATACCATGGCCTGCACCGTCAGAACGCCGGTCAGCGAGGACGATGCTCTGCCGAATGCCTCGTTGAGCACCCCGAACGTGACGATGTCCCATCCCTGGCCGCCGTACTGGTGCGGCAGGCTCGCGCCGAGATAGCCGGCGGCACCCATCATCGCAACGACATCGGCCGGCAGTTTCTGCTCGCGCTCCCAGGCGGCGGCGCGCGGTTCGACGTGCAGCGCAACGAAGCGCCTGAACGCCGCGTATTTCTCCCGCTGTGGCTCGGTCAATAGGTGATGCAAGCGAAGTGCCTGCTAGGCGGGCGCGCCGGCGCGTTTCTTGAGAACAAAGCTCGTAGCTGCGCTCAGCGAGCGAAAGTTATTGATGTCCAAATCGTCCGCGGTAATCTCGAGCCCGAAGTTCTTCTCAATGAACGTCGTCAACTGGACGGCAAACAACGAGTTGACCAGACCTGAATCAAAGAGGTCGTCGTCGTCACCCAGGTCGGGAATGTTGATCGAGCGAGTTATGAAGCCGCGGAGAATCTTCCTGACTTCTTCATCACTTGTGGCGATAACGGCATTCACGATCTAAACCTCTGGATAGACATAGAACCCTTTGCCGGCCTTGCGGCCAAGATGGCCCGCATGCACCAGCTTCCTCATGAGCGGGCAGCAGCGGTACTTCGGATCCTGGTAGCTCTCATAGAGCACATCGAGCGAGCGCACTACCGTGTCCAGGCCGATGAGGTCAGCCGTCTCCAGCGGCCCCATCGTATGGCCGAAGCACTTCTTGAAGATTGCGTCGATCTGCTCCGCGCTGGCGACGTGATCCTGGAGGACGAAGGCGGCTTCGTTCATGAACAGGTGCGAGATGCGATTTGATACAAAGCCCGGCATGTCCTCGACCAGCACCGAGTCCTTGTGCAGCTGCGCGAACAGTTGCAGCAATACCTTGATCGTCCGCTCGGAGGTGTGAAAGCCGCGGATCACTTCCACGGTCGGCTTCAGATGCACCGGGTTCATCAGGTGAATGCCGACGATGTTCGGGGCGCGCCGGGTAGCGCTGCCAATCTGAGTGATGGAGATGCAGGACGTATTGGCCCCACAACAAACCTCCGCAGGGAGGAGGAGATCCAGCTGCGCGTAGAGTTTTTTCTTGATCTCCCAGTTCTCGGTCACGTTTTCAATGACGAAGTCGCACGAGGCAACCTCACGCAGTTCAGTCGTCAATGTCATGCGCCCGAGGGCTTGCTCCTTGGTTATTTTCGGCAGCGACTTGGATAACATCGGCGCAAACCGCACGTTGCTCAATATCTGTGCGCGGGCCTGCTCCAGGATTTGCTGAGAAACATCGACCACCACCGCTGCGATGTCGTGCAGAATCAGGTCTGTTACGACACCAACACCGATATTCCCCGCGCCGATTACGGCAACCCTCCTGAGTTCCATGTCCGTGTCGCCCGCCCTGTGGTGCTTTTGAGGAATCAGACCGCGCATTGTCCCACATGGGGCCTGCCGCCCGATGTGGTGCCATTTCACACTAAGCCGTTGGTCACGCTGCACTTCTCCGGACGGCCGTGGCCGGCATTATGTTCCAACGGGCCATAGTGCCTTGGCTCGCGGCAGGTAAACGCTGCGGGCGATCGCCGCGCAGAGATGGTGTGCCCGGGACACCTGCTGAGTAGCGACTGCACCGACGAGGTTGTCGAAAGAAAAGCCCCGCAAGGTCCAGGTGCATGCCCGCTCACGCCGATTGCCGATGCGGAGGATGCGCGCGAGCTGATCGGGGGCCAGTGACACTTCGAAGCTGTCGAGAGGATAGTGCAATCCGTCTCCAGTAGCCTTGATGAAAGCTTCCTTTCGCGTCCAGCAATTCAAGAAGCCAAGCTTCCGTTCAGCCTCCGGCAGACTCAGATAGGTCCGGTATTCACCGCGACTGAAGAACCGCTCCGCGATGCGATCAGCGCCCTCGAGCACGCGTACAGTTTCCACATCGACGCCAACCTCGCGATCTCGCGCGAACGCGAACACGGCCACGTTGTCCGAATGCGAGAGATTGAAAGTCAACCCTGAAGCGGCGAAGGGTCCGCCCAGTACGGGTTTGCCGCGCGGCAGATGGCGGATCTCGATGGACTCCGGGGCCGCATCGAGGCGCTGTGAGAGGAGCAGGCGCAGTCGAGCGCGTGCGACGATGTAGCGCTGGCGAGGTAGCTCGTAGGCAAAGCGAGCGGCGCGAGCGCGCTCCACAGCCGACAGCAGTGGCTCGAGCTCACGCCGAACCGCGCGTGGCACGTCCAACGGCGCGTAGACGACTTCGAGGTCCGTGTCCTTGAGGAGATATCGTGGTGAGGAGGGCCAGAGCATTTATCGGTGCGCCAACGTTTTGCAGGACGGTAACGCCGACGCACATTCGCCACCGGCGTCGCGCCTTTGCTGTGGCGCAACGCGAAGGTCCATCCGCTCGTCGGCAAATCGCTTCCGCTTTATGTCTTCTTCTGCCGTTCCGGGGAGGACACCTCAGAAGAGACCTTGGCGCATTGTAATCCCTCTGGTAATCGCCGACGAGGTCACACGTCCCGCTGCCGAGCACCGACGGGGCGCCCGGCCAGCAGGAGATCGAGAGTCGCCACCGGCAAGCGCGCGCCGCACCGGCAAATATGTGATGTCGTCCGGCGCGCCGTGGAGATCTGGGGCCTGGGTACGAGTGCCGCGGCCCGCAATCAATTTCGGCCCGGGAGCAGTGCGCGCGCACTCAAGGAATCATGCACGAATCGCGCAACGAGCGCGTTGCCCTCGTCATTGTAATGTCCATTGGGGCCGAAGTAATCCTTGAACGTTTTGTGCTCTCTTGCAGCGGACGAAAGAAGATAAGGTCCGAAATCGATGTAGGGGACCGATTCGCGAGCATAGCCATCGAGCACGGCCTGACACGGCCAGACAGCGTGGCTCTCGAAATATGCGAAATCGAGCGAGTGTGGCAGGATTACGACGAGTGGAATCTTCGCTCTCCGCCGGGCAACCGCGACGAATCTGCGACTGATTGCCACGAGAATCTCGAGACCGTGCAGCGGTTGTCCCGGCACCAGGAAGCCCATCCAATCCGGTCGACGCAGCAGCCGTGAACGAAACCCGTAAAAGTGGAGCATGTTCGTGGTGACTGACACCACGAACGGGAATCTGAGACTCACCACGCCGGCAGGGCCTCCGGGCTGAAAACTCTCGTCCTGCAGAGGGAACGGATCGCCGGCAACGCCGATTGCACGAAGATACTGCTCCTCCGTGAGATCTGGGATCGGGACGAGCTGCAGCCCGCCCTGGGCATCGAGTACGAAGCGGGGCTTCAGGGCACGCCATTGCTCGCGACCTAACAGATCGCTGATACGGGCGAGGTTCTGCAGTACATCGTCTGAATGGAATCCCAGTATGACGACCGGCGACGGGTCGCTGCGATTGCCCTCGAACCGCAGATACGCCTGATCGGTCCCGTAGCCGCCGACGCCGAAGTTGGCGATGTAGCAGGAGGACAGGTGGGACAGCACGTTTCCCCACTTCTTGACGGACGAGGTTGCGTCGCCGCCTTCCGTAAACGAGTCGCCGTAGAGCGAAACACAGCTGCTCTGTTGAGTCGCGTTGGGGAAATAGGGATTCCGCTGAGCGCCATTCACATCGAGACTCTGTCCGTATTGGCTCGGGTAGGGCCAACCGAGCACGGGATCCCGCAGCTCACGGTACTGCGCAAAGGTGGCGTGGAGCATCGGTACGGGAGCGGCAGGCTCCCACATCGCACGCTTGCTCTGCAGGAACTTGCCGATGGCGAAAAACGCACCTTCCATGACAACGAGCGCCACGGCAACCCTGACGCCGATCACCAGGGTCCTGCGCGACCAATACATTCCGTGGGCTTTCGCGGACCTGGAGCCGACAGAGATGCCGAACGCGCCGTCGGTCGTCCGCGAGTCGCTCAAGAGGCGCGCTTCAGCGACGCCTACTTGACCGTGTAGCCCTTGCCCTCCATGCACGCGGAGAAGGCCTTGTTGTAGGTGGCCTTCTGCTGCGCGATAGCGGCCTGTGCCTGCTGATCGGCCGCAGCCTGCTGCTGCTGCTCCTGCGCTGCGGCCTGCTTCTTGGCGCGACGTTTTTGGGCGCCGCCCGCCATCGCACCGGCCGCGGCGCCGACCGCAGCGCCTTGACCGGCGTCGCCCGTGATAGCACCGATGACGGCACCGCCAGCCGCGCCGCGTGCGGCGCCCCCGACGCGCTCGCCACCTCCGGAGCTCGGCGCCTGCTGTTGCGCGGGCTGAGCGGGCTCCGGCGGCTTGATGTTCATCGGGTCGATGTTGGTCTGCGATTTGGCCCACCCGTAGCAGGCGCCTTCGTCGGTCGACTGCTGGGTCGGCGTTTGATTCTTGGCCGGAAACACGAACACACCGAGGCTCGAGGATAACGACGAGTTTCCTGCAGCGGCAGGCGCTGCCGGCGCCGCTGCCGAGGGCGCGGCAGTCGCTGGGGCCGCCTGCTGCGCATACCCGGCCGGAATGAAAAGTGCTCCAAGGAGCAATACAAGCGGTGAACCAGGACGGTGTGAGGGATACGACATGATGGTTCCTCCGCGATGGGGCGGCACTAAGGCCTCCTTCTAGCGACTCCAGCTCGTGCCGTACATGGGACTCTGGTCCTATCCAGTGCCCGGCGCGTCCCGCAACTGGTCAATCCGCTCTCGAAGCGCTGCAGCGGGGTGCCTTTCGGCATACTACTTGCGTGATCCAAGCGCAATTGTTCGCAGCGTCTCCCGCGTCGCCGCCGGGGTTCACCTATGCGCCGCAGTTCCTGAGCACCGCGGAGGAGGCGCAGTTGCTCGAGGTCGTCCGCGCGCTGCCATTTGAAGAAGCGCAATACAAGGAATGGCGCGCCCGGCGGCGGATCGTGAGCTACGGCGGCCGCTACGACTTCACCCACCAGGAGCTCACCCAGGGGCCACCCATTCCGCAATTCCTGCAGCCCTTGCGGGCGCAGCTCGCCACCTGGGCCGGGATCCCGGAGGAGCGCATTCAGCATGCGATGATCGCCGAATACCGTCCCTCGACGCCGCTCGGCTGGCACCGTGACGTGCCGCAGTTCGAGGACGTCCTCGGCGTCTCGCTGCTCGGCCACGCGCGGCTTCGCTTTCGTCCCTGGCCGCCGGCGTCCGGGCAGCGGACCACCTGGAAGATCGATCTCGAGCCGCGCTCGGCATACCTCATGCGGGGCGCGGCGCGCTGGCAATGGCAGCACGCGGTGTCACCGACCCCGGACTTGCGATATTCGATCACTTTCCGGACCCGCAACACGCAGCTGCGCGGCCCCTGAGCCGCCCGCTGTGGCTCTGCAACGCGAGCTACGTCGCCGGCTGCACCTGTACGTGTACGACGAGTCCGGCGTGGCACCCGCGGGCACCGCGATCTATTCGCTCGCCGACCCGCGTGAGGCGCGCATCAGCCGCTACATCGGTCAGACGGGGCAGCCAGCCCGTCGGCTCATGCAGCATTTGCGGACGGCGCGGCTCTGGCTGCCCGATGAGACGCCGTGGTGGGTCGAGGCACCGCGACTTCAGCCGTTATACCGCTGGATCCGGGAGCTCCACAGCCAGGAGGGACGCCTGCCGGTGATGATCGTGCACGCTTGGGTCGAAGCACAGCACGCGCAGCTTGTCGAGCGCGAACGCATCTGTGCCTGCCTCGCGCAGCGGCTGCCGCTGCTGAACGTCGCCATATGTCAGATGACGGAGGTCGATGGGCCGGCGCCACGATGACAGTGACGTGGCGACACGGTAATGCGTGACGTCCGTCCCCATCCAGTCCGTGGCAGGCAGGTACCCTCGCAAGCGCTGTCTGCAACCACGGTCACACGCTTGCAACCGGGTCTGCGGCAGGCATCTCACTTACCGGGAGGAGTGCCACTATGTCCAATCCGTATGACAACGCGACCGAGCGCGTATCCGTGCTCGGACCTACGCTGCACTTCAAGGGCGAACTGCACGCCGATGAAGAGCTGCTGATCAAGGGTCGCATCGAAGGCTCGATCACTCATTCGCAGCGCGTCACCGTGTGCCCCGAGGGCACCGTTACCGCGAACGTGCGTGCCCAGGTGATCGTGGTCGAAGGAACGCTCACCGGAGATCTCCAGGCCGAGAAGTCGGTGATGGTCAAGGAGACCGCGCGCCTGCGCGGCAATATCACCGCGCCGAACGTGAGCATCGTGGAAGGTGCGCACTTCAACGGCGGCATCGACATGGAGAAGAAGGTAGCCGGCGTCGAGTCCGGTAGTGCGGCCGCGGGCGAGCGCGCCCAGAAGGCTGCCGGCGGTGGCAGGTAGGGGGAGGCGAACGAATGTTGCACTCAAATTCAAGTACTCAAAGCAGCGGTTTTCCGGATCGACCGGCGAGCAGCAGTGGCAGTTTCGGTGCGCCGAGCGCCAGTGGCAGCTTCGGTGCACCCCGTCCGAGACCGGCAGAGGAGGCTGAGCCCGCCCGCGTGCCGGTACTCGGCAAGACCCTGCTGTTCCGCGGCGAGCTCACCGCCGAAGAGGACGTCATTCTGCAGGGACGGGTCGAGGGCTCGATCCGACACGCGCGCAATCTCATCATCGGAACCGACGGCTCGGTGCTCGGCGATGTCTACGCTGCCCACCTCACGGTCGAGGGTCTGGTCGAAGGCGATCTGCACTGCAGCGAGGCGGTGATCGTACGTGCCACCGCGCAGGTCCGCGGTAACATCTTCGCGCCGCGCGTCGGCATCATGGAAGGTGCCACCTTCAACGGGCGCGTGGAGATGGACCCGAACGCCGC
>Ga0126381_100002448_pt1 | contig 20040 bp, 10 predicted proteins | sample PanSoiMetPlot_28_FD_96465 | JGI IMG/M metagenome (GOLD analysis project Ga0126381, IMG submission 96465) | Tropical forest soil microbial communities from Panama - MetaG Plot_28 | ecosystem: Environmental > Terrestrial > Soil > Tropical forest > Bulk soil | place: Panama | collected 2016-02-17
ACCGTCGTAGTGAGATGCTTGCGATCTCTGCTATTTCAGGTTGTACTTTACCGTGCTTCGTATAACGCGCCGCTTGTTGGCAAGTGATCGTTGCATCATCACCTGAAATCTTCATAGATTGATCTTGGCACTCTAACCTCAGCCTTACTGCAGAAAACATCTTGAAGACATCCTTCATGTCCTGTTCCTCTGCCTTGGACATGCTCGGCCAGGCACTTTTCATCTGTTCCAGACTCTCGCTCTCGTAAGCGTCCTTGTATTTCGCTAGAGCCTCTAGGATCCCCTTCTGAGTAGGATCCGAGCCCTGGTTCGAAGCTTTTACCGGCGGCGTCACGGTCACAGTGAACGATGCACTGGCAATTGTGCCACCACCCCGCGCGGTAAGGCGGTATGTTGTCGTTGTAACTGGTGTGAGCGTGCGTGAGCCATTCTCTTCGACCTTCCCAATTCCCTCAATCCAGACGTCATTTGAATTTCGTGTCTGCCATGTCAAGGTGACTGACTGGCCTTTCTGAATCGAACCTGAATCCGCTGTTAAGGTGGCCGCAGGTGGTTCGGCTACTGGTTTCGGTTCTGCAAGCTTCGAGAGCGCCGCGATAACTTGGGTCGTCGCCCCCGCCCCGACGGTGGTTCGCGTCGAAAAAGGCTCGTACCCGTTCAAACTCAAGTCCAGTTTGTGCTCGCTGGGTGTTACCTCCAGGATCAAGATCCCATCTTGTGGGATACGACCAGCCGGTTTGAGATCAAGGATTACGTCTGCTCCTGGCTGGGACTTTACGACCAGGTAAGACTTGCTTGCCGGCTTTTGTGCAGCTGGAGGTGGTGTGGGCACAGGGCTAATATCAAACGCGATAACGGAGCTGTCTCCTTGCACCTCAACCCTGCGCGGTGGGGTTGTTGCGTAGCCCTCTTTTCTTACTCCTACCACATGGCTGCCCTGTTCAACGTTGACGGTCAATGCTCCACGCTGATCTGTACGCCCTTTGGATACTCCATCCACCAATACGTCCGCCCCGTCAACATTGACTCGCACCGTCAGGGTTCCCATCGCACGTGAAACAATAATTGGAGGCGGCGGGGTTGCAAGTGGCACGAGGGCAAACGTTGGCAAAGGCTTCGCATCACGTGTCACAATTATCTGTTGCTCAAATACTTGATACCCGGGATGTTCAGCGTGCACCATGTATGAACCGGGTTTGAGCGGGAGATCACAAGGAGTGACGCAACCCTCTCTTCCAACGGAGACGTTCACTCCTTCCGGACGGGTCGACAGCTGAACCACTATAGGTCGAGAGTGAACGTAAATATAGATGAGACCAAGTAAACCTAAGCTAAGAGGGAGAAGTTTCCAAAGTGACCATCGCCGCCCTACTTTTGTCTTGTCCTGCGATACCGTTATATCCTCTGCACGAACCTGTCCAATACTGGAATGATTAACATCACGAATTGATGCCGGCACATCTGGCGGTAAGGTCTCCGAGTCGACCATACGCGTGGCCCGGAAGTTATCACCATCATCAACATTATCTCGATTACGCTGATTTTCCGCTGTTTTGGAACTGGTCGACAGTCCTCCCCCCTTCGCGTCAGATTGCTGCTGAGCCTTCCGGAGCTCTTCAGCGATCGCCAATTGGGCACGAATGTCTGGGCTGTCAGGAAATTCGCGTATTCCATCTAGGAGGACCCGAACAGCGGCGGTTATCTGCTCTGATTCGAGCAACCGTCGTGAGAGGTGTAACTTTGCAGAAATAGCATCATTACGAGCCTGCGCTGCTTTTGCCGACCTTTCGTCGTCTTCCTGCTCGCGCCGCTTTCGATCTTGCGCGATAGCTAGTTGTGCTCTCAGTTCCACACTTTCCGGATACATGCGCAAGGCGTTCGATAAAACCTCGAGTGCCTTGGTTGTTTCTTGTGAGTCGAGGAGGCCACCGGCAAACTTCAATTCAATTCCAATCGCGAGTTCGCGCTCCCGAGCCTCCTGTTCCGCCTTTTCATGAGCCTGTTGTTCTAGTTCCTGACGACCCTCGGCCAGGGTCAGTTCAGACTTGAGTTCGCTGCTTTCCGGGTATTGACGAGCAGCGTTTGTCAAAACTTCCAGCGCACGGGAAGTCTGGTTTGAATCGAGGAGATGGCGTGCGAGCTTGAGTTCTGACTGAATCGCGGCAGTGCGCCTCTGGCGTTCACGTTCTGCCTTGTCGCGTTCATCACGCTCGGCTTCTTGCCGGGCTTGGGCTGAGTTCAATAATGACCGCAGCTGTTGACTGTCCGGATAGCGCACTACTGCGGTCAAAAGGTTTGAAAGAGCCTTGGACACGTCTCCAGAGTCCAATGCTTCCTGTGCAACCTGCAGCTCTAACGCGATCTCAGCCGTTCGTGCCCTTATCTCTTCTCTGCGTCGCTCACGCTCGGCCTCTTCTGCAACCAGTCTCTGCCGCAATGTTGAATACTCTGAGCGCAGTTCGTCAGAATCAGGGTACCGTCGCAACGCGTCTTCAACGATTGCGAGTGCGTCCAGGCTTTGCTCTGCGGCAGCTAACTTGCGTATAGTCGCGAGCAGCATGTCGATAGCACGCTTTCGCTCACGCGCTTGCCGCTCCGCATCCGCTCGCTGCTCGTTGGCGCTCGCGATTGCGGCATCCACAATTGCGAGGAACGAAAGCAAATTCGGCTCATTAGGATATTTAGCGAGTGCTCCTTTCAATGTTCGCCGAGCATGCATAGCGTCACCTTCGTCAAGCAACTGGCGCGCCGTGGCGACTTGGCTCTCTATATACAACCGTTTGGTCCACAGTTCTCTTTGCTTCTCGGCGAAATCCCTAAGCTTCAGTAAGCCACTCTCATTCGGGAATTCTCGAAGCGCGAGTTCTGCTCGGCTGCACGCAGGACCGTACTGGTCTCGATTCAAAAGATCTTCGATTTCACCATATACTGCCTCTAACGCCTGGCGCCGCTTTTCTTGTTCCATCGCGGCCTTGACAAAGTTAGTGAGTTCCTGCACCTCAGGCGCAGCACCATCAACGGTTTCGGCCTTCTGTAGGAGGTCAAGTGCAGTAGCGTAATGTCTCGCGGCGATCTCGCGTTTAGCTTCTCCGAGGATTGCGTCGTAAGCTCTTCGCTTGGAACGTTCTGCGATTTCCTTGGAGAGAATCGCATTCAGCGCCTTAGCAGTGGTATCTCCTGGGTCTATAGAGAGTGCGTCTTCAACAGCACGCTTTGCCGTATCCAGGTCCCCAATTCTGTGCGCCGACTCTGCGCGTTGCAGTGATTCTGCAAGACGTGTGCTCGCTCGCCGGACGGAATCTCGTAATTCGATCAACTCGAGATTGGTAGTATCCATCTTGATGGCTTCATCGAGGCAGGCGAGGGCCTCGTTCCATTGATGCGATTCAAGAGCACTCTCAGCCTGGGTGCGGAGATCCTGTAGCCGTTTACTTAACTGCTGCTTCTGAATCTGGAGCTGCACCTCTCGAAGCAGTTCGTTGGCACGTCGATGCTGGCGATCGAGCTTGAGTATTTGGCGAAGACTATCCTTTGCTTCAGCCCACTGCTTTGCTTCCACTGCAGCTTCGGCCGTAGCAACGTAATCGGAAATCATTTCTCTCTTTAGATTTTCCTGAACTCTCCGAAGGTCAAGCTCGAAATCCTCCATGGAACCGTGGCGCTCATTAGCATCTTTTGCCAACCCGCGACAGATAACTTCATCTAGTTCCGTTGGATAGCCAGAGATATATTTGGACAGCGATGGCGCAGCATCACTCAAGATTCTTTTTAGAGTTGAAGTTGGGTCATCGCCCTTGAAAGGAAGAGCTGAAGTCAGTAGCTCAAACAAAACAACCGTGGTGGAATAGATGTCAGAGCGGCCATCCACATGTCCATTATTGATCTGCTCTGGTGACATGTAGTACAGGCTCCCTATTACTTGTCCCGTACGCGTAAGACGTTCGTTCCCCAAGCGGGCGATTCCAAAATCTACAACTTTAACGACATCCTTAAGGACGATAATATTTGCGGGTTTTACATCGCGATGAATTATGTCGTGTTGATGAGCGTACCCCAAGCCCTCACAGACCTGAATGACGATGCTGAGCTTCTCGTATGTAGAGAGCGGCGTGTGTTGCTTGATTATCTGCTCTAGGCTCTGCCCTTCGAGATACTCCATTACCAAGTAAGGCATGCCCTCGTGCTCGCCAAGGTCATGCAGAGTAACGATGTTACGGTGCTGAAGGTTTCCGGTCGATTTCGCCTCGAGTTGAAAGCGCCTCAGCAGGTCTGGCTGATCGGAGACGCCAGTAGTTACCATCTTTATGGCAACTAAACGCCCAATGACAGGATCGACGGCTTTGTAGACCATACCCATCCCGCCTTGGCCAATTACCCCGAGGACGTCATATTTTCCGATTTTGGCAATCTTTGTAGGTATCGTTGTCATTACCGACACCGCCCGGAACGAAAGCCCCTGTGCGGAGTTGTGGAGCAGTCGAGAGGCTGTGCTACCATCTGATTCCAACCGGACAGCGTTTGCAAGAAGCCGAAAAGGGGGAATGGAATTCCGGCCCGGCCTTTTCAGGGCTGCTCCAACAGCGCTACAGTAGCACGAAAATCGGGCGCAGAACCACACAGATGACGTCTTGGCTCGCCGCGGTGGGGGTCTGGTTTGCATAGCCTTAAGGACCTCGCGAAAGTGGCAAACACCGGGCCTGCGAATTCGCAAAGCGCTCTCCCTGCGCCGCGGATTGATCGAATACGCTTGTCCCGTTCAGTTGAAGCAAAATTCCGGAGAACAGGCCCAAAGGCTAGAGCACAGCAGCGTAAGGCAGAGCAGCGAAGCATTAGGTCGGTGACGGGCGCTGGCGTGGACAATGACGACTATTCACTCGAGGAAATGGACTAGGCAAACTGAGGCACCATGCTGTACTCCCGCCTCTTGACTCGCTGATGAGCGATGCCTGAAATCCAAGCGGGATGGCAGAACCTGATTAAATAGCAGACCTGACTTCAACTCGTTAGCCCCGATTTACGGTCCCCTTAGACCCGTGGGAATTCGGGTTCAGTTGTCATTGAGCTCCGTGGATGCAGCTCCGGCTGGGGAGTCCTCTAGTATGATCTGCCGCTTAGAAGCCGTTGGAAAAGTGGCTGCGCTCATCAGTTGTCGCTCCTCACGACGAAAAGCGAATCGGTCTTAATCGCTATCCTGCCCTTCGAGAAATCCTGGTCTGGGGACTTGAATTCATCGAGCACTTGTCCCTTGTCGTTGGCGACCACGACTCGACCACCTTCGACCCTGACATGAACCGACAACGAGCCGGGTTGCCCTGCAGCCTCGGCGTTGACCTTTCTTTCTTCCTGGTTCGAAGTGTCGTCCCCAATCACCAGCTTCCGCGTGAGCTTTCCATTTTGCGGCTGCCCCTCGAGTGCATAGTGGATATGCGCTTCCTGGGCCCCGTTTTCCACGATCCACTCCACTTTCTTGTTCCAGAAGAGGGTCTTTCCTGGACGCGTGAAAACTAGAACCTCGCGCAGGCGGCCCGGCCTGAGATTGACGTAAGTCCCCGGCGTTCTTGCCTTGATCCAACCGCCCTCATGAACAATCTGGCTAGGGTCGGCAAATTCGTAATCAGGTGCCGGAACGAGATTTAGAGGAAGGGTGACCGCCTCCCCGGACAGGTTGATCGTAGTGCTGCCGGGTTGATAACCGGGCGCCTCCCACGCAATTTCATAGGGACCGGGTGCTAATGGAATCTTCTCGAAAGCACTGACTTCTCGAAATTGCTCATCCCCGGGGCGACGGTACTTTACCGTAACTCCCTTGGCGTTCACCTCGAATGCCAGCGTCGTCAGCAGCGGAGACAGTAAGGTTTTTGAGAGCAGAACATCGGCCGGAGTCTGACCCGGCGAAGCAGGGTTCACCGAGGTCTCGAACTGCCTGGTTGCGTAGCCCGGTTTCACAATGGCGATGTTGTGTTTGCCTACGGTAAGAGCACTATGGAGTCGAAGGCTGCCCGTCGCATCGAGCTTGCCTGCTCTCTTTTCGTCGATCTCGACAGCAGCGTCCGGCGTGCCGCCGGAGATTACAAGCGCGGCCATGACGGGCGAAACGACTTTGGAAGCGAGGTCCACGCTCTTCCTGAGCATTTGACGACGCTGCATCGTCATCACCCACGTCTGACTCTCGTATCCCTCAGCGGAGAGGACGAAAGTATGCGGGCCGGGTGGCTTGACGACCGTCCACCCGTTCTTGCGGCGAGGCACGGGCGATCCGTCGACCGTGAGTACCGCCTTTTCGGTGTTGCTTGTCAGGTGGACTTGACCTTCCGCGTTCAGCGACTGCAGGGCCAGAACCGGCGCGTTCGACATCTCAATGGACACGCTGCCCTGGTCGTTGCCCTTGCCGAAAACGAACTCATGATTTTGATCGCTCAGCCGCATGTCTGTTCCGGAAGGCGACACCGTGATGGGCTGATCACCGAGCCGCGCATTCTTCAGCTGGCTGCCTCCGTATAACGTCGCCTGGCTGCCCAGACTCGTGATGGCAAAGACATCACTCGCGTCGAGCGCCGTGACTCGTGGCTGTCCACCCGCGGGAACCTGTACTTGCAACGTGAACAGCGGCTTTCCCTGCGAGACGAGACTCAGTTTGTGTGTGCCGCCGTCGGGAGTCAGATCCTCCTCGAGAGAACCGTTATCCAAATTGCCAATCTTCTGTCCGTCCAATTCGACACTTCCACCGGATTCAGACGTGTGCACCGAGAGACGCACAGCTTCAGGATCCAGCTTCACAGTTTTGTCGCTGTCGAGATCGATCTGTACTTGCTTGGGTTTGTAGCCCAGGTGGCTCACTTCGATCGTTGAACCCACCCTCGCCATTCCATTCGCGACGGGAGTGCCTTCGCTCATAACCGCGCTATCAGGCGGGTCAGTTGTGATCTGAACGAGCTGTATGTTTGTTATTGGCGCCGGCGTTGGCCTGGTTAAGTGGGAGCGATGCAAAATGACGTATCCAGCCACGCCCGCAATAGCAAGAAGCGCGACGGCCGATCCCACTTTCCACGAGAACCATTTGCTTATCGAACGTATGAACGTTGCTACCGTTCGGCCGAGTTCTATGGCGATGGCTCTCAGGCTTCCAATCGAATCCTGAAGCCTGCTCTTCTTGGGCGTGCGATCCGATGGCTGAAACAGTTTGGTCTGCTCGCCACTCTGGCCGCCGACCAGTCTCGGACCCTTTTCCCCTCCGGGGTGCGGCGCCGCTTGGGGTGGTGAGGGCGTGGCCACTCGTCCATCAGTACCAGTAAGCATCGTCGGCAAGGTCAGCAGTTCACTCAGGTCGTCGAGTTTGGCCGCGTGTTTGACGGCCAACTCGCTCTCCGCGACCGTCTGCCCGATCTCGGCATCGTTGGGATGCCTGGCCCGAATCGCATACAACCTTTCTAGGATCGCGCGCAAGTTCTCACGATCGGAGTTCTGCTCGGCCATGCTGCGATTCTCGCCCAGCGCCACTCGGTGTCTCCCCCGTTCCTCCTTGTACCGGAGTTCCCTCACTTCTTTTTGCAGGCCTGCCTCGTATTGCTCCAGGCGGGACTCGTTTGGATACTCGACGCGTGCAGCCCGGATCCGCTCGGCGGCTTCCTGGGCCTTGCCTGCGGCTACAAGCTCTCGACAGTCCGTCAGGCATTGACCGACAAAAATCTGCCGTTTCGCCTCGGAGATGCTCGAACGCAAAGCGCGAACCGCGGGATGAGTCGCATCCAGTTCGCTGGCTTCCTGATAGAGAGTCTCCGCCTCGCGCCAGTTTTCTTCCACCAGTGCGCGCGCCCGCTCGGTGAGAACATTCACTACCGCATCTCTTAAGCCGGGTCCACGCGGATCCAGATTCAGGCTGCAGCGCAGCAGCTCCGTGGCTCGGCCCAGATCCGTCCCTGTGAGCGCCTGTTGACCCTCTTCAAACAAGCGCCGCGATTCTTTGGCGCGTTCCAGGCCTTGTTGTGCAAGCGTTCGCAATCCGGATAGCTCGGCGTCGCCGGGAAAATCCAGCAGTGCCGCTTCCGCACAATCCACGGCCTTGGCGTAGGCACGGCTTTCCATCAAGCCATCGATTTCCTGGACGAGGCGCGACTGCTCCTCTTCTCGTGCCTGGCGGTCGCGTTTGTTCTTGCACTGTTCCAGTTCAAATGCGATGCCTGGATACTGCGGATGAATGTTGCGCAGCGTATCCCATTGGCTGATCGCTTCGGCATGTTGTCCGCGCTCTTCATACTGCCGCGCCTTGGCTACGATCGAGTTGACCAGGTCGCGCCGCTCACAGGTCAGTTTGAATTGCCTGGCAAATTGCGTTTCGCTGGGGTAGCGCTCGCATGCTTCGCGGACGATGTTGACGCGCCGATCGAGATCGGGTTCCGCTTCCAGCCGCTTGGAAATGTCTGCAATGTACGATGACAACTCTTGCCGCTCCGCGTCCTCAATGCGGATCTTCAGAGCGTGAAAGGTCCCGTCGTTCGGATACCTCGCTAACAGGTCCTCGCACACCGCCATCGCGCCCGCAAAATTCTTCTCGCTGAACTGGCGCTGCGCATCTTCCAGGGCGGCATGAATACCGTCGTGCTCGGAGCGCACGTCGTTATAGAAGCTCTGGTAGACGGCATCACGCTCGGGAATCGCGGCATTGGGGTTGGCGCGCGCAACCGAAAACAACCGCTCCAGCTTGCTGAGCGCAGTTTCAATCTCTCCATTCTGAAAGGCCCGCATTGCGGAGCTGTAGAGTTGTTCCTTCTGTTCGCGGATTCTCTTCGCGTCGGCTTCGGTAGATTCGACTCTCTCCAGCAGGTCCAACGCCCGCCGGTCGGAACAATTGATGGCCAGCACTTCCTGCGCCGCGTTGCGGGCGGCGCTGAAATCTCGGTTCTCCAGGTGCGTCTGCGCCAGCTCCAGCCATTTCGCAATCTGCGTCTCGCTGCGCTGCTTCTCCATGGTTTGCCGCAGGGCCAACGCATCCGAATTCTCTGGGTCGAGCTCCAGCGCCTCACGAATCTTGTCGAGTGCAAGCGGAATCTCATCCTGCTCCATGCGTGCGCGCGCGCTTTCGAGGAGTTGACGGACTTTCTTCTGCTTCATCGTCAAATCGATCTGCATGCGCAGGACGGTGATGCGCGGATCCAGGTTTCCTTCCGCCTCGAGCTCGGCGAGAATTTCGGAGGCGAAGCCGTCATCGCCGCTCCGGAATGCTACTTTGGCACGTTCTATGCGCGGCTCGATTCGTGCCGAATCGAACACCGGTTCGTTGCGGACCGCCTTTTGCAGAAATTCTGCCAGCTCGCGGGCGCTGGTAAAGCGGTGGATCGCCTGTTTCGCCAGGCACTTGTGAACCACCTTGCTTACTGACTGATTGATGCTCGGGTTGATCTCGGAGACTGGCGGTGGGATGTACTTGATCACCGCCTTCATGGTTTCATCGGCCGTTTTGCGGGCAAACGGATTACGCCCGGTCAGGGTTTCATAGAGGATGACGCCCAGCGAAAACAGGTCCGAAGCGGGCGTGATTTCTTTCAACTGCGCCTGCTCGGGCGACATGTAATGAAACGTGCCCTTCTGCCCGGTCACGGACTTCGATCCCGCCAGGTGAACCACGCCAAAATCGATAATCTTGGCCGTGTCATCATCCAGGACAAAGATGTTGCTCGGCTTCAGGTCTCGATGCACAAGCCCGCACTGATGAGCCGCCTGCAGGCCTCTACACACGTGAGTCGTGATTTCGACAATGCGATCAAGGGTCAGTCGAGCGCTGGCATTGGCAATCAGGTCCGCCAGGGTTGCGCCGCGCAGCAGTGGCATCACGAAGAAGGGTCTCTTCTGCCGGTTTTCCTCGATGACATCCACATCCCGCACTTCGACGATATTGGGATGCGAGATCTCAGCCAGCGCCTTCCATTCCTTGGCGAACAACTCGACCGCAACCGGGTCGGAGATGTCCTTCATAAGCTTGATCGCGACCGCGCTCCCCGTCTTCGTGTCGAGCGCGCGCCAGACGACACCCATCCCACCTTCACCGAGCTGATCCTGAAGTTCGTATCGCCCCGCGATCCGTGAAGGAGACATAGGCCATTCGCGCCGCATCCTCCGCGGCGCTCCAACCTCTCTAGTTTGGTAGTGAGAAATGCGGTGATCCGTTTTAAAACCCGCAATCGGATCGGCCCGACGGGTCACTGCTGACTCGGGGCTAGTCTTAAGGGGAAGACGAGACAGCGTCCCAAGCAGGTGTTACTATACACCCGTTTTGCTTGAATGGAAGAGGAACCTGCGCGGCAGAGAACTCATCCTCTTGTGAGGACGACTGATACGAACAACAACAAACTGATACAGGCTGTCGACCAATCACCCGACCCTCGGGGCGCAGGAGTCGCTACCATTGGGGACGGCCACTGCACTCTTGTCTGTAAGACGGAGCACCAGTCGGGTTTTCGGACTTATGTTGTGTGCCAACATGTAGATAGTCAAAAAATATCCATGGGGATGGCTGCCTCTGCCGGGCAGGTAAGCACGGTGTCGCACCAGACAAGAGTCACATCGACGGTTGGCGCGGAACCCAGAAAGGCGTCAATCGATTGTGGAGGCGTTGTTCTGTCTGTGGCCTTGGCTGGCGGCTCCGCTTTGTCGATTCCAGTGATAGCGGGATTCAGTTCCGTTGGACTCTCCGTTGCCTCAACCGCTTTTGTGGCGACGAGCCTGCGCTGCGGGATGTCCGTCGGACGGCTCCTGAATGCGGGCCTCTCCCCGGACGCAAATCGGATCCTCGAGAATTCCGACTGGTATTCGGTAGCCAGCACCATGATTGACGCCATTGACGTCGCCGAGCCCGCCCACAGCGGTTTGGAGTTAGTGGGTAAATATAAGGCGCTGGGAAGAGCAAGCTCCAAGCCCATCACCGAACTCCTGAGAAATGCCAGTCGTGCGGACCGGAGGATCTCCGAGGAAATAGCCAAACTCACCGGAGAAGCACCATCACGCCGGAGGTTCCTTCGTGTGGTCAGACAAGGTAAGTTGCCGAGGCTTTACGGCGTGAAACAAGGGCGCGCAGAGATTGGGAAGGGTCTATTAGACGCCGCCCTGGATGCCAATACACTCACGACTGGCGCTTTACCGGGACAACCAGGAGAAAAGCCGGGCGTGCTCTATGAGTTCATGGTTCACGTCATCCAGGAAAACTAACTTCGTGAACTGCGACTATGATCGCGTAGCAGGTTGAGAAGCCGGACTGAAGTGGTGAAGTAATGGCGCAGGCGCGGCATCGCCAATGTTTGAAGGTTACTTGCGAACAGGCGGTTCAACCGTCCACCAGTTTCGCCGAACCCTTTCGCATCGGCCGCTCCGACGATTGCGAAGTTTCGATCAAGAATGAATATGTAAGCCGCGTGCACGCTGAAGTGGTCTTGCAGCACGGCACCTGGTGCGTTCGAGATCTGAACAGCGGTAACGGCCTTTACTTTGAGGGCCGTCGCGTAGACAAGGCTGAAATCACCCGGCCTATCACTGTCCGTCTTGGCATTGAAGGCCCGGCGCTCTTCTTCGAGCCCGAAGACTCGAGGCCGCCAGCCGAAAAATCCGGTTCCAGCAGCGGCACCATCCTTCGCCAGTATGTCGACCACTATTTCAAACCGGAGAGCGGTGCGCCGGTTGGCGAACACACCATGTACATGCGTCGGGCCTTCGCCGCCGTCCAGACCGAGCAGAAGCGAAAACATGTTCAAATTCTCGCGGTCGTAGTATTGGCTGCCATCGCCTCCGGTGTCTACGCGTTTTACGAGTGGCGCCAACTGCAAAAGCAGCGAGTACTCGCCAAAGACCTGTTCTACACCATGAAATCGCTGGAACTCGACGTCGCCGTCCTGAGGAAAAGCGTCGCCGAATCCGGCAACCTGCAAGCAATACAACTGGTGCAGCAGGATTCCAAACGGCGCCAGGAGATGGAAAACACCTACGACCAGTATCTCGCCGCCCTGCATGTCTACGACCGGAAGATGACCGAGCAGCAGCGCATCATGTTGCGCGTCGCCCGCATCTTCGGTGAATGTGAACTTGACCTGCCGCCTGACTTCGAGGCCGAAGTCAACCGCTATATCAAGTACTGGCAGCACTCGGACCGGCTGGCCACAGCCATCCGAACCGCGGAGCAAAATGGCTACACTCAGACGATTTCGCAGGAACTTCTGGCCCAGGGTTTGCCGCCACAGTTTTTCTATCTCGCTCTGCAGGAGAGCAACTTCGATCCGTACGCCAGCGGCCCCATGACCCGCAAGGGAATCGCCAAAGGCATGTGGCAGTTCGTGCCCGAAACTGCGGCCAAGTATGGCCTTCGCGTCGGCCCACTCGTGGACATGCGGCGCCCCGACCCGGGCGACGAGCGCGATCAGTACCAAAAGGCGACGAAGGCCGCCGCTCACTACTTGAAAGATCTCTACGTCACCGATGCACAGGCATCCGGCTTCCTGGTGATGGCTTGCTACAACTGGGGTGAGGATCAGGTGCTTCCCCTGGTCCGTAGCATGCCCCCAAATCCCAAGGAGCGAAACTTTTGGCTCTTGCTATCCCGCCACCGCGATTCCATTCCCCAGGAAACCTACGATTACGTTTTCTACATCGTGTCGGCGGCCGTCATAGGAGAAAATCCCCGCCTGTTCGGTTTCGATTTCGAAAATCCCCTGGCGAATCTGGAGACCGGCTTGGCCGCTCCCATTCCCGTAATGCCGTAAGGAGAGCTACGGGATGTGCCACTCAACCTACGTGGCGAATCCCAGCAGCAGAACCGGCCACCACAGCGGCAGCACCGTCGGCATCCACAGCATGTACCGTGTCAGCCGCACTCTCTCCGGCAGCAGTTTTGTGCCGGCTGAGGCGACTACGTACCAGCCCGCAGCATCTCCAGCAGCAGGGCCAAGACCGCGTACAGCGGAGCGGGTGTTCCTAAAGATCCGCGCTTCAACAAGTTCGTCTCCTCGCACCGACAATGACCGTTGAAGCCGGCTATTTGTTCTTCGAAGACCCTGCGGGACGGGAAACTTCAAGGGGCGGGCCGCTCATTTGCTCCAGATCGTTCGTCTCCTACGGCTAACGTAACAATTCCCTTGTGCATAGTTGGATGGCTTTGGCAAAATCCTTCCGAATGGATTTCACCTATAAGCTCACGGAGGGCGATTTCCTCGAGTCCCTCATCGCCTACAGAAACAGCCGGCCACTCTCCAAGTGGTTCGTGCGACTGTCGGTGATACTTGTTCTACTTTTCCTAGTTCTTGGTATCGTCGGTTTCGTGGTCCACCCGAGTGGGCAGAATCTAAGTAACCTGGTTCCTCTTCTCGCTCTGGCGGTAATGTGGATAGTTCTGTTGTGGGTGTCTCCCCGGTGGGCGGCCAGGAAGCAGTTCAGAAAGCAGCCAGCCGCACAGGGATCGAGAACGATATCTCTGGATGCCACCGGTGTGCGCTTGCGTTGGGATGGAGGTGTGTCTGACGTTGAGTGGAAGACCTTTATCCGCTTCCTGGAATCCAAGAATCAGTTTCTTCTCTTCACCTCTCCTGTTAACTTCGCCATCATCCCGAAGCGCGCTCTGACCGCCGAACAGATTACCGAATGCCGCGCCATGCTCGAGGAGAAAGTCCCCCCGCCGCAGTAACCGGAATTAACTGCACACCTGAACCAAAACCAGACCTAAAGGATACTCTGAATAGCGGCTAACCCAAAGACCGAGACGGTTTCCTTGGGCCGGACCGCCCCAAGCAATCCTCACCGCGACCCTGTGCCGTAGACGCAATTCGCCACAGAAAACAACTGGGGCCTGTCCGCGGCTGTTGCAACTCATGCTTGCACACTACTCAACTTCGAAAACTACCGGAGCGACCTTTTCATTTAGCCATCACCAACTCGACTCGGCGGTTGAGCTGTCTGCCTTCCGAGTTATCGCTGCCATCCGGCTTGGTATTGGGCGCTACCGGGCGCGTGGCACCGAAACCCCTCGTGCTGAACGTCGCGATTTCGGACCCCTCGTCGCGGACAAGCCATGTTTCCACTGCAATCGCGCGCTGATTGGACAGATTCACGTTGTAAGCGCTGCCGCCCTTAGAATCCGTATGCCCTTCGATACGGACGTTGCCGGAATGTTGGTGGATCATTAGGCCTGCCTCCTTCAGGGCTGAGGCGGCGTCTGGCCGGATCGTTGCCTTGTCAAAATGAAACAGCACGTCCGCTGCAAGGATGACATGAATCTCCTTGTCCGATTCCTTTACCATCAGCGCTTCGGGCTTGTACAGCGGGCCCGCGAACATGAGGTCAAATGTGTGCGGCACGGCAAGCAATGTCGGGGGCCTCAGTGTCTGTATCTTGCCGTCGTAGAGTTCACGTACGGCATCGTTCCCCCATCGGCGAGAATCCTTGACGAAGGTGTCGGGGCTCGTCGCGACCATTTTTGGCATGCGTTAACCAGTCGGTTAAACAAAAATTATCCAGTTGGATAGATCCTGTCGGGGTTGGATCATTGAAAACGTGCCTGATTGACTACATTGCTTTCACAAGCCGGAGCCTCTGCATTTGTGGAAGGATTCGTGCCTCTCAACCGAGGCTGGCATAGGTACGTGGTTCCCAACTCTTTGATTGTAGTACGCCTTAGTATCTCTTGCTGATCGTTTTCCAGCGCTGGCATGGGCTCTGGAGTGGGCGGCTAATGCACCGTTCTGATGCGGGCACAGAAGCGGACTCTCGTGAGTGTGGCACTCCAATTGCGGTAACCATAATTGCGAAATCGGGAAAAGGCGTCATGTATGTCGAAGGCAATTAAAATCTGCTTTCTGGGCTAAGTTCCATAACAAGACCCGAACAGCCTCAAACGAAGGAGTATTTCGATGAGAGACTTGCGTATGCGGGGCCTTTCCCTTGGTGTGACACTTCTCTTGGCCGTAGCGGCCGGCGCCGGCTTTGCGCGCGCCCAAACCAATATCCCACAAGCCGCCGCCACGACCTGCGCTGTGATGTCTGGTCAGCGCAAAGCTGATCCGCAAGCACTTCAGTACTTGCTCCTGCTCGAGGAGGACATTGGAGAGGGTAATCCGGTTGCAATCGCCCTTCAACGGGAAGTCATCAAACAATGCCCTAAGGCATTCCTGGATTTCCAACAGCGGAAAAGGGTAAACAATCCTTTTCCACCTGGCTCCCTCGTGGTCAATTCGGGAGTACCCCTGGTAAAGCAAGAAGTGCCCCTAGTGAAGCCGGGAGGGTCGCTGGTAGGTTCAGGAGTATCCCTTGTGAAGCCTGGAACATCACTTTATCGGCCGGACAAGGTGCTGGTGTTAACGGAGACGGATCGAGAAATTCGTGTGACCGTCGCGGCAGACCTCTTATTCGATTTCGATAAGGCGACGATCCGACCCGATGGGGCCCTGGCCCTGAGGCAGCTGGCCGTCGTACTCCGTGGGAAAAAAAACGACGCCGTCTCGATCGAAGGGCATACGGATTCCATAGGCAGCAATGCTTACAACATGCGGCTCTCTCTTCAGCGTGCAACCGCGGTCAAGACCTGGCTTGCCAAGAACGAGGGTTTCAATGTCGCAATGTTTCGCACACAGGGTTTCGGTGCAAGCCGACCAGTAGCATCCAATACGAAGCCCGACGGTACAGACAACCCGGACGGCAGACAGCTCAACCGCAGAGTCGAGCTGGTCATCAGGAAATAAAGAGGTTGCATTGCACGCGCCATGAATGCGAAACGAAGATTCTAGGTTAAGGCCCCTGCTGCGTATGCGAGATCCGAGGCAATCAACATGCAATTACTCCGTCGCCCTGTTCGTCGCCCGCTTTCCTGGAGTGCGGTTCTTCTGACCGCTGTTGTTCTGTGCGTAAGCGCTCAAGCGCAGTCTTTAGACCCGGAGAGGCCTGCTCCCATGAGAGCTGGCCCCAACGAGGGGACAGTCGACAATTTCGGTGGCCCAAACTACTTCTACTTCTGGTCAGGACCGGGAGAAGCGACTATCTCGGCGACTTACAAGTCGATGAGTCTACTTGGAAATGCGCAGAAGTCGGAACTGACAGTAGAGCTTTATGACGAGAAAAAGACCTGGGTGTCGCGGGCGACGATATCATCCCTCAAAGAGTCGAGCCAACGACAACTGCGTGGCACTCTGGAGAAGGAGACCAAGTTAATCTTAGCGGTGATCCCACCCAGCGGTGGCCTGCTGAGAACAGGCGGTGACTATGAGGTGACCGCAACCGGGGCGGTTAGGTTCGATAAACCGCTCAGCTCTACCGAGCTCATAGTTGGAACGTACACCCCCATGACCATCTACGACAATGAAAACACAGTAGTGAAGTTCAAGCCAGATGGAAGTCTTGAGTTCGCAAGTGGAACACTCGGAACATGGAAACTTTTTGACGAGGACGAGCATATTTATACGATTGCATTCTTGAGCAACCGCCTAAGCCTCAAGCTCATGCCCGGCCGCGGCCTGGTCAAGGCTGACGACCCGTCGTCGATTGTCTTCAAGAGAAACCGGTGACATTGCCGTGTAAGCTGGTTGTTCGGTTTCGATTTCGACAATCCGCTGGCTGACTTGGAGCAGCAGGATCTGCGTTAGAAAATTTGAGTCGCCGTTTTTTGTGCACGCAAGGCACGTGCACTACCGGGCGGTCGGCGCTTTTCGGAATGGATAACCACTGGGTGACAACGTTGCTTGCCTACAATAGTATCGGGAAGCACATCAACGAAATACCAACAATCGGGGAAAGGTCATCCTTGCTCCTGCCGCGACGATAAAGATATCGTGATACTGCGGGAGAATGTGGCGCCGTATATAGGGTCAGCAATAGCAGGCATAAGGTTACGATGGACAACAGAAGTTCTTCGAACTATACTCCATCCCAATCGGGCCCACATTCAATGTTAAGTCGACGATGCGCTGCAAAGGAGACTAAGATGAAGGGGCGAATTGTTATCTTGGTGATTTGGCTTGCTGCAATCTCAGTGAATATTGGCTGGGCACAGGCCGTCGTATACGACCGGACTGGGTACCAGTGGACTTGTCGCACCCCAGGCCCGGCAGGAACCACTTATACCAAGACTTCCACGCAACATAACTTCGATATCGTGGCTGCAAAAAAGGCAGGAGAGACTCACGATACTAGCACTCACGATGCGATCTGTATTGACCTCGTGATGAACGAACAAATTACGTGGTCTTGGGCAGGGGCGAACCATGTAAAGGTCGTCAACTTCGTCCCGTTGACAAAGGATAACGGGACATGTCAGAAGTCCAACCAGCCGTTCACACCAGCACCAGACAGCGGAACAGCTAGCTTGCTCCCGTCGGGCCCAGGTGACAGCAACCTGGCTTGGTGTGCATACGACGTGAAGTTCCAATCGTCTAAAGGGCCGTATGATCCCCACATCATTATCACGGGGAGCAAAGCGACCCTTGTGAAGGCATTGCGTGAGAGAGTGGCGTACCTCGAAGACGTGATACACAAGCTGGAACTCGAGGGAGGGAAGAGTAAAGAATAAACTTCGATTTTGTTGGGCTAGATCGCGGTGCTTAACGAACTGACTTGCGCCTTCGCCGAATTTTGCTACGTGTGTAACCTGGAAGCAAGGGTCTTGAATCGCGGGTCGTTTCGTAGCGAATCGAGTTCAATCGTGTTGCTGATCTCTGCGGCGGAATAGCCTGAATTTATTGACTTCTCCAGCCAATGCAGTGCCTGCAGGCGGTCCCCTAGCAGGTTATAGATTTTGGCGGCGTAATACGCCGTTTCGGCGTCCGCAGGACGAAGGCCTTGGGCAGCATACAAATGCTGCAATGCCTGGCCTCGATCGCCGAGCATTGCGAAATACTCAGCAACCAAGGTATGCACGTCGGCATTATTGGGGTTGACCTGCAGGTCTGACGCCGCGAGTTCGATCGCTTTCCTCAACTCACCTTTGGCTTTACTGCGCTCGGGCATGTACCAGTAATAGGCGCGCGCCAGGTTGCCATGGGCCTGGATTTGTCGTTCGCCCAAAACAACAGCCTGCTCGAATGCGCTAATGGCTTCGGTGAACTTTCTTTCGAGGAAATACGTATCGCCCAGGTTGGTGTAAGCTTCGTACGAGGGTTGGAGGCTGATGGCTTTCTCCAGCGAATACTCAGCCTCTGAATACTTTCCCGCGACAAGATAGGTCCCACCCAGGCTGGACCAGTATGCGGCCCCATCGGGAGCAATTGCCACCGCTTTCTTGTATTGCTCGGCGGCCTGGTTGTAACGTGCTTCCTGCGCATAGAGACTGCCTAGCCATGCATAGTTCGACGCGCTCTCGGGATGAGCTTGGATTGCTTTCTTGTAGGTCTGCTCGGCGAGCTCCATTCGGCCAAGGTGCTCGTAGCTCGAGGCTAGTCCCCGGTAGGCAAAGTTGTAGGTCGGGTCAGAGTCGAGGGCCAGCTGAAACTCCGAGGCCGCTTGCTCATAATTTCCAGTGCCTTCGTCCAACATGGCCAGGCATACATTTCCGTTGGCTGAGGAAGGCAGGAGTTGGCGCGACCGCCCACAGGCATCCCGCATTTTGGAAATCCACTGCTGGTCTTTTGTTAGCTTGTACCTTTCCCAATAGCCGCGGCCTAGGAACGCAAACGCGGCCGCATACCCGGGGTCAATTTCCAATGCGCGGTTAAACTCGGTGATGGCGCTATCCAGGTTTTCTGGACTCGGGGAGCGGTCCAGGTAGCCCCTGCCTCGCATAAATGCCTCGTAGGACTGATGGCTGGTTGTATTGCGAGCCTCATCTGGTGGTGGATTTTTGTGCAGTTCTAGTTCCAGCACTCTGACGGCTGCGTCCACTACTTTCTCCTCGAGTTGCTGGAAATCGGTTTCGGTTCCTGTCACGGTATCCGCCCTCAACTGTTTGTGCGATTCGATTTCCGAGAGCGCCAGGTCCACCTGGAGTTGATCGCCTCTGCGTTGGAGATTGCCATCTAGGGCAAGGTTGGCACCCAGTTTACCCCGCGCCTCCTGCATGTTGGTCACGTGATTCGCGGTGATCTCGCTGAAAGGTATGATCCCTACCGGCTGCGACGCCGTCAGTTGCATCAGGCGATTGGTCACCGTATCCGTTAATCCATCAAAGAGTGCTGCTTCCTGGGGCTGCGCCCCGGACATGTGGAAAGGCAATACAGCAACGTGTTTAACCGGCGGCTCAGGCGTAGGCATCAGGCGCTTTCCGGCAAGAATGCCGCCGCCGATTCCCAGCAGAAGCACCGCACTCCATTTCACGACTGCCCGGGTGCTACGCGCCGCGCCCAATCGTTCCAGCTCACCCAGCAACTCAGAGGCAGACTGGTAGCGTAAGTTCGGGTCCTTCTCCAGGCATTTCAGGATGACTCCATTCAGGCCGGCCGAGATGTGCTCGTTCCTCCTCCGGGGAGCTGCCGGCGGAGACTGTACGATAGCAGTCCGGAGCGCCTCTCCTCGTTGATGAAACGGCAGTGTCCCGGTAGCCATTTCGTAGAGAACGACGCCCGCGGAATAGATGTCTGAGCGAATGTCGGGATTTTTTCCGCGAAGCTGCTCTGGCGATAGATAAGGAGGAGTCCCGGCGCGGGGCCGGTATAGTGCCGAATTCGTCAAAGTTTCGTCTTCCGGCATCACCGACAACTGCGCCAGGCCAAAGTCCAGTATCTTGAGCACGCCTTCTTCAGTCACTCGCAGATTACCGGGCTTAAGGTCCCGATGAATCACCCGTTTGGCATGCGCGGCAGCCAGGCCACGCGCCAACTGAATCCCCAGGCCCAGAACTTCTTTCTCTGAAAATGCACCGCCATTGAGCCGTTCACTGAGCGAAACACCAGTGACATATTCCATCACCAGGTAATCGAGACCCTGTTCGGTGTGGAAGTCGTAAACCGCCTCAATGTTGGGATGATTGAGCCGGCTGAGGATGAGAGCTTCGCGTCGGAAACGCCTGCGCGCGGAAACGTCGCTTAGAGTGGTGGCATTGAGTACCTTGACTGCGACGTCCCGCTCCAGTCGGAGGTCCCACGCGCGATA